>Ga0114930_10000544_pt1 | contig 39023 bp, 46 predicted proteins | sample AnhtaG_FD_87300 | JGI IMG/M metagenome (GOLD analysis project Ga0114930, IMG submission 87300) | Deep subsurface microbial communities from Anholt, Denmark to uncover new lineages of life (NeLLi) - Anholt_01485 metaG | ecosystem: Environmental > Aquatic > Marine > Oceanic > Sediment | place... | reverse complement strand
TGAAATAATTATGTAAAATCCCCAGGAGGAACATTCTGAAACTAAGTATGGTGCCTAAATTAACGGGAATTTAGGATATTTCATATTATTAATGGTAAAGTATGCAAAGGAAAAATCATACCAACATGTAATGTAACGGTCTCCTTTTTGTTGAATTTACGGGGAATGAGGTTGCTTTAATCATAATACTTGGATGGGGGAGTAAACATGAAAAATTATTAATCCAATTAGATCAAATATGGTATTATGTATAAAATTGCCAATATTGACAAATTTGGCCGAATATCTATCCCTAAAAAAATGAGGGAGATATTAGGTCTTGACGAATCCACTACAGTTTATATCGAAGAAAAAAATCATGAACTCATTATTAGACCAATGCATACTAAAAATTCTGATGCTGTAAAGAAAATATCTAATATGAAACTACCGATTGAAGATTGGGAGACTATGGAACAAGAGATTGAGTCGGGTGCACTCAATGGTTGAATATTTCCTTGATACAAATATTTTCATGTATGCTGCAGGGAAACCCCATGAATTTAAAGAGCCATGTGTATCCATCCTTTCTAAAGTCCAATCAGGGGAATTAAGTGCGGCAATAGATACTGAGGTAATACAGGAAATCTTGTACAGATACCATCACATAAATCTGGCGGATAAAGGACTGGCCTTAGCTTGGAATATAATGGATATTGGATTAAATGTATTTACTGTTACGGAAAAAGAGATTGAGATCTCGCTTTACCTGTATCAACAGTACAATAAAAGAGGTGTTTCTCCAAGGGATATCATCCATGTTGCAGTAATGATGGGGGAGGGGCTTGATAAAATTGTAAGTGTAGATAGGCATTTTGATATAATTGAAGAAGTGGATCGAATTGATCCATTTGAGTTAGGATTGTGACGTATAAATCATCACCTCCAAAAAAGGATGGACCTCTATCATCAAAAGAAGTAGATTCCCTTCCCCTGTCTGTAATGAACTAAGGGGGCACCGAAAAAGAACCTGCAAACTACGCCTGATAATTTCTTTTCCTAGAAAAATTAAAGTATTACTTATATCCTCAAGTAAATCCCACTAAGAAAGAGGATTGTTAATAAGGAGTTAAAAGATTAACTTTACCAGCGTTGCTTGGTTCAAATAATTTTATTGGAACTGATCCGCAGATCTGGCATTTATTCTTAATATAACTAATTGAAATATTGTATTTATATCCACATATTTTGCATGGGAACATCATTGTAAATCACCTTATAATGATATTATTTTACACATTTATAAAATTATTTGTACCTTATAATAAGGCTTATGGTGAGCATTATGGGTTATTGTTCAATAATAATTCCAAACCATATTTAACTTGTAATGGAAATCTTGTTATAATGTCTCAAGATTACATGAGATTTTTCCCAAAACCTGCGTGTTATACTAACCAGAAAGAAGCAATGGAATCCATCCATAAAGCCCTTCTTGATCAGAAAATTGTCCTATTCGAAGGTGCCTGTGGAACCGGTAAGACCCTCAGTACTCTGGTCCCTGCCATTGATGTTGCACAAAAACTTGGCAAAGTGGTAATAATTGCCACAAATGTTCACCAGCAGATGCAGCAGTTCATTGAAGAATCCAGGGAGATAAAACAAAAGCAGGATATTAAAGTAGCAGTGCTAAAAGGCAAGAAACATATGTGTCCCAGGGAGGTGGATTATGAAACATGCAGTGTCCTTAAGGAAAATACATATGAGCTCATTAATAAAGAAAAAGAATCTGCTGAGATTAGAACACGTCTGAAACAGGAATTAGTAGATTCGGGAGATAATGATAATTCAGGCGAATCTTTGAGATCTGAGCTTAATAAACTTGAAAAAGAGATCAGAGAACTGCGTGATAGGTATTGCAGCTACCTGTATAAAGTAGCTGTCTCTGACACGGATGATTTTTCACTCTGGTACTTTGAAGAGGTCCGCACTACAGAGGAAGTAAATGAATGGGCGTATAAGAGTGACATGTGTGGATATGAACTCATGAAAAAACAGATGGTACATGCTGATCTGGTCATCTGCAATTTCCACCATATCCTGAATTTTAACATCCTGGCAAATTTGCTTGGCTGGATGGACAAAAGTGTAGATGATGTAATAATGATCTTTGATGAAGCCCATAATCTTGAATCTGCGGCCCGGAGCCATTCTTCATTGAATTTGCCAGCATACAGTCTTCAGCGGGCATTTGAAGACGTGACAGCCAATGAGGGGATCAGTCAAAAAGATTCATACAGGGTCAAAGATCTGGAGAAACTGTTCAAGCTTATTTATCAACATTTAAAGGATGTCTATGAATCAAGACTGGATTTCGGGGAAAGGGAACGATTACCCAACACCTGGAAGGATGTAACAATATGCGACCCAAAACACAGGGATGATTATTTCCTGAAACGTTTGCTGGAACAAATAGAAGAGGCCGGAATAACAGACCTGTATGAACTTTTAGAAGATGCTGCAGAATTGGGTCGATATCTGGATGATTTTTATAAAGAACAATATAAACAAGGTCACTCCAACAGGAAAAAGAACTCCCAGTTGCTCCGCAGCGCAGAGTTTTTCATGTTCTATCTGGAACATGCTTCTGATATGGCATATTATCCTTTGTTAAATGTTAGACGAAAGGATAATGAACTGGAAGGCAGGATCGAGCTCGTTTCATGCATACCTAACAATGTTACTACACCAATTTTTTCTTCCTTTTATGCATCAATCCTCATGTCGGCAACACTTCAGCCTTATCCGGTTATGAAAGCAAAATTAGGCATAACCCGACCCACAATAGAGATCGCTTATGGCATTACATTTCCTGAAGATAATAGATTAACCATAGCCATTAATTCACAGCCGCTTTTTGCCAAAAAAAGAGACGATCCCGGCACAATAGAACAGGTGACACAGATATTGAATGATATCATCCAGCATACTGACGGTAATGTGCTGGTATTTTTCCAGAGCTACCATGAAGCTAAAATGTATAAGAATCGTATCACGTCAGAGGCAACTGTTTATTTGGACGAGATCGGGATTTCCTCTCAGGAAGTTAGGGATGAGTTCTTCAAAGTCGGGGAGACCGGTAATAAAGCCATTATTTTTTCATATCTTTGGGGTACATTGACCGAAGGAGTCGATTATAAAGATGGACGGGGCAGGGCAGTGGTCATTGTCGGGATCGGGTACCCGGCCTTAAATGATCGAATGCGGGCCATTGAAGCAGCATACGAACATGAATTTCCAGGAAAAGGATGGGATTATGCAATTCAAATACCTACGATCCGGAAAGTGAGGCAAGCAATGGGACGGGTAATTCGATCACCCACTGATTATGGGGCTCGTATTCTACTGGATGGACGATATACATCTGCTTCGCTCATACGCCTGAAAAAATATTCAGTATTTCATGCTTTCCCGGCTGAGGACAGGGATGAAATAATTGATGTTGAACCTGATAATGTAAAATTCTCTTTAATGAACTTCTTCAATGACATGAAAAAGAATCAATGATGAAAAACATCGGGACCTGTATCAATTTGGGGCACAAAATTGTTCAGCATAATATTGAGATTTACATCAACCCGGATTTATCAATACCTATAAATTATATTGGTCTGCCATGGTGAGCAATGAGAAGCAAGATAACTATCCGGAAGGTATCCCGGGCACCTATAAACTTTGATTATCAATTTGGGATTGCTTCGATGCTCTATGCACGGCTTGCCACTGCAAATGTGAGTCTTGCAAATGAGATCCACAGTCATAGAGGATTTAAGTTCTATACTTTTTCCAATCTTGTTATCGAGGACTGGATCCCTGCCAAACGTGGTCTGGATTTTACGAAGGCGCATTTCTTTATTTCGTCGCCTGATACTGAATTTATCCGCAGTTTTTCCTGGGAATGGGTGAGCGGGGAATGAAAGCCGATCTTATCATTGAGCGTGTGGAGATTCTTCCAGCGCCCGTTTTTTCGGATTCGGTGGTATTTCGGACGCTTTCACCAGTATATGTAAAGACCCGGAGGAAAAAAGACGGGCGGCTGGTGGAGGTAGATCTGTATCCGAAGGATTCGAAGTTCTATGAGAATCTGCATACGAATCTGGTTGAGAGGTATGAGGAGTTTTACGGGCACAGGGTGGAGCATGATCATTTTGAGGTGCTTGATGTTGATGATTTCAAGGCGAAGCGGGTATCAATTGGCAACAAGCTTCCGGCGGTGCAGTCTTATGAAAATGACTCTGGAGGCAAGTCCTGAGCTTATCGGGTTTGCGTATGATGCAGGGCTTGGGGAGAAGAATGCTATGGGTTTCGGGTGTGTGGATGAATATTGAAATTTTGGTTTTACATGATGCAATTAATTCCTCCTGACAATAATGCTAATAGCTACAACTTCCATCTTAACCAGAGAAGAACTTACTCCCATTTGAAATGAAACACGACAATCACATGAGAACTCCTCCATAGTTTCTTATATAATGCTTTATAAGGAAGATTAATGCATAGAAAATATTACAACGTATCCATAATCGGTAATGTACAGGATATTGGATTCCGCAAATTTGTTGAAAGTACGGCAAATTCATATCATGTGACAGGATATGTATTCAATGATACGAACGGCAGCGTGAAAATGCTGTGCGCAGGTCAGGTCGAATTATTAAACACGTTTTTTGATGCAGTGCAGATGCGACCGCCGCAGGGCACCAGCATTGAACAGTTTATAAAAACAGAAATACCAATCCCAGAGGACTTTGATCTGAACGTTCCCGATCAATTTTTAAAACTTACAACCGATCAACTGGCTGATATTGGCAACAAACTTGATATCGGTGTTGAGCTACTAAAAACACTTCCACAGATAGATGAAAACGTAAGCGCATTACCAGAGATTAAAACAGGGATTGATTCGCTAAATTCGAAGTTTGATGATTTCAGAACTGACCAGCGGGAACACAACAAACGCATGGACGAACACAACAAACGCATGGACGAACACAATAAACAGCTCACCCGGATCCTGCAAAAACTTTCTGAAAAATAGAGGATCTCTTAAATATCATGTGGGCAAATTTTCACTATTTAAGTTGGTGAGGTCAAATTTATCACGGGCGTTCTTCGCGACCTTTGCGGTGAAATAGCATAAACAACACTGAATCCGACTACGTTTATTTTATATCACCGCAAAGGGCGCGAAGAATCCAATGATTTGGCTATGATACCCACTCAATGTTAAAGAGAACCTAAAAAATCAGATACACAAAACCCTTATTACTAAATAAGGAGTAAGTAAAGGAGATTTACCAGACTTAAATTATCATAATCAATTCAGGAACATATTCTAATGATCGTTTCAATGGACCTTGAGCTAAAAGACATACCTGGACAGTTGGTACAGGCACTGATCCCTCTCTCGAAGTTCGGTGCAAATATAATGAGCGTGATACATCATCATGATGAACGTACACCCAGGGGAAATATACCTGTACAGGTCGTGTTCCAGTTAACCAATGGCAAGCTTAATGATATAATTGATAATCTGGAAGAGGTCGGGGTCAGAATTGTCAGTGTTGACAAAAAACATCTTTACGAAGAGATAACGGTAATACTTATTGGCCATATTCTTCACAGCGATCTGGGTGACACTATTGACCAGATCGACAAAACAGGCTTTGCAGAAGTGGTAAACTTATCAATCTCAATGCCGGGGATCGATGAGCCATCTTCAGCTTCCCTGGTTATAAATGCAGTCGGCTCGCAAGAACTCCAGGAAGCACTTGGCATATTGAAACGAGTTGCCAGGGAAAAAAACCTGTTGGTAATTGAACCCATCGAAAAGGATTATCCGCAGGTGTATAAATGAAACCCATGAGACTTTCAATAATAGGATTTGGAGCTGTGGGTCAGGGAGTAGCCCGGGCATTAATAAATAAACTTGATGAACTAAAGAAATCAGGTATCGATCTTAACGTTGTGGCAATCTCTGATAGCCATGGTTCTTGTGTTAATCCAGAAGGAATTCATCTGGAAGCTGCTCTGCAGCGAAAGGTTGAAACAGGGTCCGTTGCCACCTCCAAAACATCATCACTTGAAGTTATTAAAGATGTTGAACATGAACTGATGATCGATGTCACCCCTACAAATATTGATGATGGTGAACCAGGACTCTCATATATTCTTGAAGCTTTTAACAAGGGGCGACATGTGGTCACCTCTAATAAGGGGCCACTTGCCCTGAAATACGGGGTGCTGTGCGATGAAGCAAAAAAGAACGGGGTACAGTTCAGGTTTGAAGCAAGCGTGGGCGGGGCGATGCCCATCCTGAACCTGGCAAAGGATGCTCTGGCAGGAAACAGGATCATCGGGATAGAAGGTATATTGAACGGTACATGCAATTACATTCTCAGCAGGATGTTTGAAGAGGGTTTGCCCTATAAACATGTATTAGGGGAAGCACAGGAGCTGGGTATTGCAGAAACTGATCCAACCTACGATGTTGAGGGGATCGATACTGCATGCAAGCTGGTTATCCTGGCAAATTCCATATTTGGTATGGATGTAACTTATGATGATGTAGAGATCACTGGTATTACAAAGATCACGACTGAGGCCCTGATGCTGGCAGGTGCTGAAGGTATGGTAATAAAACTTATCGGTGAAGTGCGGGATGGCGATGATGCAATATTGCGCGTAGCACCCAGGCTGGTACCAAAATCCCATCCATTGGTAGTTGGAGGGACATTAAACGTAGCCCTTCTTAAGACCGATATGGCAGGTCCGATCAGTGTAACAGGCAGGAGTGCTGGTTCAATGGAAACTGCAAGTGCAATACTGAGTGACGTTATTGCCATCTATAAAAGCAGTTCATAATTAATTCGAATTACTATACTCATGTCCATCTCCAATCAATTGAAACGGGTCCGGATCATTGCAGATTTCCAGTTCGGACGAGGGACAGGTGAAGTCCTGTTTCCCGAAGGTTCAGAATTCATGTTATCCAGGACAAAAAGGATCCGGCAAATAACTTTTGAAAGAAAAAGGATCGCCACGGTCCGCGCAAAGGATGGGCTTTTAACATTAAGTATGGAATGTGCCCAGAGTATCCACAGTTATCTCAAAGCTCCAAGATCAAGGGTGATGGTAAATTCCGATGCAGTCCCGTTTGTACTTCAAGGTAAAAACGCTTTTGCCAGGCATGTAATAAAAGCGGACCCTGGAATTAGAGCAATGGATGAAGTGCTGGTTGTGGACGAAGCTGATAATCTACTGGCAACCGGACAGGCAGTTCTGTGCGAAGCTGAAATGAAGGACTTTTCACGTGGGGCTGCTGTGGAAGTACGAAGTGGAGCAAAACAGGATAAAGCATAGTTTTCTAACAGGATCAGACTGAGATCGTGATTATGAACTCACAATGGTCATCATCCTGGCATTTTTTCTCTTTTTGCATAAACCTGGCGTTTTGATTAATTGCCTGTGCCATTCCTTTAAAATAATTCCTACACACAATGGTATTTGGGACAATGCCGACAAGAATATCATTTAATGGACATTCCTTTATTATAAGGGATGCTGAATTCCCATTTTCGGATATGAACTCTGTGTCTATTCCATTTAACAGACACACCATTTCCACGGGTTGAAGACAGGACTTTGCATCGTCATCTTCAATATTAATGCTTTTAACCAATTGAATTGCATCTTCTTTCCCCAATTCATAGCAAACATCTTCAATAATCGGAAGGGTCTGGGTTTGAAATCTGCTCATCAGCTTCGACATTGCTTTAGACAATATTCGATCATTTAGCAGACTGCCTTCCCACTTGGATTTGGAGGACATTCCCACCAAATTCCAGTTTCTGGCAAACCGGTCTCTTCTATCTGGTTTTCTGCTGAGCATTTATTTTCCCCACTCATCTATGATTTCAATGCAGAATACAACATTATTAATATTCCAGGAATTTCAATGATTAATGCAATTGTACGTGCCGTTTCTGTTGCCATATCACGCAGTACAATACTGGCTAGTATATCGAAATTACTTCCAAAGATCAGAATGAAAAGCCCTATTGACAGAATCAGAAGACTACTTTGTTTTGTTCTTTCATAAGCTTCAAAAACAAATAATAAAAAAGCCCCACCCAATAAATATATTATAATTGTTAGGATGTAGACAGTTTCCAGGCCCAGGATCATGTTATTTTCTCTCCTCAATCAAAATATTACAAATTTCCTCTTTGTGTCTTTTTGTAGTAATCAAGCTGCTGGACCCGAGTACACCTTCCATTTCATTAAGTGCACGCAGCACGTTATTTTTCAGTGAATTAATATCAAAAGTCCGTACCTTGATCAACAGATCATAAGGTTCCAGCAGTTCGTATATTTCCAGGACATCTTCGATATTTTTTAGTTTATTGATAATATTGACTCTTCGACTTGAATCAATGTTAATCCCAATAAATGTTGTAATATTGAGATCTACTTTTGCGGGGTCGGCTATTATTGTGAATTTTTCAATTATCCCGTCAGTTTCAAGGCTTTTTATCCTTTTATGTATAGTAGAAGTAGCAACATCCAGTTTTTTTGCAAGATCTGTACTGTGCATACGTCCATTTACCGAAAGAAATTTCAGAATAGCAATATCCAGGCGATCCATGAGTATCATTATTATTACAATCTACTATGATATAAAAATTTCGACAAATCCTGCAATTACGAAACATTTCACACCCAAACATGATAAAACATGACATTATTTTCAACAAATACCTTGAATTCCAATATTTCATATTTAATAATGGAAAGCAAGATTTATCTCACAATATATATATGCTAAATTCAACTTTTAACAATCAAAACATAAAGATAATAGATATGAATACTATCTAGACTGCAGGTTGATGTAAATGGAACTTGAAAAATTACGACACGGCACTGAATTATTAAAGCGTGGGTTTGCCCAAATGCAAAAAGGGGGCGTTATTATGGACGTGACAAACCCTGAAGAAGCACGTATTGCTGAAGATGCGGGTGCTGTAGCTGTCATGGCTTTACATATGGTCCCCTCTGATATTAGAAAGGCAGGTGGAGTGGCCCGGATGGCCGATCCTCAGATTATTGCTGACATCATTGATACAGTTACGATTCCGGTTATGGCTAAAGCACGGATAGGCCATTTTGTTGAAGCAGAAATACTTGAAGCTCTGGGAGTAGATATGGTGGACGAATCTGAAGTGCTCACTCCTGCTGACGTTAAATATCACATTGACAAAAGGAACTTCACCATCCCGTTCGTATGCGGAGCCAGGGACCTTGGTGAGGCCCTTCGCAGGATTCACGAAGGCGCGGCCATGATACGCACTAAAGGCGAAGCAGGTACCGGTGATGTGGCAGAGGCCGTACGTCATATGAGGCAGATAAATGAGCAGATCGGGAAGCTGAAAGGTCTTGATAGAATGGAGATAGAACGCATCGCCAGGGAGATCGAAGCACCTTCAGAACTGGTATTGGAGACTGCCGAGCGCCAACGCCTTCCAGTAGTCAATTTCGCAGCTGGCGGGATAGCCACACCTGCTGACGCGGCATTAATGATGAAACTGAAAGTTGACGGCGTGTTCGTAGGCAGCGGAATCTTCAAGTCAGAGAACCCGCCCCTGATGGCTTCTGCTATTGTGGAAGCTGTGAACAATTTCGATAAACCTGAAATATTAGCCGAGATCTCCAAAGGTCTTGGAAACTCTATGAAGGGTATTAGCATTGGCAGCATCCCTGAAGCAGAGATCCTGCAGACCCGCGGGTGGTAGACCGACCACCCATTTTCTTTTTTAGCGATTAAAATAACTTACACTAAATTTATATACTTTCCTCATTATAAAAGGCTTAATAAATGTCTGAAGAAGCTAAAACAGATCCTGCAGACAGCGGCCTTGACGTTAAAGTTGAAATGGATATTCAAGATTCCCATCTCATTTATACCCAAACTGCCAACGATTCTAAAAAAACACTGGACTATGATTATAAGAGGTGTAACGGCTGTGGGATATGTGTCGATATTTGCCCGGTCAAAGCAATTGAGGCTGGTCCGCTATTTGAGATAGCTACGGGCATGGATGCACCTCCGGTAATATTTGACCAGACAAAATGTACTTTCTGCGGCATGTGTGCCAGCTTCTGTCCCGTCAAAGCGGTAAGGATGGATGTCAACGGTGAGGATATCCTGGAACTTGAGGATTATCCAAGATTGGATTCAAAAGTTGTGATCAATGAGAAGTGCTTACCTTGCCTGTTATGCGAAAAAGCTTGTCCTGAGGAGGCCATCAAACTTGAACTTACGTTCCCGAAAAAGGAGGATGTAGCACCCTTCAAAGAGGGGCAGGAAGGCGAGATCGCTGTGGATATGGATAAATGCAATTTCTGCGGCCTTTGTGCTGATCTGTGTCCGGCATTCGTACTTGTTGAGAGGGAACCCACACCTGATAATCCGGTACCGTTCCAGGACTTGCTGGTCGATCTTGAGAAATGTGATTACTGCAAGATATGTGAGGATTTCTGTCCGGAAGATGCTATCAAGGTGAAAGGGAAACTGGAGGTTCCTGTCCCTGAGATCAGTGGTAACATTACCATTGATGATGACAAGTGCACCAGGTGCGGGTGGTGCAAGGCAGTCTGTCCATATGAAGCAGTTGATATTGAGAAACCCTTTGAAGGTGAGATTGAATTAATTGAGAAAAACCTGGCCGAATGCGATCCGGTAGGATGCCATGGCTGCTTTAATGTCTGTCCATCCCATGCATGGTATATCCCCTCAGACAAAAAGATAGATGTGGTGAAAGAATTCTGCATCAATTGCGGGGCGTGCGAGAAGGCCTGCCATGTATATGCCATAGATGTGAATCGTTCCGATGTCAGGCATACCCCTGTAAAGGAGATGCCCTGGTCAGAACAGTGGAAGGATGCCATTGAAGCTGTTAAAACAGCCGACAGGTCCAGACCCGACACCAGCCGCATGATCGATATAGATGGAAAGGAGATTGTCAAGCGAGAAGTGCATGAGATCGCATCCCGGGACGAGCACGAACTTCGTCCTCAGGTATGTGTACGGTTAGATGAAGTGCTGTCCATATTCGAGGATACGAAGACCAGGTTTGAATGGGAACGGGGCAAGAATAGTTCAGTCAGAAAGAGATTTGAAAGGAACTCAGGTACAGTTCAATCTGGATAATCGATTATAGAATTGATTAGCAATTATTATCTGGGAATCAACTAAAGGTCCGGTATGCTTGATCCATTCTGCACGGGGATGGCTCTTCACAAATTCTGCCCACCTTACAACCTGTTCCATGTGCGTTTCATCTCTTTTTGTATATTTCGATTTCGGATCGTTACTATTCATAATGAATATGGCCTCCGGATTTCTTTTTTAATTTTCGAGATTTCACCATTCATATCAAATATTAATATGGAACGTTGTTTTAATATTTGTTGTTGTTGAAATCAGAAATCTTGTATAATAAATCCTAACATGGCCACCGAATCATTACAAAAATAGTTAAGTATGAACTATCCAATCTTCTGGTATGGAAGGGTTGGAGAGTTTTGACATGCAAAGTCATGGAGTGACTACCAGACAATATGTGCTGGGCAGGAGAAATGAGGGTTCAAATTCAGGTTTACTAAAAGTGGGACGGTATCTTGCCATTGACGGGTCTACCGGGTCTGATGTTTACCTTGACTGTCTTGGACCCCATGTTGTCCTCATCTGTGGGAAACGAGGGTATGGCAAATCATATACCATGGGGACAATTGTCGAGGAGCTGGCAATGCAGCAACCTCCTGTCTCTGATAATATTGCATCTGTTATTATTGACAGCATGGGTATCTTCTGGACATTGGCCAACGCCAATACAAAAGAAGAGGAGGTGCTTTTAACTTGGGGGCTTAAACCCCAGGCACTGGATATACAGACCTTTGTTCCAAAAGGCAGTTTTAATAGATATGTCGATATGGGGATAGAAGTCAAATGTCTCACTATTGCTGCCAGTGATCTGTCCGGTTCTGACTGGTGCACCCTGTTCAGGGTCAGTTCAGTACATCCTTTGGGAGTGCTGATCACCAGAATTATCCAGGACCTAACTGAAGAGGGGGATGGTTTCTCGCTGGATGAGATGTTGGATCGTATCGATTCAGACCCTTATGCTGATCATGATACAAAACTGGCAGCACTTAATTATCTTGGAGCTGCCCACGGTTGGGGATTATTTGAAAAGGAGGGAATGGATATCCACAATATCATACGTCCCGGAGGAACCTCGGTGATAGACCTGAGCAGCTTATCTGATGAAGGAATTCAGTCTGTGATAGTGGAAATAATTGCTAAAAGAATTTATCAGGAGCGAATACATGCCCGCCGCCAGTATGAGATCAACAGGATGACAGGCAGTAGTGTTACCACAGTGCCTATGGTCTGGATGTTCGTAGACGAGGCCCATCTGTTCTTACCCCAAACCGGCAGCAATCCGGCAGGGGACGTACTTGTCAATGAATGGCTCAGGCAGGGCAGGCAGCCGGGGCTGTCACTGGTACTGGCAACCCAGCGGCCTTCGGCCCTGCATCCCGACGTGCTGAGCCAGAGTGATATCATAATATGTCACCGGCTAACATCCCAGGACGATATCAGTGCATTGGAAAGTATACGTCCCACTTACATGCATCGCGGGATAGCTGACTCAATTCGTAAAATGGGTGAAGGAAAAGGTGTGGCATTTATTGTGGATGATACGTCTGAAGCATCCCATGTGGTCCAGATGAGGCCGAGACTGAGCTGGCACGGCGGGGATGAACCGAGTGCGATGGGATGACATTCGAGTTATCCTAAAAAGATGTAAGAACATTAGAATATAAACATATAAGGTATGCCTTTAAAAAAATATTTAATATTATAAGGTATAACCAACAACGATATTCATTTTTTATTAACCACAAGTGAGCATTTCTCTTAAGACCAGTGTTCTTCTGTGATGAAAACACCAAATCAAAACAACTGCCACACCAAAAAAAGTTACCCATTCAACATACTTACAGCACCCTTACAATTGTCTACACAAATCCCACACCCGGTACACTTCTCAGGGTCCACTACAGGTTTCTCCTTCAGGAACATATTTATCTTCCTGCGCACCCTGCCTGCATACATCAGGCAGCGAGCACATGGGTGAATTATCGCATTGTTCAGGGTCTATGTATGCTATTTTTTCTGCCATAGTATCACTCCGTCGGTCTGGAACACACTATCAGGTAATGGTAAGGTCCGGCTTCTCTTATCTCGATCAGTTCGAATCCACACAACTGCAGTATCTCTGTCACATCCAGTTCAGAGAATCGATGATCCACTGGCGGTCCCACTGGTGTACTTTCCTTCTTCCAGTCAACAACTGCCAGGATGCCGTCGCTCTTCAATATCCTCATAACCTCTTTTAGTGCCAGAGAGTGGTCATCAAGTTCATGGAACACGTTTGACATAAACACCACATCAGCAGTTCCCGCATCCACAGGGAAACTGGATTCACCTGATTTCAAGGGAGTGAGGTTGGTTATGTGCCGGGATTTAGCTTTGGCCCGTATAACAGCTACCATCTCATCAAGTATATCCAGAGCATATACCTGTTTTACACGTGCAGCAGCCGGTAGTGCGAAATACCCGGTACCGGCACCGATATCTACAAACACGGTATTGTTATCCAGGTGAATCATATCCAGGATGGCCTCAGGGTTGAGAAACTCCTTGCGGTCCGGGTCATCCAACACGGCAGTATTATTCACATTGAATTTGTGGGACATATTGATCTCCTGAATTAGAATTAGTATTATAGGATATAAATGTTAGTGTGTGGTTTTGCCACAATTGTGCAACATCATTTGAATGGACTGGATGAACGAAAAATATTAATTTGCCTTTGATAAATGTAGACAGCATCATATAATCATAAAGGTGATATAGCACTAACTTCTTTGGAATTACCAGATGGCAAAGAAACGGAAAATAAGTATCAAAACTGCTCAACCAGGAAAAAAAGTTCCTAAAAAGAGCAAATCTACTAAGCCACGAGTTAATCCAATGATCTTTATTGTTATTGGTACGATCCTATTCCTGGCTGCAATAATACTTAATGTTAATTCTCCAGATCATTCAGATCAGGTCAATGATTGGCAGGTGGACGAGTACGGCATCATGTCCTACCCAACTGATAGAGGTATTCCAATCTTCGAATCTACCATCATCAATGATACACCCGATTATTCCCTTGAGTCGATTATTTTTTCCAGCCGGGATGCCCAGATCGCTGCTCTTTTGATAATCCCAACGAGCGGCACGCCGGTTCCCGGAGTACTGATCCTGCCTGGTGCAACGGTGACAAAAGAAGGCCAGCAGGGTCTTTCTGAAGAATTAGCAGACATAGGCTATGCTTCTATGGTGATAGACCAACGCAACTTGGGCGGTGTGGACTTCCAGATGGATGGTCAATTGTTTGAAGCAGGGGAAGAGCCTATTGAGCATAAAATGGTGTTCGATGCACTCAGTGCCGTGGATGTGATACGGCAGAAACCCGGGATCGATAAGGATAATATCGCCATTATCGGGATCAGTAACGGGGGCAGGTTTGCTATTATTGCTACAGCTATTGATCCATCCATCAAAGGTGTGGTAGGGATCAGTACTAGTGGATATGATGTGGAGTCTTATATGGATCAGAATTCCGGTCAGATCTCCGTAAATCAGACCAGGTTCTTGCGATCCATAGACCCTGATCTCTATTTGGATAAACTACCGCCGCGAAAACTGACCATGATACATATGCAAAATGATTCCATAATTCCTATAGAACTGGCACAGGCTACCTATAATAAAGCTGAGGATCCAAAGATCTTCTATCCTATGGAGGGTAGCGGGCATGGGTATAATGCTGTTATGAGAAATGCCCTGGAAATCGAACTGGGATTAATACTTACATAGCGAAACTGAATGAAAATTGGTCAGTCGATTGACCAGTTACTTATAAACAATTGGTCAATACAGTAATCAAGTGCACATAATGAACAAACAGTTCAGTTCTGCATTTATTTTTTTAAAAAACATATAATCAAATACAACATAACATATATATGTAATGAAAAATTACATGTAATTTGAGATCAAATGAACAAAATTAAACACATCCAGGCAGAAATAGACATGGATACATATGACAATCTAAAACATCTTTCCCAACTCAGGAAAACTCCATTAAAAGAAACAATCCGGGAAGCCGTTGTTGAGTATATCAAACAGCATGAAGACGATTTAATGGAGGATTCGCTTTTCGATCTGGTCGGCTCATTTACCACTAAAGAGGGGGACTGGAGCGAAAGGGACGACTGGAGGGAATAGATGCGGATATTCCTGGACACCAGCGGTCTTATAGCCCTTAGCGATATGAGAGATAAAAACCATGAAACAGCCAGAGTATACCTTGAGAACCTGGTACATAAAGGAGCCCGATTTGTACTGGGCCGAAACGTGCTGGTGGAGTACATCGATGGTGTCACGAAACGGATTGGAAAGCAGAAGGCTATAGAAGAACTGGACAATATCTTGAAAAGTAAACTGTTGGTCATTGAACCGGTTTCAGGAACGGATTGGGACAGGGCCGTTCAATACTTTAACAAATATAACGACCAGCGAATCGACCTGACAGATTGCCTGAGTTTTGCTATAATGGAAAGGTTGAAACTGAACACTGCCCTGACCTTTGACAATGACTTTAAAACCCACGGGTTTGCCGTGGTCATTTAGACTTCTACAACAGCGCCTGTTCGATCCTCTCCAGCGCGGTCTGTATCCGCTCCCTGCTGGTTGCATAGGAAAATCTAATATAATCCATGCTGTGGGGTCCGAACGCACTGCCTGGCGTGGCAGCCACAAATGCCTCTGTCAGCAGCTTTTCACACACCTCATCTCCGTTGCCGTATTCGCTCACATCAGCAAAAGCATAGAATGCACCGCTGGGATAGTTGCATTTAATACCCATATTGTTCAGGCCGTCCACAAGCAGGTCTCGGCGGGCTTTGAACTCGGTTACCATCTCAGGAATGAAATCCTGGGGTCCTTTCAGCGCTTCCACACCGGCCCACTGTACAAACGTAGTAGCACTGCTCACGCTGTGGCTGTGGAGCTTGGACATGGACTTGAATACCTCATTTGAGGTGGCCAGGTAGCCCAGCCGCCAGCCGGTCATGGCATATGCCTTTGAAAAACCGTTGATCGTAATGGTACGCTCATCCATGCCGGGAAGACTTCCGATACTGAAGTGCTCCTTTTCATAGATGATCTTCTCATAGATCTCATCCGAGATCACCATGATATCGTGGTCAATGGCTAAATCAGCGATCTCTGTTAGCACATCCCTGGAAAAGATACCGCCTGTGGGATTGCTGGGACTGTTAACTACAATAAGTTTAGTTTTTGGAGTGATAAATTTAGCAATATCAGTTGGATTGAAATCATTCTCAGGGTCCAGGGGTGCCCATACAGTTGTCCCCCCCGCGATCGTGATACAGGGATCATATGTGACCCAGGCCGGGTCGAACAGTATTGCTTCGTCCCCCTCATCCAGCACTGCCAGTATAGCCTCGAACACGGCCTGTTTGGCCCCAGGTGTTACGATCACATGCTTTGATTCAATTTCCAGATTGTTCTCTGTTTGCAGCTTCTCGGCGATGGCACTCCTCAATTCAGGAATACCGGGTGCAGGGGAATAATGTGTATCGCCCCTTCGCAGCGATTCAACAGCTGCATCGCTGATATTTTTCGGGGTGTCAAAATCAGGTTCGCCAAGACTGAATGAAATAACATCATGGCCTTTGCGTTTAAGCTCATTGGCCAGCCCAGTCATTCGCAGGGTGGCCGACTCTTCAATACTTTGCAGACGTCGAGATACCATGACCTCAATCTGGACTTATAATTATTTTAATCTTTGCACCATCTTCACGGCAGCCTCTACGGCCCGTTTAGCATAGTCCACACGTTTGTGCGCATCCAGCCTGCTCATGCCGGGACCTGAAATTCCCAGGGTCACAGGTTTATTATATTCGAGTGCCAGGTCTGTGATCTTACGGGTAGCGTGCTGCACTACGATCTCGTCGTGTTTGGTCTGCCCTTCAATCACGCAGCCTATGGTAACTACAGCATCTATCCCCGGATCAGTCACCAGTTTCTTAATGGCCAGAGGCATGTCATAGACACCCGGGACCATAATTGTTTTCTCAACCGTAGCACCTAAAAAATCAGCATGTTCCCTACCCAACAGTTCCATCTGGTAGGTAATGTCCCTGTTAAATTCTGCTACCACAAATCCCAGTTTAATATTACTCATAACAATAATCTCCAGTTTTACTAAATATTATCAATCATACTATAAATTTTATATGTTCACTGGCGGGCCACTCCGGCGTCTTCATAGCCCTGGCGCTGACCTGTACCCGCCTCTTTTTCCAGATCATGAGGCCTGGAAATCAGTTTGACCACATTCAGTGCATGTTCCCTGGTACGTCGTTCCATAAGCCAGGCAAGGGTCTTATCATCAGGTGCCTCATCTTCATGCACGAACACCTCTATCACATGGAGATTGGTCATCAACTGGGCCTGGATTATTCCCTGGGATGCCTCATGGGCACATATCTTATCCCTGGGATCAGCACCAGGCATGCCCAGCGCCATCACAATATCGCAGCCCTGCTCTTCGATCAGTTTTTTACAGGCAACTGGCAGGTCCTTGATACCGGGTACAGTATACCGCATAATTTTTACAGACGCATTGTTCCGTAATTCATCAATAGCAGCTGCACCCATATCAGATCTGGCAAAAGTGGTATCAGCAATGCCTACCGTGACCATATTTTCTCCTAATTATCAGGGTTTATTAATTTTATCCAATTCTATTTTGGCAGCTTCAACTCCAGCACCCACGCTGTCTATTACACCATGCTTTTTAAGCACCAATTCCAGTGCTGTGATTGTAGTGATTATATCAATTGGTGTGAAATTGCCCATACTGCCAATCCTGAATATCTTGCCCTTCACTTGGGACTGGCCGCCAGATATCTGAATACCCATGTCCAGCATCTCACCGCGTAACTCCTTGTCTGTGATGCCGCCTGGAATATTCATGGCAGTGACTGTATTGGAATAACTGTGATATTTATCGATCTTTGGGAACATTTTTATGCCGAGCACATCAGCAGCTGCACGAACAGCAGCCGCACCCTGGGCATGTCTATGTTTCCTTTTCTCCATTCCTTCTTCCTGTACAATGAGCAAAGCTTCCAGCATGGCAGAGAATAGCGGGACTGCCGGTGTAAAAGGTGTCTGGGTAGGTGTATTGGCTGCCGATTTTCGGTACGCCTTTAGATCAAGATAATAGGGCGGTTTATCGACCATTGCTCCCCAGGCGGCATCGCTCACTGTAATTGCAGATAGACCAGGTGGTGCAGCTATACACTTCTGGCTCCCCATAAATGCAATATCCACACCCCATTTATCGACTAGTACTGTGTCACCGCCCACAGTGGTAATGGCATCCATAATGAACAAAGCATCATGTTTCTTCGCTAATTTCCCTACTTCTTCAGCAGGATTCTTGATACCTACACTTGTTTCATTATGTACCATAGCAACAGCTTTTACCCCTTTTTCAAGGGCGGCTTCAACAGCTTCCAGGTCTATTGGTGTACCCCATTCGAATTGCAATTTTACTGCTTTGCCGTAACGCTCCCCAATATCATATAATCGTTCCCCAAATTTGCCGTTCTCTATAGTAACAATTGTATCATTATTCCCGATCATATTACCGATAGCTGCTTCCATGCTTGCGGTTCCCGATCCCGATATAATAAATATATCATTAAAGGTCTGGAACAGATCACTTAGAATCTCCCTGCTCTTGTCATAGATATTCCCGAATTCTTCTCCTCTATGCCCGAACATAGGTTTACCCATGGCTCTTTGGATCCTTGGGACTATAGGGACGGGGCCTGGTATCATCATCAAAGTATTTTCAAGTTTCATTGTGCAAATCACTCGACAAAGTTCAATCTAAGTTGAGGGTACTAGATAGAATAACTTCCATGTATAGCTTTTGATTTTTTGTAGTATATAATGTATATTATATACTCAAGTAACTGCGAGCATCAGCGAGCAGTTTCTTGTAAAGAAAGGAACCTTGTTAGGCCTGAAATTTTATGCTATTTAACTAAATATCCTATCGCATATTTAACTAAATATCCTATCGCATATTTAACTAAATATCCTGTCAAAAAGCCATTTTACAGCATCAATAAAGGCATTGATCTCGTCTAATAGGAATGCCGGAAATCCAAATATAGAAGGTGACATTGTTTCCCACCATAGAGGTAAGGTAATGACTATAAGCAGGAAAATAAAGCCAATGCAAAATAGGAAAACCTGTCTTGGACTCATATTTATAATTTTTTAATTGTTAATTTATAGATTCTGTTATATAAATATATCGTGTGTGCTCCATAAACTATATGATAATTCGTTTAGTTTAAAGGATGTATGATCATTGGATTACTTGGACCTGAAGGAACATATTCTGAAAAAGCTGCAATAAAATTGGATACCAGCGCCCAACTCAAGTATTTCATTGACCTGGAAGAAGTAATCGAATCTGTAATTACAGGAGAGGTTGATTACGGCATTCTGCCTATTGAGAATTCATTGGAAGGATCAATCGGCATTACCATGGATGCTCTTTTGGAATATAATATTAATATCATAGGAGAGGTCATCGTCCCCATCCGGCACTGCCTGCTTTCAAAGGGGAGGATGGAAGATATAAATGTAGTATTATCACATCCCCAGGCCCTTGCTCAATGTCATAAATTTATACGTGCCAATTTCAAGGATATTAAGGTTCAAACCACAGGAAGTACTTCACATGCTGCCCAGGCTGCATCCAGTTCAACTGAAATGGCTGCAATAGCATCCAGGGAATCAGCTGAAAAATATGGCCTGAATATCCTTGCAGATGATATACAGGACTACAGAGAAAATCATACCAGGTTTGTGGTGTTGGGAAAACACATACCTGATAGAACGGGGAATGATAAAACCTCAATAATAATTCACCTGCTGCGTGACAGACCTGGGGCCCTGCATGATCTATTGGGTGAATTTGTTAAATATGATATTAACCTGACCAAGATTGAATCCAGACCTTCAAAAATGGGTTTGGGAGATTATTTATTTTATATCGATATGGAAGGGCATCAACAGGATGGAAATGTAAAAAATGCTTTTGAAGGGATTAAAAAGCTTATAGACCAGGTAAAAATCATCGGATCATACCCCAAAAACACAAAAAAATAAATGATGAGTTAATAAAGTATATAAATCTGCAAACACTTTTATTGTCAATGAGTTTCCTGATCAAGTCTGAGATTAAAATATTATGGCAGAAAATATTCTATATGATAGAGCATGATTTTCCTACTATTAGACCTAACTTAGGAGATTATGTAAACACAGTTGAAGTACAAAAAAGACTTGATTATGTTTTATTCTACAATCCAAACATTATCAGAACAGAATACCTATCAACCCTTGACAATACCAAAGAAAATATTGATGAGTACCATAAGAGTAAAGGTCTCGACAATGCAATGTTCAGGAATTTTAGCAGACATGACGAAGCCCAAGGATTAAAAATATTGCAGGTCATAAATAAAAATATATATCGACCGATTTTTGTGAGTTTGGGTAAAGGATTTGGCATGGTGCGGGGTGTAAAACCACAAGATAAACGTGTTTCATACGAGGTCAGAAATTGTAATGAATGTATGGACCTTCCAAATATTGGTCTACATTCTTGTTTCTTCTTTGCAGGAATTCTGGCAGGTATTTTTACTGCCATATTCCGGCAACCTATGGGAGCATATGAATCTGTTTGCGGAACCTCAGGAGGGGAAACCTGTGATTATGAGATCGGTATGATAAGTGATGAAGATTTTGAGAAGAATGTAGACAAATATCTAAATATTAAAGTTACACCCGAAGGATTAGATCAGGTAGAGACCTTATTACTTGAAAAAATCAGAAAATTATTATCTGGTAAAGATACTTTGAAACCTAATATGGGGACAGATATTCACATTATGGGGTATCAGCTGAGAATTCTCAATGCCTTAGCTACAAATCCTGAAATCATGTCAAAAACATATCGCAAAGCCGGGATTCGATTTAGTAAAAAATTTGTAAAAATCCTGCGAGATGTATATCATGTTGATGGGGAAAAAATACTAACCGAAGCCCTCCCCCAATATTATAAAAAACAGCGATTGGCAAATATTCAATCAGTTGAAAAATTCCAGGACGGATTTATGATCACATTCACGGAACCCCTGGATTGTGCAGGGATTAAAAAACTGGATATTAAACCGTGTGCTTTTATGCAGGGTGAAATCGAAGGTATAACTAATATTGCAACCGGAAATACTTCTAAATGTGAAATTCAGAGTTGCAGGTATGATACCAAAGAAAAATTCTGCCAGTATAGGATTTCTTATGAAGTGAAAAAAGAGGAAGTTCCTGAATGGCTTAAAGAGCTTCAGGATGTTAAAGAGAATCCAGTAGCTTAATTTTATTATTTTTCGGATAGATAATTTGTGAATAATGAGAATTCAGAAATTTGTACCTGACGCACCCGGCGTCTATTTAATGAAGGATAATGCAAATAATATCATATATGTAGGGAAGGCATTATCACTGAAAAAAAGGGTGTCCCAGTACTTCCAGAAACAGGAACATGACACCAAGACAAAAGCCTTATTAAAAAATGTTTCTGATCTGGAATATATTATTACACCTACCGAGGTGGATGCTCTTATTCTTGAATCCAATCTAATAAAGGAGCACAGGCCCAGGTATAATATAGATCTGAAAGACGATAAACAGTATCCGTTTATCAAGATCACTATTAACGAAGATTATCCGCGTATTTTTATAACCCGTAAGAGACTTAAGGACGGTGCAAGGTATTTTGGGCCCTATACCAGTGCAAGGGCCATGCGTGAGACCCTCAGATTGGTAACCCGGGTTTTTAAATTACCCCAGTGCAAGAAAAAGTTCAGTCTTAGAAGCAGACCGTGTCTAAATTATCATATGGAACTGTGCAGTGCTCCTTGCAGCGGTATTGTTAATATAACCGAATATCGAGTAGCAGTGGATGAGGCCATCCAATTGTTAGACGGCAAGAACACAGATCTGATACATAAATTAGAAACAAAAATGCTGGATCGAGTATCTAAAAAAGATTTCGAAGCTGCTGCAGTGGTGAGGGACCAATTAAGCTCTATTCGAACCGCTTCATTGCGTCAGCAGGTCACCGGAGGTTTTGAAGACTGGGATGTGATATCTATAGTAGTTTCAGGTGAAATTGCCTCTGCCCAGGTATTGTATATCAGGGATGGAAGCCTGGTGGGCCGCTCAGAGTTTGTGCTTAATTCCTGTGGAGCTGAGGATAATGAGATTATGGGTGCATTTCTAAAACAATATTATAGTGATGCACCTGTTCCTGGAGAGATCTTGCTGGACACTATGCCAGATGATCCGACTATATCGGAATGGCTGCAGAGTTTAGGGAATGTAAATATTAATATTCCTGCAAGGGGTCGAAAGAAAGAATTGGTAGAGATGGCAAATAAGAATGCTCAGTCTTTACTCAAAATTACCCTTCTAAAGGATGAAAAAAAGGAAAAATCCGGGTTTTCCGCACTAGTGGAACTTCAGGAGGTTTTGAACTTGAACAATTTACCTGAAGTTATAGAAGGTTTTGATATCTCTAACATCGGCGGTACCGATGCGGTGGGCAGCATGGTTGTTTTTAGAAGCGGCAAACCTGACAGGCGGCATTACCGGCTTTTTAATATTAAAACCGTAAGTGGAATAGATGATCCAGCCATGATGAAGGAAGTAATATCCCGCCGCGTAGCTCATATTGCCCGGGGTGATGATACGCCACCTGACCTTATGGTCGTGGATGGAGGACCCACCCAGGTAGAAGCAGCCATGTCTGCGTTAGGTGCATTTTATCCCAATATCCCTGTAATCGGACTGGCCAAGAAATTTGAACATATCTATTTACCTGGTACTGATGCTCCTATGATCCTGCCTCATACTTCACCAGCTCTTAGACTGTTAAAGTATTTAAGAGATGAATCACACAGGTTTGCAGTATCTCATCACAGGAAGCGCAGGTCATCACGATTAAGAGCTTCCATATTGGATGATATTCCTGGAGTGGGAAAAAAACGAAAAAGTATGCTGATCAAACATTTTGGATCGCTGGATAAGATACAGGCAGCAAGCATGGAAGATCTTGAAAAAGTTCCTGGTATTAGCACTAAAATGTCACGTGAGATATTTGAAAAACTTCAGGGTTCCAAAAGCTTATAAGTCGTAAGGTAGTTATGGGATGACCAAGACCATTATTAAGTTATTAATAATTTTAAAATTTCATAATTCTAATTGGAGGATATTCATTTATGGCAAGTAAAAGACCGGCAAAGACGTTCCGCAATTTCAATAGCAGAAGATCATATACTCGAAGAAAATATATGGGCGGTGTACCGGGAAGCAAGGTCGTACATTTCGATATGGGCAATCTCAGGACAGAATTCCCAATACAGGTCACATTGGTGGCTGATGAAGCGCGCCAGATCAGAGATGGTGCACTGGAAGCGGGCCGAATCACAGCTAACAGATTATTAATTAAACAACTGGGTGTGCAGAATTTCCACATGAAACTTAGAGTGCATCCATTCCAGGTGATCAGGGAGAATAAACAGGCTACTGGTGCAGGGGCCGACAGGGTCAGCCAGGGAATGCGGCAGGCATTCGGAAAAGCAACAGGTGTTTGTGCTCGGGTAAGAAAAGGCCAGAAAATCTTTACAATCTCGGTTAATAAAGAAGGATTCCTGATCGCCAAGGATGCTTTGAGAAAATGCGGCCACAAACTCTCAACTCCCAGTAGAATTGTAGTGGATAAAGGCCAGGAAATGGTTCAGTAATATTAGATTTGCATTAAAGTATATTATGGAATTGTAACAGCATGGGAGACTATGAAGCAAATTTGGATCGGGCATTAGAAATGCTGCCTGATATTGAAACTTCTGATGAGAGGTTTATAATCCCTGAACCTAAAATATTTTCAGAAGGGAAGGCTACTGTACTGGAAAATTTCAGCCAGATAGTAGATGTTCTGAACAGGGACCCAGATCATGTGATGAAAGCTCTGACCAGAGAATTGGGTACTGCCGGAAAGATCGACGGGCAGCACGCGGTATTCCAGGGGAAGTTTACATCCGAAGCTATTGCTGAACAGATAGAATCCTATGTTAACGAGTATGTGAAATGTTCCGAATGCGGACGTCCTGATACTAAACTGATAAAAAGTGACCGTATTCTCATGCTCCAGTGTGATGCATGCGGGGCCCATCGTCCTGTGAGAAAGAGAAAGGCAAGCATTGAAGCCAAGAAGGACGCTCTCGAGGAAGGCGAGACCTACGAGTTCAAGATTGAGAGCATAGGGTCAAAGGGTGATGGTATTGCAAAGGTCGACAAGTATATCGTATACATCATCGGGGCCTCCAAGAAGGAAGTAGTGAAGGCCAAGGTCAAGCGTATATCAGGAACTGTGGTTTTTGCTGATCTCGTATAAAAAATAAATTTAACATAATAATAATCACACGGGGTTGTGCCCCTACTCTGGCCAGTAGCAGGCCACCGACATATGACGCTTCGCGACATATGTCAAAAATGCAAAAAATAATAATCACACAGGGGTTGTGCCCCTACTCTGGCCAGTAGCGGGCCACCGACATATGACGCTTCGCGACATATGTCAAAAATGCAAAAAATAATAATCACACAGGGGTTGTGGCCTAGTCAGGAATGGCGACGGGCTCCAGCGGATAAAATGATGAGCAACGGGTCTACTGAGACTTGCTCGACGGAGCGGGTCAGTGAGGAGCCGTTGGAGCACTGATTTGTGTTCTCCTTGAATTCTTCAAGGGTTCGGAGAGACCCGTCGATCGTGAGTTCAAATCTCACCAACCCCACGTTCCCTTCCGCTTAATTTATAAACACAAAACTCAATAAATCAATAACATGAAATCTGGTATACGGGATCTCCTATTTCTGATAGTCGCAATTGTACTTGCAGTCATCATAGTGCCTTTCATATTGAAATTAGCATTTGATATAATTAGGATCGTTGTCATAATTGCATTTGCATATGTTTTCTTCATCATTCTGAAGCAATTATTGAAGTAATGAGGGATAATTTTAATAACATCTCAAATAACCTAGTAAAAAAAGAGGATTGAATATTGCGTTCAGTACAACGAGTAAATAAAAAAACCACCCCAACTTCCCAGAAGGAATTTGTAAAAGACGGGGCACGGTATGTGGTGTTGAAACCTGCGGGTTACCCAATGAGGAGCATGCTTCATGAATATCCCGAGATTTCTGAAAAAGACGTTTTTGAGTTCTATGCCCAGGAACAGTGGAGCGGATTGGTTGTCCGCACAGGCGAGTATCTTTTTGATCGCAGGATGTTCCCGGATTTCGCATTTAAGGTAACTGAAGTAGTGCCAGAAGATAGTGCAATAAGCCATGCTACTGTGTTTATTGTAGAAGAGGCAAAAATAGAGGAATTCATTCCCGAGATATTCAGCGAAGTAGTTTTTGACGATGTAATAGGGCATGCAGAAGCAAAACGAAAATGCCAGCTTATCCTGAAGTATCTTGATGACCCTGAGCGTTTTGGTAAATGGGCCCCACGAAATGTATTGTTCCACGGACCCTCTGGTACAGGCAAGACAATGATGGCCAAGGCCCTTGCCAATGCAGCTGAGGTTCCCATCCTGCCCATAAAGGCCACACAGTTGATCGGCGAGTACGTAGGTGACGGTGCCAGACAGCTCCACCAGCTCTATGACAGGGCAGAAGACCTCAGGCCATGTATTATCTTTATTGATGAACTGGATGCCATTGCTCTTGATCGGCGCTATCAGGACCTAAGGGGCGATGTGAGTGAAATTGTCAACGCATTGCTCACTGAGATGGATGGGCTTGATGAAAGGGAGGGTGTATGCACCATCTCTGCTACCAACAGGATAGAGACCCTTGATCCGGCAGTAAGGAGCCGCTTCGAAGAAGAGATTGATTTTGGCCTGCCTGATAAAGCTGATAGGCTAGCCATCATAAATTCTAACATAGCTTCATTCCCAGTGGAACTTGACAAAGATGTGAACATCACATCCCTGGCTGAAAAGACAGAAGGCCTTTCAGGGCGCGATCTGGTTGAGAAGATCCTGAAGACCGCACTACATGCAGCTATTATCGAAGGTGGGCTGGTAAATAATAATTATATTGAAGAAGCCTTGAAAAGAGCAGTCGCTTCAAGTCCTTTCAAGAATTCTGATGAAGGGATGTTCAGGTAATATGTTCCAAAACAATGAAAAAGAAACAGCTTGAGATCCTGCTGGAAAAAGTGGAAAGATTCGATTCTCCATCAGCCTACCTTGAACAATATTCAACTCCTGCACCTATCGCTGCTGAACTCCTGTTTTTTGCATTAATGAACGGAGACCTGGATGATACCGTGTATGATCTGGGTTGCGGCACCGGTATCCTCGCAATTGGAGCCGGGCTGCTGGGTGCCAATAAAATAGTTGGTTTTGATATCGATAATGATTCACTTAAGATAGCCAGGCACAATGCTGCCAAATTAAAAGTTAACATTGAATATGTTTGTACCCGGGTTGAAGATGTTCAAGGAAAGGTTCATACTGTACTCATGAATCCTCCGTTCGGAGCGCAGAACAAGGGCAATGACCGTCCTTTCTTAAAAAAAGCAGTGGAATTAGCTGATGTGGTATATTCCATTCATAATGCCGGAAGTTATGAGTTTATCAAAAAGTTCATTAGTCCAGCAGTAATAACAGACAGTTATATTTTGGGTTTTCCTATAGAACGAACTTTTAAGTTCCACAAAAAGGATAAGGAAGTTGTCAACGTAGAGATATACCGGATAGAAAATAATTAAACCTAAGTAAGAATCATTGTTTATACCAGATTCCGGACATTAAAATCATATTGAGGGATTATTATTAGAATCAAGAGAAAGAAGACCGTTTCAAGAAGAAAATTGATTGATGAAGAAACAACGGATCAGCAGATTCCTGAGACAGAAGAAATAGAAGAAACTGAAGTTGAACCAGTGACTGAAGATATAAAAATTAATTCAGAAATTGAAATTACCACTGAAATTGAGACAAGCACAGGCCCAAAAAATGAAGCATTTTCACAAGATGATTCACAGGAATTAGTGCTTCCCGGAGATATTATCGGCACATCAGAGGAATTTATTCATGGCAATAATACCTTTAAAAAAGGCGGCAATATATATTCCACAGCTACAGGATTTATAAAAATCAATGCCAAGACCCGTAACATTTCAGTAATTCCCGAGACTGATGTACCACCTATGATTGAAAAAGGTGACGTGGTTATTGGTCGTGTCAATGATCTGAGAAGTTCAATGGTATTAGTAGAGATCGCAAAGATCGAAGGGAAAGGAGATCGTGAGATAGTAAATCTCCAGAATGCTGCGATTCACGTATCCAATATAAAGGATAGTTATGTGAAGGATGTTATGTTTGAGTTCAGCCCGTTTGATATTATTAAAGCCAAGGTCATTGACCTTAAAACAATGAGACTCACCACATCAGGCAAAGACCTGGGAGTGATCAAGGCTTATTGTGGAAAGTGTCATTTAGCCATGGATAAAGCATCGGACAACGGAGAAAAGAGCAACACGCTGAAGTGCCCGGTGTGCGGCAATATAGAGTCGCGAAAGCTTTCATCGGATTATGGGATTACTATTGTATAAAGGTGGATGTGGATGAATCTAAAAATTATTGAAAAAACAGATGATGAAATAATGGTTGAAATGGCTGGTGAAAGCCATACACTGTTAAATGTGCTAAAATCGTCATTACTGGATGACCCTCGTATAGAGGTTGCAACGTATGATATCAAGCATCCTACTATCAGTGAACCTATTCTTTTTGTAAAAACAAAGGACGTAGATCCTGTAGTGGCTATTAGAGAAGCATCTGAGAGAATAATTGAAGTATACGAGGAATTCAAAGCTGTTTTCAATGAAAAAGCCAATATTTAAGCTATGCATATAAAACCTGAAATAAGAATCCTTGGTATCGACGATTCGTCACTGCACAATGAACAGGTGATGATTGTCGGTGCCTTTTTTAGGGGAGGGGAATGGCTGGATGGCGTGGTTCGTTCCTACATTACCAAAGATGGGGACGATGCCACTGATACCATCATCAGGATGGTGACAGATAGCAAGCATTTTGGACAGGTGAGAGTCTTGATGTTTGACGGTATCACGTATGCGGGATTTAATGTCGTTGACATAAAAACGGTCTATGAAACAACAGGGATCCCGTGTATAGTGGTCATGAGGGGATGCCCCGACTTTGGTAGTATACGCTCTGCACTTGAATACCTGCCAGACCCTGTTACAAGGTGGGAATTGATAAAACGAGCCGGTGAGATCAATAAGGTCCTCACCCGCGAAGGTGAAAATCCAATTTTTATACAACGTTGTGGTATAAGCCTGGAAGATGCAAAAGAAATTGCCCAGTTATCAGCTACCCACAGCAATATACCGGAACCCCTGAGAGTAGCTCATCTCATAGCTACAGGGATAGTCTGCGGAGAATCTACTGGAAAACCTTAATTCATTTAAAAAGTTCACAGAATAAACTGTGAGCGGGTTAGGGAGTGGGAGGTTAAATTAAAAATAATTACCCGCTCAGTAATAGATTATATTTATAGTATTATATTTATATCTTTCTACAAAATATGGAAAATTATGTTCGTAAACACATATTATTCGAACATAATTACATGTACATTATTTTATTTTGAGTATATTTATTCTATTATATGAACTATGCCATTTCTTTTACAAGCCTGGCGATCTCATCACCCACATCAGAAGTGGTGCTGTGACCTGCCATATCTTTTGTCAGCACTTTTGCTTCTATTATGTCACGTTCAATGGCAGCCACAATAGCATCTGCAGCTTCCTGCTCACCCATCTGTTCCACCAGCATGGCGCCAGCCCAGATGGTAGCAATGGGGTTGGCCCTGTTCATACCTTTATACTTGGGTGCGCTGCCGTGGATGGGCTCGAACATGCTGGTACCCTTGGGATTGATATTGCCGCCTGGTGCCAGGCCCAGTCCGCCCTGTACCATGGCGCCCAGGTCTGTGATAATATCGCCGAACATGTTGGGTGTGACCACCACGTCAAAGAACTCCGGGTCCTTGACAAACCACATGGTGATGGCGTCAACGAAATTAAAATCAGTTGTGACATCCGGATATTCAGAACCCACTGCAGTGAACTCCTCTCGCCAGAATCCATAGATGTCTGAGAGCACGTTCGCTTTGTCCACAGAAGATACGTGTTTATCCCTTTTCATGGCCAGATCGAAAGCATACCTGATCACCCTCTGGGTCCCTTCTTTGCTGATCATGCCTATCTGGTATCCTATCTCTTCACTGTCAGACTCAATATCCAGCCCGAACTTCACATTATACATGGTACGTGCCACTTCCAGCTCATGCTTGCTGGTACCCTTTTTAGCACGGCCTCCTATGCCGATGTAAAAATCTTCGGTGTTCTCCCTTACCACGGTAAAGTCGATATCTGCCGGTGTTTTATCCTTTATTGGACACCATACACCTTCTAACAGCTTTATCGGTCGCAGGTTTATGTACTGGTCAAAATAGAACCTGGCTGCAAGCAGGATCCCCTTCTCAAGCACACCTGGTGCGATCCTTGGATCCCCGATACTTCCTAGGTAAATGTTCTTATACGTGTTCAGTTCCTTCAGGGCATCCTCTGAGATAAGTTCCCCGGTCTCAAGATAATGGTCCGCACCATGGGGGTAGTCTATCCACTCCTCATCAAAGCCGTAAACTTCACCTGCGGCGTCAATAACCTTCCTGCCTTCTGCTATGATCTCTGGTCCTATACCGTCCCCTGCTATCACTGGTACTTTATACTGGCTCATGCGCTCACCTGCTGTCTTGTATATTTAATAAGTCCGCCTGCGTCAACTATACCCTGCAGGAAGTCTGGCATGGGAGTTGCTGAGTAGGTCTCGCCCTTGGTTTTATTTGTGATCATACCGGAGGCAAAATCCACTTCAAGTTCATCACCTTCATCTATACGATCCGTATCAGGACATTCCAGAAGTGGCAACCCTATATTGATTGAATTCCTGAAAAATATCCTGGCAAAGCTTTTAGCAATGATGCATTTGATCTTTACACCTTTTAATGCCAGAGGTGCATGTTCACGACTGGAACCGCATCCGAAATTGTTTCCTCCGATTATAATATTACCAGGTTCGACCACACTGGCAAATTCCGGTCTTACTCCTTCAAAAGCATGCCGTGCCAGTTCTTCAGGCGTATTCAGTATAAGATATCTGCCCGGGATGATAGCATCAGTATCAATGTCATTCCCGAACTTCCAGACATTTCCTTTCATTTTAGTTCTTCCTCGTCGCTATAATAGTATCTAAAGATTATATTATTTTGGTTAATACAGGTGTCCGTAGAATCTCAAATAGTTCTTGATCGCTATTGAGGCCTGGCCAGGATACACTTGCTTCATATATTGTACAAACCCGTCCCTGCCGCTACATTCTTTCACAACATATAATAAATGGTCTATGATTTCCAGGGATTGTTCAGAAGGATTTTTAGGCATCTCGAATGAGACACATAGATCATGAGGGAAAAAATACTCTTTTCGAATATGGGGTGAGACCGAGCCCATCAATATCCCTGATTCAAGTTCAATATATGCAGGTACACCCTGGTTCTCAAGTCTTCCGATCTCTGTCAAGGCTGAGAGATTTTCATCTGAATAGGAATGAAGTTCCAGATATATGATCGGTTTATATGTAATAATGGCATCCAGCAGATGGGGTGCGTACTCGGTATAATAATCCTTATCAAGGGTACTCAGATATGATCGTTCAGACACTTTTGGCATAACCAGCAGCGATCCGGTCCCGGGCGGTGTCAGTCGTTCAAACCTTGGAAAAGTAGATATCCACTCATCGCCGTGCAGTCCCCCGGCAAACAGACGCACCGGTGTTCCTCTGCCGAATCGTTTCATATTATTCTTCTTTTTTGCCGTTCTTAAGGGTTTTTTGCCACTCATCGAAATTACAGTGGGGACAGCCCAGATCCCACGGTCTCTTCCCTTTGGTTATGATCTTGATATGGTTCATATTATGTGCTTCACAGAGCTTATCGGTCACTACGATCTGTCCGCTCTTGGGCAGAGGCAATGCAAAATTACAATCAGGGTATCCGGTACATCCTATGAACCGGCCGCCTTTCTTGGAACGCCGAATAATGAGGTCGCTGGTACATTTCCCACATTTACCAATGATCTTATCTTCCCGCAGACCGCTCCGCAGACTTTCCCCGATCTGCTCCTTGTTATTAGTAAGCTCTTCGAATATGATATCCAGCATCTGCCTAGACTCGTCCACCACTTCATCTTTTGATTTGGCACCTTCAGCGATACGGTCCATCTCATTCTCAAGGGTGGCCGTCATATCAGGTTTGGATATTGTGTCGGCATATTTTTCCAGAGTATCGATTACAGCAATAGCGGTCTTGGTTGGTTGTAAAGGATTGCCATGAACATATGCCCTGGCATAAAGTTTGGAAATTATCTCATGCCTTGTTGATTTTGTGCCCAACCCCAGATCCTCCATGACCTTAATAAGCCTGCCCTGCCCGTATCTGCTTGGAGGCTGTGTCTCTTTGTCCAGCATCTCTTTATCTTTTACTTTGAGAACCTGTCCTGTCTCAAGTTCCGGCAAAATCATTTCCTCTGGTTTATTGTAAGGATAGTACCAACGCCATCCTTCCTCTACAATACTGGCGCCCCGTGCTTTGAACTCCTCGTTTGAAATGTCCAATAGTACCCTGAGTGTGTTCCATTTTGCAGGGCCGGCAAAGGTTGCAAAGAACCTGCGGGTGATCAGTTCATATATCTTCCATTCATCATCTTTCAAATCTGATTTTTTAACATAGGAAGCTGGAATAATTGGCGGGTGGTCTGTGGTCTCTTTCTTACCTCTGGTGGGTGAAAGTGTCGGCAAACTCAAGAGGCTTTCCACATAAGGTTTGAATATACCCTTTCCAAGACTCATAATGAGACTTTTCATGTCAATGCTTGGTGGATATACTGTATTATCGGTCCGTGGATATGAGATATATCCGTTCATATACAGGTTTTCAGCTATTCTCATTGCATTGGAGGGGTTCAGCCCGATGTTGCTGGCAGCTCTGATAAATTCAGTTGTATTGAATGGCGTGGGCGGAGTATCTATCCGTTCTGCCTTCTTAAGATCGGTAACAACAGCTGTGTCACCAAGCCTGTTAAAGATATTTTCAGCTTCTTTTTTATCCCAGATGCGTCCTGCCCCGTGCTTGGCCTGGAATTCGATGCCGTCAACCAATGTAACTATGATCTCCCAGTACGGTTTGGCCACATGTGCCATACGTTCCTTTTCTCTATCCACAAGCAGTGCCAGGGTCGGGGACTGGACCCGCCCCACACTTAAAAAACTATTTCCTAGCCGCACTGCAGTGGTGGAAATGTATCTGGTCAGGGCCGCACCCCAGATCAGGTCAATGATCTGTCTGCTTTCCCCTGCATCTGCCAGGTTGAAATCGACTGGACTTCTATTTTCAAAAGCTTTCTCTATCTCTGATTTGGTAATTGCACTATAATGGACCCGGTCTGCAGTTATCTTTGGATTTGCTTTTTGCAGTATCCGAAGAGCCTCAACACCTATGAGTTCACCTTCTCTGTCATAATCAGTAGCAACCGTGACATGGTCAGCTTCTTTGCTCAGCTTACGCAGTGCTGCCACTATCTTGGGCTGGGTCGGGTTTGAAACAATTTCAGCATGTACAAGCTCGCGGCTGTCCACGTTTTGCCAGCTATTATATTCTTTAGGGAAATCTGCGGATACAATGTGACCGCTCAGACCTATAACAACTGTTCCATCCCATCTGTATGTATCAACCCCGCTAACCCTTTCCTGTTTTGGTTTACTTGGAGACAGTATGGATGCTATACGCTTCGCAGTGTTGTGTTTTTCCGTGATTATAAGGTGCATTTAAACTTCCTTTGAAGGATCGATTCCGAATTTATGGTTGAAATATATTACTTAGATAAATATGTTTTGGACATATCCAGGGTTTAAAAAAAAAGGACTTTATATAAAGCCCTCTAATATTAGCATAATTTGAGGTGTTGTTGAGATGAAAACCATTACTTCCAGACAGATGGATGCATTAGACACCAATTGTGAATTCTTAGGACTATCACGCCTGCAATTGATGGAGAACGCGGGTTCTGCAGTATCAGCCGAAGTAATGAGCCTTCCAACCAGGGAAAGAGTACTGATAGTGGCTGGTAAGGGGAACAATGGTGGTGACGGATTTGTAGCTGCCAGGCATCTTATTGGATATGATGTTACTGTAATTCTCCTTGGGAAGATCAATGAGGTAAAAACTAAGGAAGCCACAAAAAACCTTACAATATTAAATAAGACAGGTATACCTATAATTGAAGTGACAAACCCAACTGCCCTCGAACCCTCATATTTTTCAGATTGTGATGTAATTGTAGATGCCATATTTGGCACAGGTATCAAAGGTAAGATAAGGGAGCCTGAAAGCACTGCTATCGACATGATAAACGCATCAATAGCAAAAGTCGTATCAGTGGATGTACCATCAGGCATGGACCCTGACACAGGCCAGCTTGAAAAAGCTGTTAAGGCTAATGTTACCGTGACCTTCCATCTTCCCAAACCAGGACTGCTGGAATTGCATTCACAGGAATATGTAGGTGAGATCGCAGTGGCAGATATTGGAATTCCTTATGAAGCAGAATTATTGGTCGGTCCGGGTGATCTCAAATTAGTAACTGGCCGGAGCCGGGACAGTCACAAGGGGGCTGGCGGGCGAGTTCTGATTATTGGTGGAGGGGCATTCAGCGGTGCACCGGCCCTGGCTGGTCTGGCTGCGCTGCGCTCTGGTGCTGATATTGTAACTATTGCTGCACCAAAGAACATTGCAAAGATAATAGCATCGTTTTCCCCGAATCTGATCGTAAGATCTCTTGCTGAAAACCGATTGGTTAAAAAGGATATTTCGGTGTTGGAAGAACTGATAGTAACCCATGATGTTGTTATTATCGGAATGGGGCTTGGCAGGGAAGCCGAGACAATTGAAGCTGTACGGGAAATACTTCCATTATGCGGCAAGGTTGTGGTTGATGCTGATGGGCTAGCAGCATTGGAGGTACCTCTAAACAGGTACAATTGTGATATGGTGATCACCCCCCATGTGGGGGAATATAAGGGGTTGATTAATGAGGATCTTCAGCTTGAAAGAGATGGACTGATCGCACAGGTAAAGACTTTCTCTGCTGACAATTCCGTGGTCACGCTGCTTAAGAGCCCTGAAGATATTATTTCAGACGGGTTGATCGTAAGGATAAACCAGACAGGCAATCCAGGCATGACCGTAGGCGGCACCGGTGATGTACTGGCAGGGATAACTGGTGCCTTGTTTGCCAGGCATAGCGGGATTGAAGCAGCTTCAGCAGCCGCTTACATCTGCGGCAGGGCAGGGGATCTGGCATTTGAGGAGTTCGGGCTGGGGCTTATGGCAACTGATGTAATCGACAGGATCCCTGCTGCAATGAAAATTTAAAGGGGGTATTATTATAAGGGAAATTCTTGTGGAATTGGAACGAAACCGGGTGAGAATGGTGGTGCGCCATAATGAGGACGAGACCGTTATAAAACTCAATTTAGAAGAGGCGGGATCACTGTCAAATGACCTGAAGCAGGCTCTGAAGGATTACCAGCAGCGCAAACACGTGAGGATAGATTGAACATGGAATTCACCCATATACACGAAGGCAGGGCCAGGATGGTGGATATCAGCTATAAAGAGAAGTCTGTAAGGCGGGCTGTTGCCTCAGGGTATATTCAGCTTAAACCTGAGACCATTGAGGCCATAAGACACCGCCAGGTTGAAAAGGGAAATGTACTTGCCACTGCCAGGATAGCGGCAGTGCAGGCAGTTAAACGAACCTGGGATACTATACCTATGTGTCACCAGATCCCGATCACACATGTGGATGTGGATTTTGATGTGGAGGATGACAGGGTGCATGCCGTAGTTGAAGTGCGATCAGTTGGCCGGACAGGGGTTGAGATGGAGGCGCTGCACGGGGTGTCGGTAGCACTGCTTACGGTGTGGGATATGGTGAAGTCTGCTGAGAAGGATGAGACCGGGAATTATCCAGGGACTGTAATTTCTGATATCAGGGTTGTGGAGAAGGTTAAGGAAGAGGTCTAAATACTAATATTATGCATACATAACATCAGGGTTAACTTTTTATTTATGTAAATCGTGTAAATAATTCTATGGAATATATCATAAATATTTCCACGAATTACATCATTAAAACACTTTTCGATAAAGAAATGTATTATTTCACGGTCCGTGACCTGGCAGGCATATTGAACATCCCTGTGAAAAAGGCATATACCTACATCCCCAAGCTTGAAGATAAAGGATTTATCATGTCTATCGAAAAAGGCAAGTACCTACTGCTGGGCTTCGAGCCTGAACGTGTGCTGTCCAATCCATTTTTCATTGCATCCCATATCGTTTATCCTTCATACGTAAGTTACTGGAGCGCCCTGAACTTCTACGGTTTCACCGAGCAGGTCCCAACCGTAGTCTTTCTTGCTTCTACAAGAAAAAAGGCAAAGGTGGAGTTCAATGGCTTCAGGTTCAAATATGTACTGGTGAATCCCAGGAAGTTTTTCGGTTACAGGAAGGAAAGGATAAGTGACTTTGATTTTCTCATCGCCGAAGAGGAGAAAGCCATAATCGACAATCTTGACCTTCCTGACAATGCAGGCGGAATATCCGAGATCGCCAAAGCGATCTATAATGCAAAGGACAGTATCGAACCGGACAGACTTTTCAGGTTCGCCATTGATATGAATAACAAGACCCTGTGTTCAAGATTAGGGTACCTGCTTGAAAGGTTTGGTATTGATGCAGATGTGCTGGAAAATTACGCTTCCCGTGAATACGTTAAGCTCGACCCTTCGGGGCTGAAGAGCAGGGTGTGGGATAAGAAGTGGAAGGTGAATGTCAACCTGGGAGATACGGAATTGCTGGGATGGAGGGAAACATAGAATGCTTACAAGAAGGCAGATTGAAAAACTTGCCAATAAGAACAGGGTGTCGCTATTCACACAGGAGAGGGACTATATCCAGGCTGCATATCTCAGTCTCCTGTATTCGAAAAACTTTGGTCTTATTTTCAATACATGCCTGCGGATAGTGTACGGCTCACCCAGGTATTCTGAAGACCTTGATTTCAACTCCACATTGAACGAAGATGGGGCATATAACGCCCTGGAAACCGCAGCTGGAGAACTTGAATATTTTGGCATCAAGACCGAACTCAAGAATAAGAGAATGTCAAGGTCGGGGTTTGGCTTTGCTTTAAGTTACAGGGGACCGCTGTACGACGGCAGGAATATTACCAAAGGATTGGTCAGAGTGGATGTTAGTTTGAGGGATGAGGAGGTCGCCGAAGACAGGGTGCTGGTCCATACCGAATACGATGATGTCAGGACGTTTATTATCAGTTCGGCAGCTCTTGGGGGCATCTTTGCCGAAAAGGTGCGGGCGCTACTGGTGAGGGGGATGGCAAGGGATTTGTACGATTTGTGGTTCTTGCTTGGAAAGGGGGTTGAGCCTGACCTTGAGTTGATCAACAGGAAACTTGCTCTGTACGGGAGGGTGTATTCACATGAAGATATGATCGAGGGGATTGCAGGTCTGGAACAAAGCTGGAAACGTGACTTAGGGGCGCTTTTGGGGGTGGATATTCCTTTTGGGACTGTTGCCGGGTGTGTGGTTGAGAGGTTGGAAGGTATGAAATAGAGTCACAGACCCCGTTTTAGAAAAACAGGGCATCCTTGCTCAGGTGCATGAGGGGCTTAACCGTTTTTTGTTTTTTGGCTTTTATTGGCGTATCGCCCGCAAATTTGGGTGAATGATTGGAGCATAGCTGAATGAGTGAACCAGTTATTCATTGTTAGACGATGATTTCGCTGAGCTTGTTTGGTTGGTTATTTCGATACCTTTTTTCTTCCATTTTTCAATGATGTACTCATCAAAACCCTCAACTGTTTCTGGTACACATATACTGGCAAGCTCTCTTCCGATATTCGTTAGCAAAACCTGACCTACTTCTATGTTATTATCTTTTTCCTTTGGAAATTTGAGAGCGTAGGTGGCATTTTTGTATTCGGCTACTTCCGTTTGTGAAATACCTTCTATTTGGTAACCGGAAATGGCCTCAAAACTTATGAGGCCAATCGCATCAAGATGTGTTAAGATGTTAAAATCTATTCCATTCTTTTTGTAAATTTCTGCGTCTGAATCATAAATGAAAGGATGAATTTCGCCAAATATCCAGTTAAAGGGACATAGTTTTGTAAAATGAAGAGCATCTTGCTTATCAAGCGACTCCATGAAATTTATTGTTCTCTTGGAAAATTTCCCCGGTGCATTTGATTCACCTGCCAATATTCTTGCCCAAATACTTTGCATTTCCTCGTCGGATATGAGGCGACATTTATTGATATAATTCGTTATCCAATCTTCTTCTATTTCTTCTGGTTTTGCATCATCGTTAAGTTGCGAGAGCGATTGGCCGATGATGCTTTCTATATTCTTTTGCTTCTTTGCTTCCTCGAACATAAAACGGTTTACTGCTCGCAGTTCTAATTCTGTCGTTTCTATCTTAGATAAAGCCTTGATAAGATCCACATCGGCTTCAGCTTTTGCAACGCGTCTTATTTGCCAAGGTTTACAAAAGCCCCCGATTCCTTCGGATATTTTTTCAACAAGTGTATTTGCTGGTTTTGATAGATCTCCTAAGCTGATGATTGAATTTCCTTCTGACATAGTTACTATTTTACCTACATTCTTAGCCCAGCGAAACTTTCACTTAACTCGTTTATAATCACATTGCGCATATACTTATTTTGGATGTGTTGTCCAGCCTTTTCCATATGCTACCTCTTTGTTTATTTGAAATTCAAGTTATCAGGAGGTCTTATAATTTTTCCCAGAATTTTATTACTTACATTGGTATATATCTCTGTTGTTTTTGAGTTTTTGTGGCCGAGCAGTTCCTGAATATACCGTATATAAGTTCCGTTTTCAAGATGCGTGGCAAAAATTAATAATCTATTCTTATTTTGCGAAATATTTTATGTCCCTATCAGACATAAAAACCTCCTAACAAAAGCTTCGCCTTACCATTCTATAGTCACGGCATACCCCGTACGAAATGTAACGGAGCCTGTGTACCTCCTTCCCCAACAAGCACTCTAATAAAATCAGTAAGTTTCATGTATATTTTGCAAGCTTTTTAAGTTCATTGTTGATGGTCTCAATCCCATCAAGAGCAAGTTCCCAGTCACAGAAATCTTCTTCAGATTCAAAAGAATGTCCGGATTCTTCAACTACCCTCTTGCTGTTAAAATCCTCAAAAGCCATGTTGTATCCTACTTTCCGCACATCTCAAAACTGTTATAATCGTATTTAAATTAAATCAATTTCCCAACTGTGAGGCTGCATAAACTGATTAGTCCTTTACAATGATGACATATGCTCTCCAACCCCG
>Ga0114930_10000543_pt1 | contig 39039 bp, 34 predicted proteins | sample AnhtaG_FD_87300 | JGI IMG/M metagenome (GOLD analysis project Ga0114930, IMG submission 87300) | Deep subsurface microbial communities from Anholt, Denmark to uncover new lineages of life (NeLLi) - Anholt_01485 metaG | ecosystem: Environmental > Aquatic > Marine > Oceanic > Sediment | place... | reverse complement strand
TGCCTGGAGGGCACGGTTATTTCTTGGCTGAGCAGCACACCGATGTCTTCCCTGTATTTTTTTGCCAGACGCAACTGGATGGGATATTCCTCATCGCCCTCTCTAAATTCCGAAATCTCCAGGCCGTAGATGGCGGTGCGAAGAGCCATGCCGATCTGGGCAGTGCTCATTCCCAGTTTGTTGGCTTTTTCGCGGTCGAGCTCGAGTATCAGTTCGGGTTTGTTGACCTCCATGCTGGATTTGAGTTTCTCGATACCCCCGATGTTCAGCGATTCGACGAACTCGATGAAACGCTCGGAAATGGTTACTATTTCATCTATGTCCTCTCCGGAAATTTCGATGTTGATCGGCATTCCGGTCGGGGGCCCCATAGCTTCCCGGTCGATGCGGATTTGTGCACCGGGAATTCCTTTCACCTCTGCCCTGAGTTTATCTAGATACGTGCGGGTTCGGGGTCCGGTCCGGTATTTGTATTCCACGAATGTTATGGTGACTTTGGCCAGTTTGTCCTGTGCAAAACGTTCAAACAGACTAGCACCTGCGCCAAGCGCCACGTTGGAAACCATGGACTCCACGTCCGGATTGTCCTGTCCCAGTACGTTAAATACTTTGGCTTCTACTTTCTTACAGATCTCGTTTGTCACTTCGATGTGAGTGCCCTCGGGCATGGTGATATACACATGTAGCGAGTTCGGGTCACCGCTGGGGAAAAACACTACTCTGGGTGTTTTGATCCCCATTAGGAAAAAAGTAAAAATCAAGAGGAGAATGATCGACGTGACCACGAGGTAGGGCCGCCTTCCTTTGAGGGAAAAAGTCAATATTTTGCGATAGAGGTCCAAAAATTTCGGCAGCACACAGCATTGGAACTTGTCCACAAAAAAGTGCAATACGTACTTGAAAAGGTAGTAAATGATCAAACCAAAAATCAACAGATTGGCCAGCATTCGCACTTCGGAAGCATAGAAGAATACGACCAGGACCAAGGCAATAACCGTCAGAATGAGAGCCTTTTTTGAAGGAAGCCGGAACCGCTTTTGAGTGCCTTCAGGGTCCGGGCGTTTCATGAAAGAAACAGCAAATACCGGATTCATGATGTAGGCCACCAGGATAGATGCCGCAAGCGTGATGATGATCGTTATGGGCAGGAACGACATGAATTTTCCCGGAAGCCCTGGAGTAAAAATCAAAGGAAAAAATGGGGCTATCGTGGTGAGAGTTCCGGTGAAAACAGCTAAAGCGATCTCGCCCACGCCTCGTTTGGTGGCCTCGATTATGCCCAGGCCTTCTGTTGTCGTGAAATGCCGGTAAATGTTTTCTACCACGACGATGGAGTTATCCACTACGATCCCCAGCACCATGATGAAAGACATCAACACCACCATGTTCATCGTGAATCCCACCAAAGGGATAAAGATAAAAGCGATCAGCATGGAAAGGGGGATGGACGCGCCCACAAACAGCGCATTGGCCTCGCCCATAAAAAACATCAAGACGAACACGACAATGATGAATCCAAGGATCACAGTGTTAAATAGGTCATCGACCGAATTCTGGGTTTGGGTGCTGCTATCTCCCGTGAGCGTGACGATCAAGTTCTCGGGCGCAGTTTTCTGATAATCGGACACGATGGACTTGATCTTGTCCACTGCAATGATCAGGTTCTCGCCGCTTTTTTTGATGATATTGAGGGTCACGACATCCTGCCCGTTTAGCCGGGCATAACTTTCCCTTTCTTTGTATCCGTCCTTGACCTCAGCGATGTCTTTGAGGTAGATGCCCTCCTGGAGCATGAGATCAGCGATCTCGTTGACGTTGCGAAACTCCCCCACAACACGAAGGTTGCGTTTCATCCCGTCGGTGTCGATCTGACCAGCTGAGATCGTCAGGTTTTCAAAAAACACGGCGTTTTGGATGGTGTTAAAAGAAAGCCCAGCGGCCTGCATCTTGTAGAGGTCGACATTGATTTGGATCTCTCGATCGAGTGCGCCAGCAATGTCGGCTCTGGTGATCTCCTCTAGAGCCTCGATCCTATCCTGAAGTTTTTCGGCGATCTCTTTGAGCTTGACCAAACCGAGGTCTCCCGAAAGGTTGATAAACAGGACAGGGATCTCGGACAGGTCGATCCGTGAGATCTGAGGTTCCTGGAAAAGGTCTGCCGGAAGTTCTGACCGCGCATCATCCACGGCCTGCTTCACATCCAGATAGGCCTGGGTCTCGTCGGCCGAAAGCTCGAATTCAACAAAAATGGAGGAATAATCCTGGATGGAGATGCTGGAGATCTGTTTAACGCCGTCGATTCCTTCCAGCTGTTTTTCGATCGACCGCGTGATCAAATTTTCCACATCCGCGGGAGCCGTTCCTGGATGAATCGTCCCTATCATAAAATAAGGAAAGATGATCTCGGGGAACTGCTCCTTAGGAGTGGCACGATACTGAATGATACCGAAGATGACAAGCAGCACGGTGAAAATATAGATGGTTGTGCGGTTGGCAACCGCCACATTGCTGGGTTTGAATTCTTTGTACTTCATGACGTCCTTTCTTACTTTTCCTGTTGGACGGAAACGATCTGACCATCTGCCAGTGATTGGAAACCGAAGGTGATCACAAACTCTCCAGCGCTTAGGCCTTCCCTGATCTCGACACGGTCAGCGTAATTTTCGCCCAAGGTCACGGTTCGTCGGTGTGCTATCCAGTCGTTATTCTGCTTTTCGGCCACGAAAAGGAAATTATCGGTTCCTGTATCTTGGACTACATTCTGAGGAACGGCAAGCGCCTCTGCGTTGGTGTAATCGTTGATAGTCACCACCGACAGCATGTTGGGTTTCAGGCCTTTTTCCTGGGCTGGGATTCGGATCTCGATCTGGAAGGTGCGATTGTTCGGATCTATCACCTGCGAAACAGCATCGATCTTCAGTTCCATCTCACGTCCCACGGCAGGGACCTGCACCTTGACAGGATGGTTTTTAGAGACCCTCGAGATATAATTTTCGGAGAGGAAAGCCGTGATCTTCAGCCGGGACAACTGGACGATACGGATGGTCCCGCGGCCCGCTGCAGCCATCTCCCCTTCTTTGATCATCACATCATCCACTGTGCCGCTGATCGGCGCATAGATTTTTGTGAGTTTGTGCTGTTCATTGAGGGTCTCTAGTTTTTTCTCGAGGTTTTCTTTGTTGTTTTTAGCCTGGAGATATTCAATCTCGCTGCCGATATTCTTTTTCCACAGCCGCTCCTGCCGTTCGTATATGGTGGTGACCAGTTTCAGAGAGTGTGTCAACTCATCGATGCCACGTTCCATAATAGCACCGTCCAACTCCGCCAAAAGCTGTCCTTGATTCACCCTGTCTCCTTGACGAACATGGATCTTTTTCACGACACCGCTAGATTGAGCGGGGATCAGGATATTGTTATCCGACTCCACCGTACCCTGTGCTTGGATATAGTGCCGGAACAGTGTGGGCTGTACTTCGACACCGCGAACATAAGCTAAAGCCTCCTTGGGAGCTGCAATATTTTCTCCTGTGATCTCGGCTTTCAACTGCTCGATCTGGACATCGAGAGCTTCTCGCTGGGCTTCCAACCGTGCCAACTGTCCCTGTTTGTCTTGGGGGGGGCTACATGCAGAAATAAGCAGCATAATCAAAACCGGAATAAATAATTTGTTTTTGTTCATGGTTTCATCCTTCTGTCGAGACTTGATAGTCATTGCGGAGCCTATCCAGAGCGTTTTTTGCACCCAGAAGCTCAGATAAAGCCTGAATGTAGCTGGCCTGAGCCGCAAGGTACCGGTCGTTGGCCTGGGTAAGGTCTGTGCTGGAGGCCAATCCTTCCTGGTATTTGATCAATGTTTTGTCGTAAACCTTCTTGGAAAGCTCCATATTGTCTTTGACATTGATATAGCTCTCGTAGGCTGACGAAAGAGCGTTTTTTGCCTGGGCTTCCTCAAGAAGTAGCCCTTGAGAAACCTGAAGGGTGGTCTGGCGAGCCTGGTCCAGCGCGATCGAGGCCTGTTGGACGCGGGCTTTCTGCACACCACTCCTGAAGACTGGAATGTTCAGATTCACTCCAACAACCTGAGAGCGATACCATTTCTCTTCGAAGTTTAAAAAACTGAATTTGTTCCGCTGTGCCATGTACGATAAGGAGTAATACGCACCGACGGTGGGCCAGTACTGTGCCTTTTCATTCTTGAGATTCATCTCAACCAGCTTTTCTTGGGTTTGGATCAGACGATAATCGACATTATCTTCCAGGTCGAAACTTCCCGACAGCGCCTTTTTTATATCCTGTTCCGAGATGATGTCTTCCAAACTATTCGTGAGCTTTATCTCTTCGGAGAGGTCGATACCCATCTGGAATTTCAGCAGCTGGTACACCGTTTCCGTCTGCTTCTGGAGGTTCTGGAGGCTGTTCTTGAGAGCAGTTACCGAGATCTGGATGACATCGGCGTCTGTTTCCTCCAAAAAGCCTTCTTTGTAAAGCTCGCGGACCTCATACAAGGTCTTTTCCAGATTTTGCAGGTTTCTCTGGATAATTCTTTCACTTTCCTGAGAGACCAGGATCAGATAATAGGTCTGGGACACGGTTTTCATCACATCCAGCTTGGTCCGCTTTAAACCCTCAGTGGCAAGGCGTTTGAAGATACGGGAAGTCGCCAAGCCAACAAAGTAGCTCCCGTTGAACACGAGCTGCTGGACTTGGAGGTTGAGAGTGGCATTATGCTGAGTACCGAACTGAATCTCGATCATATCGTTCGGATCGTTGAAAAAATCAGGGATGAGCATAGTGACCAGCTCGATGTTGTTGGTGTAGCCGAGCGAGGTGCTAATCTGAGGAAGCCCTGCGCTCACAGTCTCCCGTATCCTCTTCTCGGTTACAGTCACATCCATCTGAGATTTGAGGGTATCGTAGTTGTTTTCTACAGCGAATTTTTGGGCTTCAACTAGGCTGAAGGCATGAGGCCCTTCGGCTGCAAATGCATCCGGGATCATCAGAACCATCAGCATTACCCCTAAACCCATCAGCTTCGTCAGAATACGACTAAAATGGCTTTGACAATATAATTGCACCGACATAATTCATCCTCTATTCATATTTTGATTTCCTTTTAGATGTCTAAAAGGATGAGGAAAAGATCTTAGGTCTATTTAAAAGGTGATTACCCTATAAGTCCTTTGTTATTTTCCTCTTAATAGTTATAAGATACGTATTTTAGCATAAAAGGTTTTTTATGTATCGGATTTTCTCTAGATGAGGCCAATAAGGTTCAATGGATTGGTCTGGCGGAGAGGGTGGGATTCGAACCCACGGTCCCAATTTCTCGGGACAATCGCTTAGCAGGCGATCCTGATCAACCACTCCAGCACCTCTCCACCGGATGACTCTGGCCCTAATTGTAACACTTTTTCAACCTGAGTCAATTGGCGGAGGGAGAGGGATTCGAACCCCCGTCACGATCACTCGTGAAGCGGTTTTCAAGACCGCCGCCTTCAACCACTCGGCCATCCCTCCACGGTTTATGCGATAAGGACAATTTAGGAAATTCTTTCCAGTCCGTCCATGTAAGGACGCAGCGCCTCTGGTATAAGGACAGAGCCATCTTCCTGTTGATAACACTCAAGGATAGCACTCACTGTCCTACCAATCGCCACCCCAGAACCATTCAGCGTGTGCACGAACTCGGGCTTACTTTTTGGTTCTCTCCGAAAGCGGATGTTCGCGCGCCTTGCTTGAAAATCTTCGCAATTAGTGCACGAGGATATTTCCAAATATTTATTCCGATGAGGCATCCAGAGCTCCAGATCATAGGTTTTGGCCCCAGCAAAACCCATATCCCCGGTACACAACGCGACCGTACGAAAATTGAGACCGAGTCTTTTTAACACGTCCTCGGCATCTTCGGTGAGCTTATCCAATTCCTGATAGGATCTTTCGGGGAGAACAAAACTTGCCAATTCCACCTTGTTGAATTGATGCTGACGGATCAAACCCCGAATATCCTTCCCGTAGGAGCCGGCCTCGCTCCGGAAACACGGGGTGTACGCAACAAACCTTTGCGGCAACGATTCGCCATTCAGTACTTCTTCCCGATAAAGGTTGGTAAGAGGAACTTCGGCTGTGGGAATCAAGTACCACGGGTGCCCTCTAAGTTTGAAAAGGTCCTCTTCGAACTTTGGTAGATTGCCTGTTCCGATCAGGCTTTCTTCATTGGCGATAAACGGTGGGATGACTTCCATGTATCCCTTTTCTCTGGTATGAATATCGAGCATGAAGTTGATCAATGCCCTCTCCAGGTGGGCACCTTGTCCTAAATATACGGCAAACCTCGAACCGGCCAGCTTGGCCGCTCGATCAAAATCCAGTATCCCCAACTTTTTACCGATCTCCCAATGGGGTTTGGGATCGAATGAAAATTCCGGTTTTTTGCCAAACTGCCTTACTTCTAGATTGCTGTCAGAATCCAAACCTTCGGGAACTGATTCATGGGGAATATTCGGGATATCCAACAGGATCTTTTTCAATTCCTCATCTAATTGTTTGTAAGTCCCTTCCAGGTCCTTGATTTCGTCGGAGACCTTCTTCATGTCTTGGATGAGAGAACTGGGATCCTCGCCTTCACCTTTCATCTTTCCGATCTGTTGGGAGGATCTGTTCATTTCAAAACGCAATGTTTCGATCTGTTGCAGGAAGACCTTTTTCTCTTTCGCAAGTTTTAAAAACTCTCCCAAGTCGAGGTCTATGCCTCGAAAAGTCATTTTTTTCACGACAAGCTCTGGGTTTTCCTCGACAAATTTCGCGTCTAACATGGGGAAGATTATAGCACATGTCGCGTGTTTTCAAAAATCCTCTGAACGATATTGAAGATTTAGCCTTTTCGATTCAACATTCGAGGGAATCCGACAAAGTCGGGCCCGAGGACTGTATGAGCACTGCAATAGCTTATGTATGTTGTTGAGTAATTGCCGGAATCTCAGGGTGATGTAAGTGTAAAGTTGCGCAGTTCCACAGGGCCGAGAATGTTGATGAAGAAATGGCGTTAAATATCTTCACGGGAGTGAAGAGATTTTTAAAAACATCTATGGGATGCAGGGACATCGTGGTTGACTAGTAGGGGGGATTAAAATATAGTTTAAGGGAATGGAAGATCAAGCTCAGGACGATAAATTTAAGGGATACATCCAGGTTTACACCGGAAATGGAAAGGGAAAAACCACGGCTGCTTTGGGTCTTGCAGTACGGGCAGCCGGTCACGGCCTCAAGACCTATTTTTGCCAATTTCTCAAGGGCCAAGATTACGGGGAGCTATCCGCCATCCAGAAGCTCTCATCACTTATCACCATCGAGCAGTTCGGCCGAAAGGGCTTCATTCATGTTACCGAAAACCCTGACAAAGAAGATATCGAGAGAGCCCAACAAGGTCTGCGAAAATGCTCCAAAATGATGAAGTCTCGGAAGTATCGCATTATCGTGCTGGATGAGGTAAATGTAGCTGTTCACTTCAACCTTTTTGCAGAAAAAGAGATCCACGATTTTCTGGATGAAAAACCAGAAGATATAGAAGTGATCTTGACAGGACGGTATGCTCCTGAGTCATTTATCGAACGAGCGGATCTGGTTACAGAGATGAAAGAGATTAAACACTACTATAAAAAAGGGATTCAGGCCCGCAAAGGAATCGAAAAATAATTTCCCGCGTTTCGATGAAAAAAGAAAAATTCGAGAAGCTCGTGGAAGAGGCTTTGGTTGACCTCCCCAAAGAATTCAAGAAACTCATCGATAACTTGGTCGTGATCGTGGAAGAGCAGGCTCATCCGGAGGCTTACAGACAGACAGGAACCCATCCTTTCAGCAGGATACTGGGCACGTACCATGGCGTTCCATTCAAGCACCGGGGTCCTTACTATGGGAACTATCCCCCGGATGTTATCACCATTTACCAGAAACCGATTGAAGAGATCTGTTCCACCGCGGAGGAGATAAAGGAACAAGTCCTGAAAACTGTCCGTCATGAGATCTGGCATTATTTCGGACGAACAGACAAGGAAATAGATGAGTTGGAAGAAGAAAACTCTCAAAAAGAGTAAAAAGGAGAAGGATTTATGGAGGAGAAACTTCAAGGCGTTTTTGCGGCATTGACCACTCCCTTTGAAAACGACAAAATCTCAATAAAGTATTTCCGGGAAAACATAAAAAAATACAACACCTACGATCTTGCTGGCTATGTCATAGCCGGGAGCAGCGGAGAGGCAGCCTGTCTCACAGATGAAGAATCCGTAATTTTAGTCAAGGAAGCTTTGGAAGCCAGGGCCCCGGATAAAAAAATCATCGTGGGAACAGCACGGGAATCCACAGCCTCCACCATCACGTTCACCAACCGCATGGCTGACCTAGGAATACGTGCAGCTTTGATTAGAACCCCGAGCTACTTTAAATCTGTGATGACAAGTGAAGCCTTAAAGAGGCACTATAATGCCATCGCCGATGAGGCCCAAATTCCAGTGATCCCCTACCATATTCCCCAGGTGACAGGATTATCTATTGAACAACAATTGGTCATCGAGCTTTCCAAGCATCCGAACATCATCGGGATAAAGGATAGCTCGGGAATTCTGCCTTTTTTGGGAGAGGTCATACCAAATCTTCCCCCCGATTTCAGCTATCTGTTGGGAGCTGGAAGTGTCTTTCTCTTCGGGCTCTCTTTGGGAGCCTCTGGCGGAATCCTCCGGCTTGCCGACGTCATTCCTGAACTATGTGCAACCCTTTATTATGATTTTTTGGCGGGTGAATGGAAGAAGGCATCAAGGCTTCAGCGGGACATCATCCCTTTGAATAATGCCATCATCCAAACACACGGCATTGCGGGGACAAAATATGCCATGGATCTGCTCGGTTTTTACGGGCGCCCTCCGAGAAATCCGATTCTTCCTCTCGATGTAAACGGCAAAAAGGGTATCGAAAGGATCTTGAAAAGACTGAATTTGATTTAATAAAGGCTTAAAAAAAAGGCCGTGCACCCAGCTCCGACAGTACTCCCCCTGCGTTATCCATGCAGTTAGCTCAGGAAAGGCTGATCTGCCGCACAAGAGACCGCTCTGCTACCGCTGCTACCTCCCGGTCCTGACGGGGTTTACAGAGAGCTCTTCGCGCAGGGCCCATACCATCAACACCACTTACATGAACACAGTCCAGACAAAGCACAGCCTCGGCGGGGAATTCGATCCCACTGTAGCGGATTGTGGGTGACAGGGCACCGCTAGCTCCCCATCTAGCACGGCCATATTATTCATAATAAATGCCGATGACAATATTCATTTTATCATAAACATCTAAATTTTTTTACCCCTAGAAAGCTTATTTGTGGAATAGGTAGGCTTTGGATGCATTGGCTTAGGGTTGGGCAGGTCGCTTGGTGAACAATCCAGATTATTTAGAATTTGTAGGCTAAACCTGCTCGGAGGATGAAGCCATCCCAGATGCCTGCTTCTGCTTTCAAATGCAGATGCGGGATGACTTCGCCTCTCACGCCAAGGCTTATCTGCAAAAGCGGGAGAATATTCGGAAGGTTAAAATCGACTTCGGGATCTTCTTCTGCTTCTTTTATATCTCTAATATCCTCATCCTCATGATTTTCACTACCTCCGGCCCAATAATATGTCCCGTTATATTTGTAGCTCACTTCTCCGTTGAGTGCGGCAACACCTAAACCGAGGACAAAATAAGGGGTTACAACCCATTCCGGTTTAATATCCCAGCGGAAACTGAGATTGGTAAAAAGAGGATTTAGGTCGACAATTCCCAACGCATCCATTTCTGCGTATGATCCGTCGTCAAACTGCACTGTGACCGGTCCCTCTACCGTGGCCTTCATGTGTGTCTTCTCGATGGACACTCCCAGGCTGAAGGAAGAATAACGTCCTCCAGGATAAAATCTTAGCTCAAACCCATAAACCGAACCAGATGAGCCGAACACAAGATTATGATCGTGGTTGAATTTGACGATGTCATGGCCGGATTCATTGATCTTGATTTTGATTTCATCTGCGATCTCGTCGCTCAACGATTGGGTGATGTCCGCTTCGAACAAGCCCTTGATTAGATCCAAGGTCCAGTACCCATAATGAACCTCTATCTCAAGTTTTCCTGCGATCCCGTCATCAAAGATCAAACGAGGGAGCTCTTCTTCCTGTTCATCCTGTTGGGCAGAAATACCTTGAACCAAAACAAGCGTTATCATTATCACAAAAACAAACGACACTTTTATCCAACTCATCTGCTTCATGTTAACCTCAGAAAAATCCTATATGTTACTCTTTTTTTTGTCAATAGCATTGCATGCCAAAACTTTATTTATATTAGTCGCAGGAGTCGAAATATGAATGAGAAACGCCAAAATTCCTTGACAGCCATCCAGTCCAAGTGATAGAAAAAAAGCTCAATGTAAAAAAATGGAGGGATTCATGAACAAAACGAAAATATTATGTAGTGCATTTGTCCTGTTGATTCTTCCCTGTTTATTGATCGCACAGACTCCCCCTGATGAATTTTTGGGGCACAAAGTGGGTGCTGATCGCAAGCTGGCTGATTACACACAAATCCAGACCTATTTCCAGAAGCTTGATTCAGAATCGGATAAGATCAAAGTGTTGACCATCGGAGAGACAACGCTCGGCAAACCGATGATTTTGGCCGTGATCTCATCCGAAGACAATATGGCTAGTCTTGAAAAATACACCGATATAACCAAAAAGTTGAGGGATGCCCGAGGGCTCACCCCTGAGGACGCCAAAGAGCTCGCCAAACAAGGCAAAGCTATCGTTCTGATAACTTGCAGCCTCCACGCCACAGAGATCGCCGCATCTCAGATGGCCATGGAACTGGCCTACCTGTTGGTCACAGGCAAAACGCCATTCGATGCAGAGAAAGCCCTGAGCGATGTGATCGTGCTCCTCTCCCCTACGACAAACCCGGATGGACAGCAAATGGTCACAGACTGGTACAAGAAGTATGTGGGCACAAAGTATGAAGGAGGAAGCATGCCCTGGCTTTATCACCATTACGCAGGGCACGATAACAACCGCGATTGGTTCATGTTCAACCTCAGCGAAACTCAAGCCGTTTCCAAGGTCCTTTACCATGATTGGATTCCTCAGATACACATCGACGAACACCAGATGGGCTCTACACGTGCCCGTCTTTTCGTGCCTCCCTTTATGGATCCCCCTGTTCCAACTATACATCCTCTCCTCTGGCGTGGAGTGGCCCTTTGTGGCACAAACATGGCTTATGACTTGCAAAAGAACGGTTTCAATGGAGTCGTTCATGGACGAAGCTACACGGGATGGTGGATCGGAGCTTGTGACGACACCTCCTGGCTCCACAACACCATCGGCCTTCTTTCCGAGATGGCATCGGTAAGGGTAGCTTCCCCTATTTTTATCGATCCCACGGAAATCCCGAAGGAATACACAGAAAAGCGCATGCAGTTTCCTGACCCCTGGCCCGGCGGTTGGTGGCGGCTGAGAGACCTCGTGGAATACGAGTTGACCCTTTCATTAAGCCTGATTGAAACCGCCTTTCTCCATAAAGAAGATATCCTATTCAATTTCTATAAAATGTGCAAAGACGGAATCGAAGTACAAAAAGAGGGCGAACCTTATGCTTTTGTTATCCCTAAAAAACAGGTCGACTACCCCACGACCCTCCGCTTGCTGAAGATCTTGAAGTTCGGAGGTATACAAATTCAACAGGCGAAAGAGGATTTCATTGCCGATGGAAAATTTTATCCGGCCGGCTCTTTTGTGGTTTTGATGTCTCAACCTTACAGACCTTACGCACAGGCACTGCTCGAAAAACAAAAATACCCGGATATGCGCCAATATCCAGGAGGCCCCCCTATTCCCCCTTATGATAATGCCGGATGGACTTTGCCCCTGCAGATGGGTGTCAGGTGCGACCAGATCGACCATCACTTCAAGGCAAATCTTGAAAGGTTGGAATCAATTGTTCTCCCCGAAGTTATGTCTCCCGATAGCGCCGCTTCGTATTTTGTTCTCGATTCTCATATGAATTCCTCTTATTCTGTTGCGTTTGGCCTGATGAAAGGGAATGCAGAAATCTACCGCTCCAAAGATGTCATCAAACAGGAAGGATTCAAGGCTGCTCCCGGCAGCTTTATCGTCAAGAATTCGCCCGACGTGATGAAATTGCTTCCTTCCCTGTTAGATAAATGGCACATGCAAGTGCAGACACTCGACAATATTTCTGGGATCGCAAAATCAAGGCTTACCAATCACCGGGTGGGTCTCTACCAGTCCTGGCGGTCCAACATGGATGAAGGATGGACGCGGTACGTGCTGGATGACATGGAGATACCGTTCACGACTCTCCACAACAAGGATTTCAAAGGAGAAAAGAATAAGAAGGTCGATTTGAGCAAAAAATACGATGTCATCGTTTTTGCTAGCGAGAGCGCCGATATCATCAAAGACGGAAAGCGAAGTCCATCTGCCCAATCAACAAGGTATTCCCGAGGCGGCAATACCCCTCCTGAATATGAGGGGGGAATAGGCAAAGAGGGAGTGGAGGCACTCAAAAAATTTGTGGAAGAAGGCGGCATTCTCGTGACCCTCAACGATGCGTGCGGATTGGCTTTTAAAGAATTCTCCGTCCCTGCACAAAATGCTTTGGAACGAGTGAACCGCAGCGAATTTTTCTGCCCCACATCCATTTTGAAGCTCAAGGTGGATAACAAAACCCCTATCGGATACGGACTTCCCAGGGATATCGGGGCCGTGTTTTCCAGGAGTCTGGCGATCAGCACGCGAGTTCCCTCAGGAGAATGGGACAGGAAAGTCGTGGCCACATTTCCGGAGGACGATATTCTTATGAGCGGTTGGTTACTAGGGGAAGATGTGCTTGCACGCAAAGCAGCCGTAGTCGATGTCACACACAAAAAAGGACACATCATCCTTATCGGGATTCGTTGCCAACACAGAGCCCAATCTCATGGTACGTACAAATTCCTGCTCAACGCTCTCCTTTATCCCGACTCAAACTAATGGGGCCGTCCCATAAGGTACCACCCTATATCTTTTGATCGTCTTCTAGAATTAGTATAAATCAAACATTGCTTTCCTGAAGAAAGCCAAAAATCATCCTTCATCCGATATTGATTTTTATATCTTATAGGGTGGTACCTTATGGGACGTCCCCATCTTCTTGAAATAACAATGTTTGAATATTATAATAATATTGAAGACAAAATTAGGTGAATCTGATGGAAAAAAAGGAATTTTATCTGCTGCATTCCGATGTATGCAAGACTCTGGCCAATCCCAAAAGACAGGAAATATTGGATTGCCTCCGCGACAAAAACATGACAGTCAACGAATTGGTGAAAAAAACCGGAATCTCTCAAGCCAATCTCTCCCAGCATCTGGCTATTTTGAGAGCCAAGGGAATCGTCTCGACCCAAAGGAAAGGGATCAATGTGTGTTATTCCTTATCCAACAGCAAGATCATCCAGGCGTTCGATTTGATAACCGAGGTGCTCCGGGATTCCCTGAGCGCTCAGAGCAAAACCGTCAAATCCGCCATTAGCCGTAAGAAATAACAAATCGGAGGATTTTTGATGGATGAACAAAAAAAGAAAAAACTCGCTATGGTCGTATTCAGCGGGGATATGGATAAATTGTTCGCCGCCTTCAGCATCGCCGCCGGGGCGGCGGCTTCGAACATGGATGTCACCATGTTTTTCACATTCTGGGGACTTCGGGCCCTCAAGAAAAAAGCCCGTACAGGAAAAAGTGTTTTAGGCCGGTTGATGGGCATTTTTTACGGGGGAGATATCAACCGCGCCTCGCCCAGCAAAATGAGCTTCGGAGGACTCGGCCGCTGGATGTTCAAAAAGATGATGAAGGCCAAGCACGTCCCTACGTTAGCTGAACTACGGCAAACTGCGATCGATTTAGGTGTAAAACTTTACGGCTGCCAGATGAGCATGGAAGTCATGGAAATCCCCCAAGAAAAGATGATCGATGAAGTGGCCCAATGTGTGGGAGTCGTCACCTTCCTCGAACAGGCTCAGCAAGCCGACGTCACACTTTTTGTTTAAAATTTACTCTCCGATGAGCTTTACAAGAACACGCTTTCTGCGCCTACCGTCGAATTCGCCGTAGAAGATCTGTTCCCAGGGTCCAAAAGCCAACCGCCCAGCCGTGATCGCCACGACCACCTCACGCCCCATGATCGTCCTTTTCAGGTGCCCGTCCGCGTTGTCCTCCCCTGTCCGATTGTGCCTGTACTTGGATATCGGCTGATGAGGAGCCAGCTCCTCGAGCCACTCCTCAAAATCCGCATGCAATCCTCTTTCGTCATCATTGATGAACACGCTGGCTGTGATGTGCATGGCATTGACCAGGCAAAGCCCCTCCTGAACACCGCTTTTTTTGACCAGAGCCTCGACTTCGGGAGTGATGTTAATAAACTCCACCCGATTATTCGTATCAAAAACCAGATATTCTGTCAGAGATTTCATTTTTTCCCCTTCAAGCTGATCAATATACCGCCGCTTCCTAAGGCTAGCATGATAAGCGATTGAATTAATGTTTTCCATTGGATCTGGGGAGATAAAATAACAGCTTGGATCAAGAAAAAGACTCCGGCCACGCCGATAACACTGTAGACACCAAACATAATTCTCCAAGCCTGGCGGTTGGTTTTGGGCGTGTCAGCGGAGAGAAAACGATCGTACAGCAGCATTCCCGCCAAACAAAAGATCCCGAGCCCGGCAAAGATGAGCCAGAAATTCCGCACTTGTCCCAGAACTTCGGGAGATAATGGCGTACCGGCAGCAACAGTCTCAGCCGTTGGAGCGATCGGAGCAAGACTCTTTTCATACAGGACCGCCCCGAGGTTGCTGCCGATCAGGCTCCCGAATACTCCATACAGGAAAGCATATCCCATGTAAACGGCCTTTTTATCCTGAGGAGCGACAAGCCCGACATAACTGTAATACTTGGGATGGGCCGTCATCTCCCCGAGTGAAAAAACGGCAATCCCGAGGATGAACATCCAGGCGCTGTGCGTGAAAGCCAAAACCACGAATCCGCACAAGCCGAACACGATACCCACAGCCATGACGGGAAGAGCTTTCATGTTTTTTGTGATGCGGCTGACCAGGACCACTAAAAGAACGATCGTCCCGGCATTGATGATGGTGACAAACTCTGCGTCGAATGTGAACGGTCTCAGAAGCCAACTTTTTTGCATGAAGGCATCCACCGGAGCCCGATAGATAAAATCGCGCAGATACCATAGAATTGATCCGAACATTTGAAAATAAAGAATCCAGAAGGTGGAATACACGATGATCAACAGCATAAAACGGGAATCGCTCAACACCAGCATTGCCTCTTTCAGGACCTGCCGGATGGGTTTTGTGCTCTCAGGCTTAACAGGATCTTTGTACAGAAACGCGGAAGGAATGAGCATCAGGAAACACCAGAGAGCCGAGGCAAAAAACACATACCGCCAGCTGAAACCCTTGATCCAGCTGACGAAAAGCGGGAAGAGGAGGGCGCCCAGATTGATGCACCAATAATACACCCCGAACCCAAAACCGCTGGTCTCTTTGGTCGTGGTCCGGGCCACGGTTCCTGTGATGATCGGCTTGAACAATCCACTCCCTGTGGCCATGATCAGAAGAAAGAGGAAAATCAATCCGTAGGAGTCGAAATTTCCCGCCGCAAAATACCCGACCGTCAGCAACGAAAAAGCAACCAGAAGGATCTTTCTGTACCCAAGACGATCTCCCAAAGCGCCGCCAATAATGGGAACGATATAGGTCAACGCATAAACAAATCCCTGAAGCAATCCCACTTCTTGCTGGCGAAATCCAAGAACATCAACAAGATAAACGGCAAGGACCGAATTCAACCCATAGTAAGCCCCTCTCTCGAAAAACTCCATCATGTTGGCAATCCAGAATGTCCGGGGAAAGGAAGCCAGCATGCCTTTTTTCTTTGTTTCTTCTTTCATCCTCATCTCCTTCTCTATTCCCAATCTCTCACAAGAGCTGTACAGAATTTAAGGCCGCAACAAAGACCACAACAAGAATACTGAGAGCAATAGAGATAATTCGCTTACCCATATGACCTCCTCTATCCAATCTCTCTAACCTTAACTATTCATAAAATGAAAAGATCCACTCGATCCTATGAAAAAACCTGATTTGTGGACCGAATTATAAAATCAGAGCAAGTAAATCTGTTTTATGCCTTTAAAATCTTCAACGCCCTGTCTATGTCAGACACATCCATGATGACAGATATGGTATTGGCTTTTGAGCTCAAAGTGCCATAACAATATTCGATGTTTATGCCTTTATTGCCCAACAACATGGCCACATCGGCCAGAGCACCAGACCTATGCTCTAGATCCACCCTCAAGACTTCTCTTGTTTCTGTCTCATACTTGTATTTGGCGAGGATTTTCATCGCCTTGTTGATATTCTTCACATAGAGTTTTGCTGAGTCTTGAAAGAGCCCTATGGCCTCGATGTTGACCTTGTTTTCTGAAAGACAACTGCAAAGATCTCCTAAGGTTGAAGGTTTGTTTTCTAAAACCACAAATATTTCAGTGATTCTTTCCATATGTCCCCCTATTTTTTTAAATTTTATTTTTTTCCTGCGTAGGTTTTAAGATATTGAAAACGGAAATAAACCTCCGCTTCTCCTAAATTCTTGAAGTTCAATTCCTGTTTTTTAAACGAAAGATCGCCACGGAAACTTGCAATATCAGGACACTTCTGTTCTGCCATCCATGCCTCGAGTCCTTCCAACAAATGGGAGGTTGCCTCCAATCCCTTCTGGTAAAAAAGGGAACATACTTGAACGGCTGAGGCCCCAGCAAGTATTTGTTTAATGACGTCTTCACCGCTCTGGATTCCCCCTGAAGAGGCCACATCACACCCCACTCTCCCAGAGAGAAGCCCCACCCACCGCAGGCTCTGATGGAAACTTCCAATCCCTATACGACTTTTTGTACGAAGATTATGAACATCGATATCCGGCACAAGGAACCAATTGAAAAGGACCAGGGCATCACACCCTGATTTTGCAAGCCTATGGGCCAAGTGAGGAAGGGCTGTGACTTGTGTGGTCAGTTTCACAGCCACGGGAATCGTGACTTCCTTTTTGACATTCTCCAAAATATCGAGGTGGTATTTTTCATAATCGATACTTGGTGTATCGAGATCGATAGGGAGAAAGTAAATGTTCAATTCCAAACCATCTGCACCTGCATCCTGCAGTTGCCGAGCGAAACTGGGCCAAAGCTTATTCGATTGACAGTTGATGCTGGCAATGATCGGGATGTTCACCTCTTTTTTTGCCTGCTCGATCATCTGTGTGAGTTCCTGAGGAGCATATTCAAGAAGTCCTCCGCGCCTCATATAATCCAAGGCTTCTGGATAGACATTGATATCTTCTTCAGGAATGTTCTGTTGCACTTGGAATTGCTCTTCGAAGATCGATTTCAGTACCACGGCTCCTGCACCCGCTTCCTCACATTGTTTTATTCCAGACAAAGATTTGGTGAGACCAGAACTCCCGACAATGATTGGGTTTCGGAGTTCCAATCCCATGTACTTGGTTTTCAGATCAACCATGTTTTTCTCCGTTCTGAATAATTCAAATTGTTCGGTCCAACTAAATGATTCTCTTCCCTTTTACATCCTCGCCGCCCGACTCTGTCGGATACCCTCGAATGACAGTTCATGATAGAAGAGCACCAATTAAATTATGTCATTTAATAAATTAATGCAAATCCTCTACAGAGATTTTAATGCCTCCGGAGTCATTCCTGTCCCCACAAATCCGTCCGACCTGGGAGCAAAAATCATCGGGTGGATGGCACCGATTGAAAAGGGTAACATCATGTCCATCCTGAATCATACGTTTGGTGATAAATCTTCATGCTGGCTTATAGGTCAAAGATTTTTCCCGGATTGAGGATATTGTTCGGATCAAAGGTTTTTTTGATCCCCCTCATCAGACTGATGGATTCTTCGTCTAAAACATAGGACAGGTAAGGCTTTTTCACAATCCCGATACCATGCTCCCCAGAGATCACTCCTCCCCTTTCTTTGCAGTCTCGGTATAGTTCTCTGCGGACATTTTCCAGTTTGTTTTTCCAATCCTCCTCAGGAAGAGGGACTATGTGCCCATCTTCGTACACAGCTTTCATGACGTGTGTGTGCACATTCCCATCGGCCGCATGGCCGAATGTCGGCAGCCAAATCTTGTATTCTTGAGAGACCTCTTGCACGCGCTTGACATGCTGGGCGATCTCGGCACGAGGCACGGCGATATCCAGAATTTCCAGGGTATGGGCTTTAATGGCTTCATAAATTTTGCTGCGGATTTCAAGAACCTGCTGCTGTTTGCTCGGGTTATCAGCCACAAAAACGTCCAGAGCGTTTCGTTCCATACAAATTGCAGCCACCTGCTCGGACAATTTGTCCATCTGTTCCTCGGTTGCAGCATCGCAAATGATGAGCAAATAGGTGCTGCCTTCCGTGCATGGCCATCGTTTGCGCAGGAATTTTTCCGTGATCTGAATAACATCTTTCGGAATAAACTCTACGGCCAGTGGAATGATTTTTTTGGCCAGGAGTTCCGGCACCGTGTCGATGGCGTCCTTCAGGTCATCGTACGGGATGATGAGCGAACGGGACATCTGGGGAGATGGCATGAGCTGTATGGTGGCTTTGGTGATAATGCCCAATGTGCCTTCCGAACCGATCATCAAATGCAATAAATTGTACCCGGTGCTGGATTTCATCAGTTTCCCACCCAGGTTGATTACCACCCCTGAAGGAAGGACGACTTCCAACCCCCGAACATAGTTGCGGACAACGCCGTATTTCACCGCCCTGGCTCCTCCCGCATTCGTAGCGATGACACCGCCGATCATGGCTGTCTCATCTCCAGGGTGAGGGGGAAAGAAAAGGTCTTCCTCCTCGACGCGAGGGTAAAAGTCCATCAGCATGACGCCAGCTTCGGCCATGATCATCTGGTTTTGTCTGTCCACTTCGACAATACGGTTCATCCTCTCGAGAGAAAGAACGATGCCTCCGCTTGCAGGCACACAACCTCCACACAGTCCCGTTCCTCCTCCTCGAGGAGTCACCGGGATCTTTTCTTCATTGGCCAAACTGAGAATCCGGGAAACCTCTTGTGTGGATTTGGGTTTGACAACGACATCAGGTTCTCGAGCGATATCACTGAGAGAAAATTCGTCATGGCTGTAATCGTTTTTTTTCTCCGGATCGCAGATTACATTTTTTTCTCCGACGATCTTTTCCAGCTCCCTGACAACCCTATCGGTCAATGCGCTAAACATGTTTATTCACCTTTTGCCTTTCGTCTTTTTCTCCGTCCTTTTCGAAAAGCCAAAACAATCAACGGAGGCGTAACGATTGTCGTCAGAAGAGACATGCCGAGCACCACAGTATACACTTCTTGTGTGATCGAGTGGAGAGAAAGACCGATCAGTGCCACAATAATTCCCACTTCCCCTCGTGGAACCATGCACACGCCGATTTGGATTCTCGTTCGCCAGTCCTCCTTCCTACAGGCCAGACCTGCCCCGAGCATCTTGCTCACGACAGCTACAGCTGATATCACCAGGACTAACATAACAAGGCGGGGATCGAGAAACGTCCTGGGATCGAGGTGTGCCCCCATCATCACAAAAAAGAAGGGGAGTAAAAATTCGTTCACGTATTTGACTTTGTTCTCCAGGTCATACACCCCGGCCATCTCATCAATCACGATCCCGGCCATAAAGGCCCCGATAATCGCAGCCAGTCCGATCACATCGGCCAACTCTGCCAAGCCCAGACAAAGAATAACGGATATAACAAAAGGACCCTCGGGGATGTTCAGTTTTTCCACCCATTTGCGTGTTCTTTTTGCTACACGAGGACCCCACCATGTGAGGAACCCGACAAAAGCGATGGATTCTAAGACCAAAAAGGAAATCTCTACGACATGGAATTCCTTCGCCGCAAGCCCCTTCACGACCGCAAGGACGATCAATGCAAGGATATCGTCCAGAACCGCCGCACCCAACACAATGTAGGCCACCTTGTGTTTTATCAATCCCATGTCTTGGAGGACTTTCGCCGATATCCCGACGCTCGTAGCCAGGATGGCAGTGGCGATAAAAAGGCTTTCGACAAAGGGAAATCCCAACCAGAATACAGTCAGGAATCCCATGACAAGCGGAAACAGAACTCCGAGAAGTCCCACAAAAATAGCCGTGCGTCCGACGGCAAACAGGTCCTTGATCCTGATCTCGAGTCCGACATGAAACAGCAAAAAAATCACCCCGATTTCGGCAAAGGACATCAGGACATGATTTTCAGTGCTTATGATTCCCAGGACGTAATTGCCCAGCAAAACGCCTGCCATCAGCTCGCCTATTATAGCGGGCATCCGGAGGCGGATAAATAATTCACCCAATATTTTTGCCGAAGCAAAAATGATGAAAAAATAAAAGAGAAGATTTCCTGATTCCATGTTTATAGGTCTATTGTTTAAACCAACTGCTGCTTTCTGTCAAATTCAATTTTCGGCGAATTGGAGCTGGGAAGGGAAAAAGAGCATGATCTGAGGTTGTCCCTTGTATTCCTCCAGAAATCCGAAGACCTGGATAGTCCTCCCTTTCATGCTTTGAATATCTCCGAAAAGATAGAGATATTTCTTCGGGATCAGTGCGGTAAAATCTCCGCTTTTCGCTAGAAGAAACAGCAAGCTTCCGCTTTTTCTGATACGGGCACACAGAAAACGCACTCTGCTCAACTTTCCGATATGATTCCGCACTTGTTGCGTGGTGATAATCGGATAAGGTTCCTTATGCCAGAAACCTCTCCCCTGCTCTTGGGCCTCTTTTTGTGATTCGATGAATTTCTCCTTCATGCCATACGGAAATTTAAGAAACACACGGGCAAATCCCTCCTTCAGGATGAACTCGTTAAAAAGCCCAGCCTCAGTCCAAACATAGGCCAGAAGTCTTCCGTACCTATCTTCGATCTCTCTATCATAAGAAAGCTTTACACTTTTCCGGTAAAGGTGATGGAAAGTAAACCTCTTAGCCAGCAAGGCCTCCAACGGGGTATTTGCCGGAGTATCCTCGATCTAAGGCGTATCGATACCGATCAGTCGCACCTGCCGCTCATACCCGTTATCAGACTTAACCTTGACGGTGTCTCCATCATAAACGACGACGACCGTGCCTTTGTTTAATTGACGGCTTTGTGCGGAAAAAAGACTGAAACACAAAAGAAAAACCAGCGTTTTTTTCATGCTTCGATACAAGACCGAAAAAAAGAACGGCTATTTCTTGAGGAATTGTTTCACTGCCTGTTTGATATGTCTGGCAGATATCCCGTATTTCTCCAGCAATTCCTCGGGTTCACCCGAGCGGGGCAGATCGTCGACAGCTAGGTGTATTAAATCTGCTTTGCCGCTGAGGAGAGAAGCGACAGCATCGCCCAGCCCTCCGCTTCGGAAGTGATCTTCCACAACAACGGCATTGTTCCCTGCCTTTGCGACCTCTTTGAGTATTTTCGGGTCTATGGGCTGGACGGAGTAGGCATCGATCACGCGAACCCATATATTTTCCTTCTTTAGCTCTTCATAGGCTTTTAAAGCCTCATGAACTGTTATGCCTGCTGCAATCACGGCTGTGCTGTCTTTCTGGCTCCTTTTCAGGACCCTTGAGCCACCGATCGGAAACTCCTCACCTTTTTTGTACAGGATGGGCGTGCCGGGTCGTGAGGTCCGTAGATAAGCCAATCCTTTGAACCTGGCCATGGCCTCGACGCACCCTTCTGTGGAATAGGCATCGCTGGGATAAAGCACGGCACAACCGGGGATCGGACGAAACAGAGCAAGATCCTCCAAGCCCATCTGTGAAGGCCCGTCTGCCCCGATGCTTACTCCTACGTGGGAACCGACCAGCTTCATGTTGGAAAAAGAATAGCCGGCCATCCTTATCTGGTCATGAGCTCGGCATAAAAACGCCGCAAAGGTCGCAAGGAACGGGAGATATCCCCTTGCCGCCATCCCGATCCCGATCCCCACCATGTTTTGTTCGGCAATATACACTTCGAATGACCTTTTGGGAAAAGCGGCAAAAAACGAATCGGCATATGTGGAATTTTTAACATCCCCATCTATGGACACGACCGATTCGTTGACTTTCCCCAGGTTGACTAGGGCATTTCCGTATGCACGTCTTGTGGCTGTATCCTTATCGTATGTATTTTTCGCGAATTGAAACCCTCTTTTTAATTTGGGTTTTTTTAGTTTATTCGGCTTTTTGACATATTTTTTTGCATCTATTTCCGGCATCGGGCCGAGCTCATCCAGTGCTCGATCGAGGTCCGCCTGTTTCAATGGCTTGCCATGCCAGCCGTTTTTATCCTCACAGAAGGAAACACCCTTGCCCTTTATGGTCTTGGCAATGATGGCTGTCGGTTTATTGGACTGTTTGGCCTTTTTAAAGGCGGACAATATCTGGGATATGTTGTGCCCATCGATTTTAACCGCATGCCAGCCAAAAGCTTTGAACTTTCTTTCGTATGCATCCAGGTCGTGTCCGTGCATGGTCGGATCGGACTGCCCCAGTCTGTTGATGTCCAATACGGCACACATGTTATCAAGACCGGCCAGGGAGGCTTGGTTTGCTGCTTCCCATACAGCTCCCTCGGCACATTCCCCATCCCCCATCACGACATAGACCCGCCTTGGGCATTTTCCCAGTTTCATAGCCATGGCCAGTCCCACTCCGACGGAAAGGCCTTGTCCGAGAGAACCGGTCGCTCCCTTTACCCACTTCATCCGGGGCGTGGGATGACCTTCTAAGGATGATGTGATCTTCCGCAGATTCATGAGGCTTTTTTGCGAAATTATGCCGGCTTCGGCATAAGCCGCCCAGAGGATGGGAGCTGCATGTCCTTTGGATAGGACAAACTCATCATTGGACCAATCGAAGGGATCATGGATGTTGTATCTCATTTCATCAAAGAATAAACAGGCTGCAAGCTCTGCCATCGAAGAACATGTCGTCGGATGACCGGATCCCGCCTTGGAAGTCATCTTGAAAGAGTGAATCCTTAACCTTTGGGCAATTTTTTCCAGAGTCTTTTTTTTGTCCATAGGGATAAAGCCTCCTACCTTTATTTAACCTGAACTATTCATAAAAAACGTCGATGCCTTTTTTACTTCAGCAATATTCGGAACTTATCCTGACATTGCTGAAAAAACATTTCAAGAAAAATCTTTTTATATTCATCGACATTTTTTACCCTTTGGGCAAACCGATCTTACTGCATCTGCAGCAACCTCGGTCCGTGAATAATCCAGGAAAAATCAGGGCATTTCAGCCGCATTATATTATCATCTTTTCGATTAAACAACTTATATTGCTATAAAGTGAATATTTCTTTTTTTCTGATTAGAACAGATCTTTTTCATACCAAAACTCTCGCAACTTTACTCTAAAACCAACAGATTTATAAAGATGTATGGCAGGCGTATTTTCACTGTCTATCGTGAGTTCTAAAGAAGTCGCTTCCCTTTTTCTCAAATGTTCCAAGCTGGCCTGGAACAACTTTTTTCCCCACCCTTTCCCTTGGAATTCTGGATCGATACCAAACATGTGAAGCCGCCATTTTCTTTTTTCTATGGCTTTTCCTTCTCTGATAACAGGATGTAACCAGCTGTATCCGATAATCTTTGCGTTCTCTCTGATCATCAGGATATTCTGCCATTTGCTTTGAGTCAGACGAAAAAAGTATCGGATATCATCTGGAGAGTTCGGACAAAATCCCCAACTCCCTGTGAAAATCCGGTTCTGGACTGTGGCCAACAAGGCGGCATCTCCTGCTCGAAAATGTTCGATTGCAGCTGATACAGGGATTCGCTCAAAAGATCCCGTCAAATCGACCTCCATGCCCAAAAAACACCTCTCCTGAGAGAAGCCGAGCTCGACAGCAAAATTCCGAGTGAACTTGTCCTCTTCTGGGATGCCCACATGGGCCACTCTGGCGCCTTGTTGACGTCCTCGTTCACACCCGTATTTCACCAGTTCTTTCCCGATCCTTTTCCGCTGGACAGCTGGATGCACAAACCACTCGATGATCGCTCTTGCAATACGCAACTCTGTTGTCACATCGGCAATCCCGACGATCCTTTGATTCCACTCTGCAATAAACAGGTCTTTATCCAATGAATAATTTGTCCGGCCCAGGTTATTCTTAACGACCGGCGATCCCCCCTGCCAGACTTCACCCTTCATGTGATAAGCGTAGCGAAAAAAGCTCTGTAACTTCGGCCAATCTCGTGGAGTAGGATTTGTGATGGATAACGAACCTGAATACATCATTTTATTATTGGGGACGTCCCCAAAGTCACGTCCCCAAAGTCAGGAATTGTATCAGAGAATATGATATTATACAATTTCTAACATTCTGATTCAGTGAGGAAATCATATGACTACAAAGAAAGCCGATTTTCTGGTCTTCACCCCGCATCCGGATGATGCAGAATTTGGAACATCGGGCACTGTTGCTAAACTCACTAAAGAGGGAAAAGCGGTTGTTTATGTCGTCTGTACCAACGGAAACAAGGGCACCGATGACACCAACATGCTTCCAGAGGAACTGGTCAAAATTCGTGAAAAAGAACAGCTGGAGGCGGCAAAAATCTTAGGAGTCAAGGAAGTGATCTTTCTCCGCCATGCTGATCAGGCTCTGGAAGATACACCGGAGTTCCGCAAGCAAATCGCCAAATATATACGGATATACAAACCAGAAATCGTTATCACGGCCGATCCCTACCGGAGGTATGTGTGGCACAGAGACCACAGGATAGTCGGCCGTGTTGTCTTGGACGCCATCTTTCCATATGCCAGAGATGTGTGGGCCTACCCGGATTTTATGGCAAAAGGCCTTCTTCCCCACAAAGTCAAAGAGGTGTGGCTTTGGGCACCGGAAGATAAGGATATCAACTTTCGTTCGGATATCACAGAAACATTCGAACTCAAGGTCCAAGCTTTGAGCTGCCACAAAAGTCAGATAAAGGAACCTTTTAAATCAGAGATGGAAAAATGGCTGTGCAAACGAGCGAAAGACATGGCAGAAGGCGAGGCGTTTAAACTGGCTGAAGGCTTTCATCGGGTTGAAATATGGTTTTAGGCCAAAGACGCCCGTTGATCAGGCCCTCGAATATCTGATACGTATACTCCGTTGTGTTATCCCAGGAAAATCTCTGGATGACATCCTCACGAATCGAAGTGCGGCTCCAAAGCCGGCTGCGATGCATAAACAAATTTTCTAAGCTCTGACAGAGGGAGACTGGATCGCCGGGGCGAAAGGAAAATCCGTTTTTCCCTTCTTTGACAATGCTCTTCATCTTGCCGATCTGGCTGACAGTGACCGGGGTTCCGCAAGCCAATGCTTCAACAGTTACAAGGCCAAAGGATTCGTACAACGAAGGAACAACGAGAGCATCGGCAGCAGAGTAATATTTTCGGAGATGTGCCTGGTCGACCGATCCCAAAAAAACCACCTTGTCTTTGAGGTCATGCTGTTCCATCGCCCTTTTGATTCGGGAGACTTCCTTGTTTTCGGCTAATTCTTCTTCCTTTTTTCCTCCCCCTATGACAATCAGTTTGACCTTTTCGAACAGCGAAAGATTTTTTTTGTTCAATATATGCAAGGCTTCGATCACATTCGTTAGCCCTTTGACTTTTTCGATGCGTCCCACATATAAGAGAACAAAATCGTCCTGACGATAGTCCATCTTTTTAAGAATCGTTCGGTTGTCGATGGGATAAAAGAGCCTCGGATTGACCCCTGGATACACAACCTTCACCTTTGACGGAGAAATACCGTATTCTTCGACCAAGCTTTCCTTTTCTTCTGTTGAGGGAGAGATAATCGAGTCCGACATATGGGCGATTTGTCTTTCCGAATTTGCCCGGCACCTGTGTTCCTTTTGACCTAATGCTCTCCTTTTCATGAAACCGAGGGTGTGATATGTGTGAACGAGCGGCATCCCCAATTTGTTTTTGATGTATCTTCCAGCCAGCCCCGAAAGCCAGTAGTGAGAGTGAACAACGTCATATACTTCTTTTTTGCGATGGATATAGTCTTCTAAATTTGCTGAGAATTCTGGGATGAATTCATAAAGATCTTTTCTGTCGATAGGATGTTCAGGGCCTCCTTTCAACTGGACAACACAGATCTGCGGAGAAACATCCTTGGCCTCCACACAGACAGGATTTTGAGCCCTTGTGAGGATGTCGACGCTCACATCGGGGAAATCTACCAGTCTTGCCGTCAGTTCCCGCAGGTACACACTCATCCCTCCGCTTCCGTTTCCCCCCAAACTGGAATATGGACAACTGTGGAAGCTGATCGTGCAGATTTTCATCGTTTTTTTTCTTTCTGTTTCAATTTTAAGCTATATATTTTACTTTCTTTTGCGCCAAAAAAGTACTTATATTTTTCTCTTCCTCTCAGAAAGTCCACCGCATTTTTACCTTTAGCTATGGCTTGCTTGATCGCATGATCGAACAGGAAAAAACCAGGGCTGTATGCAGAATACTCTCGATCAAAGGCGATGTTGTAAAAATACTCGGTGTCTTCATAGGGAAAACTCAAAAGGGCCGCGATCGATCTGTCTTCGACATAAAGCATATGGAGTTCCGCCCAACTCTCCGAAGCAAAAAGATGGACCAACTCGTAAAAAAACTCGGTCATCCCTGGTTTCTGCCAAAATTCTTGTTTGGCAGGACTGCTCGCTTTGTGCAAGGAAACAAACTTCTTGATGGCAGGACTTAGCTTTTCTGACTCTGTGATTCGCTCGATGCGAATATTCCCGAGAGATTCCCATTTTCGTGTTTTTCGGCGGAGCTCATGCCGATTTTTTCGGCCGAGATTTTGCATTAATTCATCGTAGGATCCTGGAAGGATCAAAATGGGAGCGCTCTCGCTCTCATGGGCTTCATATTCCCATTCCTGCCTGGCAGCCAATCCACACAGACTCGATAATGTGGGAGACGATTCAGGAATGTTTATGAGTTCTACGAAAGAAAATCTAGAGAAATCTACTTGAAAATGATCCCACAGGTGTTCATAGAACTCGTTGCGATAATCCACGCATGAGATGAAATCACAGTAATCCGTCACTTCATGGCTGGCCATAAACCTTAGCGCTGCATCGAAAACCATCAGAGGGGCAATTCCTGCCAGAGAACCCGAATCATCCCAGAAAAAAAGAATTTCCAGTTCACCATTTTGACCAAAACATTTCCACCAAGCGTCGAACCACTGATGAGTGAGGAAGGGACTATTCTGACCAGAGCGAAAGAGGAGCGTATTCCATTCTTTTTTTACTGCGACGAATCTCTCATAAGTCGTTATCCGCTCTACTTTCATGAATTTCCTATTTTACTAATTCGGGGACAGGATATCCAATCACATAATTCAGAAAGGATGACCTGGATTATTCACCATTTGAGTTTGCTGCAACGGCAAGGAAGCAGCTCATGAGGCCATATTTGTATACTACGATTCGGCCACATCCTCACATCCTTTAATACTAGGGAGGGGTGGAGGGTCAGGTTAGAACATGTAGGCGAATTTGAGGAAAAGAGTGTGCCCCTGAGTTCCTTTTTCTCCAAATTCCCCTGTTCCCTTCTGGTAAGCCACTTGGATGGATCCAAACGGAGGTTGGAACCGGTAGACAAAAAGAACCTGGATATTGCTCTTATCGATCACGGTGTTGAGCTGATAAAAGAACTTTATGAAAAGATCGTTCGTGAAATAATTTGTTGCCCTGAGAACATGAATCCAGGTGCTTTCGTTTTCCGGATCCGGATCGAACACAACGCGCTCTAATCCATACGAGACTGAAAAGTCTTGGGTTAGCTTAAAATTGACATTCCCTTCCAAAAGTTGAAAGTCTCTGTCATAATTTCGCCCAAAGCTGTAGGCAACAGAAGCATGCTGCCATTCTCTGGTGTTATAACCGATATCGATCTCACTCTGGCGGTTCCGGAATTTTTTTTCATACAGCTTGAACTCTTCATGGTGTTCCAGTGTGATGGAAAACTTATTCTTCAGGTCAAAACCCACTTCTTGATCGATTTTCCAACTGCGAAGTGTGCCATCCAATCCCCAATAAATATTGTAGTTGGACTCATATTCGATGCGTTCAAATCCCAATTTCCTCGGGAAAAATGTCTTGGATAAGGCCGAATCCAGCTCCCTTCTGTTATCATCGCGGATAAATCCAACCTTGTTGGCGTTATCTGCAAAATTTCTCCCCAGCTGCGTGTACCGTATATGGATATGAAACGTGGAGGTATCATAACTGGGACGCAGGAATAAGGCGATGTTATCGGCATTTTTATCGCCATAACTCATGGCAAACTGGCCGGTGAACTTGAATGTATCCGAAAAGTACAAGGCTGTGTCGATGCCTGTGGTTCCCCAGTTTTTGCCGTTCACAAGCTTGTTGGCTGCAATGAATCCGATGTTCGAGGATTTCATCACATCCTTTTTTAGGCGAAACACCGTAAAATTGGCAGAATCCTCGCCTCTCTCATCATCCTCTTTTGTCTGGGCAGTCAATCCTTGAAATTCATAGCCACCGACCTTTCCGTAAACTTTTGTCCCCCCGTAAATATCCGAAATCCTCCTCGAATAGAACAGTTGGATACGCTGCTGGTAAATTTCACTCCCTTCCAGAAAAAAGTTTCTCTTTTCGGAAAGATAGGTTTCAAAACGTGTGAGGTTGATGACCTCTTGATCAGCCTCAACCGTGGCAAAATCAGGGTTGATGGTCAAATTCCCCGAGACAGTCTGAGAAAAGGCATACCGGGCATCCAATCCGACCTCGGCAGTGGTTTCTTTCCCTTCCTCTGCTTTGGCAACAATGTGAGGGATGATCTGGAATTTTTTCTCAGCCTTTTTTAGGTTCAGGCCCTTCAGCTCCCCAAATTGAGAAACCTTATAAGCAGATTCCAAAGGCCCCGTCCAAAAGCTGAACTCTAATTTGCGGGGGATTCCCCTTCCCAAGTTCAATCCCCATGTTTTGCCCTCTCCCGGTTCGTACTTGATACTGCTGAGTTCGACGGCAAATTCTGCTGTCCAGCCAAAATCGGTTCTCTGTGCCGCAGACTTCCATATCCCATCCCAGGTGGAGTCAAACGTGCGGCCGTTTTCCGTAATCCGGCCGTCCCACTGTGTCCCAAGGAGGTTGGTGCACACATAATAACATGTTCTTCGGTCGTGGAAAGTATCGAGGAGAATATAAACCGAGTCATCCGAACGGATGTCTGTATCCCTCTTTGTCATACGAGCCGCAATTTTTTCCGGTTCTGTGTCATAACACCAAAAGCCAAAATAGATATACCTGTCATCGAACAAAATTTTGACAATAGTTCGTTCTGAGGCTGGGTTTCCCTTTTCAGGTTGCAGCTGGATAAAATGGCTTGCTTCAGGTGCGTTCTCCCATATGGGCTCATCCAAAAGGCCATCCACTTTTATCGGGGAATCCGTTTTTATTCCCAACACTTCTTTGGATTTCCACTGCCCCATGAGGAATGATGAAAACAGGAACACGCACAGGAACATGGATATTAGTTTTTTCATTTTTTTTTGCCTAAATAGTCTGACAATGTACCACAGATGAAATTCAGGGGCAACGGATTTACTCTGATGACAAAACGATCTCAGAGGGTGGCAAGATAGTGTTTGGCCCAGAGATGATTGATGTTCAATTCCAAAGCTTTCCGAAATTCACCCTCCGCCTTATCTTTCTCTCCCTGTCCTAAAAGACCAAGGCCTAACAAATAATGCGCCTGAGCCCGTCGGCTGACAGCTGATTGTCTTTCTCCGAATTTAGCGAAAAAATCCATGTCCGATGTTGCTTCCAATTTTTCCTTTGCGAACCGCATCAATCCCGAAAAAATCCGCGCTGCATCCTCTTTTTGTCCCAATCTCTGATAGGACATCCCTTGGTAAAAGCTCAACTCAGACCAACCTCTTTCCTGCTCCACAGCCTTTTCATAATGTTCCCTGGCCTTTTCCTTCTCTCCCAAACCATCGTATGCCAACCCCACAAAATACTGGACTCTCAGCTCTCCTCCTCCCTGAACGGGTTTACCAACCTCTAAATTCTCAGGATATTCCAGGGCTTTGAGAAAACTGTTTAGGGCATTTGTATAATCCCTAGAATAAAAGTATTTTTTTCCGCGCAGCAAATGGGCATCGACATAGACGTTGTGGATTCTTCCCCCACCTTCCCACACATGAAAGTGGTGATTCCCGAGCAACTCGATCGCTCTGTCATATTCACCCAACTGAACCAGAAGACCGATCTCTCTTGAAAGCGCATCGTCCCGCTGTTTTGCTATCTCATGATTGTAATCCAAAAGGGCCAGCCTTTTCTTTGAGGACACACCGCCGACCTCATACAAGAGATCCAACTCATAGTAAAGCCGAGGCTCTGATGGAGCAAGCCTCTGGGCTTTCTCCATACTTTTTATCGCACGAGAAACATCGTTTTTGATCCGAGCATATGCCAGCCCCAAGTTGCGGTGGGCAAGAGCAAAGCCACTATCGAGTGCTACAGATTTTTCCCATCGCTTTATGGCTTCTTCTGGCTGATGGTCAAATAAAAGATTCCCGAGATAATAGAACGCCTTGGAATCCCCTGGATTTTTCTTTAGGGCTTGCTCGAGAACATCCATGGATTCCCATCGGAATGGAAAACAGTAATCCGAAGGCATTTGACTCGCCTTTTTATAATATGCAATGGCTTTGTCCTTATCTCCACTTTTTTCCAGATAATACCCCAAATAATAGTACACCATCGGAAACCTAGATTCCTGGCGTTCCAGCCGGCTCAGCACATCGATCGACTCATCCCACAATCCGCAGTTCCCGTAATCAACAGCCAGCTTCAGGTAATTCTGGACATCATCCCGCATCTTAATTTTTAGATCGGCCAAACGATCCGCAGCCTTCTTTGTCCCTCTCGGTTCATTGGACTGCAAATACTGCTCATTGGCCGCCCAAAAATTCAAAGGATCCGCAGACAAAATTTCCGCAGTGATCGCAGCGGCCTCATCCATTTTTCCCATCTTTCTCAGCAAAGCGGCCTTGAGGTTCCAGGCACGCAGACTCAAAGCATTCAGAGACAGAGACCTGTCTACAAAATCTAAACCTTGGGAATAATCACCATTTAAACAGGAAAGTTCCGCCAATTGGTAATAACTCGCTGCCCCCCATCCTTGACTCCAAGTGGCTTTAGAGAAAGCATCGTAAGCTTTGTTACACCTGTGCTGTGCGCGCAGTACCAAGCCAAGATAATAGTACGCCTCACCGTCCTTTGGCCTGGTGTAGTTTTTGGTCGCCCTTTGTAAAGCCCGATTCAGCCTTTCTTCAGCTTGGGCAAACATCCCCCGCTTGCAATAAAGGATAGCCAGTGCCGTGTTGACCGGATAGTTTCCCGGATCTCTTTTCAGAGCTTCCTCATAATACGGGTAGGGCTCGAAGACAGGATTCAGGAACTGTTCCAGACGCAATCCTGTGTGGTAGAGTTCGTCCACCGTCCCGATCTTCTCTGGGGCCGGAGGAGGGTTGACCGGTTCGGGCATGGGATCTCCCCTTGGCATCATCGGAGCATAACTGATCAGCCTTTCTCCTGATGGGGAGAAGAGCGAGAGGCGAAGATCTTCCGTCAACACACCAGGCGGAAGTTTTATCTCCTCAAAATAGGGAACACCTGGTGAAATATCGATAGTCTTTTCGAACAAGACCTTTTCTCCTGCCGAAAGCACGATCTTTGCTCCTAGATGGGCGGCGGTTGTGTTTACTCCCATCTGGATAAATCCTTCAGGAGTCGTGTCAAGATAGATGGCAGCTTCTAGGTTGGCCTTCTTGACACCCCGAATCTCGCGCAACGGAAACCAGTGTTGTTTGACCTCCCTCACCTCATAAGGCTGGAGCCAACTGTAATCCGGCTGGTTATCCGAATAGGCCCCGACCATCAATTCAATATACGGGCCATCCGATTCGGTCAGGATCTTTTCCCACATCTTTCCTTGCGTTCCTGTTCCCCATGTCCAGAACTTTTTTCCAGAGGCGATGTGGTGATCGGCCACATGGACCACCCCAGCCCTTTTCCCATGATCGTATCCGGCCGAAAAATCCTCTTCATAGTTCCAAGCAAAAAAGGATGTGGGAGCTGGATGGTTTTTATACCAGCTGACATCCACTCCTTTGGTGTAGTCTACGCGATTGAAAACTTCTGTGGATACGGGCCAGCGGGAAAACTGGTTTTTCCCGTGGAATGTGGCGAATTCTGTGCCCTGCGGGAAGATGATCTGGTAATCGTTTGTGGCGTGAACAGCCACGTTGGCCCAATACAGCATGGATTGTGCGAGGGGTGTGCGGTTGAAAAGCTTGACCGTAGCCTCAAGGTAGGATCTGTCGGGATAAAGGGTGAGGCCGATAATCCATTTTGTGCGGTGGCGGATTTCCACCTCGCCTACCCAGATGGTCTTGCTGCCGTCAGGATTTTCAGTCAGAGTGTAGTCTATCGGCATGAATGCAGTAGCCCTGTGATGATGGGGAAAATTCCACTCCACGCCTCCGGAAATCCATGCCCCCAACATGCCGATGAGGGCCGGTTTGATCACATGCTGGCGGTAGAAAAAATCAAAATTATTCGTTTTATCCAAGGCTGAGAAAATTCTCCCGCCGATCTCGGGAAGCACACAGATCTTCACATAATCGTTTTCGAGATAGAGCGCCTTGTAGGTTTTGTTCTCGCGCTGATCTGTCAATTTATCCAGCATCGGATAGGGATAGATCGGACCTTTGGCTCCTTGGTAGGCGCGTCCGTTGTAGAATAAAGGAAATTTATCCGGTTTGCCCACGAGGTAAGTGGGAATGACAAGAGGCTCTTCCCAAACTCTCACATCCGGAAAAGCAAACGCGGGAAGTGCTCCCCACAATAAAATAACCATCCCAAAAACCAGCGTTATGGCACTCCATTTTTCCTTTTTGTTCATTCTTTTTCCCTCGATTTGTTTTTTGTTTTTTTCTTCTTTAAATCGCGGACATTCAACACGATCGACAAACTCAAAGCCGCAACCAAAAAAGCGACAGCAAAAATATCCACGAGCCCTCGGCTGACATCCAACCCGGTTAGCTCCTCGACAAGGAATTCCAGATAGGAAGTCGAACTATCGTACAGGCCTAGTTTCATCCTCACCTGCCAGTGCCAATCCGTACAGGGGCAATACCCGAAGCCATACCAAATCCCAAGAAAAAACCAGGAAAACGCCGTCAAAACAATAAGAATCAGATTGGCCAATCTCGTCTTGTTCCAAATCCACCCAAAAACGATAAACAGGATGGTGCAAGTATGGAACACAAAGAAAAAAATATTCAGAAAGGCGTCCATGTGCTTTTTTTATATCAATATTTTATTCCAATAGGCAATCCTAAAAAGATGAATCCTTTTGCAATTTGCCTACGTATATATAAGTGGGGATGAGAAAGGAAGATGTAAAATGAAAACAAAAACGAAAATCGCCATCTTGATGGTAGCCGTCCTTCTTTCCCTGTTTGGTTTTAATCTGATCACATGCAGTGACTGTTTCATGGATATGCTCGCAGGCAAGGACGCCGGCTATACGGTTACGACACACGTGACATCCGTAACACCGAATATGGCGGCCATACTCTAGTTCTGTTGCCTAAGATTTTTAAGAGCCCTTACAAACACACGGCGCATCTTGATTCCTTGGACTTCGCCGGACACGGCATCCAGAGCTTTGAAATCATAGCCTTTTTTCTTTTTGAAATACCCGACCCAGAAGGGATAATAGATTTTCCTTCCTTTCGATATCTCCTCGGCTTGGTGATGGCTCCGTGTCCGCAATCCATGTTCTAGAAGAATTCCTTTATACTGGTCCAGAGCCATTTTCGCCGCATCGGATGAAGAAATCTCAAAATCACAGGTAGGCGTCTTCGGCTCTTTTTCAACATCCAAAGCATCCTCTGCATAAAGCACTGCATGCCCCAGAAGACCATCCACAGAGAGAGTAACTTCTTCCTTTTCAACCAAAACATCGAACAGATAAAAGGGCAGATACAAAACCTCCAATCTTTTAGGAGAAATTTGGCTTTTCCTGGGAAAGAGTTTTGACACCAAAGGGAATGATGATTTCCTGGTGGAAAAGATGTTTTCGGCCTGCTGTTGGGAGATATTCGGCTTGATGAACATATTATTTTCTTCTGCGTCGTTTGTTGGACCTCCCTTTTAAGATAGAAAAGATGCCGGCTGCGAGCAAAAGGCCTGCAGCGATGATATTCGTGACGATCCCGCGCATAAGCGGGACGTTTTCCGTGCCTTTGACAAAAAATGTAGCCAGCAAAACCACAATTCCAAAAAAGAGCCAGAACACTCCCATGATTTCCAAGGGCTCGAAAGTCTGTTTGGCTCCTGACTGTTTATCGTTTGATGACATTTGATCCTCCATTTTTTGCCTCAGAAAACAATGTAAAGAATGACCTGAATCCCCAAAAAGATGGTGGCCCAGATTCTCAGGTCCCGCCAACGGCTCTTATCCAGCGCCCCTTCGAAGATGAACCTGGGGGGACGAAACCAGGCCCATATGATCATGCCGATAAAAAACAGGGCCGCGATATATTTTCCTAGAACAAGAGGCAGTCCTTCCAACCATTCCATCATTTTATTCCTCCCCCTCGACTCTCTTTTTCAAGATATCTTGCATGTTTTTGTCCTTCATCACAAGGCCGTAGACTAAGCCTTCTAGCTTCTCGATCGGATCGGGTTTGGTCAAAAGGCTGACAACGATCGTGATGATTATCGATCCTATGAAGGACCACCAGGCTATGTACAGAAAGTTCACTTTTGTTATAAAAAACAACGAGCTGGAGATGGTAACACCACCCAGGAGTCCGAACAATCCTCCCCATTGATTGGCGCGTTTCCAGTAGATCCCCAGCAGTGTGATGGCAAAGGTCGGCCCCTGGAATATGGACAAAAGGGTTTGCATCGCCACATAGATACCGGGAAATGCTTTCGTGACCGGAGCAAAAGCTACAGCCCACAGGACAAAAACAAGAGTGAGGATTCTTCCGACCTTGAGATAATGTTTGTCAGAGGCATCCTTCTTGAAAAATCGCTTGTAGATGTCGCGGGTCCAAAGGGTAGCGGCTGAGTTGAGCGTGGAGTCTACGCTGGAGATGAGGGCAGCCATGAAGGCGGCAAACACCAATCCGGCCAGTCCTGCAGGAAGGAGGTTTTTGATCAGCCAGGGAAAGGCCTTGTCCATGTCTGAACCGATCAAGCCAGGATTGAGGGCCAACGCCAACAGGCCCGGCAGGACGACCAGAATAGGGATGAACATCTTGGGGAGAGCAGCAAACATCATGCCGGCCTTGGCGTCCCATTCGCTGCGTGCGCCGAGAGTTCTCTGGATGATGGCCTGATGGCAGCACCACCAAGCTGGTGACAGGACAAGAGCCAGGCCGAAGATCATCCCTAGCCAGGGGTATGTCGGATTGCTCAACGGCAGAAACAGCTTGAAATGGTCCGGGTTGGCCGGAGTAATGGCCTTAACCAATCCGGACCATCCTCCAACGGTCCAAAGACCGAGCACAGTGAGGGCAACTCCGCCTATGAACATCACCAGGAGTTGCACCACATCGGTCATAGCAACGGCTGCCAATCCTCCAGTGATTGTATAGATTCCAACGATCAGGGCTGTGATAAGGAGACTGAATTCCACAGGGATACCGAGGTATTCGTTGAGCATAAGGCCTGAGGCCCAGAAAAAGACTCCCAAGACACAGGCCAAAAAGGCTCCCCAGAGGATGGCTTCGATCACCCGAACCGCTGTGTTGTACCTTTTCCCGAGGAATTCGGGGACCGTGTAAACACCGGCTTTCCAGTAATACGGGACAAACAGCAAAGCGGCCAGCACCATAGCCGGGATGGCACCGATCCACTCGTAATTGGCTTGGGCGATACCGAACCGGTAGGCTCCGCCCGCTGCTCCCATGTAATCGTAAGCACCGATATTGGTACCGATGATCGACATGCTGATCACCCACCAAGGCAGCATCTTGCCGGCCAGGAAATAGTCCTCTTCGGTTTTGACGTATTTCTTGAAATACACCCCGAAAATTGGAATCGCAACCAGGTAAGCAATGACGATGATCAGATCAATTCCGCTGATATTCATGCATAACTCCCTCGTCCATTCTTCCCTATACTATATAAAAATTCCGCCGCAAAACTCAATTTTTAAAAACAAAAAGGGTGCTATTTTGGGAAGTTGTATCTGAATCCCAGGCCGAGCGTTCTGACTTTCATTGGGTATCCGGGTTCTGTCACATAATAGTTATCCAAAAGGTTCTCTGCCTTGAGGAAAACCGTGAAAGCCGAAAGGTTTACTGAAAAAACCGCATTCAGAACAAAATATCCGCGAATCCGGACGATGTCCTCTAAGATTAACACCTCTGCGCTGGAAACATAAAGCCCTGATAAGGAGAATTTTGTATTTTTTCTGAAAAATACATTCATGACAAAATTCAGTTGAGACTCTGGGACCAGGTCGAGGGGACGGTTCTCATCCTCGTTCACTCCGTCTAGGTAAGTATAATTCACGGAAAGATTCAGCCATCGGAATGCTTTGGAAAATTCCATCTCAAAACCAGCGATATACGCCTGCCCTATATTCAAATTTGTCCGGCTTCCATCGAGAAGGCGGACACTTTGAATAAGATCCTTTATTTTGTTGTAAAAAACAGCTCCTGAAAACAGAAAATCCTTTTCATATAGGAATCCCAATTCATAGCTTGTGCCTCTCTCCTGTTTGAGGTCCGGGTTCCCGTTCTGGGAACTGTAGAGGGACCTCATCGAGGGGAATCGCGACTTTTGAGAGACGGAAATATGGAGGTCCATGTATTCTGAGGGATTGAACTTGAGTCCTGCAATCGGATTAAAGGAGGTTTTGTCCTCCCCTGTGAATTTTCTAAGGTGGTCGAGGCTCGCTCCAGCGATCAATCGCCATCGGGAATTCAATCTGAAATGGCTCTCCAACCCGAGGGAAACCGTCTGGTGCTTGAACTCTTCCCACACCTCCCCTACATCATCCTGAGTTCTGACCCTGTCGTCACGGAAATTCAGGCTGAATTTCAATTCATTCTGGGATGCCACCGGCAATGAACCCAAAAGAAATGCTCCGTAAGAGTCATTTTTGTAAGTGGATTCCCACTGCAAGTCATTAAAATCTGAATCGGTGTATGCATCCAGGACATTGAAATGGCGCACATAATAACTCCGGACTTTGAGATTTCCTCTCTTGAAAAAAGAAAAAGTGCCCCCCAGATTGAATTGCCAGCGGTCCCAGTCTTTGAACCGCCAATAGCGGGGCCTGTAGAATTCAGTGGCAGACGGAATTCCATACTCTGATGTGTAATAGCCGGCCTCGAACAGGATTTCGCTTTTCTCGTTGGGATAGAAATACACCTTCCCTGTGAAATTGGCCCTTTCAAAATCGCTGTTTTCTCTTGGCGAGTGAGTGCCATCGCGGTTCCACTCGAATCCGTCGGATTTATCATAGGAAAAGAATCCGGAAAGGAAGACATTTTTCCAGCGGAGAGAACTCGTGGAAGCAAGGTTGAGGGCATTCTGGCTATCATAAGAAGTCTTGAGCGAAAAGGAGGGAGGAACAGGCCTTCTCGTGATGACATTCACGATCCCCCCCATGGCATTCGGGCCGTAAAGAACCGACGATGCCCCTTTGACGATTTTGATGTTTTCGATTTCCTCTGTGGAGATGGTCTTCAAGTCAAAAGAGTTGAAAAAGGGCTCGTAGATCGGGATTCCATCATAGAGAAGGACAACTCTCTCGCCTTCGAATCCACGGATTTTGAGGCGGAACTCATTTTTGGCCCCTGTCGATACGAAAGTCCCTGAGGAATAGGAAAGGACATCCGATAGGTCTCGGGATTGCAGCGCCTCGATTTTATCTTTGAGGATTATCGATGTGGTGGACAGGGGAACATCCTTGGGCCGCTTTGCCTCGACAACGATCTCCTCTGTGATGTTTTTTTGTTTCTCCTTTTCTTCCTGCTCTTTTTCCTGGGCAATCAGGCCAGAGGGGAAAAAAAGCAACATTAAATATAACAAACATAATTGCGCAGAAAATACACTCCGTTGTTTCATCTTATGTCCTGTTCATATTCGATAAGCCTATATTTTTGGCTTCCCTCCCAGGGGAGCCGTCTCGATTCACAGAACCCACAGGCAAGATACATCATCTGGGCCGGAACAAAAAAGGGATGGTCGAGCGTGGATACTTTCGCTTTTTTGAATTCCATTTTCTGGAAACGCCTGAGGATTTCCAGGATCTGCTGTTTTCCCCATCCTCGTCCTCGGAATTCGGGAAGAATGCCGTTGTGCCCGATGATGCCAATTGCTGGCCACTGTCTCGGATCATAGGATGCAAAACCGATGAGTTTATCATCGATCCAACTCAGAAATGTGCAGTCCCCGATGGTCGCAGGATCCTCGTAGACATCGATATCGAACCGTTCCCATCCTTCGATCTCACAATCCCAAAGATTCGGCTCGGAAGCGACCAAGCTGGCATAACAGGTTTTTAAGATCGCAGCGATCGTTCCCGGTTTTTGAACTTGGGGTGGTGTGAATTTCATTTCGAGAAGGTTTTCATTTTTTGGATGTGTTCGGCCATGAGCTTCAGCAACTCCATCCCTCTCGGACCCCAGCAATGGGGCTCACCTTCGCCATATTTCACAACTCCAGCATAGTATGGATCCTTGGTGCTTTCTAAAAATTTTTCCATGAATACGACGGCATTATTCAGATGGTAGGAATCCAT
>Ga0114930_10000541_pt1 | contig 39095 bp, 42 predicted proteins | sample AnhtaG_FD_87300 | JGI IMG/M metagenome (GOLD analysis project Ga0114930, IMG submission 87300) | Deep subsurface microbial communities from Anholt, Denmark to uncover new lineages of life (NeLLi) - Anholt_01485 metaG | ecosystem: Environmental > Aquatic > Marine > Oceanic > Sediment | place... | reverse complement strand
TAAATGGAAAAAAATTAGTTGCTTTTTGAATATTAATTTTATATGTGGTTAAAGTATTTTGATTTTTCGGTTCAAGTGTTTTTTAAAAAGTAAACTGTTTATAGGGTGGCTGAATAGTAACGATATATAATATATTAATTCCAATATTTTATTGATGCACATGATTAGCCATCCGCAGTCACCAGTACACCCTGTAAAAATGTACCGGGCCTGTATATAGCGATTTCAGGGATTACTCCCTGTTAACAATACCTGGTAAGGAGAATTATTTCATCGCATTCCTGACAATCTGCGCAGTACCCTGTGCCTTGAACGCCTTCAGGAAAATAAGGGTCTCTGCATAGGCCACAGCATCAATGACATTCCTGGTATCCTCGTTCACTGCATATATTCTATCAAAGAACTGCTTGATGGCCATCTTACTGTATTTGCCAAATACTTCATTATCAGCTTTGTCAGGGGCCGATTTTTTATAATTTTCCAGTGTCCAGTTCCAGACATCCTGGTATAGCTCAGGCTCATATATCTTGAAAAGATCCCATACCATATTCTGGTAGAAAGTAGCCACATTGCCTTTAACAATATCTCCATGAGGGAAGTGATTGAAGATCAATTCCCTGGGTGTACCTGTAATGCCGTGTTGTGCAATCCTCACATTCAGATTATTATCCTTCAATGCCTTTGCCACTGCCATGGTCTTTTGAATATCGATTGAGACCTGTTCTATCAGGTTTCCCAGAGCATCGTAGGTATTCCCGTGTGCGCTTCCATTAGCAATAGCAATCACATGAGGATGGACCCCGTTCTCGTTCAATGCCTTAATAAATGTAACTGCTTCTTCAGGTTGGGTCAGCACCCGACCTTGTTCGTCCTCTCTGCCGATCTCACCGACCTCCACTTCAAGTCCATATTCTTTTCCACCCATTCTCGCTTCGATATGTTTACCTATCTTCACAGTAGCATTGATATTATCTGCCAACTCTTCCCGCAGGTTACCACCCTGGAAATTGAACAGATGGGAGGCATCAATGGCAAAAGAAGTATAACCAGCATCGATCTGAGCGCTAACAAGTTCTTTGGTCGCCTCGATATCCTCATCCGTACCTTTCTTGATCCCGATATGATCAGCATGAAGTGCCCAAATGTCGAAACCCACTTCCTCTGCTGCCTCTATAGACCTCCTGGAAAACTCGGCTGGGGTGAGCCCGGTGTATCCACCTTTCAGGTCGCATTCGGACCTGGCCAGTTCTATTATTAAAGCGGCATCCATATCTTTTGCAGCCTGGAAAATCCCTTTAAGTACAAGGGTAATCCTGGGATTATCAGCCATGATAATTGATTTATTGTCCTTAAGACTGTTAAAAAGTAAAGAACCTGGTTTTGGTCCATAATCTTTTCTACTCATATACCTACCTCTGCTTTTTCGATGTCCTTAATTTCTTTTATATCTTTAAAAATGTATCTCAGATCCCATAATAATTTCTTATTGGCTTTGAACAAGGCCCATAATAACCCGAGAAGTGTTAGGTTTTTCAGGTCTGCACTTTTGAGGGAATGTCCCAGAGTATTCAGGTCTGCATCAGTTAGTTTCCTGAACCTTTCTTTGACAATATAACTCAAACTCAGATCCCGTCCCAGTTCACTGCGCCACTCTTTTTCATATGCCTGTAGAAACTCTGCAGAAACATCATTGGCCTTGACGGCATTTGCTCCCACTCTTCCAGCCATTTCCCCTGCCCACATGGAATTTATAATGCCGCCGCCTGTTAACGGATCAGACTGATGGGCTGCATCCCCTACCAGGATAAGGCCATTGGCAACTGTCCTTTTTAGATTCCTGCTAACCGGTACCCCCCCCACTACAATCTCAATGATCTTTCCTTCAGGAAAACGTTTTTCAATAAATTTATCAAGTAATTGTTTAACATTGCCATTTATGGATTTATCTCCAGTTATACCGATACCCACATTAGCAGAACCGTTACCTTTTGGAAATACCCAGATGTAACCGGACGGAGCAATTTCAGTTCCAAGATGGAACTCGCAAAATTCAGGGTCAAAATCGATATTTGTCATAAGATACTGGGCGCAGGTGCACATTTCAATTGGTGTTAGTGAGGTGTCAATACCTGCCCAACGGCCTACTTTAGATTCTATACCGTCAGCACCAATCACTATCTTTGATCTGATCTCATAATTATTTCCCATATGTTGGGCCGTTATACCACATACATACCCGTCATTCATCAACAATCCGGTAGCCCGGGTCTTAACCATGACTTCAACACCGGCATTTGCCGCTTCCCTGACCATTGCCCGGTCGAACACCTTCCGTTCCAGTACATATCCCACTTCAGCACCTGAAAGTTCTTCTCCCATCTCTATCATGGTCCCGTCCGGAGAAAATATCCTGGAGCCTTTAACATCAGCAGAAATCCATGCCGGATCGGGTTTTATATATGTAGCTAACATTACTTTATTAACACCTTCAGCACATCGTACCGGATCTCCGATCTGCTGCCTTTTTTCGATCAACAGCACATCCAGTCCCGCTTTGGCTGCAGTCTTTGCCGTGAATGACCCTCCAGGGCCCGCCCCGACCACGATCATATCATAGTAATCCTTCATTTGGAGACCTCCAGAGCACCAACCGGACATATTTTGGTGCATATACCGCAGTTATTGCATGTATCATCCACTTCGATCCAGGTTTCAATTAATTCAAGGGCACCGGGAGGACACACACTAACACAAGCACCACAATATCCGCATTTATTTCGATTTACACTGACTGCCAAAGATTATCGCTCCAATATGATAATGAGATAAGCACATTTACATTTCTAATACATTTATATTTGTCGAATAATGTTACTAAAATCGTAAATAAGGGACAAATTTGAGATTATAGGAATCTACCAGGAACCAGCTGGTTTGCCATCAGATCATCGAATTTTTCGCCATTCCGGATCACATCAACCTGTCCATCATTTACCAACAGTTCAGGACATCTGGGACGTCCATTGTATTGGCTGCTCATACTAAAACCGTACGCTCCGGTATCAAGGATGGCAATAATATCCCCCTTTTCAACAGCAGGTAGTTCCCTGTCATTGGCCAGAATGTCACCGGTCTCGCAGATCGGACCTGCAACAGTATAGATACCTGACACTGGTGCATCCACCTTGTTAGCCACGACTACATGATGGTAGCTGTCATACATGGCAGGTCTTATCAGCAGGTTAAATCCTGCATCAACACCTACGAACTTTTTTGCTGCTTCCTTGACAGTATTTACCTTTGTGAGCAGGATTGTGGTATCACCTACAATATATCTGCCTGGTTCGATGATCAGTTTCAGGTTCACACCCATGGCTTTTGAACGTTTATTAAAAATAGGAAGAACCTTATCAGCCAAATCCTGTGGTGTGGGTGCCACCTCGCCTTTTTTATATGGTATACCCAAACCGGAACCGATATCTAAAAACTCAAGTTTTACTCCCAGGCGTGTAACCTGTTCCACCAGGTCCATCATGCGGTTGACTGCTTCACCAAAAGGAGATGTATCAAGTATCTGGCTGCCGATATGACAGTGCATGCCAATTGGATTGATCCCTGCAAGCTCTACCGCTTCCTTGTAAGCTTCTACTACTTCTTCATGTGGTATCCCGAATTTAGAGGTTTTAAGACCTGTACTGATCTTGGGATGGGTCTTTGGGGAGACATCTGGATTAACCCTGAAAGCAATATCAACAGTCTTTTTTTGTGACGAGGCGATCTGGCTTAATGTGTGCAACTCGTCAAGGGAATCAACTGAGACGCGTACTCCGGTTTCCACAGCCATGGCTAATTCTTTGTCTGTTTTGGAGTTGCCGTTGAATAATATCTTTTCTTTTTGTATCCCTGCCAGCAGTGCCAGGTAAAGTTCACCATCACCAAAAACATCAGCTCCGGCTCCTTCCTGGGCAAGTATGCGCAGGATTGTAAAGTTACCATTGGCTTTAGCAGCATAATACAGATCTGCTTCTGGAAATGCCTGTTTATATCGCCTAAAATTGTCCCTGATCCGCTGTTCATTGGTAACATACAACGGTGTTCCGTATTGTTTCGCAAGATCGACTGTATCTATTCCTGCAATAATAAGGTGCCCATTACGCTTTTCCAAATGGTTCTTTATGGTAAACATTAATATCTCCTTGAATGTGATATTATCTTATCCTCAGGCTAAATATAAAATAATGTGATAAAAACCTTTTCAGATGCCATAAACAAAAGCTTTATTTCATATTGGATATATGACAGAACACCCCAAAGCGGGCCGGTAGATCAGGGGAAGATCGCTACCTTGGCAATCGAGCAGGTTCTGTGCCTGTTCGACCTGAATGGTAGAGGCCTCGGGTTCAATTCCCGACCGGTCCATTTTTTTTATATAAATTACAAATCTTTATTAATTTTAAGAACCTTGATAACTATATTATCAGGGGGCATATCATTGAAGTTTCGTTGTACTGTTTGTAATTATATTTATGATGAGGATAAGGAAGGGATCAAGTTCTCAGCCCTGCATGAAAACTGGGTATGTCCGGTATGCGGTGCTCCAAAATCAGCATTTGAGCCATTGATCGGCGACGTAGCAGGGGAAAAAGAGGTTACCACTACAGTAGCTGATAAGATCGTAGAGCAACTGGAAGCTGTGGGAGTTACATACATCTTTGGTATTCCGGGTGATTCCAACCTGCCCCTGATAGAATCGATAAGAAAAAGTAAAAAGATTGATTTTATTTTGACCAGGCATGAAGGGGTAGCAGCTTTTATGGCCTCGGCCCATGCCAAGATCACAGGCAATATAGGTGTCTGTCTCAGCATAGCCGGACCAGGGGCAACCAACCTTATCACAGGGCTGGTGGATGCCACCACAGACGGCGCACCTGTGTTGGCACTGACAGGTCAGGTGGCCCAGCCTTACCTTGGCAGCGAGTACCTGCAGGAGATAGACGAGATTGAGATTTTTGCACCCTTTTCTGTATTCAATGAGACCATTGCAGCTCCCAGCCAGGCTGTCAGGCTTATTTCACTTGCTATCAAGCATGCCTATGCAAAACGGGGAGCAGCTCATCTAAGCCTGCCAACCGATGTACTGGCCCAACCTCTTAACGACACTATCTGGCAGCCAGAAAAACACGTTTTCAGTCCAAAGACCAGACCGCTTGAAGCTGAGCTGAAGATGGCGGTAAAATTGATAAATGAGAGCATACGCCCCATCATCCTTGCGGGCTGGGGTGTCAGGGAAGAAGGCAGTAAAGTGATCGCTCTGGCAGAAAAAATAAAGGCCCCCATCTTAACAACATCAAGGGCTAAAGGTGAAATTCCCGAGGATCATCCCCTTTCCATGGGTGTGTTAGGTTCTATAGGCACTCCCTATGCAGCACAGGCTGCCAGGGAAGCAGATCTCTTCATAGTCCTGGGTTCTGGATTTCGGCAGCGTAATCTGGTTCCTGATACTCCCATAATCCAGGTAGATATCAATGCTGCACGTCTCGGTCGTAGTTTCCCTGTGGACGCCGGATTAGTGGGCGATGCAATTACCACTGTAATGGAACTGACAGGAAAGGTTTTTGAAAAACAGGCAGACCCCGAATATTTCGCAGCCTTGAAAAATATAAAGTTCGATTTCAATGAAGAGATCCTCGAAGAATCAAAAGATATGAGCATTCCGATAAATCCAGGTTTTGTTATCCAGTCTGTCAAGTTGCATGCTGATCCTAACGCGTATTTTTGTAATGATGTAGGCGACCACACCTACTGGTTCTATAAAAAATACCTGTGTACTGGCGAGAAGACCCTGATGTCTTCTAATATGGCCAGTATGGGTTTCGGGTTTCCTGCAGCTCTGGCGGCCCAGCTAGAATTTCCGAAGCGGCAGATAATATGCATTACAGGGGATGGAGGGTTCGCAATGGTGATGGCAGACTTTACCACAGCTGTTCGTAACGATCTTCCTGTGAAAGTGGTAGTTTTTAATGATGGGAAATTAAAGAACATAAAAAAAGAGCAGGCCATGTACGATTATCCGGAATATGGGACTGAATTCGATAATCCGGATTTTGCAGCATTTGCCCAATCCTGCGGCGGCATAGGATACAGGGTAGAAGACCCTGAACAGCTTGACCAGGCCCTGGAGAGAGCATTCAAATCAAAGAAACCTGCCATAATCGATGTACATGTGGATCCAGAACGCATGTCACCGATCGTTATGAGACCCCCGAAAAGAGAAGATTAGACTCAAATACAATCACAGTTTCATAATATGGTGCATACAGGATATCGTTTTTAACATACCCCTGAACATGATCAAAATCATCCAGGTATGAATGTTCGGGATCTTTTTTATGGCACCTGTTATTGGGTTTTGGTACCTGCTTATTCTTACACGAACAAATTGTACATTTGAATATATCTTCCTTCAAATCATACCAGATCAGTCGAAACCTTTATACTAACATCTACAGATTTCAGCCCATATGATCGATTTCACTAAAATCCATGGAAATGGAAATGATTTTATTATTATCGATGAATTTAACAAAGAGGTCGTCCCCGATAATGCCAAACCTGGTTTTGCCCAAAAATACTGTGACCGTCGGTTCGGTATAGGTGGAGATGGAGTATTGTTCTTATCAAGATCCAGCTCTGCAGATATGAAGATGAGGCTCTTCCAGCCAGACCGTTCAGAAGCTGAAATGTGCGGCAATGGCATCAGGTGTCTGGTTAAATTCGCAATTGACGCCGGGTATATTTCAGATGGTAGTGCTTCTGTTGAGACAATGGCAGGTATAATGCCTGTGGATGTTAAATCCCATGGAGATACGGCATGGATAAAAGTGAATATGGGGAAGCCCATGTTTGATAAAAAGGACATACCTGCCAGGGGTGAAGGAGATTTCATCAATGTGATGATGGAAGGTATGGAAGTATCTGCAGTAAATACAGGCGTACCCCATGCTGTAATATTTGTTGATGATCTGGAAGGAATTGATTTAGATGCCCTTGCACCTCCTATTAGATATCATGATCTTTTTCCAAAAGGTACCAATGTGAATTTTGTCAATCTTGCTGCTGAAGGTTATTTGAATGTGCGCACCTATGAAAGAGGGATTGAGGGGGAAACCCTGAGCTGCGGTACAGGTTCGGTAGCTGCAGCCGTAATTGCTCATAAACTTGGTATGACAGGAAGTGAAATTAAGGTCAATACCCTGGGTGGCATACTAAACATCACCATAGACAGGGGCTATGCATTTATGGAAGGCTCAGCCAAGACCGTGTTTACTGGAACCATTTTATGATTATCGGGATCGATGATACAGATTCAAAGGACGGGATGTGTACAACATATCTCACAGCTGTGCTCATTGAAAAGCTCCAGGCATTTGGAACCCTTAAGGGATTTCCTCACCTGATCAGGCTAAATCCTAATATTAAATATAAAACTCGGGGAAATGCCGCGCTGGCACTGGAAATCGAAGTAGGTCCTGGCGATGAGCAAATTATTATTGATATTACTACAGCCCTGGTCGAAGAAATGGCCGATTTTGAGTGTGATAATACCAATCCCGGCATTGTCTTTTTGAAAGCACAAAAAGAGCCAGGATTCAAAAAAGAGCTGGAAGAGTTTATGTGGCAGGCCATGCGTGATGTGCTGAGAGTTGATACAGCTCTGGCATTTATCAATAAATACGGCCTGACACATCAAGGTTATAAAAACAAGCGGGGCCTGATCGGGGCATTGGCTGCATGCGGGGCAATTATATGCGGGCTGCCTGATCATACTTACGAGCTGATCGCATACCGCCTACCAGAGAATTTTGCTACTCCCAGGGATATTGATCGGGAATCAGTATTCAGGGCAGACATGGAAACATATCCTTCAACCTGGGATACAGTTGATATATCAAATGATACTGTCGTATTTGCACCCCATTCCCCGGACCCGGTGCTTTTCGGGATACGGGGTGATAATATTAATGCGATCCAACAGGCATTTGAGATTATCGGATCTGAGGCCATCGGTCATACAGTTCTTTATAAGACCAACCAGGGAACTGACCTGCACTTGAGATCCAGCGAGATCAATGATCTTCAAGAAGAGGTGTCCTATATTGTCACGGGTACCGTAGTGGATATGCCTAAAAAGATCGAAGGTGGTCATATGTTCTTTACCATGGAAGGGTCTGAAAGGATAGAATGTGCAGCTTTCGAGCCCACTAAAGGTTTCAGGAATCTGATCGGTGAATTGATGCCAGGGGATAGAGTGAAAGTCTACGGCGGATATAAAAAAGGGACATTGAATATTGAGAAGATCGATATCCTGGAGATGGCAAATCCTGAAACAACACTTAATCCTGTATGTCCGGCTTGCAGCAAACGCATGAAATCAGCAGGCAGGGGCCAGGGTTACCGGTGTAAAAAATGTGGTACAAAAAGTATTGAAGTTATCAGGCATCCCATAAAAAGAAACATAACACCTGGTATTTATGAAGTGCCGCCGTGTGCCAGGAGGCATATCTCAAAACCCCTGATAAGATGTGCTGACCCGAGGGCACATCCCTCACGATAAGATTGGTGAAAACGTGATAATCCCTGAGCAAGAAAGATCTGATGAACCTTTGGTAGGTGAAAAGGTGATCAAACACCCTGACATGACAAGGGCTGTGGAATGGGTACTTACAGAATATGAACCGCCCACAAAGGATATCTGTATCTTCCTGCCCTGTTCTAAAGCAAAGCCCTATCATGAGAGTCCTTCTCACAAAATATTTGACAGTATAATATTCAAGCATCTTGATGAGACCCAGGTCCATGTTGTAGTATTCGGGACATGCGGAGTAACCCCCAGGGAACTGGATATGGAATATCCGTTCATGGACTATCAGTTCATGCTGGGGCGGTGTGATGTACCCCAGATAAAACGTGAGTTCCATAGACTTGAAAGCAAGCGATTGGCAAGATATCTTGAAAAGACGAGGGACAATTACAGGCACAGGATCGCATATTGCCTGGGGGATTTCAGGGCAGCCATGGAAAAGGCAGTAGAGATCAGTAATATTCAGGTTGATATCGTGCCTGAAACCGAAACCATGGAAAAGATATTCGATCCAGGACTGAAATTCAGTTATGGAAGTCTTAACCACCCCGATTATTTAAGGGATTTTGACAATGCCATAACAAAAGCTTTGGGTACTAAATCCAATGATATTATTGACGCAGGCGAGCCTATTGTAAATGACAACGAATGGTATATTTTATAAAAATGAAGAGATCTGGACAGATTATTTTTATGCAGACCCTATAAAGAAGTGGGTGGCAGTTGAAGCATCATTTAACAATATCAATTCAGTACGTTTTTTAGAAAATAATTTCAGTAATTCATTGTCAGAGCTTATTCTTCCTGTTTCATCAGACCTGTTACGATACTTTCAAGGTGAAACTGTAGATTTTTCGATCTATAATGTTGACCTGTCTTGTTACACACAGTTCCAGCAGAATGTATTGGCTGCCGTGCGATATATTCCTGAAGGAACCTGTATCACATATACCCAGTTGGCAGAAATTGTAGGAAAACCAAGAGCAGTGAGAGCTGTTGCAAATGCTCTAGGAAAAAATAAAACCCCGATAATCATTCCCTGCCACAGAGTTGTTTCAAAAAATGGGTTTGGTGGTTTTTCATGTGGGGTGGATCTAAAACTGAAATTATTAAAACTTGAATCAATACCAGATTAAACAGGCAGGTCCACTTCAGGTGCAGTTACATTGATCCACTCTTTGAATGTGAGTTGCAGGAACATAAATTCTGAAAATACCTTTACCTTGACTGATCTTGTGTCTCCCGGATTTATGTATACTTCTTTTGACCCGGTCCTCTGGGTATTGATCTCACATTCATTAGAGAGCCTATCAATTTTATTACATGTTTCAACAGTGACTGTAAAATTCCCGCCAAAGGTCTCGTTATTGGTAACTTCTATATTATATTCTGCGCCCTGGGTTTCATTTTCGTAAATTATCTCACGTTCGATCAGATTGAAAGTAAAATTGGATAATATCTGGGCAATAGTGGTATGATATTTCGCATCTTCTGGAAATTTATCTGAGTTATCGCCATAACCATCCTTATCAGCGTCTGCCCACTCACTGACATTATCAGGGAACACATCAACACCATCATGATAGCTGTCACCATCACTATCAAGACTTATATTTGCATCTAAGGGGTCAAGGTCAACCTTGTCCTGAAATCCATCCCCGTCAGTATCTGAAGAACTGGGATCTGTACCAGCATCATTTTCAGCATTATCGCCTATCCCGTCCCCATCCGAATCGTCCCAATCATTTGGGTCTTCCGGGAACACATCAATAGGATCACTACGACCATCTCCATCAGTATCAGGTGCTTTTAGGCATCCGGATAAAACCAATGTTGTTAGTATAATAAAAATTATCAGAATTTTGTTTATTGTCATTTCCCTATTTAGAAATAGATAATTGAATAAATAAATATTTGCATTATATTTTTTTCTTAGCCTTTGCATAACATTTATATCCATTTACACTAATTGTAAAACAATGGTTAAATTAGACCGAATTAATCTATCCAATGAAGGGTACACTAAATTTTTCAGTCCCATAGAATCCCAGATCATGGACGTACTGTGGAATAAAGGTGATTTGTCAACCGCTCAGATAACTGAAGAGACCGGGGTTCCTTTATCAAGTGTTGCAGGCACTCTGGACAGATTAGTTAAAACCCAATATGTTGATAGATCGGTTAATAATATCAATGGAAGGGTCCGTTATATTTACACAGCATCCTCTACCAAAAACGAGACAGCTATGGAAATCACTAACAGGGTATTGGACAGTCTTGTTGACACTTTCGGTGAATTGGCTGTAGAAAATTTTTCAAATTACAAAAATAAGAAATGAATCTCCATCAACATATTTCAGGCGAAATCGGTTGTTATTTCGATTGTGTTGCCACAGCATCAATTTCGTGGATAGTGATATTGTTGGCAGCCTGTGCTCTTCTTATGTTCATTACTTACCTGTTTATTTCGAATCCTGACTATCGTATCAAGATTTTCACGTTTGGTCAATTTCTCATTGTTATGACGATCTGGCTATCTATTGCAACAATGAAATGTGATTCCATGTTCATAATTAACGTGTATGCAATTTATACTTTGATAACTCTGACAATAATGCTCTCGATTCCGAGAATATATGATAAAATACTGATCAAGCGATGGAAGGCTTCAATTATTACAGACGTTTTGGTTTGGCCGCAGGAGTTTGTTGACCAGTTATTAGGGGAGGCTAAAGTTTATTATTATGATTCTGCTGTCCCCAGGGCATTTTCCTCTGGGAGATCTATATTTCTTTCAGTGGGACTTCTGGAAATGTTGTCTGAAAGAGAATTAAAAGCTGTCCTCGCGCATGAGGCATGGCATTTAAAGCACATGAATAAAACACATTGGTTGAAACAGCTGTCAATTATTTCTTTTTTACCATTTATAGGATCTGAATTTGAATTTATGGCTGATCAATATGCATTAAATATCATTGGAAAAGATGCTCTTGAATCTGCAAGATCAAAACTTTTTTTGTCAAATTAATCCACATTAAAACCGTATTTTTCTTTCATGCTGTATAATAAATATGAAGCCGTGATATATGTCAGGGTATAAATCGAGTATTCTAAGAATTTCAATTCTGATATTATCTCAGGATTGAATAATACCTGATATGAACGCAGAGTTCCTGCAATCGAAAATATGACCATTAACGCCAGTACCTGGATGCCTAATTTTTTTAGTGAGCTTCTGCCCAATTTACTTAAGAAGATTATATTTAGAATTATAGCACATGTCCCAAGAATACTGGTAAGGTAAATTAAATAATCCATAACATCACTTCCCATCGACCTCACCCTTAATTTCTTTTAATGCCTGCATCATCTCTTTTGTCTTTTGATTGAAACCCATGGATTTTGACATCTGATATAATGAAAAAATCGCAAACAACAGCATAATATAATATGCAATGTAAAAGAAATATTCAAAATAACTTAATTGAATATTATTAATGGATTCCACTCCCGTGAGCTGCTGGTACGTATTCAACACACCGCCCATCGAAAAAAGAACAATGGCATACCACACTTTCATGCCGAAATCCTTGAGACGGCCCCTGGTAAGGTTTTGCAAAAACGTATATCCCAGGATCAATGTTAATGCTCCAAAGGCAGAGGTGGCAAATATTGGTATAAGCTGGATTGTTTGATCTAACATGCTTAATCAGGCCCGCTAAGACATATTTTTTTATCGCAGAACAATGAAAGTTGATCCAGGAATTCTGCATCACTTTCCAGTTCCAATGATAAGAATACTGCATCAAGGTTCCAGATTCTGAGTTTTCCGGTCAGAAAATGGATGAATTTGGCTACGCTGCCAGTATTATTATAAAGTAATAAAGTTGAAAGTGAATCCAGCAGTAAAAATTTTTTATCCAGAGGGATTGATTCAATGGCTTCATCAATAACTACTGCAAGGTCTGATAAATTTCGAAGGTCATCCAGATACAAACATCTCTCTGAATTAGTGGCTTTCCCTCCGCTGGGAAGTGTAATTGCATCAATGAAAATAATCATTCGCGAGTCTATATTTTCCTTCTCAATGATATGTTTCATTGTATTATATGGTTTATTAAAAGTAAGATAAACACCGGGTTCGTTTTTAGTATATATCAGGTATTTAATAAGATCAATATTGGCCTCGTTATAATCTTTAGCTGAGGTCAGTGCTAATACCACCCCTGGCTCTGTCATATCCTTTAATTCCCATTCTATTCTATCTCTCATGTCTATCTCTCATGTTGAAACAAAACCATTATTATTAAATTACTAATCGTTTTAATTGGAGATCATTATTTCCCTATATCGAAATTTAATTATCATTTTATATTCAATTAATTATTATTATTATTATATTAAGATTTTCAACAATATACTTCTATTTTTCGGTTAATTGTTTTCGAAGAGTTTATAATGGTATTTAACTTATTGACTGTCGGTGAATAAAGGTTGGAAATGAGAAAGCGAGAATATCATCATTTTCCAAAAAATGATGTTGAATTCCAGCAGAAATATAGTTTTTGGGCAGATCTGCCATATCTTGTGAAAACGTTTGCTGGAATGAATGATAAATCAGGTGCCTTTCAATTAGTGACACCGAAAGGCGAAACCTTGAAAACAAAACGAAGTATTTCTGTAGAAATAGCTGAAGCAAATATTGATTTTAAACCGTTAACGAACGATAATATCAATCATGTCCTTGAGGATATAGATGACAGTGGCCTTCTGGATTTCAGGATTGTCTTATTATATTCACATCTTGACAAAGATTATAAAAGGGTTCCATATAGAAAAGATACTTTTTTGGTCAGGTGTTATATTTCGGACGGGATTTTAACATTAATGATCCATCTTCATGACGGGCCAGGTCATACAAGACCTGATGAGATTGCTAATACAATAGTGGATGAATTGGGAAAGGGTCATTTAGATTAATCATGTATTTTCATGATGAACTTGTTTGCTGATATGGGAAATACTCAACAATACCGAATAATTTATCTATTAGATGTTATATGATAGATTGAAAATTCTGGTAAATATATATCATTATAAGTAAAATTAATTTTCAGGTAAAATACGAGATTGAAATTTTTATCAAATTATTAATATTATTAAATTTATCGAATGGTGAACTTAACATGACTAAGGCCGAGATTTTAGCGCAAATCAAGACAGCTGAAGATGATGCAAAATCAATCATTTCAGAGGCAAAAGAACTGAAGATCAAAAAGATACAGGAATATAAGAACAAAGCCCGCGAATTGATAAAAAGTGCTGAAACCGATAGCGTCAAATTGTCAGAACAAAACATTGCTCAGGCTAAAGAACAGTTTAGATCAGAAAAAGGAAGCTTACTAAAAACAGGGCTCACTGAAGCTGAAACCATAAAGTCTGATGCAAGCGAAAATATTAAAAAAACTACTGATTACCTAGTTGAGCAATTCGAGAGGACAATAAATGCTTAAAGCCAAAAAGGTTTCAAGGGCTGTAATTATCGGTAATAATAAGTTATTAGAACATACTGTGGAGATCCTTCATGATTTTAATTGTATACATGTAGAAGATTTCACAGAAGAAGATGCCTTTCTTTCTATTGGCAAACCAGGTAAAATTGCATCTGAAACCTCTAAAAAGCTTATTAAACTCAGATCTTTATCCAATTTCCTTAAAATAAAACCTAAATATCTGGAAGAGTTGCAAAATGAAAACTCTATTTTAGCAGAACTTGATCCAAAACTGGATGAATTAGATTCAAAAGTCTCTGGTTTATTAGAGAGACGGAATTTCCTTGATGCAGAACTGAAGGATCTTGAAACCACGATCAATGAAATACAACCAATATCAGGATTTCCACTGGATGTGGAAATGTATCATGGTTACCAATCAATTTCGGTCTTTACAGGTTATATCGTAGGCGAACAATCAGAGGTCGAATCTGATATTAGAAACATCACTCCAGATTATGAATTGCTAGTATCAGCTCATAATAAAACTTTGATCATAGCTCTTTTTACACCTATGAAACATGAAACACAGGTCTCAGAACTACTTGAAAAATATAATTTTTCTGAGATCCATGTTCCTGAACAAAGGGGTGATCCACAAAAACTGTTAGCAGGGATGAATAACAGGAAAGAGGACATATCGACTGAATTAGCAGAGTTAGAAGATGAAATTGCCAAACTGCAAAGTCAACATTTAAATTTCATCCTTGCAGCCGATGAAGTACTATCTATCACCACTCAAAAAGCAGAAGCACCTTTGAGATTTGCCACATCAGAAAACACCTTCCTAATAGATTGCTGGATTGCTGATGAACAGTTCGATACAGTGTCAAAGACTATTGAAGCTGAGTTCAAAGGAAGTGTTTATTTATCGAAACTGGATATGGAAGAGGAAGAGATCAAATCCAGTACTGTTCCAGTTGAATATGATAATCCTGGAATGGTCAAACCCCTTCAAACAATAATGGACCTTTATTCAAGACCATCATATAAAGAAATTGATCCATCACTTATTATTTTCATCACCTTCCCCCTATTCTACGGGCTTATGCTTGGAGATATAGGGTATGGCCTGGTACTTCTGATACTTGGCCTAGTCGGTAGAGCAAAGCTCAAATCTGAAGGTTTGAAACCTCTAGCTACTTTGTTGATCTACTGTAGTATTTCCACATTGATATTCGGTATTTTATTTGCAGAAATATTCGGTTATCACTTATTCGGTCACCACAGTGTGTTGCTTGGATTGGTGGGTGAGCACAGTTCGCTGGGTCAAACCTTTTATAATTTCGAAGCACTGCCGATATTGGAAAGACTGGATAAGGAAGATATTCCAATTTTGCTCGTGGCCACTGCCCTCATAGGTGTTGTGCACTTAAATCTGGGACTCCTATTAGGATTCAGGAATGAAATGGTATCCCATGGATTAAAAGTGGCAGTACTTGAAAAAATAAGCTGGATGGTACTGCAATTGGGTATTGCCATTTATGCAATAGCAGCATTAGACAAAATCCCACCATTAGGTGAAACCGTAGGCGCAGTAGTAGCAGTGCTCGGTCTGGTGATGTTAATAGCAGGAGAAGGAGGGACCGCAATTCTGGAACTCCCATCCATTTTAAGTAATACACTTTCTTATACAAGGTTGGCAGCTGTCGGTTTATCTTCAGTTGGCATTGCCTTTGCGGTAAATAATATTGCAGATATGCTTTTCAAAGAAGAAGGAATTCTCTTCATATTGGGGGGAATTGTGGTATTGTTAGTTGGCCACACCGTAAATACTATACTGGGTGTAATTGCACCTGGGCTGCATGCTCTAAGGCTGCAGTATGTAGAATTCTTTACAAAATTCTACAGTGGCGGTGGTCGTAAATTTAATCCATTTGGATATGATCGAAAATACACGGAGGAATAAGTAAATGGTAGATGCAAGTATAGCAGAAATGGGAATAGATGCAATTGTTGCAAATCAGAAGGGACTGGTAGCTATTGGTGCCGGTCTGGCAGTAGGTCTGGCTGGGATTGGTTCAGGTATAGCTGAGAAAGATATCGGTGCAGCCGCTGTAGGCGCAATGGCAGAAAGAGAAGAATTGTTTGGTAAAGGTCTTATCCTGACCGTTATTCCAGAGACCATTGTCATCTTTGGACTGGTAGTTGCCATATTGTTGCTTTTCCTGTAGATGCAGCACCCTTTATCCGGAGATAGGATATGGGACTAGAAAATATTATAAACGAAATCTTGGAGCAAGCCCGATCAGAAGCCATCGTCATTGGTACTGAGGCTGAAAATGAGGGCGAAAAACAGATCCATGAAGCAAAAACCGAAGCTGAAAAGATCAAGAAGTCACATCAGGCTTTGGCTGATGCTCAGATCGAGAGGATGCATAAACAGGAGCTGTCAAGTGCTCATCTCGAGATCAAGCGGGCTACCCTGAATGCGAAAAAGGATATCTTGAATAGCACTATGGAGTCTACGAAAGAGGTTATCTCATCAATGTCATCAGAAAAGAATGCAAACTTGTTGAAAGTGCTTCTGAATAAATACGGGAATGAAGGTACACGGGTCTATTCCAATGGAAGGGATGCAAAACTTGTCCAGGAAATGACCGAGCTGACGTTTATGGGTGAGATCGACTGTATCGGTGGTCTTATTATTGAGAATGATGATGGAACAGTACGCCTGGACTATACATTCGACACAATTCTGGACGCGGCTTTCGAGCAATCATTGAAACAGGTTTCTGATATACTTTTTGGGTGAATGATAGATGGCATTTTTCAGCAGGAGAGGCGGCAAAAAATACGCGTATATTACTGCCAGGGTCAGGGCCATGAAGAGCAAATTGATGCCCGTGGAAGTGTATCCTAAAATGATGAACATGGACACACCTGAAATAACCCGATTGATCGGTGAGTCTGAATATAAACAGGATGTGGATGAACTTGCCCAGAAATTCGAAGGCATAGATCTTCTGGAGCATGCGTTGAACCAGAACCTGGCCAGGACATACAGGAAATTGCTGCGTGTCTCCCAGGACGAACCCAATTTTCTGATCGCAGAATATCTGCGTCACTGGGACATCTGGAACATAAAGACAATCCTGAGAGGTAAATATTATGGAGCCCCTGCTGACGAGATACTTGAGGCGCTAGTGGCGGCCGGGCAGTTGGGTTACCGACAGCTCACGACCATAGCTAATATGGATATGATCCAGGACATTAAAGCCTCACTTGCAAATACCCCATATTATCCGGTAATTGATGATTATGAGGGTGGCGAGCTCTCGACATTGGAAAATAATCTTGATAAACTCTATTATTCCAGGTTACTGACCTCCATCGGCAAATCAAAGGGTGAGAAGCTGAGTCTCAAATACATTAAAACCGAGATCGACCTGAAGAACCTGAAAACGCTGTTCAGGACCAAGCAGGCAGATCTTTCAAAAGATGAGATACAGGAGCTATTGATCCCAGGGGGCATGGAACTGAAAAACCAGGACCTTAACCGCCTTGCATCACTGGCATGGCCGGATTTTCTTAAAGCCCTTGAGGATTATACGTATTGGTCTGCCCTTTCAGAAGTGGTGATCGTTGATATGACCAGCCTGATGGACGTGGAAGCAGTACTGGATAAATACGCGCTGGAGTATGCGACAAAAGTATCACATTATTATCCTCTTTCCATTCTTCCCATATATGATTATATGCTGCGGAAAAATGTGGAAGTTAACAATATACGAATTATTGTAAGGGGTAAGGAATCAGCTATTCCTGACGAGATAATAAAGAAACATCTGGTGATGTAATTATGGAAATTGCGGTTGTCGGAAATAGTGAATTTACGACTGGTTTCAGGTTGGCTGGGATCAGGCACATTTACGAGACAAATGGAAATGATAAACTGGTACCTACCATACAGCAAGTACTGGAGAACAAAGATGTAGGTATTTTGGTTATTCATAATGATGATCTTACCAGTTTGCCTGAACAGTTACAAATCACATTGGACGAACTGGTTACACCCACCACCATAGCAATTGGCGGTGCAGGTGAAAGTACGAATTTACGAGATAAAATAAAGCAAGCAGTAGGTGTTGATCTGTGGAAATGAAAGGAGAAATTTATAGAATATCAGGGCCGGTAGTTACTATTCAGGGCATCAATACCCGGATGTTTGATGTTGTCAAAGTCGGACATGAAGGTCTGATGGGAGAAGTTATTGGTATTAATCGGGATAAATCCATTGTTCAGGTTTATGAAGAAACAGCAGGTATCAGACCTGGTGAACCAGTGGTAAATACAGGTTTGTCCCTGTCAGTGGAATTGGGGCCAGGCCTGCTCAAGAGTATCTATGATGGTATTCAAAGACCTCTGCCAATCCTGAAAGAAAAGATGGGCGATTTTATTGAACGTGGTGTGACCGCAGATGGTCTGGACCATGAAAAACTCTGGGAATTTAAACCCTCTGTCAAGGCCGGAGACAAGGTTTCAGGCGGAGAGGTGTTAGGCACTGTCCAGGAAACCGAAAACGTGGAACACCGCGTCATGGTACCGCCAAATGTGTCTGGCATCATAGATGAGATCAAAGGTGGAAAATTCACTGTTTTGGATACTATTTGTATATTGAATGACGGCACCGAACTCCAGATGATGCAAAAATGGCCTGTTAGAAAACCCAGACCTGTTACTAAAAAACTATTACCTAATATCCCACTCATCACTGGTCAGCGTATCCTTGACGGTCTGTTCCCTGTAGCCAAAGGCGGAACAGCAGCCATTCCAGGACCATTCGGCAGCGGCAAGACTGTTACACAACAACAGCTGGCAAAGTGGAGCGATACTGATATCGTGGTCTATATCGGTTGCGGCGAGAGGGGTAACGAGATGGCTGATGTGCTGACCGAGTTCCCTGAACTGGAAGATCCTAAGACAGGTCGGCCTTTAATGGAGCGTACTGTGCTTATAGCCAATACCAGTAATATGCCTGTAGCTGCCAGGGAAGCCAGTGTGTACACAGGTATTACCATAGCAGAATATTACAGGGACATGGGTTATGATGTGGCACTAATGGCTGACAGTACCAGCAGATGGGCTGAAGCCATGAGAGAGATCTCAAGCAGGCTGGAAGAGATGCCTGGTGAAGAAGGTTATCCTGCTTACCTGTCAGCCCGTTTAAGCGAATTCTATGAGAGGGCAGGTCTGGTTGAATCATTAGCAGGCAGGGGCGGTTCGATTACAATTATCGGGGCTGTATCACCTCCAGGCGGCGACTTTTCAGAGCCGGTCACCCAGAATACACTGAGGATCGTGAAAGTGTTCTGGGCTTTGGATGCAAAACTTGCACAGAGGCGACATTTCCCGTCCATCAACTGGCTGAACAGCTACAGTTTATATTCAAAAGGCCTGACTGAATGGTATAATGAGAACATTTCTCCTGAATGGGTGAAATTGCGAGATAATGCAATGGATCTCTTACAGCAGGAATCTGAACTTCAGGATATTGTCCAGTTAGTGGGTTCGGATGCACTGCCTCCTGATCAGCAGTTAATACTTGAGATCACCAGGCTTATCAGAGAAGTGTTCCTGCAGCAGAATGCATTCCATCCCATTGATACCTTCTGTCCTATGACCAAGCAGTTCAAATTGCTGGAAACAATAAATGAGTTCACAAATAAAGCCCAATCAGCATTGGATTCAGGTGTACTTTTCCAGGACATTATGAAACTGGAATCAAAGGATGAGATTGGTAAAATACGCTTCGAAGCAGACTTTGATGGTGAACTGCAAAAAGTCATGGATAAAATGGAAACTGAGTTCAAGTCACTCCAGAGTGATTCGTATTCAAGTGCACCAGAGGAGGCTAAATAATGACTAAAGAGTATAAGACAATCACAGAGGTCGCAGGCCCCCTTATTTTCCTTGAAAAGACCGAGCCTGTAAGTTACGGTGAACTGGTTAATATCAACCTGCCTGATGGTACTACCAAACGAGGACAGGTGCTGGATACCTCACACGATTCTGTGGTTATTCAGGTTTTCGAGGGTACGGGAGGGCTTAGCAAGGAAAGTGGTGTTCGTTTCACAGGTGAGACCATCAAACTACCAGTGTCAAAAGACATTCTTGGCAGGATACTGTCAGGCCGCGGTGAACCCCTGGATGGAGGACCCCGCATCATTCCTGAGGACAGGCTTGACATCAATGGCGCTGCCATTAATCCTTTCTCAAGGATGCCTCCAGAGGATTTCATTCAGACAGGTATCAGTACCATAGACGGGACAAATACCTTAGTCAGAGGCCAGAAACTTCCAATTTTCTCTGGGTCCGGATTGCCCCATAACGAGATCGCATTGCAGATCGCCAGACAGGCAAAGGTGCCTGGCAGTGAGGAAGCTTTCGCTGTGGTGTTCGCAGCCATGGGTATTACCAATGAGGAAGCCCAGTACTTTATGCAGGATTTCGAAAGGACAGGCGCCCTTGAGAGGGCAGTTGTGTTCCTGAACCTGGCTGACGATCCGGCTGTTGAGCGTCTCATCACACCCCGAATGGCACTTACTGCAGCAGAATATCTTGCATACGAGCATGATATGCATGTGCTGGTCATTCTTACAGATATCACCAACTATTGCGAAGCCTTGAGGCAGATGGGCGCAGCCAGGGAAGAGGTGCCAGGCCGGCGTGGTTATCCAGGTTATATGTATACTGACCTGGCCAGTCTATATGAGCGTGCAGGTGTGATCAAAGGCCGAAAAGGTTCTGTGACACAGTTCAGTATCCTGAGTATGCCTGGTGACGATATCACCCACCCGATCCCGGATCTCAGCGGTTATATAACTGAGGGCCAGATCGTTATTTCCAGGGAACTGCACAGGAAAGGTGTATATCCCCCTATCAATATCCTGCCGTCCTTAAGTCGTCTTATGAACAGCGGTATTGGTGAAGGTCATACAAGGGAAGACCACAAAGCAGTGTCTGACCAGTTGTATGCTGCATATGCAGAAGGTAAGGATTTGCGAGGATTAGTAGCCATTGTAGGTAAAGACGCATTGTCTGATAGGGACAAAAAGTTGTTAGAATTTGCAGATATGTTCGAGGACAGGTTTGTGCGCCAGGGTGTGGATGAAGATAGGGATATCGAGACCACTCTTAACATTGGCTGGGAATTACTTGGTGAATTGCCTATAACTCTCCTGACCAGGATCGATAACAAGTTTATCCAGAAATATCATCCTTCCCACAGGAAATAATCCCGGAGGACAATACTTTGGCTGTACAGGATGTTAAACCAACACGTTCAGAACTTATCGAACTTAAGAGGAAGATCAAACTTTCAGAGAGCGGACATAAACTTCTCAAGATGAAGCGTGATGGGCTTATCCTGGAATTCTTCGAGATACTTGAGAAGGCAAAAACTGTACGATCTGAGCTCGATGCCCAGTTCGCCATTGCTTCACAAAAGATCAATATTGCCAAGGCAGTGGAAGGTGTAATGACTGTCAAGTCTACTGCCTTCTCTTTTAAGGACGCGCCAATTCTTGAAGTACATAGCAAGAACGTGATGGGCGTGGTAGTTCCCAAGATCGAGTCCAGCAGTGTTAGAAAGGACCTGAATGACAGGGGCTATGGTATTATCGGCACCAGCAGCAGGATTGATGAGGCTGTGGACTCGTATGAGTCCCTGGTCGAAAAGATCATTGAAGCTGCAGAGATCGAGACCACGATTAAGAAATTGCTGGATGAGATCGAGAAGACCAAACGCAGGGTCAATGCTCTGGAATTCAAGGTCATCCCTGAACTAATTGAAGCCAGGAATTTTATCATGCTCAGGCTTGATGAAATGGAAAGGGAAGAGACCTTCAGGCTTAAGCGCATTAAAGCATAATTTCGCATTAATAATCTACGATTCTAACATGCCTTTGAAAGAGAAGTTGATAGAAAAGTTGAGTGGACCTAAGGCTAAGGCATTTTTACTTCGCTTTTTTTGGAAAATTTCGTTATTAATGCTGGTATTAGGATATGGGATCATGGCATATGTCTGGTTCAATACCTGATATTCAATGCTTTTTATGTGACTTCCAGGAGTACATGTTAAATTAATTACATAATTATAACACCATTGTAATATTACATACCAAATTAAATATAAATGGGATGAATAATAGTAATAATCCTAATCATAATTATAATTATAATTATAATATTAATTGAAAACGGTGATAACTATGTTTGAATTTGCATTCAATTTTTTTGAATTTCTAAATTTCATATTAATTTTGTCTATTTTTTCAATCAGTTCACTTATTGTGATTAACTCAAACGATAAATATGATGTAGTGGCATGTACTCTATTTTTAAATCGAAAAAAATTAAAATATCCGATTTTAGCAGGGTATTTTGGTATAATATTGTTATTTGCCGGGAAATTTTTCTTTACGTTAAATGTAGGTATAATTTCAGAATTGATGCTTCAATTGATTCTAATCTCAGGTCTTTTTTTTATTCTATTTCTTATTTATAGAGTTCATAATGCTATTTATACAAGTATGAAGTTTAATGCCGAAATACAAAAAAAAAAATAAATTGAATTGATTATTCGGAATTCAGTTTGAATGATAATTTTGATTTTACTCTCTAAAACCGTATTTCTTATTCTCTGAACAGGTTCTTTCTCTCAACAAACTTAAATATCAATATTTAAATAATATAAATCAGTAAAAAATAAACTACATAACTTTATAATTAGAATGCTTAATATCATTTAATTAATTTATAGGTTTTAAAAATGAGTCGAGTTAACACGACAATAACTGGTCTGGATGAACTCATAGAAGGTGGGTTTCTAGAGAATGATGTGATCCTTGTTACAGGAGGTCCAGGTTCGGGTAAATCAACCTTCGGGATTCAGTATATCATAGGCGGGATTGTCGAATTTAATGAACCTGGAATATACGTTACGCTAGAGGAAACGCCAGTACGTGTTATCAGGAATATGTGGCGCTATGGATGGGATCTTGAGAGACATGTGAGGGAGAATATGTTAAGGATCATACAGTCAAATCCGATCCAGTTTAAAGATTTTATTAAAAAGGAAAGCCATTCATCAGCAATAAGAGTAAATCCAGAAGGATATATGCTGGAAAATATAATAAACCAGATACAATCAATGGTTGATGAGATCGGTGCAAAAAGACTTTTCATTGATTCCATTACCTCCCTTAAGATTTCCAGTGATGAATCCATGGTACGTTTCACAATTATGGAAATGATTAAAAATCTTGAAAATCTTGACTGTACCACAGTTATTTCAAGTGAGGTTAAGGAAGATTATGGGACTTTCACGGTTGAGGAATATTTATGTGAAGGAGTTATTCGGCTTCATATTTTCAGGACTGGCGGAACCAAGGAAAGGGCAGTTGAAATTTTAAAAATGAGAGGTGTAAAACATGATGAATTCTTACACCCATACAGTATTAATGATAATGGTCTTATAATCTATCCCAATGATTCTGTGATTTTTGATAAAGAAAATATCATTAATTTGTAAAACCAATAGCCAGCAAATATATATATCTTGAAGTAAAAAGGTAGTATATATAAACTACGGTGGAAAAATGCTACAAAGTTTAAAAAATAAATTTTTAAATTTAAGAAATAAAGATTCTATTGTCCATAAGCTTGACAATATTAAAAAAATTGAAAAACAATCCTCATCATCCCATTATAGTCCAGATGGACAGCTTACATCTTCAGCATTCACATTTGATAATAGTAAATTGGAGGAGATGCAAGAAGAAACAGTGAATAAGATCGATGAAATGCTAAATTCTAAAGCCGAGAGCATCAATGCAAATGCAGAATCGATAAAGACCATTGACAATAGGATAAGCAAAATGGATATTTCCATATCCACTGTGAAACGGAGTATGGAAGAATATAATGGGCGTTTCACCAAAATGGAAGAAAATATCCTGGAACTATTATCGTTATATGAAATTGTTTCCAATACGGTCAACCCGTTTGTGGGTGATAATGAAAATAAGCCGATAAACATTGAAAAATTCAATTTTATTGAAAAACGATTAAATAATCTTGAAGGTAGTCTGGAGCATTTTGGACAGATTGACTCAAATGTGAGTGAAGAAGTTCTCCAACAAGTTCGAAATGAAATATATACAAAATTAAGCGATCTTAGTGAAAAACTGGAGAAATTGGACTTACAATCAAAATCTAAAGAAATCCAAATTGGTACGATTGATAATTCAGATTTTGACAATCGGGAGGCAACAATCCAATACTTTGAAGAGAATCAAAGGCAAACCAGATCAACAAATGCACCTCTTTTAGCATCAATTAACAATGCTCCTGAAACATCAATTATTTTATTAAATTGGGTAGAATTCTTAATGGAAAAAGTAGGCAGGAATAATCTATTAGACGTCCTTGATTATTATTCTGAGATCGGCTGGATAAGTGAAGGAGTAAGCAATAAGATCCTGGCTTATGCCAGTGGTATTGATTATTATGATGAAAAACCAACCTGGAAACTTATGCCCCAGGATCACACAAAATCCCTGATGTTTATCGAACGACTACATGGTAAAAAAATCGATGTGGGTACACTTCATAAGATCGAAAGAGATATGGACAAGGTCAAACATCATAGTGAACCTTATTTTAAAGTATAAAAAATTATGTCTTATTATTATTATTATTTATTCGATGTTCTTAACGCCATTATTACAAATATCAGTACTACCAGAAATCCAAAAACGTAAACCATTATTGTCAACAGCGTATTCGAATGCTGGTATGCATATATTGATAATGAAGTCCCGACGATCATTGCTATAGGAAGCAACATGCTTAATGTTGTGTATTGTTTGGATACCATTTAAATCACATGATCTGTTTTTAAAATTTATTAATATATTAACCTATACCTAAAATAGGCGCTACACTACTTAATGCTACTTCAGCACAAATAGAAGACACCCACATCAAACCCACAAAATGGGTATAAATATTGAAGAAATGACCTCCATCCACCACCCTGATGAGTAAAGACGATAACAGGGAATGAAGCACCATCATACCCATAAGCAAAGTTGTCAACAGAGCTACATCCGTACCGCCTGCACCGAAATATAATCCGACATCCATCCCTTCAGGAATGGCTGCATCTACGAATATATTATTCAGCACTTCTACAATAGATAATGATAAAAACATTGTAAAAGCAACGCCGGCAGTTAAACCATACAAGATACCAACAAGACTTGATGAACTATCATACCTGAGCCTGCGAAGTGATACAATATGCATGAAGTTGTCACTAATAATTTTACCAATAACCTCTGGTTTGCCCCCTATATGAGTGCCTTCAGCAAAAATAGTCCCGAATCGCTCAATCAGATTGCTGCCTGTACCGGCAGCAAAGTAGTTCCATGATTTCATTTTATCTACCCTGCTACTGATCCTTTTATAGAGCTCTGTTACATCATTTGTCAGAGGTCCGAAATCGTGATACGTCAATTGACGCAGGGAGTCGTTAATCAATCCCCCCCTTGCTCCTGCAGAACTACCCAGGGAACGTATGAATGATGCAAAATTGGAATCTTTACGCTTTATCCGATTCTCTTCCCTGCTTGCCACCTGTCCTGTAAATACCAATGGCGTGAGGATAATGGATAATGATATTGTAATAGGAAAATCCAATAAAAAGATCACAGGAATAGATACGATCATACATGCCAGGATTGATATGGGAAATGATATCTTAATCTTTTTATCAGCTTTTGTCACAATATCCAATGTATGCCATATCCTGTCCTGGGGAACTTTCAATTTTGCAAAATATACAAGCAAAGCTTCAGTTCCTGCAAAAAGTAATATTGCACCCACCATGAGCATGGTTGCATCCAGACCTGTGAGTATAGGCATGATAATCGCAAAAGAAGAGAGAAATATCAAAGCCATGATCATTGAAGTAAATGTCTCCTTAATCAGGTCTATGGAATGGAGAGCGGACTTGTACATGGTATCGAAATCGTTCATAACCACCTTTTGTTCTGTGCGCAGGAAATCCTCTATCTCTTCACCTGCATCAACAGCATGTGCGAAGCGATCCAAAAAATCAGCAAAGAGTTCAGAAGGAGTCCTTCTTGCAATGAACCTGCATGACCGGGACAGACTTAAACCCCAATCATCCATTAACATATAGATCTTGCCTGTCTCTTCTGCCAGGTATCCATAAGCATCATTCTCTGAAAGCCTTTTAAACAGTTCTTTCCTGGACATCTGGCTTGTGGAAAGTACACCCATATGCGTGATATAGTAGTGCATATTCTGGTCAATCTGGAGTTTCTTGTTCTGATAAACTGAGTATGGATAAAATAATACGACAAATAATAACGCCAAAGGGATTAGATACACCACTGTTTTGATATTGCCTGTGACCAGGTCAGGTGCCAGGATAATAATAAGAAGGGGAAATAGTATTCCCATGGCCATTAAGGGTAGGGCAAATCTGAGAATGTAGTCCTTCTGTGAGGTTCCTAATACGTGAAAGAGTATTTTTGAATTCATAAGAACGACCTAAATCGGGAACGGTAAACCTTCAAGTCCTTTTTCCTGATAATCCCAGATGATCTTTAACACTTCATAGTAATCCTCAATATTTTCTTCACGCATCCGTTGCAATATTTTAGCACGAAGGAAGACATCCTCATAGATCTCCCGTTTATCCTCATATCCCAGTCTGTCAGCGATCTTGCTCTCAAGTACGAAACTGTTATTCAGACCCCTGAAATGGTGTTTATCTGATCCTGCATCCCACTGGAATACAGCCCTGGTGACCACACCACCCGCATCTTCATAATACCCTTCGATCTCTTCCATGCTGATGCAGCGCCTTAAAAATTTTCCTTTCCTGTATACGGCCTGGAGTATCATAGCCACATTCAGGTTATCGATAAAGGTCACTGGTATGTTAATGGGATCACCTATAAGCCTCTGGATCATCTTTGTGACCGCACTGGCATGGAAAGTGGCCAGTACAGGGTGACCGGTCTGCATTCCCTGAAAAGCTACTGAACCTTCTGCGCCCCTGATCTCGCCCACTATGATGTAATTGGGCCTGGACCTCAGCGCTGCTTTCAATAACTTGAACATATCCACGTGGGATTCAGGAGGTCCCTGTTCCCTGGTGATAAGCTGCTGCCACACTGCCTGAGGGGGCTGGACCTCAGCAGTATCTTCTGCGGTGTAGATCTTATGTTTCCTGTTTATGAAGGGCAAACATGCATTCAACATGGTAGTTTTACCGCTTGCAGTTTCACCGCTGAAAAAGATACTCATACCATTTTCCATACATATCCACAGGTACCCTGCCATATTCACATCAAGAGCACCCCAGTTGATAAGCTGGATAACGCTGACCGGGACTTCACTGAACTTTCGCATGGTAAAGCTGGAACCCCGTCTGCTCACATCATCACTATAGATGATATTGATCCTGCTCCCATCTGGAAGAGCACCATCGGCAATAGGATTTGATTCACTTACAGGGCGACCTATTCGCTCACTCATTCCCCGCAGCCAATCATCAAGCCGGTTCTTTGAACCGAATGTAAGGTTTGTTCCGAGCATGTCAAATATCTTATGGACGATATGAACTCCACTGACACCAATGCTGTGTATATCTTCCAGATAGGGATCGCGGATAAGAGGTTCAATGGGCCCGCTTCCGATTATATTTCGTTTTATGTAATATAATATTTTATCGTATTCATGCTGGGATAATTTAACCTTGTTTTCCACTTTAATAATCGAATCAAGAAAAGAGGGTTTCGCTGTTTCTACCACATTATCGGTAATTTGGATGGAATTATCCAGCAGCTTTATGATCATTTTCTCAAGTTCAGCTTCGTTTTGAGGTACCGGTTCCTGAGGTGCTTTTTCCAGGACGGCATCCATGATCCGGTCATATTTTTCCAGTTCCGACTCTAACAGCCACGGTTCGATGGCAATATATTTTACGATACCTTTTTCAGCATCTCCCTGGATATGGATGAAAATGGGATCACCCACCGGATACATGATGTTGGGATAATCCAGGTCCGACATACCTCTGGACAGTTGAATCTCAAAATCAGGAATAGATAAACCCTGCTCTGTAAGCCCGTCAAGGTATTCCTGAAGATGGGGGTTTTTTTCACATGCAGCTACTAATTCTTCTTTCATATCTCCACCTCATGCAACTGATGCGATCTCCACAACCAGGCCGACTTTCGGTTCTATCCTGAATCCAACCATGCTGCCTACCGGACTTCGTGCTCCTGTGAATTTGTTAACGATAATCGTCCGTTTTATTTCGTTGCCCAGTGGCCTGACCTTTAATGTAAAATAGATATCGGCGGTAGAAATGAACTGGGAATAAATCGTACTATCCAGCTCATTAAAGTTTGCAGTTAAAATAACCGTCTTACCCATACCTGTTATTTTCTTTAAGAATGATATAAGTTCAAGTCCTTTGTTGGTATCTGCTTCCTGTTTTATCAACGATGAAATAGTATCTATGATAATTACCTTTTTCTTAAACAGTGCTTCTGCATTCATTAATCGATCAATAAAATCAATACGGTTCTTTGAACATTTTATTAGAGGCAGAACAGGGATATATAACAGTTTATTTTTTAATAAATGCGATGCAATGGGATAATCCAGGCTGTACATCTGGTTGATGAATCCTTTAGTGGTCAATTGGGTTGATATAAGGGTTACTTCAGAACCGTTTTCCAGTAATCCGTACGTGATCCGATGAGATATGGAACTCTTCCCGCTGCCGTTGTCTCCTTCGATAAATACTATGGAGCCATCCGGGAATCCATTGCCCAGGCGCCTGTTGAATTCGTCTCTTTCCACTTCAAAGGATAATACTGACATAATAATAACCTGTTTTATATGGTAAATTCAAATAAATCGTATACACCGTTTTCAGTGATCACTTTAATGTAATTATCTCCGTTAGGAATATTGTAAGTAATTTCGATCTCCAGGATATCTTCCTGTCGCCAGGTAGTAGTACTTCCACCGTTAATAATTGATTTCTGGATAACGGCTTCTGGAATATATTCACCATTAATGAGTACGCTGACGTATTCAGTAGTTAAAGTGGATTTTCCAGTATTTAGCACATAAAAAGTATATTCTGTTCCGCTCCAGGGTATATTGTCAGGGTCATTGATTATGGTTATGTCTGTCCTCAGCTGTTGGGCGAGGGTACTGGATGAAATATACGAGGCATTGGAGATGGCATTGACATTCGTATAGATCACACTAGCCACACCTGCAGCAATAATCATTGCAACGATAAAGAAAATAAGATGTGTTGAAGATGTCTCTGCTCCCATTGTTATACTCCTTTTACATATATTTCCATATCTGATTTGCCGCTTGCAGTAATTATTTTAATAACATGATTTTGATCTACATTTGCAGAAACGGTAAAAAGTGCATCAGTTTGGGGCGACCAAAAACCCGATGGGCTGACACTGTAATTTATACCAATACCATCTACAAGCACGATTGTATTGCTGGCATGAAGCATGTTCGTTCCCTCATTGGAAACCGTTATCCACAATTGATCTCCGCCAAAATCGCTTATATCTGTAATATCTATTGCAGTATTCAACTGGTCCATCTGGATATCATGTTTATCATCTTTTGCATCCTGCACATTCTCAAAAGACTTAACAAATGTAGGATAAGTGATAGTGGATATGATAATTATCGCTATAAATATAATTACCGTTGCTACAGATGCAGCGAAACCCATTTATCTGTCTCCTTAAAATGTTTTTTTAGTTATGATTTTGATTGAAATATTCACTCATTATGATCATCATTATATTATACTTTATATAATATATAGTAAACGATAATGAAAAAAGAAAAAAAAGAAAAAACCAGTTGAATTATACCTCAACTGGGAACAGTGATACTACTGTTTGGATGCCATAGGAATTCGGTGTAGTCACACCAATTCTTACCGGAGTTCCGGCTTCAGGTGTCAATGTAAACGACACATCTTCCCTGGGTGAAGTTTCTATACCAGCTGCGGTGGCATTAATGGTGATCTTTACAAGATCGCCGGAGTTTATCACATATGTAGTGTCTGTATAAGAATCATCTGCATCTCGAATCTCTGCTGTTGAGAATAATGTAGCATTCGCAGTAATTCCATGGGACAGTGCAGTAGTACTGTCTTTATCTTTAACAGTAATTATCATTTCTCCCAGATCAATCATCCCAGCACCTGCTGCTACTTTAACGGTAAGATCGTATTGTATAAGAGTTAGTGCTGTAGAGTTGGATCTCGTTCCAATTACCGTCTCAATAACTACATTTCCTGAGACTTCCTGGATTGCTTCAGTGCCTGTCGATTGTGCTTTTTGCTGCAGTACACCTGATGTCTGGATCAGGACCGCTGCTGCAATTGCCGCTACTAAAACCATGGCTATGAATATGATAAGGGTACCAATACCCACCTGCCCGTGGTCATTTTTGAAAATTGATTTAATTCCCATTCTTATTTCACCTCATTTTGTATTCGTTATCTGTAGATAACTTTGATTAGTATGATAATGATGGCCTGATAAATATATATAGTTTATGGTTTAAAATTTCAAACAACAAACATATGATTGTATTAATATATTATGTATGTAATATATCTGCACATAGCTTTTATATAAGAAACATATTTATATTATAAATATAAAAATTAAGATAATACGAGGGATGGATTATGGAAAATCAAACTTTGATTAATTTCTTAATTGATTTATTGATAAATGTAGCTTCATTTATATTTGTGTATACATTATATAAAAAATATCAAAATTGTAATGACCATACTAAACCGACACAGATCAGTTTTATGATATTTTGGAGTTTTATTTTTATTTATTTCTTAATTGATGCAATTCGACAGATTTTCATTATAGCAACGACAAATCTACAACTGCCTTTTCATTTCATGTTATCAATTCCATTAACTCTCGTTTCGCTACCTATTGTTTTCATAATAATTTACATCATTTCAGGGAATAAATATACAGGGATCGGAGTCTCAAGTATTTTTTTGATCTTCAGTTTCTTTTATTTTTATTATATGATTCCCATTGATCAACTTAATTATGTAACTGAGAATTCAATCCTATTACTGAACAATAATGTTGCGAGCGTTATTTTCATCTCAGGTCTGTTTATCGTGCCCACCAGTATGATCTTTGGGTTATTAGGACTGATATTGTTAAAACGAATACCAACCTTCAGGAAATACAAGATCTGTCTTTCCCTTCTATCCATTTCAATAGTATTTGATTTTCTATTCTTAACCTCTATCAGTCAAAGTATTGAAATGCTAATCGGGTCTAAGATATTTGTTTTATTGGGTGTAATTCTGGGTTATTTTGCTAATTACCCGCCAAAACTCATTGAATCCAAATATCTCGTAAATATCCCTGCTATCGATTAGGATATGTTTGGTGATTTGATAATTCCTTTGAGTCAATATTAAATCATAATAAATATAGACCCGAATTATCAAAACTTAATGTGAGATAAACAATGGATAAAAATAAAGTTGATATTGAATTCGAACAGGAAGTTGCTGAATTTTATCAATCTCTTGGAATTGGCTGCGGGCCAGGGGATATTCATTATAGGTTAATTATTTTAGTTCTGGATAAAAATGGACCTAATAGGATAACACGTTTTTCTGAAATAAGGGAGTATACTGATCAGGTTGCTGATAGGGGGAGTATTGGCAGTAAGATCAAAAATATATTTCAATTACAACGGCTGGCAAAGAAGGTAGAACATGGTGGATATGTCATTACTGAAGAGGGATTGCTGGCTGCAGAATTCATAAAATATTCATCCGAAAATTATAAAAATATTATGAAAACCAAAGAAATGCTGGAACGTATACCTTAGTAATTATGGCAATGAAAAATTCAAATTATGAAATTATGAGTAGATTATTATTTATCCTGTTACTCCCGGGTTTAATGATAATTCCAGGTTCTGCAGCGGTTATCACTGATGAACAGGTATGGGTCATCCAATCATCCGGGAATATTGGAGTAAATGAAAAAATTGAATATGGCAGTATCTCTGTTAAAGTTCATGAATTCCTTGATGACAGAGTAACTCTGACAGTTTATGAGGATAATAATTTTTTAGAATTGTTCGATTTTTATGAAGGAGAATGGCGTCAGTATCAGGATACCAGAGTGGAAGTACATAGGATCGAAGGAACCAGGACTCTAATTGCCATCAGTACATTGGATACAAGGACCATCTGGACAGAGTTGGAACCTGTGAATGCTTTCTGGGGTGATTATGTCCAAAGGGATGTCTATGGAATTGAGATATTTTCATTTGACAATGATTCAGTAACCCTGATCGTTTATGAAAATAGGAACAAACTGGAAGATGTGAAATATCACATTGGAGAAGAATATCAATATCTTGATGATTTCAAGATTCATGTTTCAAATATCGATAGCAATGGATATCTTGAACTTCGATTTTTTAAGAAATTACCTATTAGCATTAATGGTAATGTGAAAACTCAAAAAGATGTATATAGACCTAATGAAAAAATTACCTTTCAGATCGAGATAACAAATTCGGGAAACACTCCCATTAATTTAGTAGAAATGGATGTCAGAACAGACCCTTACCTACATAATGACCTGGTCCAGACTACAAATGACCTTTTCCCTAATCAAACATACTTGTTAGAAGTTCCTGTATTGACAACTGATGAGAATGAGGATTCCAATATCTTAATGGAAGTTGACGTTACTTTGATAGATTATTTTGGTAATAAATATTCACATTCCTTCTCAAAAAATATTTACATTTCTACCAGTATTGGAATAACTAAAGAAATAATTCCCCATGAATTAGAATTCCAGGATGATTCGAGGAGCGTTCAGAATGTCGCCAAGGTGCAATTGAATGTTTTCAATGTTGGAGCTACCAGTAAGAACCTGTCCATTATTGAACACATCCCGGATAATATAAGTTTATATAATTCCTCTTATTTGGAGTGGACACGAGAAATTGCACCTGGAGAATTTTTCAATATTACGTATTATATAACACCAGACATTCCCGGAGAATATACTCTTCCTGCTGCTGAAGTTCTTTTTGACAATAAAACAATTCTTTCTGGTAAGGTTTTATTTTCAGTCCATGCTCCCATCATCACTGTCAAAAAATCAGCAAATATTGCAGGTGATGTTATAATAGTAACAAATAATATCCAGAACATAGGGACAAGGGCAGCTAATGTAATAGTTACAGATAATATTCCTGAAAAATCCACGATAATTAATGGAAATGAATTTTGGACCAAGGTAATGCAACCCGGTGAAAGTGGTAAATTCAATTATTCCCTGCAAAATCATAAAGAACTGGATTCACTTCCTGGAGCAAATGTTCAATACCTGGATATTCGAGGTAATAATTGGTATTCAGAATCGAATTCTGTTGAGTTAAAACCAATCGATATGAAATCAAATGGTATGATGTCAGATATAAATAGTAAGGATTTTATGATATTCTTAGGATTTTCATATATTATAATAATAGGTCTAATAATATGTTTACTGGTCTTAATAGGTTCAATTATTTATATCTGGGATAACAAGCAGGACAAAGTATGAGAGTAAATGTAATAATCAAAAATAAAAATCGAAGGTGAAATGCTATGACTGAACTGATTACAGGTTTAACATCAGGGATATTTTTTATTATATATGTTTTATTCGTTATATTGGTAATGCTTTTCATCTCATCGTATCTGGCAGCAATAATTCTCCTGCTTATCCCTGTTATAGCCTTAATAGCAATTCCTGAGATCGGGATTGAATTTTTAAGTTTCAAACAAGCAGAGTTTCTTAGTGGGACAGTGATTATTAACAATCTGCATATCTTATTATTCATATGGTCTGCATTATTAAGTATAATCATTTACACTGAATTAGTATCCTGGTATCTCTCTCATGAAACACATGAAAAAAAAGCCACAAAAACAGAGAAAAAACCTGTGGCTGACCATATTGAAAAAAAAATCGAAAAACCAGTTGGAATGCAAGAGAAGAAACCGGTAAAAGCTAAAAAAAAACCGGGTCAGGTCAATATTCCGTTTAAACCACTGGAACGATTCTTACTGAAATTAGAGAGAATGATGGGCGGGAATAAATAAAATACTATTTTCTTTTATTTCTCATTAAATACGCTAGATTAATAATTGTGAGGGTACTTAAGAAACCAAATCCTGGTATACTATTTTTTTCCGTATTTTCTGGATCTATAGTATCATTTGAAATATTTTCAGTATTTATAGGCTCTATAATTGTAGAAATGGGTGTGATATCGGATACTTGGATAAGAGGTCTTGTAGAATAGGCAGTTCCTTCATAATGTGTTTCTTTATATTGCCCAATAGCTGATGGAAATCTATAATCACCTATCTTATTGATTTTTAACGTATAATTTAATGATACAGTATCTCCTGGTTTTACAACTTCACTGGTGTTTAATGTGCCTTGTAAAAATTGTGCATATTCTGGAATTTCATCAGTTAAGGTCAAATAACTTGCATGATTTCCAGTATTTTCAGCTACTACAGTCACTATTACTGTCTCATCAAGTGTGGTCATATTATTATCCAGGCTTTTTGAGATCTTGAAATATGACCCATATATCTTTACTGTAGTCGGATCAATAGTTTTTAAATAAATCATACCATTATATTCCCTGCTTACATTCGTGATTGATATTTGAACATCACCAGGTCTTATTGGTCTCATAAAATAATAGAACGATTCAGATGTACGTGCAGGTAGATCAATGGTCCAGTCCAAACTTGTATCCGGGTCCAATACAAAATTTGAAGTCATTAAGGTCTCAGTTATGCTAATATCATTTGCATCAGTTGTTGCTGAATTAAAAACAGTAATTGAAACATAGACTCTATCATTGATATAGAAAACGTTACTATCATTTATGAAAGCGTGAATAGGGTCTTTATATACTTTTAATGCGGGTTCAACAATTACATTCACATTTTTTGAGATTTCGTAGTGTCGATTGTCCAGGTCATATCCCAAAGCGTCTATATTGATCGGTATTTCGATTATATCAGGTAATGCAGAGATTTCCAGTTTTGCCCATATTGTTTCTTTGGATCCTGCAGATAAATTTTCTAAGGTGCCGGTTATGAGCGAACCATTTTGGATTGAAGAGAGAGAATCGAATGAATTATCATATTTATTGCCACTCACTTTAAGATCTTCAGGTATCATTACATTTAACGTAATATTTGTAAATCGTATTCCACCTGAATTTTCAATGATAAAAGTTAAGTTCATAAGTCCATCAGAGGTCATATTATTTTCAAGATCAATCGATAATGCAGGTGGTTTCATTGTAAATATAGTCATTTTAACATAAGGAATCTCACTATCCCCGGAACACCCGCCGATTTCATTGATTGTTATCTTAATCGTACTCACTGCGATTGTTTCGCCCGCTGAAGTTATTGCTGTGTGGATCTCTTCATTATTTTTAACAATTGTTAATACTGATTGAATGGCCTGTTTGTCAAAATCCTCAGCCAGAATAGTATAATTGCCAGTAGAATAACTATCACCCCATTCTAAGGTAATATCTTCTTTGTTGGTCCAGTCTGTATCGTATATGGTGACAGCATTAACATTGAAAATAAAGTAGATGAAAATTACAACCGTCAGAATCGTTTTTCTAAACTTACATTTCATTTTAGGGTCATATTACATAATACCTTTAAAGATAAAAATATTCGTAAAAAATAATAATTAATGAATCGTGAACAATATTAATTGTTCATGTCCATTAGGATTTTTTAGGTCTTGAAAGGAAGTAAGTTATGATAGAAGCGATTATAACTCCACCAATTATTGCATAAAGAGCAGAACTTTCCCCCATTGTTTTATATGCAAGGATTGAAATAACTGTTCCAATAATTACTGCAATTGGGATTGATGCAATAAGAATCTTACTTTCTTTGCTCTCTAAATCCATTTCAATTTTTTCCAAAATCATCCTCTCCGATATTATAAATAATTACTATTATAAAAATTTTTATAGTATATATATTTTTCGTTTAATATAATGAAAAATATACCTCTTTTCTGTAATGAAGCGATATTTTTGTATTTTATCGATTATTATAGTTTTATCAGAAAACAAAATTGCATCCGCAAAGATAATAAAAACCAGAGATGACATGGTAACCGTTAACCTTAACCATCCTCTGGCCGGGGAGACACTGACTTTTGCCATCAAGGTTTTAGAAATATCATAAATCAAGGTTTCAGGAGCTCACCCGTCCTCTCATATGTTCTTATCCCGTGAGGTAAACTGCTGCCGAACCTTTCACTGCATAACATGTCCAGAAAATCCGATCCCAATTTGCTGTCAATAAACTCTTTTCGTACAACGAAATCATATTCCTCATCTGCCAGATGAATGAACTTCAGACCGTTCAGATCTGCCACAGGTTTGATCCCGATTCCTACATCTGCTCTGCCCAGCCTGACAGCCGCTGCTACTGCACTATGGGTCCTGGCTTCTGTATCATAGCCATCCAGTGTCGCACATAAATCCTCAAATTCCTGATGTAATTGTCCTGCCAACTCGTGAAATCTATTATCTGTGAACAACCTGGTACCTGAACCCCGGTTCCTATTTATCATCCTGTGTCCCGGAATATCTTCAAATCCCTTGATGTTGCTGTCAGGTCTTATGATCAGCCCCTGCTCTCTCAGGTACCCTTTGACTAGCACCGACTCATTCAGGCCAAATGTCTTTAGGAAGGATAGATTATATTCACCGGATTCATCAAGCAAATGCACACCACCCATATCTGCGATTCCATCCCTGACAGCTACCAGAGCTCCGGTACTTCCCGTATTTATCATCCTGATCCTGTAAGGAAGCAGGCGCATTAACACTTCAAAACCAAGGCAGTGACTGCCAATAAAAAGCATATCAGGGGCCTTAACATCCCCCAGAAGAGTTACCTCTACTTCATCATTTGCGGTTATTATCTCAACTTCAGGTTCGATCTCAATAAATCCATCAGCATCTGCTAGTGTGGTTATGGCACCTGAACCTTTATCCACCGGATATGCCATTCCCCTGACAAGTCCCACAGGTAAAAGCTGTTTCCGTCCTGCAGAGCGAAAATCCACAGCCATTTGAGCTTTGACCTTCGATTTCAAATCAGACAGTCCGAGAGTGCTGCGGATCAGGGGTGCTACAAATTGATTGAAAATAGTAAGGGCCGAGGTAGGATATCCAGGCAGTCCAAATACCGGGATGTAGTCAATTATTCCCACAATTACCGGCTTTCCTGGCTTGATATCGATCCCGTGAAGCAGTACCTGTCCTTTATCTTCGATGATCTTATACATAACATCCCCGGCACCTGCTGAAGTACTACCCGAGGTGAGTACAAGCTGGCATTCCTGCAAAGCACGTGCCAGCATCTCTTCCATTTCCGGGCGATTATCCCTGGCGATCCCATAATGGCTTACATTTGCACCACATTCCTTTGCAGCGGCACCCAGAGAATATGAATTAATATTATGGACCTTGCCTGGTTCTAATTCATTCCCTGGTTCAACCAGTTCGCTGCCTGTTGATATGATGCCCACTGTAATATTCCTGACCTTAATAGAGTCTATTCCGACAGCACCCAGTACACCGATTTCCCTGGAAGTTAATCTGGTACCCGCATCCAGCACCCTCTCTCCCACCATAATATCAGAACCGGCATGGATAACATTCTCGTTAATGGAAACCGGGCGCAGGATTTGAATTACATCCCCTGCCTGTCTGGTATATTCTACCATTACAACAGCATCAGATCCAACTGGCATCATGGAACCAGTCGAAATTTCTATTGCAGATCCATCATTCACATCCCCCTCCGGGACATAACCTGCATCCACCTTACCCATGAGGTCTAAAGAAACGGGTTTGTCTTCCCTTGCTGAATATGTATTCTTTGCACGTACAGCAAAACCATCCATTGATGCTCTATCAAATCCCGGCACATCAATTTGTGATATTATATCTTCAGCCAGGATATGACCCAATGCATCCTGTAGTTTCAATTCTATGATTCCGGGATGCAATGGAATTTGACTGATAATTTCTTCCGCCATCTCAGAAGTCGTTAATTCCCTGAACTCTTTCCTGGTCATTTAAAAACCTGACTTACCTACTCAGCCAAAAAAGATAAACCTGATGTTTTTTCATGAAAGCATTCGCTCACCAACCAGAATATCAGATTAATTATGCTCAAATATTTTTCAACAGGAACTATGAGTAATAGCACCTGTTGGACACGAATCTACGCATAAACAGCACTCAGCACACTCATTAATATTTGATATTGTGGCCTTATTGTCAATGAGTTCGAATCTTTCTCCAGGACAAACATCCATGCACTCCCCGGTCCCGACACATTTATCGTGATCGATCTTGATTACAATACCATCTGCTTCATACATTTTTACCACCATGTAATATACCTCCCAAAAATGCTAATAAAAGTATTAGCTTTATAAAGTATTTAACACTCATTCATATTATATTTTACTAATTGAGCCCAAAGCAAATCTGATAAGATAGCTTAAAAATCCAAAACAAACCCTGATAAAGCTCAAATCCCAAAAAATTTCATATATGAAGCTCTGACCAACTTAAAATCAACAATAACATCAACAACGAACTTGTACGAACTGGAACGAACTCCAGTCGTCTTGAGTTCGTATCGAGTT
>Ga0114930_10000539_pt1 | contig 39151 bp, 48 predicted proteins | sample AnhtaG_FD_87300 | JGI IMG/M metagenome (GOLD analysis project Ga0114930, IMG submission 87300) | Deep subsurface microbial communities from Anholt, Denmark to uncover new lineages of life (NeLLi) - Anholt_01485 metaG | ecosystem: Environmental > Aquatic > Marine > Oceanic > Sediment | place... | reverse complement strand
GCCCAAAGATTCGATATTACTATTGAGCCACGGGGTGGGGCGGGCTGTCGACCGTCCGCCGTCACCTGTTGGCTGCGTGAACGCGGAGGGTTAGTCCTAACTGGTAAGGCAGTGGACTTGAAAGGCGTAAAAGTTATAGTAACAACAAAGGCTTAGCCGAAAAAGGGGCTTGTATCGTAACCTACATTTATCTTGGGCATTTTTCCCTTACACGAAAAATAGGGTGAATTACCTATACGATTTCTCTTGACTTTTGCGTGTGTGTGTCGTATAATATAGTGGAAAGAGAAAAGAAACCTTTAAATGGAGGTTGAAATGAGCCAGAGAAAAAATAGTGACTACGACGGTCTTGATGTGGGCGTTCGCATCGTGGAGGCGGACTCAGAAACAGCCGTGGAGGGCATTATCGTATCGATCGACGATGAGGCTGAGACTGCCTGGGTGAAGTGGGATAATGGGCACGACGCCTTCGATTGCCCCCTGAAGGAGCTCGTCCCTGTTGATGGATGGTAGAGAAAGCCATGAGTTATCCCCACGCATGTGGGGGTGACAAGATTGATTTAGAAGAAACGGAGGAATAGTGAAACCTTTTAAAACGGAGGTCGTGTCAAATGCAACAACATCGCCGTAGAACCACAATCGACCCAGAAACCAAAGAGACCATACTCTGGGTCGAGATCGAATTGGATTCATGGCTCCCTATCACACACTGGGTTGACCATGAAGTAATCGAACGCTTTCTCCAGAAAGAGAAAGAGGCGTGTGTCTTTAGTATCATGTTTGATACACGTGCATTTAGAATTGGATTGATACACGGACCCTACAAATGCCTTGAACCAATAAAAGGAGGTTGTTATGAAAATTCTAAACGTGGAATACGTCCCTGCTGACAAGGGTGGTCGTGCTGAACCCTATTACAATGTCGGCATGAGTGGTATGCAGAAGGGAAAGTTCATCGAGGGACACAATGAATATTGGGTCGTGGTGATGGACTCAACATGCCCTGAATGTCAAACCGTCTTTCAGGTGAAAGGAACAACCGAAAAGAAGGATAGCTGGCTACAATGGGAAGATCAACTTTGTAAGAAGTGTCTTCTACGTAAGCGAGAAAAAGATAAGCTTGCGATGGAAAAAGCACAAGCAGAACAGGAAAAAGGGAAACTTTCTGATGAAGATGGAGATGCTTTGATGAATGCCATCTTCGGTAAGATAGATTAATCTTTTAGTAACCACCCGCAAGGGCAAGGAGGAAAAATGAAAGACGAATTAGTTAGACGGTCTGGAATAGAAGGAGACCGTCCAGCGGGAGGTGGTGATTTTGGGTGTTACATCCCAGATTGCCACAAAGCCGCTGTCTGGTTTTTCGACAGCTCTGGAATGGGCTTTGTATGTTCTCGAGGCTATTGCCATCGCCACAAAACACAAGGCGAAAAAGAGCTGAAACAAATACGTAGAAATCTGATTGTGTCCTGGAGGTCGTCAAGAGAAAAGAAACCTGAAACCTCGGACGGAGGTGAAACGAAATGAAACAATATTATAGTGTCGGACATGGGGAATCATGCGGACATCGACATCGCACACGAAGTGGCGCCGAACGTTGTGCCCGGAGTTTTTTGTGGAGTAACCGAGACGATCTCAAACAGGAAGCAGAAGAACATACAACGAGTTTGAGAAAATACATCGACTCAATAATTGCAGAAGATACTGGAGACTGTCTAATAAATCGAATTACCGAACAAAAGTAACCCTTGGGACAAAAAACAAAATCGAAGTGTTCCAATACTGCAAAAGAAGGAGGAAGCATGAAACCACTTGAAAAAAAAGTTTTAGTGTGTCCTGAGTGTGGATCACGTCAAGTTTACACTCTCATCTCTATGACACATGTCTGCCGCCGGTGTGGTCATCGATGGCAGGAAAAACAAATTGAGAAATCCAAGAAGAAAAAGGCAATATGAACCCCTAATCATGGAGGTCTGAGTCATGACAAAGAAAATCTGGGTCGGATTAAACGACCCTGGAATGGCGGGTGCTCATGGGCATGGACAAAGTGACGTGTTCGTAGAAGTTCTCTCCAACAGTAAAGGGAAAATCATTGATTTTTCTCCCACTACATGTGGATTTTGTGGTAGTCCAGGGGAGCCATTTAAGTCCGAACTTTCGGACTTCGGACTTACAATAGGAGACACAATCTCCTTCGTAGACGAGAGCAACGATCATAATTGGAACCACGCACGGGATGGGAACCCTGTGCATATCTGAGGAATCATGAACCTTCCCACTGTTTAGATCATAAGCCCCGATCTTTCTGGTCGGGGCTATTTTTTTGATTTTACTTCCTATTAAGCTTGTCGAATAGAGATTTAATGTCCTCTTTCATATTGCCAGTTCTCTCCTCCAGGGTGGTATCAATCCGCACGATGTCGTTCTGAATCTGGGAGATGTCTCTTCTCATGCAGGCGATGTCTTTCTTGATCTTCGATAGATGATTATTATTTAAGTCCTGCATTATATTGTCCGGGACCTTCTGCCGACGGTTGGCTCGGTGCGTCTTCAGTATCAAAAAATCTATGAGCCTGATTAAGGCCAATATTCCTAAAACTAAATAAAAAATGATCTGTTCGGTCATGGCAATAAATCCGGTATCTGCATGAATTCGAATTTCATCTTATCATTATCCAGATCATGCGAAATATCAAAAAGCAAAAAGGAGGCATCATTGCTAACACCTGTCGGTAAAAGCGTGTGATCTATCTTTATCTGGTCTCCCATTTCCAGATTGATATGATCCAAGCCGTCCGTCTTGAACTCCACGATGTATTTGCGATAGCAGAACCATTCAGCGAGCCATTTGATGAGCAACTCCGCCGTGGCATTATCATTGATCCAATCGCACTTGAAGTTAAATCTTTTGGTCTGCTTGTATTTATCTTGGCTGTCTGAACACAATCCGGTATAGGTGTTGGGCGTTCCGCTGCGGGTGTTGCTTGACAGGTTATGATCCGAGGCGGTAACGAACAACATAGAACCGTAATTGTCATTGTTCATGCGCCGATAGTATAAGTAAAACTCATTATAAATCTCATCCAATCTTGACAGGGAAACATGTATTATATTCTCTTGGATTGTCGTTCGATCCACCGTTTTGATCGGTGTCTGTTTTTTTAGCGCTCTGATCGTCGCCTTGTTCTCGTAATTTTCATAATAGATGATCCCTGCCTGCCTGCAAAATTCGGCAAAGATGTCTAACGAATTTCTTTGCTTTTCAATTATGCCGTCGAACATCCAATCTTTACGGTTACCATTGGTCGTATTCCCTACTTCGTCAAAAGCTTCATAATCAATCTCATTTGAAGTCAATCCAAGTTCGCTTCTTAGCATAGTTTCAATTATATAAGCACCATAATGGGGAAGATGGTTTTCGTTATATCCGTTGTCTCTGCTATCAGCATCAATCCAAGCTCCGAATCGTTCACCATTGACGAAATTGTAAATCATTAACGGGGTCTTAAATTTTGCACCATACTCTTTGATTTCTGCTGTCAATCGTGGCTCGCCGGTCTGTGTTGTATGGTAATGTGCGAACGTGGAGTGGGGCGGGGGAACTATGATTCCCCTGATAAGCATATTGTTCATCTCGATCCAGATGTTTTTAATCTGCGCCGTTGCATCGGACTCCATCGTTATTCCGAACTCAAATCGTTGCAACTGATCCCAAGTTAAGCTGACAGAATATGCAAAATTTATATCGTTTGAATCGTCGACTGTGAACGTCTGACCCGATGAAAATGTATCATCATCAGGATTGTAATATTTCAGCCTGCCAGCAACGGCGGGATGTGCCGATCCTGTGATTGTGCCAAATCTTACCCTTAACTGTATTGTAGTCATACCACTGATGATTTCCGCAAAATCTGAAGGCATAGGAAATTTTAGATAGAGCTTTTCGCTGTTGCCCAAAGTGAGATAACTATTCAAGTCATCATCAACTGCATTATGAAAATCGATGGACGTTGGATTGGTCTGTGATCCCTGTGCCTCTCCTTGGGAATAGAACTTACCTTTCAGGATCACATCAAGCGGAAAGCTTAATTTGGTCGGACGCTCATAGGCGATGGAAAAACTTCCACTGGAGAGGTATATGACACCATAACGGTTGATGTCCGAAAAATAAACAAACACCCTTGCTTCTCCCACGGCATCCGAAGTTTTATTTCTCGATATTAAATATTCTTCCTTTTCTCGATTCGATTTATATGCCGGTGCGCGATAGATGTCATCAACATAAAAAAGATTCCCAAATGCCGGAGCTCCATAAACTAACGGAACGACCGCACCCTTGTTGCTTTCTGGAACTTTGGGATAACTGTTCTCATCCAAAATCAAATCCGGTATTTCCTTATGCCTTTTGAATCCAGCATCCCGAACTTTGATCTTGTAAATTCCATAATCATAATCCACGTCTTCTATTATGCCTCTGTATAACAAAAGTGTATCACTCCACGCCGGATTTGATCCTGTCCAGAAGACCAACCGGATCTCTACTTCCCTGCTTTCAAGGTTGCCAGTGAATATTTGATCGAAGCGATTGCCTGCATTGTATTCTGAATTGACCACGTTCAACGTCAAACTGCTAACCATTGCCACGTTCCCGCCCTGTCGTATATCCACCGATTGACTAATTGTTCCGAGTTGATTCTCCTTCAGCACACCCCCCTTGAAGGTTTTCATCGTGCCGCCGCCTTCCCAGTCGGTGATGGTTATATCCCTCGTAGCCCAGAGAAGCTCACCCCAAGTATCCCCAGACTCCGGGATGATCCGCACCAAGATGACCCGCTCGGAATTTCCCCTCATACCTGCGATTATGGCATCCGGTAAAGTCTTCATTAAGTATAGTCCTCCTCCAAAATCATCGTGACCTCGTGCCTATTATTCAGCCCGATTGCTTTCGGCGCAAAACCGATTATGCGGACGAGATATTGAACGCTATTTGCATCGACAAAAACACAGCGACGCTTCGCTCCCTCGACGACCTTCCAATAGAAGTATTCCAAGTCTCTCCACTTGTAGCCAGAGCTTCCCTGGTCGTCGATGATACATTTGAACCGCCATATCCTCTTCCTATCTCCTGCCAGCGAGTGACCATAGACCTTTATCCGTTTGTCTTCCGAGCGATTCACACTCTCGCTCGGCTCGTGTGCGATGGGAAACGGAACGAGGGGGCCGTGCTCCAGATAGACCACTGAAGTCAAATCGGATGGCATAAACTGATCATCATAATCGCTGAATGTGATAATATCAATTAGCCCCGCATCCTCTTTGGTTTTCAGGTAATCACTGATTGTCTCAAAGTCGGCCTGGTTATATTCAGTATCCCCCGAGGCTCCGCTCTCGACTATATTGTGGAACCCAAGGCTCAACAATCCTTTTTGGATAATGGCATTATCTATCCAGCCCTGCACCGTCGCGGGGGCATCTGAAGACACAAGCACTTTAAATCTTACTAAAAATTCTATGTCATCATCATTCAAATTGAAGTGCGGTTGTAAATTAACATTCCATGCCTCAATGGTGCTTCGTGCTATTCTATGACGCTCCTTGACTTTCGTTAATACTGCCTGATTATATTCACCCCAAGGATAGCCGAAGAATCGGGCGCCTTTACTGAATCCATTGTCGACCAGCCAGTCGTAACCGAGATCAATGGCTTCCTCCATTTCTACTTGCGAAAGAGCGGCAAGATGCTGATCGTTTAACCAATGCCCATAAGTATGATTTGAAATATCCCAACCCGCATTTTGCATGGTCATCATTTGTGCGATGCTCAATTTCCCACCTACACCGACATCTTGTATTATAACGAATGCCACCCCAGCTTGTCCGTTAGTATCCATTATTGGTTTCGCTCGGTAATAAGTGTTGGCATAAGTGTCGTCGAAAGTTAATATACATTTTGCCTTCCCCGCATAATCGTATCGGAGATCGTCAAAGCTGGCACCGGTATCCTCGCCGGTATTTGCTTCACACTTAAACCGCAGCCTGATCATCGTATTTGACCAGACTTCCCCCCCGCCCGAACCAAACTGAGCCTTTGCCACGACCATTCGATTCCAGCCAGCCTTGAAATGCCCTGCCGTCATCTCTATGTTAAAATTTTTGCTCCAATCGGCAGTAGAACTCAACCAAAGAGCGCATTTTTCTAACGTGCTCAGATCGTGGATGTATATCCATATTATGAAATTCGTCACTGCCGAAAAGTCCTTACTGATGGTCTTGTCCGCCACCGTAGCCGCGCCATTGACGGAGTTCAACTTCAGGCTCAGAACTCCCTCCCTCGTATTTACCGAATTTGCTTCGATGGAATCCCCCGCTGCCTTGGTCCAGTCGGCGAAAGTCTCGAAACCCTCAAAGAGAGTTCCTTCGCTTGTAACGTAGCTGTTGTCACTGTAATATATCAGTTTTGGAATCGCCATCTTATAGCACCAATTTCCTGTTTTTTAGTTTTTCCTCGATCACTTTAACTAATTTGTCCTCAACAAAACTCTCTATCAAGTAGGCATCCGCCCTTTTAGTTCCGGAAAAAGTGAACCCGCCCATCTCCATATTTATGATGGTGTCTCCCCTTGGCATGTTCCCCGTCCTGTTCATGTATTCAAGCGCTGGCACGCCGATTTGTCGCACCGCTGGCTCACGCACCATGAACTCTCCCCCCGTAGCCATAATAGGGACAGTATCTTTAGGCCACCGTAGCCCCCCGATCAGTCCGCCTTCCTGGAATTTTTTGAATCCAGCCAATGTTGCCACCATAGCACCGATAAAAGCACTGGCTATGGCCACTCCAACAAAAGGTATCCAGGCATGAGCTTCAAATATCTTTGCCGCAGCGCTGTAGATTGACTTTGCCGCCGACACTATGGCTGCCGCACCCTCTTTAACCGCCCAAGCTATTCTTCCCATCGCACCGGCGGCGACTGCGGCGAGCTTTGATTTCTCGGCCCCCTCAGTAACCGTTTTTTGCAGGAGCGCATTTTTAATCCAGTCTTTTGTCATCTGGGCGGTATAATCCATAAATGCCCGTGCGACCGATTCGAAGATAGCTTTTCGCCTTTCAGCGCCAGTCATGTCGAGATCGAGCATCGTCTGCCAGAAGGTATTGTAACCGACCAAGAGCATATCCAAGGCTTCTTCTTGAGCGGCGATTCGATCTTGCCACCTTGCCTTGTCTGCTTCAGCCACGCCATCTTTTACATTCTCTATTTGTTGTTGTATGGCTATCCAGGTATTTGAATATTCTGTCTCTCCACTTAATCTCTGCTCTAGAAAAGCCAAGTATTCGTCAGAGCTAATCTTTTCATGTTCATAGAGCCAGTCAAAACGGTTCTGTTGAATCGTTTCATATTCTGCTATCATGCCCTTCACCCTATCCATGAACTCCGCAAGACCTTCGGTGGGCATAGCTATAACTGGCGGTTCTATGGTGATTACAGGAGGTGGTTTTCCTGATACGGTTGGTGGAGGAGTCACGGTTGGAGCAGGCAACGGACCAATAAATGGCATAGGACCAATGAAGCCAGACTCAGGTATTGGTGGTTTTAGTTTGCCCACCATATCGTTCCAAGCATTCCCCCAGGAGTCAATCGCCGCCAAGCCAGTCTCTTTGCCTCCTGTCCATATCCCCTCAATATCCTCCTTGAATCCTTGGAACCCCGCCCGCACCTTACCGAAGTCCCTGGTAACCAGCCCCTCGATCATTATGCCGAGGACATAGAGAGCTTTCATTATACTCCAGATAACATCATCGAGGATGAACTTGAGGAGACCAGCAAGCAGAGTCCCAATGGATTGGATAATAAATTTTGTGCCAACGAGTATTGCATCGCCGACAGCCATCCATCCACTCTTGAGTACTTCCCAAAACTTCTGCCACCAGGTTAACAGTTCGTCTGGTGCTAGCGCCTCCTGTATTTTCTCTCCTGATTCCGCAATGGAGTTAGCCGTGTCGACCGCATTGCTCTCAACGGTCTTGAAAAAGTTGGTGAACCCAAGCCCAAGTCTACCCAAGAGACTTGCAACCGAGCTTATCACTTCTATCACGCCACCGAGGAAAGCCTTGACACCCTCCACAAATCCGACGATTTTGTCTTTGTTCTCCCGTATCCAAGCGGTTGTGTCAACTACGAAACCCTTTAATTCATCCCTGTAAGTCTCAAATATGTCCAGTGCCAAGGATTCGATCACCGACTTCAGCTCCTTAAAGGAAGCGCCGACAGTGCTTCTCATCGCATCGGCCAATCGTTTCGCCTCACCCTGGACACCCCCCAGAGTTTCCTGAAACTCTTTGGTTGCGTCTGTCGCCTCATAGAGAACACCCGCAGCCCGACCAGCTCGCATCCCAAACGCTTTCATAACCTCCGTAACGTCAATTCCTTTCTCCCTCAATCGCTCAAGCACATCAACATACTTCCCGCCCTCCACTCCGAACTCCTCAGCCACTTTATTGGTCAGCGAGAAGCTCATCGCCAGCTGGGTTCCTGCTGCGCTCCCCTGTATTCCCGCGTTGCCCATCATCCCGATCAATCCAGATAGCTCCTCGATGGTGTATCCGTAGGCTCTGGCCACCGGAGCCGCATACTTGAACGACTCCGCCATCATCTCCATGTTGGTATTTGACCGAGTGATGGTGCCGACAAAAACATCGTTGACACGCTCGAGCTCCTCCACCTCCAGCCCCATCGCGGTCAGAGCGTTGGTGGCAATGTCGGCTGCCCGACCAAGATCGATCTGTCCGGCAGTTGCCAAATCCAACGTACCTGGCAGAGCTTTTATCGCCTTGTTCGCCTCAAATCCCGCCATCCCCAAGAACTGCAAAGCATCGCCAGCCTGAGAAGCCGACCACTCAGTCGTCTCTCCCATCTTGCGAGCCGCCTCCGTAAGTCTCTTTGACTCGTCCGCTGTCGCCCGCATAACCCCCGCCACCGTGGTCATCGTCTGCTCGAAGTCAATCCCGGTCTTTGTAATGTTCTTGAAGAGGGCTAATCCGCCAACTGCCAAACCGAGGGCGGCGAAGGCGCCACCGATCTTGGCTATGCTTTTCATAGCACCGGCAGAGAACCCCGCTAACCGCCCCTGTGCCTGGGCCAAGCCAGTGTTAAGTCCAGCAGTATTCGCTCCGATATGGGCTGTGAGTGTTCCTATATTCGCCATTTATTTGCTCTTCTTTTTGGTCAACTTCTTCTTTTTGGTCAAACCCGCAATCTGCTGCATAATTGCCTTCATTTCGGCAACAGACTGCTTCTTGGGTCTTGAGGCACTGGGCTCCTTCGGCATAAAGTCCTCGGCCGTAAACCTGCGGCCTTTCTTTCCCTGATGAACATTAGCGATGGTAGCCGCGATGATCCCGGCCCGAAGATATTCGGGATATTGACCGAAGGGTTCGATCGCATAGTACGCCATCCACTCTGAGATCTGCCGGCTGTCCAAGAGCTCAAGTAAGTAATCCGGGTGGGGATAGCCCAAAGCCAGGGCTAACCGGAAGATGAACTTTCGCCCTGGCCGGCTGATGAGTTTTTTGTTAAGTCCTCCACGTCCTGCGGCGTGAACCCGGACAGTCGCTGCGCAACCGAGAAGACCCGATCCAGGGCACGGGCGGATTTCTTGGTGAGCTCAATCGCCTCCTCAAAGGAGAATAACCGCTCACCATTCGGGTCAACCACAGATAGAGCCACGATCTTGGCACGCAGATTCTCCATATTGCGCTCTCCTGGTGTACTGATGATCGAGGCCTCCAGTTGATCCCTCTCCGCGCCCGACATAGTCTTCACCCAGACAGATCCACCCCACTCCGGAACCTCCACCTGCTCCTTGCGGATGTCGTCCGCCTGGAGGATTTGATCTTTGGTTAAGATCTTCATTATTAAGAACTCCTTCCTCGGTTATGTAGGTATGGTAACTCCACCCGTGATCTTTATTGTCACGTCCACGGTGATTTTATCATCGAATGGGACGGTCATCGGAATGGCAGTCACGAAGCCGGCGAACTCAAGCGTCGTGATGTCGGTATCTGGGAGAACAACCTGGTAGTTGACGGAGTCGTCGCTTTCATAATCAGCCAACAACAGGTCATATTCAGCTCGAGTAAAATTGACCGTGAAGGTATATTCTCCACCATCACGAAATCCTGTGATGAACTCACGATATCCACCCGTTGATCCCAGATGAGTAACGTCGATGAAGTCCCTGGTAAGCCCAGGTCCAGTTATATTGATCACTTCGGCAATGGCCGTAAAGCCCTCGGCGGACGCACCATCGCCCCTCTTGAACTGCGCTCCCAATCCAGCAATTGCATCACTCATGGTAAAACACCTCCTTTAAGTGTTTGTTTATAAAACAAAAAAGCCGACCCAACCCTGATCTCTCAGGATCGAATCGGCTTCCGGTTTTCGGATTGTCCGATAGAACTATTTAGATTTCAACTATCTTTTTAGGCTCCTCTAAATATTATTATTCTTTATGCATTGAAGAAAGGAGGCGAAACTTATTATTGTGTGTTTCTCTCCACATTTACATTTAACAAGAAAAATTATTTCCCTCCAAATTTGATTATCGTCATCTTTGGTTTCTCGAAAGCCAACTTCCACGTCAGACCAGTCAATTTGGACATTTCTCTTTAACTTCATACAAAATATTGATAAGCTTTTTATCATCGTCCCCAAATATGTCTCCCCAACGAAGTCTCTCGTAGATTTAGGCCCAGCGATAGCCGTCAATTCACTGATGGGTGTATAAATTGGTTCTTTCTGTTCATTTGTTTTATCTTTTCCCTTTGCTTCCATTTCATCCTCCCTGCTTTAGGGTTATGACTTTAATTTCAGGCTTTCTCTCTCCGTAATTCCTGGCATTAGATTTAAATTACCTGTTCATTCTTATGCTAACCTGTCATCCACATATTTATCGCCTAACCCCTCCCGTTTATCCCTATCGGGAAATCGACCTTCAAGACGCTCAAGTTCCTCCAATCTGGGTTCAATTTGTTCACTTAACTTACTTATCTTAAAATCGAGTTCCCGAATTTGATTCCTAATGTGCTCAAGATCTAAAAACACATCTTTATTTTCCTCATAACAGTTGCCAGGCCACTCTTCGTTAATGTTACCCTTTTTATCTTTTATCATTAACATATAAATCCGGGTGCCATGTCGATCCACACCCTTATGATCACCGAATTCTACAAATTCACCCGAATAGCATCTAATCGTGCGGTTGACTCTCTGAACAACAAGCACCCCTTGATTCGGCTTTAGTGACATATTCTTGTTTCTTTCTGACATTTCATCTTTTCCCTTTGCTTCCATTTCATCCTCCCCGTTTTAGGGTTATGATTTAATTTCAGGCTTTCTCTCTCTGTAATTCCTGGCAACGGCTTAATCTCACGGTTCATATTTGCTATTATGCCGTTGAAAAAATTTAGTTCCAAAACAACCTTCCCAGTAAACTTTTCTTTTTCAAGCTTCCCAAGATAATCTACGTATGGCTGGTTGCGCTTGTCAATCATTTTGTTTTTTCTTTTGCTTAAGCGTTTGTCCGATGCAGACGGAAATTGACCGTTAGCAACGGACGGTGGTTATTATCATACCCAACAAACAAAATATCCCCAACGGTCCAGATTCCGATGTATCTGGCACCGTTGATCGTATAATCATGCTCTCCGTTTAGCGTGTCCCGAATGCTCTGGGCGAGTTCATGGGCGACAAGATAGTCGCCCTTCGCTCCTCGGACACGAATCTGTATCGTCGGCTTCTCATAGGTATAGTCAGCTTCAGGATCGTATCCTCCGGTATCGTAAATACAGACGCATTGATCAGGTTCCGTGGGCATCTCGCTGACAAATAGATCCGTTGCGAACGTTAGTCCCAAAGACGAAGTTGCCTCAAGAATATCTTTTACATCCTCGCTTGGTGCGTTCATCAAATTATCTCCCTATCCCTGGGCGGGCACGCTTTCTTATGATCTCAAGTATTTCGTGTTGCTTTTCTTTCAATGCTGTCTCTAAGTATTTCCATTGACCGACCTTGTGCGTTGCACTCCTTCCACCGGGGCTACGAGCTGGTGGTGGCGGAATCTCATGGACGTAAACCGCATAATTAGCTTCATATCCAATCACCGCACCCGGTCCCTTTGGCGTATCGTAAACTTCAGTATGCACCCATGCTCTTAGGTTGCCTGTCTCACCGACAGGTGTTAATTCTTGCGACCGTTTCCGAACTACCAGTATCGCCTCCCGCAAGCCAGCCTTCGACCGGTTTCGGATGCCCATGATTTCCCGGTTCAAGTTCCGAAGCACTGTGTCTGTTCCCGTTATAACAAGTGGCCTTGCTATGGTAGCCATTATAACCATACCTTTCTTAAGAATCGATCGGCTTTGATGTCGGGCAGTTTCTTGGATCCCCGAATCTCATAAGCTCCGCTCACGGTAAGAGGATCACCCTCCTCGGCTGACGACAGATCGTCTAAATCTCCCAAATAGAGATATCCTCCGATGTCAATGTCTTGGTCCAGATACACCACAGCCTTTGAAGTACTCTCTTGGCCGTTAGCATCGATGAATAGCTCCTGCCGTTGCTCCCACCGGACACTCAACTCGACCGGATCGTCAAACGTTCTTCCCCCAGCGCCATCATTTTGGGGATTACCCCAATACACGGCGACTTGCTTTAGCTTGTCCGTCAACAAGGTTGATCGACTCGGGCTCATGTTATTACCTTAACCTCCGCTGGTCCCTTGCTCTGGGCAATCTCGGCCAGTTTTCCGTGATGATCCAGAATCATCACCTGCTGCCCATAAGAGGTATGGTTCAGCCCAAGACCTGTTTTCCCCTGGTACGCTGCATCCACGTCTCCGATCTTCTCCTTCGTCACTTGAGGGTCTTGGATGGCAACAAAATGAGCAGCCAGCCACCGCTCGATCTCTTTCAGTATTGCGTCACCATATCCCTCATCTGTAAGGACATCCGTGATGAGAACATTCGCCGAGGTTAAGAAGGGTGTCACTTCCTCATCGGTGAGCGTTGTGTTAATGATCTTTTTCACTTCGGCTTCTGTTACTCTGGCCATCAGTACCTCCTTGAGCGCTACTTACTTATTTCAAATACTCCCTTTTTCCACAGGATCGGTGTTATGTAATCTCGGATAGCCACAGGATCCCACTGCAGGTTCAGGCTCTCAATCATCTCCCGAAGCTGAGGTAGTTTTCCTTGAATCATTCTCTGTGGCCAAACCTGCCATACGTTTAAGTGTTCACTAATCATCTCGGCGAAACGCCGCTTGTGGACATCAAGCCAACTCTGCCAATCGTCTTTTCGTTTATACTTAAGCATAAAACCGGTCTTTATGCAGGCATTGACAATGTCCTCGTCACTACGTCTCACGATAATCCATTTGGCTTGCGGAAAGGCAGCGGCCCAGATCGGCCAGATCAAACAACTTAGCGGACTCGCAAAAAAGAGTGGTCCACCACCGTAGCCCTGGTCACCGATTATTTTCTTAACTCGCTGCCGCCACCAAGGTGCGACTTTGTCGGTAAGATCACGGCACGTTTTGAGATCGGGCAACGGACACTGTCCAGAGGGATCCGCTTTGATTCCCCGAAGGAACGGCTTGACAACGGAATCCCGAATCTCCATGTTCTCAAGAGAGCCGTGTTTGTCAACTCTCGTGGATCGCACAGTCTGTCCTCCCCAAGCACCACACAATTGAACGATGCCTGCGATTAGTGAGATGCCAGACCTTGCCGCTCCCGTTATGAGAATCAGATCATCCATCACGCCATTCCCTCCACCTTGTAGATTCGCCGATTTCCCCGTAGCCGATGCCTATATGTTGTGAGTATTTGACCGCCCACCATTCCATCTACATCCTCGGGGCTATATGCCTTACCAAACATTGGAGGCAAAATAATCTCTATGAACAGGGTGCATTTAGTATATTTCGCCAGTTCAGCGACCTTCTCGGTCAAATTCTCATACATAGGATCCCATTGATGTTGCACGCTCAAATAGAGGATGATGTCTGAGATCTGCGAGCAAGGGTGTATGGACTTTTCAAATTGGACATCCTGCATCTCAATATGTCGAGCGATGAGTTCCCCCTTGGCCCGCACTTCATCGTCCGGTTCAACTGCCGTTACAGAAGCCCCCAGCTTGGATGCCCGGAAACTGTAATAGCCGTAATGGCTTCCTACATCAAGAACACTGGCTCCCGACCAGTCGACGTATGGCTTGATGGTCTCCCAGACGCTTTGGCTGTCTACCCTCTGATGAGGCAACCAAGGAAATCCTTGCCACTGATAATGTTTGCCTGCCCAGTCCTGAATCTTTGCTTCTGGCCACCGCTCAAAGACCTCAATCTTGAGCAATTCTTCTTTTAGACATTCGGGCAATAGACGTCTGCTGATAAACTCAATTCGAGTCTCAGGCAGCCGTGTGCCTTTCCACCGCATCGCCCAAGCCCAGTGTCCATTGATCTGGCAAAGCCAGAAAGTTACCGGTTTGGGTGATTCTCCAGGCCATGTAAGATCAACCGTCTTGGTAGGATGCGCCTTCGTTATAGGATTATTCATTTGAACATTAAACGTTGCTATCATCGGGCAACCAAAAGCTGGTCGATACACGTCTCCAAACTGATTTGCCCTACCGATTCCCTTAACATATGTGCCTTGCAAAATCATCGTGTCAACTCTTCCCATGTTGAAGATGGAATGCCACCGCCCGACCCACGAAACAAAATCGGACTCCCTTGTTTTGAAGTCGATTGGCTAAATCATCATCAGCCGCCCGTGACAATTTTTCATCATAACCCTTCACAGCTTCAAAATCCTTTCTATGAATTGCACCCAAAAACAAAAAAGGGGCTGGCCGTTCCCATCCAGTGTACAAAGCGATAGAATCCTCTCCCAAATAAGGCACCTTTAAAGTCCCAGTCCTATTCGAGCATACATCTAATTCAAAATCCTCCGGAAAATTGTAGCTTCCCTCATCAATCTTAATTTGCAAACGACGCATCTGGTCTGGAGTTCCACAATACACTCTGGCCACAGCCATGCGTCCAGGCTGGCATACCTTCATCAGTGGCTCAACACAATTGGTTAAATGACAGACCTCTCCACATTGCTCAATAACAACGTCAGTCTTGGCCAAAAGGTGCCCCACATTCAGCACGGCTGCAGGGTTGTGGCGATAGCCGCCGGGTCTTTCAATTCGTTCTGTACGCACAAATCTCCCGTAGCCCCGAAGCACTGAGGCCGTTTCTTCGGTAGAGGCATCGTCAATCACCAAAATATCTACATCCTGATAATTCTTCATACGGATTGACTCAAGGGCGAGTCTCAATTGAGATGCCCGATTCCTGGTCGTTATGAGTATGGTCGACTTATTCACGAAATCACCCCATTTTCTACGAGCCCTCGCCATGCCTCGGGGGGCATTCCTTCTTTGTCATACACTTTTACCATCTCGTATGTTTTTGACATCCCCTCGATCAAACCCACCTGGGGATTCCATCCAAGATCTTTTAATCTTCTAATAACCAATCGTTTAACGACGGTCTGATTCTGAGGAGGATCGATTTCATGAATCAATCTTCGAGGAGCTTTCGCTATTGAACAAGCCATCCTAGCCACCTCAAGCATTGTCACTTCGTTGTCATCTCTACCCACAGTCCAAACTCCATAACCGCCATCCTCAACGATCATTCGTACCCCCGATGTCAGGTCACCGATCCAACAGAGGCAACGGCATCCTCCCCTGTGCACAACCAATGGCATCCCCCGTTGGGCTTGCCAGAGGAACGTGAGCACTGCCGCTCTCCCCTGACCGGCGGGAAGTCCCGGACCGTAGGGCATGGAGAACCGGAGGATCTGCAGGTTCTTCCCAACATACAATCGTGCAGCTTCTTCCCCCCATCGTTTTGACAAACCATAAAGATTGTGAGGAAGAACTCCATGTTCCCTTTCGTCGACACTTCGTTCTCCGTTGTCCCCAAAAGCCTCACTCGTCGACCCATACACGAGTCGGACTCCGTACTTGGCACAAGCCTGAGCGACATGTATAGTAGCGACCACGTTGGTATCGACGGTCATCCGGGGATCCTCCTCCCCAAATAATCGTCCGACTTTAGCGGCCAAGTGAACAAGCACATCAGGCCTATGACTCTTGACAAGCCAATCAGCGATACCAAACCTGGTCAAGTCTCCATCTTCCTGATCCACCCCCATTACATCATGCCCGGCAATTCGCAATTCTTTCGACAGATATGTGCCTATGAATCCGGTTGCCCCAGTTATCAGTATCTTCATTCTGATTGTTCCTCCAGTTCACCAAGGGCTTCAATCAAATTATTCCAGTTCTTTTCCATCCAAGGGATATTCTTTATTTCATGCGGTCGGGGACGCCCATGAAAGCAGATTATTTTTGCATCCTGCGGAATCGATCCATTGTTTCTTACATGAACTTTATAGCTATATATCCCTGACATGACATCCTGAGCCAAGATCACGGAAAGCTGGGGATGGTTGGGAAGGAAAGATTGTAGCCATTCTTGGTCACCGCGAAACTGCTTTCTTTTGACCAGCATATAGGTTGCGTTCGGGCACTTGCGCCAAGTAGCCTGATTCGCATAATGCTCAATAAATGCATCCAGTATCCACTTTAAGTCGCCGTTCCATCCGAGGATTCCGGAGCACTTATCGCTCTTATAGAAACCACGTAGCATCAATAAAGAGTTCTTCGATTGCACAATCCATGTGGCAAGTTCGTCAATTGAACCCGTCAGAACCGTATCAAGGTCAAAATAAAGCACGGGTCCAGGCAGACCGAAAAGCTCCATCTTTGCCCACCAACTTGGCCAGCCTCGCTCCAGGGGAATCACTTGGTCAATAGGATAGTGGTTTAGATGCCGTTTCGGAACGTCAGTCAGGCAGACGAATCGGTGTGGCAAGCTGAGCATCCGATGGACACTGGCGGCCAACCGTTCGACGTAAGTCTCGTCATAGTCCCCTCCAGTTTTGTAGACACAAGCAACAGTTATCACGATTTATCCGCCTTTCTGGCGGCTTCAAAATTTGGGGTAGAGCCAGCAGTTATGACTTTAATGCAATCTTTAGTGCTGGGAAGCTTTGGCTCATCGTTTTTCGATTCTTGTGTTCGCGCAAAGCGTCGCCACGGATCTCCCAAGCTACTGATGTCTTTAATTTGTGCTGGAAAAATCAGATCGAACTCTTTCAGAAAACTAGGCAAGTCAAGCATGACCCGCCGTTCCGAATAACCACCATCTGATTTTTCCGTCTTAATTTTTATAAATCGGTAAATATTGTTCTTAAGAAAATTAATCATAGTAGATCGATTTACTGTGTCTTCAGCCAATACTTGAGCCTTCGCGCCCTTGATGGTTATTTCCGACGGAAGCATAACCAATTCGGCAGACACAACATCATCTGGTACTATGTGAACATGAATCTCCCGGACATTTTTGATCTCATTGCCAGTTTCCAGATCAATAACCTTAGTGCCAAAACCTGTAAACGGTCCCTCGCCATTGCCAGGTGTAACTATCTTGATGCCTTTTTTTCCAATTGGCAGTGCAGGTGTGGATTTGGGTTTTGCAGCTCCCGTGGGGAAGGAGTGCGGTTTTTTTTCACTCATTTTTAACCATCCTTTCGACCTTTAGTACATCTTCCAATTTAACCCTCGGAAACACATCCAAGGCACTCCTGGGCGCCGCATTGACACATTCCACATTCAGTCTCTTGAGATCCTCCGCTATATGCGGGAACGGTCGCATGAATCGCCCGTAAGGATTAAACTTCGAATGATGAGGTTCATAATCATCGTGCCAGTTGTGTTTGTCGCCGTTCTTCTTCATATCAAATCCTAATAATATGATCCGCTTAACGCCAAAGTGATAAGCCAGGTTGATAGCACAAGCCCCAGAGCTTAGATTCCAAGAGAGAATCCCCGGATCTCTGGATATTCCATGTGGCGTATTCCGCCTTTTCACCACCTTAATCCCGGGTTTGTCCAGATGCTTCTCGCAAGTTGTCACCTTGAGGCCGGCAAAGTCTAAGAGTCCAGCTCCGTATTGATTCAGCCACCGGCAGTCGCCGAAGAACATCACATCAATCCAGTCTCCCAGCTTGTAGGCATTGTTGACGGCGATGACCCGGCGACCCTTCAGCAGACCAAGATTCACGTCACGGAGACTCAACCCTCCACCGAGGATGAAACACTCACCTTTAGGCCACAGGGCTGGGACTCGCCATAAACCCTCCTGTCGTCGCATTCATTCATCCTCTGGCGTAGCGTTGTCTTTCTCTGTCGTTTGATCTTTTTCTTCATCTGGTGGCAGAGACAACGCCATCTCCCGTGCTTCCCCTTTGGTCAGTGGTTTGTCGTTAATCTTCACTCCCGATGCTTCGTTTATCACATCCCACTTACCAAAGCCACGATGCACCGCCCTCAGACCCATACTCGGCTCCGGAGGGGACGGATCGGGCTCCAACTGCTCGAACTTGTATATGGCTCCGCCCAGTTCGTGCTTTTCGCAGTCTATCTCATCCCCGGGTTTAAGCACAGCCATCCGTCCATCCCGGCGGATGCGATGTTTGCCCATGCCGGTCTTTAGTTTAAACAACATCTCTGTCTCCTTGTTCTTTTAGGATCCGGTCTGGTTACCGATCCTTTGGTTGTTGATTACGACAGCACTGCGATTCCAGATCTCAAGTCCTGATCGGCTCTGATCTGCGGAACCATGATAGCCATTACCTTGAAGTGGTTGACCATGCCACCCTCGGTATCCCACTGCAAGGTTGTCGGCTGAAGGCCGATTACCATGCGAGCGGTCTCGGGCTGCATCTCAACGAGGACAACAGTATCAGCCGTCAGTTTGTCTACCACCTTCACGTCCTCGATCCCGCCAATCCTCTTGATGCGATCCCTGATCGTGACATTCGGGTAACTGGTACTGTAGTCTTCATCCAACACCGTCTCATAGCCCGCAGGAACGTACAACATCCACGGCCCATAATGGCGGTCGTCAATGGATGCCTGCTTCATGGCGATGACATCGGCCAGGATGAGTGCCCCAGTTTTGGAGCTGGCATCCCAGTGGATCGACAAGGTCACTGAGTTCGCCTGTGGGTGGTCTACATATCCGTACAAAGTCCCGCCACCGAAAGTATAGGTGCTGGCTCCGACGAAGAGTATCTCCTCGATCTTCTCGGCCACCTTTCTTGCCGACATTTGTGCCAAAGTGGTGTCCAAAGGCTGGCCAAGTTTCCGGCTGGCATTGAGAACCCGGATATTGAGCTGGAATCCCTTGTGGACGATGGGCAGAGGTAGCGATGCAATGTCGTATGTTGGCCGATCGCTCGCAGGCCGGGATGATCCAGTCATGTTGATCTCTGCGGGTTCAATATCACTCTCGGTCTCGTACTGCAACACAGTCGTGCCGAGTCCATTCTCGATGTTAAGAAAGAGTCCTCGACTGATCAGATCATTGACACCGACCAAGCGTTGCTGGGAGATCTTCACCACGGCCTCGTCGAAGTGCTTCCACTCGTCCTTTCGGAGAGTGTCATTAGTCCGGAGTGCATTCGCATTCATCCCGCTCTGCAACAGTCGACTTGCCACACCACCGAACGCTTTTCCCTTGAAAATGGCGTCAACGGCAGCAGATATTTCTTTTTCACTCATTTTTAAGTCCTCCTGTTAGTTTTACACATCTAATTTCTTTCAATCGAATCGGGTGCGGTCAAGAATTTAGATGACCATGCACCGAATTCGCTGTGATGCTGGGTCTGCGCCACTCGAATCGCTCATGTCGAGAGCTGCGAGAGCGATACAGACGATGGACTGAATACCAAGATCTCCGACTGATACATCGGCATCTACAACCCTGAGATACCCGTCCCCGTTGGATTCCAGTTTGCTCCCGATGTCCGCAGTCTCCCCGTTAGCCAAAAGAGCATTGACTTCATCGCCCGGACTGAACATACCGAACAGGCAGACGTTGTCGGTCACGTAAGCATCCCCGATTTCCTTGCCCTGATTCTCATCCTCCAATGCGAACATGGCGTAGGCACTCCCACCAGCGGTTGCGTGCTTTTGGACTTTATCTGTCGAGATAAGCTCAAGCAAAAATCCAGGGGTAATCGCCGCCGCTGCCTTGCGCTCGCCTATGACTGGGTCGCCCTTGATGGTTATTGTTTTGAATGCCATTTTACAGTTCCTCCAATTGTTAGTGTTCTGCACGATCTACAAATCCGATCGCACGTTCTGTTATGCCGACTTTTTCTCCAGATCGAATACCGGAATCATATCCGGAGCCTTATCCTCGTCGACGTTTGTATCTGGGCCACCGATCCGGCCACTGAAGTCGACCTCAATCCGACCCAATTCCACCAAGTTCTCAAGTTCGTCAATCTCTTTCGCCTTGAGCTCCTCCTCAGAGAATGAGTTGCGATCATTCGCCATGAGAGCTTTCACCAAGTCATCCTTGATGGAGCGATCCCGGGCAATTGCCCGATTAAGGACTCCCTGAAGTTCGTCAGGCGCACTCTCAATAAACTCATCCATGTTGACAGACACCTTCAGTTTCACCACAGCTTCCTTTTCCTTGGACTCTTCCTTGTTGACTTTTGGATCCAGCTCTTTTTTCGGTTTTTCCTCTGGTGCCTTCAGTTTGTCCAGTTGCTCCGTCTCCAGAGTTGTCAGCCACTCCCGATCCCCCTCCTCGAACTTGGTCTGATCGCAAGTAATCAGACCTTCAATCAATTCTTTTTTCTCCATCGTTTTTGCCTCCTTAAGTTTATTGTTAGCGTCTGTTTTCGTATTGGTGGTCGATGTATTCTCGACCGGAACATAGGCTCTTTCCTCTTTCACCTCCTCTATATCATCTTTTAGGATTACCACATCGTTGTCATCAACAGAGAATCCCCGCCGATAGAGCTTGACGATGGGGGCCGGTTGACCCGTCTCGCTTGGGTTGTTGCCCCGTGCCTCGTACACCACGGAGTTGTCGTAGATCTCCTTTACAAAGTGAATCCATCCTGGGTTGTCCATCGCATCCAAGGTATGCTGGATTTTCGACCGCAATTCTTCATGGCTTAGCTCCTGTACATGCAGGCCGACAGCGTCTGCCACCGACCGGATAAGGGCTTTGAGTTTTTCTTTAAGCCCGTTTTTCTCATTCTTCATCGCTTCGTCGACCTCCAGTTCTGCACCGAAGTGCTTGTTTAGAAGGTTGCGGGCCTTTCGCTGCGCCGAAGTCTTCGCCTCAGCGGGTATCCGGGCTTGTGCCCCCCGTCCGCTGATTACGGCCCGCAAAGCGCCCTCGTTCAGCTTGCCAGTCCTTGGGTTCACCACTGGGAAAAAGATCAAGTCCCGCTCATTATCCGCACCGCCCTCGCCCAGCAGGGTCTTTGAGGCAATCCAGTTTCTCAATGCAGATGGTGCATCGGCAACCCGTGTGGGAATGTTATCCGGCCGTCCGTCTTTACTCCGATAGTATGCATCACGATAAGCAGAAAACGATGTGGTTACGTTCGCCCACGATACCGACTCGGTTCCATCAAAGCTCGGTGTCCTCGCAGTACTCCGGATGTTCAGTTGAAAGGACACCTCTAACTTTCCTCCACCAGCATCGTTGACCCTCACTCCGCAACCATCAGCCCATGAACATGCTCCTTCCCCGACCGGTAACAGAGCCAGGTGATCCGGTCGGTAATTTCTCACAGTGGTATCGAACTCCTCATCCCTCCATTGACCTGGGATATTGTCGTCATCGGACCACAACGCCGTGGAGACTTCCAGTTGTCGCCCTGATCGAATCAGAGAAAGGACCATTGGAGAAATCTTGTCTGCCTTGCCGATGTCAATCCAGAGTTCACCCTTGAGCTTGGCGCCATCAGAATCGAAAAATACATTGAACAGCCTCCCCACCGATCTCTCCTCAATCAGCTGAGGGGTATTGGCCGTCACATTCATCCCATACTCATCTGGATGAAACACGGGGAGTGGTATTCCATTCCAAGCCTCAACGTATTTTCCAATCTCGTTCGCCGGGTAGAAGCAGGGACCGTGGCTTCCAACATGAACACCTTCAACCAGTGCTACCACAGGCACAACCAGATGGGGGCGCCCCTCGAATGTTTCCTGCCTGATAGGGATGCCAGCCTGAAGAGTCGCAATGTTTCTTTGTAGTCTCATCACATGATTCCTCCTTTCATTTCACATGATATTTGTTTTCTCACAAACAAAAAAACGCCGACCCGCCACCTACCACAGGTAGGCGGCAAATCGGCGTCGTAAATTACGAATGTCCGATAAAGCTATTTAGATTTTATTTTTACATTTGTGTCTTTATCTTTTCAAATCCCTCCTTCAATTGAGAAACTGGCTTAGAAAATCTTTGGGTGAAAAGCGCCCTTCCTGTTTTTCCAAATTCGCATTCCAATCCACTCTTAATTATCTTAATGTCTTCCTTCGTCAGCTCCACCTGCACTTTGTCTTTGTCAATGCTTAGAATCTTCATAGGCCTATCCTACATAGTTCAAGTAACAAACCAGACCAAACACCACCGCCATACATACACCGAATGCTATGGCATAAATCGTATCCACAATGTCTTTGTCAACTTTAAAGATTTTCATGTAACTTTTCTATTTTACGAGTCAGCATTTCTAAAGCCAATATTTTATCCGATACTTCAACACTAACTTCGCATTCTTCTAACAATTTACGGTTAACTTGATCAAGTGATATTTGAGCAAATTCAAAGTCTTCAATTGTTATCAGATATTGGGTCTTCCCTTTATCTTTCCAAATCTTAAGATTCATAGCTTCACACTTTCCTCAAATTGCTCATTACAGCTTCACCGTCCTTTTACGTTTCAGTCTGATTACTGGCTCATCTTCCTCGTTTAGACTCCGTATGCCACCCTTGAAGAGATCAACCGTCACGCTTCCGCTAAACTCTTCTCGGATCAGCTTCCTTAAGTATACGAAATATATCTCGGCTTTCTTTTCTCTGTCAAGCACTATTTTTCTCTCTTCTCTTTTTCAATAATCGGTAAAGCTACACATACACAATTAGGATGCGCCGGAATCATACCCTCGATCTCCTTCAGGCTGTAGGGTCCGTCATTCCGCAAGTCAATGCAAATCCCGCATGGGTTGCCGCCAGTAGCCCAATCAGCCATTATCTCAACCCCCATCTCCCTCCCTGCCTGCTCATATTCCGTGATCGTCGCCACATGGTGTGCCCGGATAACCTCTGTACGTGCTATTGTCCGGGCACGAGTGACGCCTATTTTGTCCACGTGGTTGGCCACATCCTTGACAAGTTCCCGGGCGATGACCCGTGGGTTTTTTCCCTCAGCCATGCCCCGTGCCAGTCCTGTCGTCAATCCATCGGCGATCTGCCGCCGAACCTGGGCATTCATAACCTGCGTCACCGATTTAAGATCCTCAAATGTGCGAGTGTATATCGCTCCGATCCTGTCGGCATGATACGGCTGGCTCATTACCGCCCCGACCCCACCAGGAACACTCTCGAATGTAGGGACAACATATCCTCTGAGACGAAGCTCCGCTCGTCCCCGACGCATTCCCTGTGAATAGGCTGAATCTATAAACATATCAGTCCAGGCGGTTTCAATGCCCGGATGCACTCCCGGACGCATGATGATCTCCAGTATTCCCAATTTTTCCTGTTCCTCAAGCCACTTCATAAACAACCGAATTTTCTCCGATGTTCTCTTGAACTCGTAAGCCTTTGTCGGAATCGGACTCAGTGTGCGCAACACCTCGGGTTGAATCCCAAAGCAATCGTTGTCCACGATTGAGATTCGAATGTCACGCTTGAGTTCACCGAATCGTCTGTTCATCTGCCGAACGAATCTTGTCCGAAGCATGGTCGTCCGGGTGGGATCCGTCTGAAAGACCGTATTGATGCTCATGAATAGTGGCCTGCGCCGTTGAGGAATCTTAGCATTCGCTATTGCTAAATTATTAGAAATTGATGCCATCGGTTTTCTGTTATCTAACCTCACATCTTTCCGCTTATGTCCCTATATCGAGCCGACTCTTGATCTGGAACCTCGGTGGTATCCTCATAGATAAAATAACTTCCGTCTACTTCCGGATACTTAAACTTGAATATGTATCGTGTGTTTGCGGGCAACAAATTCGGATCGGAATTAGGAATGAGGTCAAACCGCCAGCGTCCGCTTATGCCCGTGGTATAAGACTTTCTGTATGGTGAGACAGGGAAGCCGTTATATCGCAAAATAGAATCACTTGGCACATGAAGTTTCACCGTCACCACTACCCCACTTAAACTGTCAAGCTCAATGTCGAAAATCTGATCGTAGACCGCACACTTATTTTCAGCTGGTGGATCTCCATAGTCAAACGCCGATCCATAGAATGTAACAGAAGTATCCGTATTTATGTCCGCCGATTCAGGAAAATCAAAGCTATATTCTATATTCATCAGCCAGAACTTGTGATAAGCCCCGCCAGCAATGCTATCCAAGCCTAAAACAACCCAGCCATTTGCATTAGTATACCCATTCGCCAAAAGCTGGGTCTGATCAGTGTTCTTGGCTATAACGTGGATATTTGGAATAACCGAACTGTCCGTGTTGAGCTTTGTATAAACCGTGCAAGCAAAAACCCCGGAGCCATAGCCATAACCCCTATCTTCAAATTCATCGACTACACTCGCCGCTGTAATACCCGCCGCCGCTCCAAAGAAAGCCGCCGTGTCCAGGACGGCAAAATACTGTTCTTCAACAACGGTGTCACCGCCTGTGTAAACAGCGTTATACTCCGCTACAAAGTTACCAGAATAGGAAGGGACATAGAATCCATTCCAACGCCCCTTCCCATTACTGGAAAGAAAAACCGTATCCCTTTCCGTTCCATGAACAACAACAACAAAGACTGTATCCCAGCTTTCAAGATCATAATCTACGTGGGTAGCCTTCCTCAGCCATAGTGTATCCCGCAGGGTAATATCCTGTGCTATGGCAGTGACAGATAAAGATAAAAGTATGGCTAACGCTACGGCGATCTTCTTCACATTTCACTCTCCGTTTACTTGCCGGTATACCAAGCTCTCGGTTTACTTTTGTGGTCAGTTAAGACTATATTGGCTGTCTGTGACGGAAAGGTCACTATGAACCAGACTTCTAACTCGTTCCCGGCATTGGCGGCAGCTTCAAAGGCACCAGTCGTTTTGTGCTCCCAAGCCCCTGTGGTTGTGGCGGTGGCGGCAACAGAATCACAGAAAACTAATGCACCCAACTCGGTAGTGCGCTTCCAAACCTTAATCTGAACGTAAACCGAATCAGCCACATGCGAGGTTCTTATCTGGTAAGTGAGAGAATCAATGCCATCTCCATCTATGCCCATTGGGAGCTTGCAGGAAGCTACAACCGTATCTTTTTTACCCGCGGTGGTGCCCGTATGCACATGCCGCACAAAATGACCAGCACTATCATTAGCTAAATTATCGTAGACGGTTATCTCGGTGATGGCCTCTGAGCCTGTTCTGAAAGAAATATCAAATCCATCGTAAAACTGGTCAAATGTCCAGAGAGAATCGTGTATAGCTCCGCCCCCACCCACAGCGTCAATATAGCCTTTGGTCATAAACGCACTGTCCGCCGTTGCTGATGTAATTCGATAGGCATCGTTGAATACAAAGTTACTGGCAGTGGTATCTATGTCCGCCTTGGTAAGAGTTTGATCCGCAACATCCCCGGTGAAGATTCCACCATCTTTGATGGTGGATGTCCCTATCGATCCATCTGTTATCCAGGCACTATCAATGGCTTGGCATTCAGCGTTTCCCACAGCATCGTCTGCCAAATCCTCATTCCATATCCCGCCATTTCTGATAGTCGAAGTCCCGATAGAGCCATCTGTAATCCAAGCTGAATCAATTTGTTCACACTGGGCATTGCCTACGGCATTGGCATGTAAGTCCGCCGCACCGATACCGCCATCGGCAATCCAGGTTGATTCCACCCGTCCCATAGCCATCAGGGTCCAGAGATTGGTGGTATCTATCCCTGTCGAATCATCGTTGATCTGCATAGTCCAATCGGTCAAGACATGCAGTGAATCTCCCCTATCATATAAACCTTCACCAGGCGGAACCGTAAGTCCCAATGCTCGATTGATAATAGCCTGAACGGTTGTAGGAGAAAACAGGAATGTCGTGCCGATCAGAATTGAAAGCAAAGTTCCAATGAGGAAAAAAAGTCTCATGGCCTTGCTTAACCCTCTAAAAAACCCGCTAATCTTGTTCATTCAAACACACCTCCTAAAAGTAAAAAGGTTCTCATTTCTGTTTCCATTCGTCCTTTCCTAATCTCTGTTTTCTTCCTAATGCATGACCCACCTCCTTTTTTATTATCAGTCCCCCTCTTTGACATAGAAAATTATCTTAATAAATATCCAGTCCACATCACAATTAGCCACATCAGCAAAAATCCAGGCATCCGCCGCTATGTCAGAATCCGTTATCGTAGTCTCTTCAGCATAAGTTGCTGAACTAACCACGGAGTCAATGGTGCTGGCAAAGGTTGAGATAGTACTGTATTCATGCAAAACAAAAGTATCACTTACGGCTGAAGACTGTCCCCATTGAACATTTATCAATTTTATTCCATGCGGATATTTGTCAATATCAACATGAAACAGAGGTATATCTTCAATGCCCATCTCGTCTGGTTTGGTAATAACCGCCTCTTTGTCATCTAAGACAGGCAACAGAATACTAACATCATAAGTGCTGTCATAGAGTTCAAGCCCACTATCGTCTGAGTCCCAGGCAATTTCACCTACCGCATCGGTGGTGGGATTTGTCTCGTTGGGTATATTGATAGAGGTCGTAAAGCTGGGGCTTGTCCCGAAGACCGCCACCCCTGATCCGGTTTCATCTGAAAGAAATCCTGCCAAATCCGAAGATTGAGTAAGCGCAACCGGGCTGTAATTTGAGCCGTCTGCCCGCAGGATATAGCCGGATGTGTTTGTCCCCATCGTAATGTCATCACCCTCAATCGCTATGTCCCCTTCGATCCGCACGTTTTTGCTTACGTGTGCTCCACCGTAAACTGTAAGCTGTGAGTCTGGACCTGCTATAACGCTCCCGACAGTCACATAACCACTTGTTTTAATATTTTCATCTGTAAAAGACACCTCTCCACCAGTTGTCCGTATCTGTATATTACCGTCTGGATCACACTCAAAATCAAACCAACTCGCGGCACTATAAGCCAGACGGAATTGATGAGCCATAGCCGACAGAATCGTTAAAGCGGCACTATCTGGAACCGGAGCGTCACCTATGGCTACGTGTCCGCCAAGAAACTTAACCACATCGTGCTCTGTGGTATCAAATACCAAACGTATAGAATCTTCTGAAACCCCTATCCAGCCATCATCAGACATAATTATATTGCCAGTCATCGTGCCACCAGAAGTATGAAAAAATCCCCATTCGTCTATTTGAGCCGAATCCACCGCTGGAAGGACACGAGTAATTCCACCAGCAAAACATATCGCAGGTAAGAACCAAAAGATTATAATCCATGGGATGAATTTTTTCATTTCATTATCCAATCAATCTTTGCACTTTTAGGTCTATGAAAATTTTGGCTGATAATAATTACTTGACCTGCCGCCGCCTCCGCCGCCGAATAATAAACTATGACTACAAACCATGAAGCTACGATATGTGAGTTGTGCAAATTAACTACCCCGAAGCCCTTGTTCGGGTCGGTAAGATCTGAGACCGTCCAAGCTACTCCAGTAGCAGGGCAGGTTGACCAGACCACAGAATGTTCCGGTCCCCCAAAATTTGAATAGGGACCGAGATCGGGTATGGTATCAACTCCATACTTGGTGCAAGTCCCGCCCGATTCAATTGCATAGAAAACCGTTAGCGAGTCTTGGTTATCATCTACTACAAAACCCGTTAGCCTTCCCTCTATCGAATCGACTTTGGTGCCGGATGGGTTTGAATAGGTGCTCATTCTCCATGCCTGAATTTCATCTTTTGTATCAGTCCGAATGTCACCACATACCTGCGAGGTTAAACATCCCGCCACATCGTCACAGCCAAATACCGTCCAAGTCGAACATAGAGAGGCGGATACGGTCAATATCTCGGCTGAGTCGGAAAAGTCCCAGTAAGCCACCAGGTAAGACTGGGTGCCTCTGGCATATCCCCCTTTGGGCCAACCAGCCGCCATGTAACTTTCAACCCCCCATTGTGACGTGGCTAATCTATAAGCCGACCAGCTACTATCATTGCACGAATCGCCATAGATCGACCAGATATATTCGGCATAACTTAAAGTCAAGACCTGCGTGTCTGCATAACACCAATTAACTCTGCTTTCCAGGTTTTCACATTGACCGAAGATGACTTCCGGTCCCGGAATGGTGATTCTCCCCCACACAGAAATCTTTACTGTATCTGCCATTGGTATGTAAACCCAGTTGGCAGGACAGCCACCTGATGCCATACAAAGCCAGGATTCTTGCAAACCCGCAGCATTTGCAGATATATAAGTGCTGTCATCGTCCCGCTCTGCTTCGTCAATGTCTAAATAATTCCCCGTCCACTCATCCGCGTTTCCACCATATGTTGGTCTTAAAGTGTCTACATGAGTGACCATGCCAGCAACCGACAACTGACAGCTGACAACTAACAGCAGACAACTAAAAATTAAAGTCTTAAATGTCCGACAGTTTAACCTTGCTTCCAAAATTCCAATCCTCTCTATGAAAGGCCTCAATCTTTTCAAGCTTTTTGTTGCTGAATCCGAAGTCGTAGCAATGATAAATCCGACAACCGAAGGGTCTCCATTTATAAATACCACAGTTTTTGCCCAATGGCTTTTTCTCGTTGTAGAATGGGCAAAGTCTTTCTCTTATAACATGACATTTTCTGTCTTTGTCAAAGTCCACGTGCACCTTTTTGTCCTGTTTCTTGGCGAGTTTTTTGATTATCTCTGGCTCTTTACCATAGAGTGATATTACAAACACTTTACAGCATTCAAAATCCCGCCGACAGTCCTTGCAATCGGTGATGTATTTCTCCTTTGTCCACCCAATAACCGGAAGCAAGATAACCGCCCCAGAGGACAGAATTGTTTTGAAGAAGTCTTTGCGTTTCATCTTACTATCCACCATATAATTTGTTCTAAAAGGTTAATAATAAAAATTGCACAGGAGACGGAAATAACTACAAACAAAAGGAATTTGATAGAACTCCTTTTCATGCTTTATTCCCCTTTTGGAATTTATATATAACCGATCGAGTCATTATGTTGTTACAGCCAATCGGCGGTATTAGATATGTGCCTGAAGTATCTAACAACTGAAACCCGCAGAATTCGGCTAATTTCTGCATAGTCTGTTTTGTCCAGCTAAAAATGTGACCTTGCCTATCTTTTATTTTCAATAAATTCCAAACGATCTCCTTAAAATGATAGGGGTTGGGCACAGATAAAACCAAGACACCATCTGGCTTTAAGATTCGTCTGATTTCCCTTAATACAAAAAATGGGTTAATCAGATGTTCTAAAACGTCTATGCAGAATACATAATCAAAAAAACCCCTCTTGAAGTCCGTTCCCTGGGTAATGTCTTGGATGGTTATATCTTTCCGCTTGAATCCATTCACAATGTCAATTCCATGATAAATCACAGACTCGTCTAAATGATTTTTTAAAAGACCATCCCTGCATCCAACATCTAAAACCTTTGCACCCATTGGAACGTCAGCCAGTCGAGTAGCCTTCTTGAATCTAAAGTTCTCTTCTTTAGGATTTCGCCAAGAACTTCTTTTTTGATAAAATGCCTCAACAGTATTCCAGCGTTTCATTCTACTTTTCCCGTTTTCAGCTAACACAAACAGCGCACCAGTCATCTCTTTCAACACCGGTATTTTTTCCAATATCTTTTCAAGCTTCTCCATAAAGCCAAAAATCGCATCAGGCGTGAATCGGGGAATACAGTGCGTGTTTTTGATTAGAATTCTGTCAAACCCCAACTCTCTCAGCCATCCTCTAAGTTCCCATTTGTAAAAGGAATTTGGCTCCACCCCGTTAGACCTCCAGTCATTCCATCTCCGAACTACGTTCAGGGCATTCGCCTCATACAAAATTACGTCTTTCGCTATCCTGCCCATCTCTTTTAACGCCCTGACTGGATCGGGCACATGATGAAGAGTGTCTATGAGCACAGCCACGTCAAAGGAGCCATCGGGGAGTTTTGTATCCCGAATGTCCCCAACTACAAAATGAGCTTTTGTGACTTTGGTCTTCGCTATCTCTATCTTCTCCGACAAAAAATCCATTCCAACAACATATGATGGATTGATAGAGGATCTAAAAAGCCACTCCTCAAAAACACCATAACCACAACCACCGACAAATACTCTCTTGCCATTGAGATCATAATGTCTCGTTATCTCGTCAAACATCCTTTGTCGGTGGTATAAATCCCAGCGTTTCATTCTACAAGCCACTCCCTGGCGTTTTTTGTTGTCGAAATCATTCTGAATAGTTTTACTTTGTCTATCAGATCGTCTATGAGTCCAAGATGAACATGCTTCCCTGTGCCTTTGGTGTGTATTCTGAGAGAACAATAATCTTTCCAGTTTTCCTCTATGTATTTTTCAATCTGATTAAGCTCGTCTACGTCAAAAACCTTTATAGAAAGGTCTATCGCCGAACCAATGCAGTGCCTGAATCCACTCTTAAACTCATAAGCCTTGCATAAATTGACCTGCTGGAGAGGTTTCCGCAAAACACTGGTAACGGTCAAACTCTTTCCCCAATGGGTCAAACAATACCAGCTTAAATCCAGCACACAACCTCGAAGCAAGGACCGGAGCTCATCAGAACTAAACTCTTCCTTTAACCTGGTTGATTTTGGCTGATCTTTGAATTGCATCGTTTCCTTTCAAATCACCCTAACTTTCTGTGCCTCTATCTTCTTCTTCCCTATCTCACAATATTCAGGCTCATTATCGCATCCCAGAAAATCCCTCTTCAGCATCCAGCAAGCCACCGCCGTTGTCCAGGATCCCATATAAGGATCGAGAACCACGTCACCCTCTCTTGAGCCGAGAGTAATTAGATAGCACATGAGCTTGAGGGGCTTGCAGGTGGGGTGGTGGTTGCCATATTTTTTAGTTTCTAAGTCTTGCCATTTACCTGCATTATTCCATCTACATTTCCTTGTGAATTCTTTCCCTTCCAATCCTTTATTTTTTTCTGATTTGCTCGCCTTCGCCACTATCAGGAATGGGAAGGTCTTCTGCACGGATTCGGGTAATTGCTTGAATGGTTGTTTAGTCTTCTCGGCAAACCAGCGGTCAAGGTCAAAGTAGCGGGAGAAGGAGCCGGAGTCAGGATAACCTATATCAATCCCATTATGATTAGCATAATTTACTATTGAAGGGATTCGCTTACCACGATTCCTATTTATGGCTTTGCCTGATTTCTGTATTTTCCCATCATTCAAGCAATCCCCGCTCACCAGCAGATTGGCGGGGAAACGACCAGCAGGTTGAGTATATTGAGGTTTACCACTCACGGGATTGCCCTTCATTGCTCCCATAGCATCCTGTTGTGGATAGCCGTGAACACTAACTATATCCCCCTCACTCTCATAAGGTATCCTTCCCTCATCCAGCCATGTCACTCCCTTTCCGTTCTTCAACGCCTGATCTACAAAGGTCTTTTCAGACAAGGGCTTCATGGCAACAAGGACGACCTCAACTGCAGGCTTAAATTGTGCCCCACCATAACCACCAAATAATCTTGGCAATCCATTGGACATTTGCTCTTGACAGGTCGGGCAATATTTTGTATAATATAAATATGATTGAAAAGACTTGTCATTATTGCCATAAGAAGTTCCTGACTTATCGTGCTTGGGTGGAAAAAAAGTCTCGGCCAAATCTACGCTTTTATTGTTCGAACAAATGTCGTCTTGCCGAGAGAAGTCTTGTGGCAACTGAAACTTATCGCCTAAACCCCAATTATCGGAAGAAAACTGGAGAAGCCAGTCGTCGGGCATGGACTTCAGAACGGAAGAAACAATGGTCTGCCAAGATTCAAGGGGTTGCAAATCCTGCGTGGCGTGGTGGAAAGATACGTCGGCATAAGAAACCTTATGTTTATGTCCGTTGTCCACAGGAATTTCTACCGATGGCGAGGAAAGACGGCTATATTTTGGAGCATCGTCTTGTAATGGCGAAACATTTCGAAAGATTACTACTCCGTTTTGAAGTAATCCACCACATAAACGGCAATTGTGTTGATAACCGGATTGAGAATCTCCGTCTTTATGAGGGTAACGGGAAACATCTTGCAAGGACACTTGTAAAAACCTCTTCAGAATCGCCTTGGAAACATTCAACGCTTTAGGGAAGCCACTGGCGTAAGTATGATAGATCGAGCTGAATCCCGTCACAAATCCAGCATCTTGCAAATTACATATCATTCTTGCAAGGCAGTCCTGCCGGGGAGCGCACATCACAAAAGCAAAGGCTCCAGGCTTCAGGACACGCAGGGTTTCTTTCCAGACTTCAACTTTCGGCACGGCTTTATCCCAGTCCTTGCCCATGAAGGAGTAACCGTATGGCGGATCGGTGACCATCAGATCGACCGACCCATCGGGCAACTTGGCCATGAATGTTTCGCAATCCTCACAGACTATTTGGTTCAGATACTCTTGCATTTTATTCTTTCAGGCACGAGCCTCAAGTCCATTTGAGACCCGTGCCTTTGAACAGTTTGAATTTCCTGCCACCAGCCTCTCCGTCTCAGTTGGGCGATCAACTGGGCACCGACGGTGCCGATGTCTGGTCTCCATTTCAGCACTGAGACCCTAAAGCGCAAAACAGGAAATTCTTGAGCCTTCAATTATCCCGCCGTTGGTGGCTCAAATTCAAAGGCGGGGAGGTTATTTTTCAGTTATTCCTTTGCCTTTATTCCTTTCCGACCAAAGCTGGCTTTGATCACCCTGGTTGCCACTTCTTTTGAAACACCACAAGCCTCCATCAGCTTGTCCACGGCTATATCCAGGTATTGGTATACCTTTTTATCTGGATAATTGGCTACGAGTTCGTCCGTTATATCGTCCGCAATCCGCAGAATAAGCTCGGCTGTTTTCTGTTTGATTTCGGTGCCTATCAATGGCACTAAATATTTCTTCACCACCCAGACCATCAGAAGAAAAGCAATGCTGATTATCGAGTTTTCCGCAGATTGCACAGCCCACGAAAAGGGTGCAACCAACACATCGAAGATTGAAGCGATTACCATAATTCACCTCCTTATTTCCAGTCCTCACCGTTTTTCCTACTCGAATGGTGCTTGAATCGACAAGCTAAAAACGACCGACCAAAGCTTACCGGCATCCGCTACCTCAGAATAACCAAAACCAAGCCAAGCCTTCGTCTTTGCCCCGATGTTAGAATAAAAACCCATAGATGACAATGTAGCACCCTCTGTTGGCAAACCTGAAACTTTGCTTAGACCACCCTGCGCTGTCAGATATATTCCGGTTCTTACCTTTGGAATAAGAACATTGCTCATAACGGTAAAGCCGCTATACACGTTATCATATCCTGTCCCATCGTCGACCTTATTGCTCTCATAGGTGCCACGGAGAATTATCTGATCGCCAAGTGGCAATCCGAAATCAAAGCTTCCACCGAGACCATAGCCACCTTCTGAGCCTGCGGGCAAGATCGTCTTAATGGTTCCGAAATAGTATGGTTCAGCTTGAGCCGAAGGTCTAAGAGGCCCCCCGTGGATGGGATATAGCGTTATAGCCAGCAGAACCACCAAAATCATTGCTTTTTTAGCCATCTTTTTTTCACCTCCTTTAGATAATTATTAACCACATTCCCACCGCTCCTAAGCCTCCACAGACAACGCCCCAGAGCGAAAAACCTTCTTTTTTAAATCCCCGTCTGAGATCATATAGAACGGTCAATATGATTGATCCATAAAGACCCGCAGGTTGTGCCCAGCCAGGCTCAGATACCATAGTAAGCAAAGTTAGCCCCATGAGGCGTTGACAGACAAAATAAATAACGGCGCAGATCAGTGCTCCACCCCAAAAACGATATAGCTCTGTATCTAACATGTTTTTAGCAAAATGAAATCTCATTTAAACTTTTTCACCTCCTTTAATGTCCTATCTCGGGTTTATGTTATTCTTCATCCAAGTCTTTTTTTGTTCCTTTTAGGATTAGCTCTATCTGATTCATCTCCTCTGGTGTCAGCCCCAGCATTTTCCGGAGAAATATGTCCGGAGGAAGGATGTCCTGTGCGCCAATGGCGTCCACGTAGTCTTTCAATGCCTTAGACCGTGCCGCCCCAATCTCGGCGATGTCTTTGTCACTTACCACTAAAAGATCAGGCCAGACGACATCGTATCCATCCTTCGGCTCTGTGAGTATACCTACACTTATCAGCCGATCGACAAATGGTCGTAAAATCACCGGCTCACAGTAGTCTTGACGTCTTCCGTCAATAGTCTTAAGCCACGCCCTCTCATCCTGGCTCGACGCCAACTCTCCCCGTTCGGATCCAAGAAGTATCCGCTTCGGGATATTCAGTGCGCACGCGATCAGGTCAATTTGCACGGCGATGTGACTTGATGGATCAGCAACCTGTGGCTTGAGTTCTTTTATGTCAATACCCCGGAGGCGCATATATCGCTTCAGGTCGTGCATATATTCTTCAAGTTCGGCCTTGAGATCGATTAAATCCTGACCCTGAAGTGAATGCCCTTCCTTGGCCATAAATGCCAGACCTGGGAATGCACCCCGCCAGAACATCTCAGCGGATCCCCCTGCGATCAGATCGAGGTCCTGGAGGCGGTTAAATACCGACTGAAGTCTGGGCATCCCCTCAACATTATCTTCCAAGAGATCCTCAGCAACATGGACAATCCGGCTCCAGTGAACCTTTTTGGACGATGCACCTGTTTGGGTTCCCCCTGTAGATTTCATATTAATCGTGTATTCTTTTGGCAGTCCGTACCGTTCATTCTTTGGATCGTTTTCGTATGTGCTGATCTTGGCGTTGTCTTGGGCGTAGGGCATAAGATACAATAGCTTTTTCGCCGAGGATACTTCCCTCGCAAGCAAATTACCGTCATCAAAACCCATCAGAAGCACCGCATAGGAGCCGATTGAAGCCAAGCGATCGACCCGGGAAAGATAATGGAATATCCAGTTCCCCTTCACCAAAGACAACCATGCTTTCTCAAATTCAGTCTCCTTCTCAGCCGACTCAGTGATGTGTGGCTGCTCGCTCCAAGAGGCAGACACGGGCTTGTCGACTGCCGCCTTGGCCACATCCTGCCGTTTATACTTCGCCACATAATCGCCGTAGGTCGGTTGTTTGGTATAGCCCAGTGCAGTGTAGATATCCCGGTCGTCACCGAAGGACTTTCCGAGCCGTTGTGCGATGCCTGCCCTGACCGTAAGCGCCGAAAGAACCATAAGTGCCTGCTCGGCTTCATTCGCCGTCATCGGTTTCTCTTTTGTGCCTTTTTTAGTGGCCGGTATCTTCGGCTTTAGTTTCTTTTTGGTCTGAACCATTGCCTAATTTCCGTTATTGTCACCGACCCCAAGTGCCGGCTGTTTTGAATGATGTTAAAAGACAAAATGCCCCGCTGGCTCCGTCAACCTGATCCGAAACGCATTTGTCGGTTCCATCGAAGTTCTCTGCCTCCCGGATGAACGTTTCGTTCCATACTCCACGGACAAGTTTCACATTGCCCGCCTCAACCTGTGCGCTTAATGGTTTTGCTCTCGTTCCCTTGGATTCCCGCACCGTATTGACAGCCACATTAAATCCAGCCAAGTTCCGCACATGCACTTGAACTTCTGCTTTTCCGGCTTGACCCGGATCCTGTTCAAGCCCGACCCGGATTTGCTTTCCGTCTTGAGATGCGACATTCTTTATGTTGCTTTCGACCCCTAAAGGAGAAGCTTGAAAACGGCTGACGTCTTTGATATAATAAACTCCCCTTGCATCCTTCCCCATCCTAAGACCCGCTGTCCAAGAACCTTTCGCTTTCTGTCCGGGCTTCGCCTCAGTCGCAGCCCTGTCCCAATAGCGAACCTCATCTACCAAGGCGGGTGCAGCCTCGACGATCTCAAACCATTCCCGTCTGAAGAACATCCCAGCACTCTCCCTGACATTCCAGTTGCCTTCCAACAGGCGCCCCCTGTCGACTTTCGACAATGCCTGAAGATTAGCCAAATACTCTGGGTTCTGCTGCAATAAAATTTGATTATCGTAGACCTTGCCGGGAATGAAGGTAAACGACTTTGGAAGAATCCTTTTTATTCGACCTCCCTCATCAATCTCTATATCACCACCAAACTTCTCGACTAACTCTTCCCGTTTATCCGCCCAATGGACTTCGTCGTTAACAATCACAAACCACCGAATCACACCAGATCGCTCATCAATCGGCAAGCCCGTCTCCTCATCAATCCACCATCTCATAAATTCTCTCAGCCAATGATCGGGATCCGGGTTACAAGTCGCTCGGATGTATGGATTGACACCACAGAGCGAGCGGTTTCTTGAGAGCATATAAAAGAACATCTTCCAGGTGAAATGCTCAAGTTGATCGAATCCGAGTAGCGTGATTTGAGCACCATCCCATTCATACCTGTCGTTCTCATGCTGCATGTGGGCAAACTTGATCTTGCAACCGGAGGGGAACACCCACTCCAAAGTGGACAGCTTAGGCTTGGCTCTACAAGAATCTGGTAAATGTGGATAAATCTCACTGGAGGTATCCCAAAGCCCGCCCTCGTTGGTTATCTGCGGATACGTCCGGCGGAAAATCACCGTGCCGAAGCCCTTGTTGCCAATATGCCGGAGGGGCTCCATAAGAAGCCCCCAAGACTTTCCAGCTCCAGCGGCACCTCCATAGACCGCTATGTCAGCCGACGTGCTGAGGAAAGCCTCCTGGGAGCCTGGCTGGGGTTTTATTGCGTAGCCACGTTCCAATGTTTTATTTGTCGCTATCGTCACTCTCTGTCTCACTCTTTTTTGTTTGTCGCCTATTGTCTGGGAGATAAACTGTAACCCCCGATGCACCCGACTCACCGCCCTTGACATCTATTTTTACAGCCTGAAGAATATCGGCAGCCGCTTTGCGCACTACTTCACCAGGCTGAATAAAAGTTTGTTTGATAATGTTACCATGTTCATCTTTGGTACTCTCTGTATCCGTCAGCCTAACCGTTACCTTAGCCGCCCGCCTCGCATTCTTTTGGAAATATCTGAAAGCAGTTTTTGTATCCGCCTCGCCTAATTGGTCAATCTCTTTTTGGATTTCAGGCTTCTTAATCCATTCATAAACCGTCCTTGCAGAAATACCACAAAGTGTAGCTATCTTTTCATCGTTTAAGTCGTCCTCATATTTCAACTTAGCGAACTTCAATTGCTTTTTGGTAAGTCTAGTTTCTGCTGTTTTCTGAGACATATTTTTCATACCTATTCCTGATCACATCACAGTAAACCGGATCGATTTCAAGCATTCTGCAAACCCGCCCTGTCTTTTCGCAGGCGATGAGAGTGGTACCAGAGCCACCGAATAAATCCACCACCATTTGATTTTCCAAAGTAAGCCTCCATAAAAGATTCATTACTACTGGAAGTGGTTTTATTGTTACATGAAAACCTTGTCTATCTTCTTTGGATTCATCAAAAACAAGATTTTTATGAGTCCATTCATACGTATCGTGCCAAAAACTATATTCAGACTTGGGTGGAGGTTTAGGATTATATTTATGCTTACCCTTTGTGAATAGAAGTATAGCCTCGCTCACAGCTAACCATCCATGCCAAGGGAATGCTCTATCGTTTGACTTATAAAAAGTAAAGTATCTCTCAAACTTCCATCCTTTTTCTCTTGCACTATCTAACAAGGTCCAGAATAACCTTGGAGAGTGAAAAGATAAGAATGCCGTTACTTTTGGTAAATTCTGAATCCATTTATCGTTCCAGTTTTTTAATTCAATGCCGTTCTTCTCATCATTTTCAAACCCCATATTCATTCCATACGGCGGATCAGTAAACACCATATTCGCCTTCTTTCCATCCATCAGCTTTTCCACATCCTCTCTAACCGTAGCATCCCCACACATGAGATGGTGCCGTCCAAGTTGGTAGACTTCGCCTCGTTTACTGATGGGATTCTTAATTTTAGAAGCTTCACTTTCAGCATCAAATTCATCTTCACTCCCGTCATCTTCAATCTGTGAATCCAGAATCTCACCAATCTCAATCTCTGAAAAGCCAGTTAAAGAAAGATCATCTCCATCATCCATCTTCAATTCTTCCAGAACCACCGCCAGTTTGTCCATGTCCCAATCTCCATGAATCCGGTTCAGGGCAAGATTGAGAATCTTCTCTTTCTTCTTGGAGAGATCAACGTAGACAACAGGCACAGTGTCGATGGAAAGCTGTTTGCAGGCGATGAGGCGCTGATGTCCACCTATGACCGTATTATTCTTATTAACCACCACCGGCTCAACCATTCCGAACTCCCGGATGCTATTCACCAGTGAAGCCATATCGTCGTTCGATATTTGGCGGGGATTATACTTTGCGAATTTAAGATCAGAGATTTGGACTTGTTTTGTTCTCATAATATATCAAAGCCCGGCATCCCCTCCGGTCACCGGGCTTCTCTGCGTTGGTATATAAAGAGGGACACCAATACCAACTTATAAAAAAACTTCTTTAGCTTTTTTATTGGTGTCCCGATAAACTCTACGTAATTATATCGTAACTATATTTGATTGTCAATAGAAATCTTTATTTTTTTTCACACCCTCACCTCCACGCTTCCTCCATTCCCTGAAAGCTTGATATGGCTGACAGGTCATTCATCGTTAACCTCCTCAAAAATCAAAGTTAATCTTTCCGGCTTGCTGATTCTTTGCTCTATTTTTCCCCATTCAAAATATTCGGGGGAGTCATCAACCAAAAGATGAGTAACCGGGGGAATCGTATATTTCAATTT
>Ga0114930_10000536_pt1 | contig 39221 bp, 42 predicted proteins | sample AnhtaG_FD_87300 | JGI IMG/M metagenome (GOLD analysis project Ga0114930, IMG submission 87300) | Deep subsurface microbial communities from Anholt, Denmark to uncover new lineages of life (NeLLi) - Anholt_01485 metaG | ecosystem: Environmental > Aquatic > Marine > Oceanic > Sediment | place... | reverse complement strand
GCCGTAAGCGAAACCGAAAATAACGGCAAACAGGTAAAACGCCCACAACTCCCCGGCCGCTACCAGCCAAAATAAAGCGCCTGACATCAGGATAAGGTTGACGATAAGAGGCGGCTTGCTCCCCACCCTATCGGTAATACTACCGGTTGCAATCCTGCCCACAATACTCAACCCTCCAACAACCGCCAGGATACTGGCAGCAACTGCGGCTGAAATCCTCAGATCGGTGGCATGGTTGGCAATGTGGGCAATTATAGTTTGCACACAGTAGCCAAAACAGAATAGTACAGCGAAAAGCACCCACAATTGCCAGCTACCCATTGCCTCTCGAAGAGAAAATCCCCTGGCATGTAAATTCAAGCCCGCCGCCTCCTTATTCTCCCCGTCGGGCAACAGCCCCATTCGCCTGGGGTCAAGCCTTAAGAACTGGGCTGCCAGTATAATGAATACCGAAGCTACAGCGCCGATGACAATGTAGGCGGTACTCCAGCCCCAGCTTTCGATGAGCCAGGTAGCCGCCGGAGGGATAATCAGGGTGCCGACACCTATGCCAGCGACCACAAAACCGGTCATTATCCCTCTCCTTTTAACAAACCACCTGGCTACCGTAGATAACGGAGGGACAAAGGCACCACTCATGCCCACACCTATTACTACCCCGTAGAAGAGATATAGCTGCCAGATAGCACTGACCTGTGACGTTAACAAAAAGCCTAGACCTAAAAGGAAGCCGCAGAGTGTCATCACTATCCGGGGACCAAACCGGTCGGTAAGCCTGCCCATGACGACAGCCAGAAGGCCACTCAGAAACATAGCTAGTGAGTAGGCTCCTGAAGTTGTGGCCCGTGTCCAGCCAAACTCTGTGGACAGCGGTTTGAAAAAGACACCAAAGGAGTAAAACGTGCCGAACATTAATAGCATGGTAAAGAAGCCAACCAAAACGATAACATAGCCATAGAAAAAGCCTGGCTTCTTGGCAGTAGTCAAACTCGAAACTTCCTGTTCAGGCACAACAAGCTCACCCCCAGAATGTATCTGGCACAAAAAGACTGGCTATGTATCCGCTAGCCAATAGCTAACCAGTCAAGGCATGCTCTCCACGCAGCACCCGGCTCAAATACTGACCGGTAGCTGAAGATTTCTCCCGAGCTATTTCCTCAGGGGTGCCGGTGGCGACCACATAGCCACCCCGGTCACCGGCTCCCGGCCCCAGGTCAATGATATGGTCGGCATTCTTAATCACATCCAGGTGATGCTCAATGACCACCACCGTGTTACCGGCATCAACCAGACGCTGCAACACCCGAAGTAGCGCCGCCACATCCTCAAAGGAGAGACCGGTGGTTGGTTCGTCAAGGATATAGAGTGTCCTGCCGGTAGACCTTTTAGATAGCTCGGTGGCCAGCTTCACCCGCTGCGCCTCACCACCAGAAAGGGTGGGTGCTGGCTGGCCGAGACGAATGTAGCCCAGCCCCACATCCCGCAGTGTCGCCAGTTTATTTTTTACTTTGGGGAAGTGGTCAAAGAAGGCAAGCGCCTGCTCCACAGTCATATCCAGTACCTCGGCGATGTTCTTGCCCTTAAACCTAATCTCCAGAGCCTCACGGTTATAACGCTTCCCCTGGCACACCTCGCAGGGGACGGTGACATCGGGCAAAAACTGCATCTCAATCTGAATAAACCCCTCCCCGCGACAGGCCTCACAGCGCCCACCCTTAACATTGAACGAGAACCGACCCGGAGGATAGCCCCTCATCCGAGCCTCGGGAACGGTGGCGAATAGCTCGCGGACAGGGGTGAAGGTGCCGGTATAGGTGGCCGGGTTGCTGCGGGGGGTACGCCCGATAGGAGACTGGTCAATATTGACTACCTTATCAATATGCTCAACACCGATAATATCATCGCACTCCCCTGCTCTTTCTCTGGAACGATAGAAGAGCTGTGCCAGCTTCCTGTACAAAATCTCATCAATAAGGGTGCTCTTGCCGCTACCGGAAACGCCGGTGATGCAGACAAACTTGCCCAGGGGAATAGGGACATCTATACTTTTCAGGTTGTTCTGCCTGGCCCCCTTGATTACTATCTCCTCGCCTGAGCCGGGGCGGCGCTTGGGGGGCAAAGGAATCTGCTTGGCACCGCTTAAGTACTGACCGGTTATTGAATCCGGGCAATTTATAATATCGGCCAGGGTGCCCGTAGCCACAATCCACCCCCCGTGCTCCCCGGCACCGGGCCCCATATCGATAATGTGGTCCGCCGCTCTCATCATGGCTTCGTCATGCTCCACCACCAGTATGGTATTACCCAGGTCTCTTAAGCGTTTCAGGGTCTCAATCAAGCGAAAGTCGTCGGCGGGGTGCAGACCAATGGTCGGCTCATCACAGATATAAAGCACACCCATCAGCCCGCTGCCAATCTGGGTCGCCAGCCGAATGCGCTGTGCTTCACCACCGGCCAGGGTGGCTGAGGGGCGGTCAAGGGTAAGATAGTCCAGGCCAACGTCCTTGAGGAAACCGAGGCGGGCTTGAATCTCCTTAATAATCTGGTGGGCTATCATCCGCTCCCGCTTACTAAGCACCGCCTTCTTACCATCACCACCAATAGCCGCCACCCAATCCAATGCCTGGGTAACTGACATTGAGCTAACCTCAACAATATTTTTCCCCTCAATGGTCACGGCTAATGACTCTGGCTTGAGCCGCTTACCCTGACAAACCGGACACGGCCGAGAGACCATGTAGCGCTCAATGTTAGCCCGCGAGTTCTCCGATTCCGTCTCCCGGTAATGCCGTTCCATAGTCGGGATAATGCCTTCAAAGCCGTCATCATACCGCCTCACCCGCCCGAAGCGGTTGCGGTACCTCACCAGTTCCCCCTCCTCCCCATAAAGCACAAGTTTAAGATGGCGCTCATCCAACTCCTTAATCGGGGTATGGGTGGAAAAACCATAGCGTCTGGCTAACATCTCAAGCTCCCCGGCATGCCAGGAATACCACCACCCAGGGCGGAGCGCACCTTGAGCTATGGACAGCTCCTTATTGGGGATAACCAGCTCCGGGTCTATCTCCAGCTTGACTCCCAGGCCGGTACATTCCCGACATGCGCCATGAGGACTGTTAAAGCTGAAGGTGCGCGGGGCAATCTCACCCAGGCTAACCCCACAGTGCACGCAGGCAAAGTGCTCCGAGAAAAGCAGCTCTTCGCCGTCAACGATAGATACCAGCACCACCCCGGCGCCAAGCTTTAGGGCAGTCTCCACCGAGTCGGCAATGCGGCTTGACTCGCTCTGCCCGATTACCAGTCTGTCCACCACCGCCTCAATGGTGTGCTTCTTATACTTATCCAGCTGAAATTCTTCAGACAGGTCATGAATCTCGCCGTCAACCCGAACCCTGACATAGCCCGCCCGGCGCAAATCATCAAATACCGTCTGATACTCACCCTTACGGTCTCTTATCAGCGGTGCCAGAATCATGATATGGCTACCAGCGGGGATATTTTGCACCGCATCAACAATCTGCTGCACTGTCTGCACCGTGATTTCCCGCCCGCACTTGGGGCAATGGGGGTGTCCAACGCGAGCAAAAAGCAGCCTGAGGTAATCATAGGTCTCGGTCACCGTGCCCACGGTAGAGCGTGGATTCTTACTGGAACCCCTCTGGTCAATAGAGATAGCCGGACTTAAGCCTTCAATATAATCGACTTCGGGCTTCTCCATCCTGCCCAGGAACTGGCGGGCATAGGCCGATAGAGATTCCACATAGCGGCGTTGCCCCTCAGCATAGATGGTATCAAAGGCAAGCGAGCTTTTGCCCGAGCCGGAAACACCGGTGATAACCACCAGCTTATCACGGGGGATAACTACATCTATATTCTTGAGGTTATGCTCCCGAGCCCCTTTGACAACGATACTATCTAATGGCATGCTCCAAAACCCTCTTTGCAGCCAAATTTCATTGTAACACTCCATCCTGAGCTAGTTCAAATTCCGTTTCTCCATAGCATTGCCCCCCCCTCTCTGGTTTTTTAACCTGTGTCTTTCTTCCCACCCACCCACCCATTGGGGCTGGCGCCCATCTTAGATACCCCACTTCCGGGGATTAAGCCGCAGACGCCAAGAGGGCGGGAGGGTGGGAAAAAGAGATAAGCTTAAAGTGGGGAGAGGGGAGGAATAAAAAGAGGGGGGCTTCGCCCCCCCCCTCTTAAAACCCCATCCCGACAGGCATTATGCCAGAAGCTCCATGATGTGCATCACCTTTACCGGCACCTTGTTCCGCAGTAGACTGTCAATCAACTGAATCTCGCAGCCAGGACAGCTACTGACCACAATATCAGCCCCGGTGGACTTAATCGCCTCTACCTTCTTATCGGCAATCTCCTTGGCCAGGTCGTAATAATAAATGCTAAATGCGCCCGCCATGCCACAGCACCTATCAGCATTGGGCATCTCAACATATTCCACATCGGGTATCGACTTTATTATCTGCCTTGGCTGGCTGGTTACCCCCAGATGACGGCTCAGATGGCAGGGGTCATGCCAGGTAACCTTCTTACCCTTAACCTGAGCCGAAGGCTGATAAGCTGATGCCGGCAGTTTCAGCACATCAACCAAAAATTGAGAAATATCTTTTACCTTGTCGCCAAACTTGGCATAAGCTTTCTCCCTCTCCGGAGTATCGGCGAGAAACTTGGCGTAGTCCTTGAGCGCCGAGGCACAGGTGGCACAGTCGGTAACCACATAGTCCAGAGCTTCAAACGCCTTAACATTGGTATCAGCCATTTTTCGGCCGGTGGCAAAATCGCCAGCCCCGAGAAATACCGGTGCTCCACAGCAGCCCTGCTCCTTGGGCACCACCACCTCCACCCCATTCCTGTTCAGGAAATCGATTATATGCTTACCTAAGTCGGGCAGGACAAAGTCGGTCATACAGCCGGTGAAATAGCCCACCTTCATCCTGGTCTCAACGCCAGCCAGCGGCTTGTTCACCACCGGGACCATCTGCCTTAAAAACCTGGGGGCAATCTGAGGTATATTCCTGTCCTTACCCAGAGCCGAAAGGAACATGGATAAGTGCCTGATGGTACCCTCGGTCTTGGGGAGAAAGATGCCCTGAAACCAGGAGGCAAAGCGGACTATATTGCCAAAAAGGGTGCGACGAGGTAGCAGCCAAGGATAGATAATATTATAGGGAAATTTCAATCCTCTGGCCTTGACTGTATCTGCCCTGGCCGCCACGATAACGTTGGGAATATTGGCTTTAGCCGGGCAGTTGACAGTACAGGTCATACACAGGGTGCACTTATTAAGCCGGTCAGCATACTCCTGGGTATATTCCAGGTCACCAGCCAGCAGCCCCCGTATCATCATATTCTTGCCGCGGGCAACCGAAGGCTCCAGCCGCTCCTCCTGATATACCGGGCACCAGAAGGTGCAAAAGCCACACTTCATGCACTGGCTTAAGTCACTCTCAAACCTCTTTATCTGCTCGTAACGGTCCTGGCTAGCTTCGGCCATATCATGCCCCTTCCTCTTCCCATATTTTGCCGGGATTGAGAATATGGTTGGGGTCTAATATCGCCTTTATCTTCTTCATCAGGTTAAGGGCTACCGGGTCCATAGCCCTCTTTAGAAAGCGCTGCTTCTCCAGACCAATACCGTGTTCCCCGGAGAGGACGCCGCCTAAAGACAATGCCGCTTCAAATATCTCCTCCATCGTCTGCTGAGCCTTGGCGAAATTCTCCTTATCCCTGATATCAGTAAATATAGCTGGGTGAAGGTTGCCATCGCCGGCATGACCCAGGTATTGGATAAAGAAGCCAGTCTTCTGAGATATCTCTTCCAACTTGCGGATGAACTCAGCCAACTTATCCCGGGGCACGGCTACATCCTCAGCCATGACGGTGTGAGCGGCACCAAAAACAGCAGCGAAGCCGGCCCTCCTCATCCCCCAGTATGTGGCTGCCTCATTGTCATCCTTGGCTACCCTAACCTCTCTAGCCCCACTCTTCTTCAGGATGTCAACAATCTGCGCCGACTCCGCCTCCACCGCCGCCGGCGAGCCATCAGCCTGTAACAGAAGCAGAGCCTTGGCATCCACCGGCAGACCCATGGGGGTCATTTCCTCAATACGACGGATGACAAAATTGTCAACGAACTCAACCTTGGCTGGCACCACCCCGCTAGCCATAATATCAGATACCGCCTGACCACCCACTGCCATATCATCAAAAATAGCCATCATCGTCTTATTGGCCAGCGGCATAGGCATTAGTCTCAGCGTTATTTTGGTTATTACTCCCAGTGTTCCCTCAGAGCCGGTAAACAGCATCATCAGCTCATAGCCGGTCCGGTTCTTTACCGTCACCCCACCCAGCTTCATAATATAGCCGTTGGCTAAAACCACCTCCAGACCGAGAACATACTGCTTGGTCACCCCGTACTTCACACAATAGGGACCACCAGCATTCTCAGCTACAGTACCGCCTATGGTACAACCTAAAAAGCTCTGGGGGTCAGGGGGATAGAACAGGCCCTGCTTAGCCAAGGCAATATTGAAGTCCTGGAGAACAACGCCAGGCTCAACAATAGCCGTCAGGTTGGTCTTGTTTATCTCCAGGATTTTGTTCACCCTGGTGGTGCATAATACAATGCCGCCCTTTATCGGGATAGAGCCACCGCTGACATTGGTGCCGGCGCCCCTGGGGGTAACCGGAATCATGTTCTCGTTAGCCAGCTTCAGAATCCGAGACACCTGCTCGGTAGTCGTCGGCAGCACCACCACATCGGGCATATGAGCCCAGGTAGCGGTGCCATCGTAGGAATAGGCATTAAGGTCCTCCTTAGAGGTTAAAACCGCCTCCTGGCCCACAATCTTCCGTAGTTGTGAAATAAACTTTTTCTCCAACATACCAGCCCTCCCTTTAAATTAGTGGTAGTCCGATTCAAGCCGCCTTTTCCTCAGCTAACAAAGCTGCACCCAAAGCAGCCACAAGTTGTGGCTCCTCAGGGACAAAAAGGCTACGACCTATGCCCTCCCATATTGCCTTGACCAGCCCCACATCCTTGGCCCCACCACCCACCACGGCACAATCAGGCTCAATTCCCAGCCTCTGCACCATTACCTGGATTTTAGCCGCTAAAGTGTGGTGGAGACCGGCTAAAATATCCTCTTTTGAAGCACCCTCAGCAATTCGGGATATTGCCTCTGATTCGGCAAACACAGCGCATCCGGTATTGAAGTCAACCTTCTTTTGAGATTTCAGGGACAGCTCACCTATATCTTCCAGGTTGATGTGCAAAACCCGGGCAATCACCTGCAGGAAACGTCCACTGCCGGCAGCACATTTCTCGCTGAGCAGAAAGGCGGTAGCCCTGCCCCTCTCATCCACCTTAAACACCTTGGTGAATTGACCACCAATATCAATCACAGTCCGGACCGAGGGGAATAGATGGGATATACCTCTACTCTGACAGGATATATCGGTAACTACCTGCTGGGCAAAGGAGACGTTGGCGGCGCCATAACCGGTGGCTATGGTATAAGCTATATCTTTAAAAGATAGCTTTGCCTTGGTCAAGGCTTGCTTGGTTACCTCATCAGCAGTGAGTTTATAGTTTCCCCCCGAGGGCATTATATGATAAGAGGTAATTTCGCCCTGGGTCACTACCACCGCTTTAGAGAAGGCGGAACCGATATCAATGCCAGCAACATAAGCCATGACTATTTTAGAACCCCATCCTCTTTAAGCACCCAGAAAAATCTTCGATTTTCCTGGGAACCCGCTTTATCCCCTTCCCCTTAACAAGGGGAAGGGGAAGATTTTTTCTTTAATAGGGGCGAAGCCCCTATTAAACTCTCCATAATCTATTTGGGACTTTCGCCTCTCTTGGACTCTCTTTTCATCCCCCTCCTTAAGGGTGGCGGGTGGGAAAAGATATAAAATGTATAGGGAACTTCGTCCCTCCTAAATCCCCTATTAGGTAAAAAAGGTAGCCTCCTGCAAGCGACGCTCGCTTCTGACCAAGGGCATTTTCTTTACCGCCGCCTCTTCGACAATATCCTTGCCCAGCAGCGCCGCACCTATAGCCCCGGTAAGCAAAGGCTCCGGAGGCACCAACACCGAGTAACCTAGCTTGGCTTCTAAAGCCTTGACCAAGCCGATATTCTTAGCCCCACCACCGGTCAGCACCACCTCCCTCTCTATCTTCAACCGCCCCACCATTCCGTATATCCTGGCGGCAATAGCATCATGCAGACCAGCGATAATATCAGGCAGTGCCACCCCCTCCGATAGCTTAGCCACCACCTCCTGGGCAGCAAACACGGTACAGGTGCTACTTATCTCGACCCTATTTTTAGCCTCTAAGGCTAATCTGCCCATATCCTCCAGCTTGACGCCCAGCCCTTCAGCGGTCACCTCCAGAAATCTGCCCGTCCCCGCGGCACACTTATCATTCATGACAAAGTCCACCGCCTGCCCTTCCTTAAGCTTGATACCTTTGCTGTCCTGACCACCAATATCAATCGCTGTTCTCGCCTCCGGCAGCAGGTAACCAACTCCCCGGGCATGACAGGATATCTCGGTTATCTGTTTATCGGCAAAAGGGACACTAATTCGCCCGTAGCCGGTAGCCACCACATAGGTTATGTCATCAAAGGGCAGTTTTGCCTTGGCTAGGGCTTCTTCCATTACCCGATTAGCTAGCTTCCTGTGCTCAGGACCGGTAGGACTGATGACCGAGGCAAGTATTGCCTGGTTCATAATCACTACCTTGGTCATGGTGGAACCAATGTCAACCCCGGCAAAATATTGGCTCAAGGCAATCCCCTTACCGTAAAATCTTAAACAATTAAAGTGCTACCCTACAGCAGCGCTTTAATTATATCATAGCCGCTATCAGGAACTCACCTTTTCCTACTCTTAACCGCCTCTAGGGTGTCAATAAAGGCGTCTATCCTGGCTCTGGTGTCAGCTTCATTATAGGAACTTATATCGACAATATCACTCTCCAGAATTAGCGAGGGCATATCCCGGTATACCTTCTTTAACCGATTTAGTTGCCAGATTAAGCCGACATGCCAGCTGCGGCAGGAAAAGGCTTCATGCATTACTATGCCGTCTATCTTGTAGTCTTCAATATACTGAATCAGCCGCTCGACATCAGGGTGAGAGCCGGGGCGCTGCCTAGCCTTATCATACCAATAAGTCCAAAACTTGACCCATCGCCAAGCTATATGCTCCAGAGGGTCAGTAATCTTGGTCAAATCGATATCAAAATGATAGATCGCCTCTATCATACGATAGGTGGTCTCTACGGGAAATACCGCCCCCTTGCTGTTGAAGTAGTTAAAATCGGTCAGGGCAAACCACGAAGGCAGTCCACCACCCCAAATCAGTCGGTATTTCTCGTCAGGAATCTCGCCCTCCCTGTTGGCTATCTTACGCTTTAGCTCGTCATTTAATTCCTTAAAGAAGTCATAGGCCTGCTGGGTGGCCATCATAAACACTATGGGCACCATGGTATTCATGGCATCGCCGGTACCCATGGGGGTAGGCACCGCTCTACGCAATTCATAGGTCTCCCAGATTAGATTCCAGGTCCTGTCGGTGAGGTCAACAAGCTCACTCAGCTTGTCCCAGTCCATCTTCCTGCCGGTATGCTTCTCCAGAAACTCCACCAGCCCCTTAAGCTGTTCCACTATATATTTCACATAGTAGTCCTGGACCTCCCGGTAGTCATAATCCTCCTCATAGGGGGGCCAGGGAAGACCCACATCGTAGACAGGAACATCGGGCATATAGCGCTGGGCTGCCTGAAACCACTTGTTCCTCGGGTCACAGAGCATTTGACCGCTACCGAGCATCATATCCGGTTTGACCTGCCCTCCCCAGGGGGCTTCAGGTGGCATCTCTCCTGACTCCTCGCGCCAGGCGTCAAAGCCTAGTCCACAGAGGGCGTAGGTACAGAGGGAACGAGAAAAATTTTCTGCTTCAGCCCTCTCTAAGAATCGCTGGGCATCACGCTTAGCCCCACATATGCCAGCATAATTCTCAACCCAGTGGGGCACAATGTCCATAGCTCGTATGATTTCATCATAACAGCAGCAGATAAAAGAATAGGCTATAGGCTTCCCCTCTTCTTTAGCCTGTAGCACCTCCCTATTCATAGCCTTAACCATAGGGCCTATGCTGCTAGCGGCCTCGGTAGCTGTCCGCCTCTTCCTTCTCTCCTCCGGTTTTTTCTCCTCAGTCATACCCCTCCTCCTTTATATTATTTTGAGCCAAGTAGTTCCAGAAAAGCCTGGATTCTAGTCCGCAACCGCCCAATGGTGGACATGGAATACTCATCCTCAAGATAAAGCACTGGAGTGCCCTTAGATTCAATATAGCCCTTTATCTCGGGCACCTCAAAGCCATAGGGGTCACAGTACTTGTAGATATAAAGCACCACCCCATCAACATCAAAATCCTTAATCATCCGGCCCATATGGCCGAACCTCTCCTCCAAATATTCCTGATGGCTTCCTTTCCTTTCCCGGTAGGTTCGACTGCACTTTATCTTTCTCAAATATCGCTCAGCTATGCCATCAATAGGGTCATCGGTGGCATCTGCATCAGCCAAGGACTCTCTACCCCCGGGGCATAAATCATCGGCTACCACCCAAGCCCCACTATCCTCAATAAGCTGGATAAAGGCGACGTTATCCACCTGAGCGCCAACCACCATTATCCTGGCTGACTTCGGGGTGGGAACGCCCCCCCTCCGCTTAACCTCATCAATAACATCGCCGATAAGTTGGGTGGCTTCCTCCACCGGTAGACTCACCGCCGCTACCAATAATTTGTTTATCTCAGCACCAGAGATGAGGGGCGGGGATGACTTCCTCAACTGGTATAGCTCTCTCACCTTAGCCCGATTCTGATTGTAGAGCTTTATTGCCTGAGTCAGGTCCTGGTCAGAAATATCCCTACTGGCAAACTTGCTTAAGCTCGTTCTAAATGTATCCAGTAGCGCTTTATAAAAGTTGAGCGATGAGTCATCGGTCCCATGAGGCATATTGATGAAATGGGAGTAAGAGAGGTTAAGGGTATATTTCCAGACATCGTAAGTTCGGCAGATACTGTCACAGGCATGAGGTATAACTATACCATCAAGAAACTCATAGTTCCCTTTTAGCGCCATATCAAAGCAGCTACGAACCAGGGGGCAAACGATGGTCTCCATCTCAATGTCAGCTTTGGTAATGGGCTCATTGACATCCCCCTTTATCCTGAATGGCATAAAGCCAGCAGCGGTGATAATCTCCAGGGGAACAAAGGCACATAAATAGCCTATTATTTTCTTGCCCTGCTTATTTAACTCTCTGGCTCGACAGCCATAGTCCTGATAGTATTTATCTACCGCCGCTAGTCCACCACCAGCACCTTCTCCTCGCATAATATCACCCCCTTCTTAAAAACCCTAGCTTTAATGTATTACCTTCTCATCCTTGAGCTTAGTAATATTATCCCACAAATAACCCAGTTCCAGCAACATCTCCTCGGTATGCTGGCCTAGCTCAGGGGCTTCCCTCCTTATCGAGGCTGGAGTCTGGCTGTAATCCCAGGGGAAACCAACCATCTTTGTCCTGCCTAACACCGGATGGTCGAACCAGGTAACATAGTTATTGGCTAAAGACTGAGGGTCATCAATTACCTCGGTGAGCGTCTGGATAGGGCTATAAATCAGGCCCTCCCTCTTAAAAATCTCAAACCACTGGTCTCTGGTCTTGGTGGCAAATTTAGCATCCATAATACATACAGTTTGTCAACATTCAAATTCATAGAGATTATCTAGCAACCTATCCCCCTGACCCCCTTCCCTTGCAAAGGGAAGGGGGAAATCGGTTATATGAGAGAGGCTTCGCCTCTCTTCAACTCTCTTACTCTTAGGGCTGGTGTCCCTCTTAAACACCCCTGGAAAGCAGGGGTTTAAGAGCAAAGCCCCCATAGGGCGGGTGGGTGGGAAAAAGAACTTAAAACAGGGGGATGGGGTGAATAAACAATCCCAGTTCGTTGACACATAGAAGGCTGCGCTGTAATATAGCCAGAAGATGCTAGCTAAAGTAACAACCTGTGCCGTGGTTGGGCTGGAGGGGGCTATTGTTGAGGTTGAGGCAGATATTTCCCCCGGTCTGCCTTCGTTTACCATCGTGGGACTGCCTGATGCCGCCGTCCAGGAAGCCAAGGAACGGGTGCGCGCCGCCATCCGAAACTCCGGCTGCACTTTCCCTATGAAGCGCATCGTGGTCAATCTGGCTCCCGCCCACCTTAAAAAAGCAGGGCCGGCTTATGATTTACCCATCGCTGTGGGCATCCTCCTCAGCTCAGAGCAGGTATCGGCCGATGTTTCTAAAGCCATCCTCCTCGGTGAACTGTCCCTGGATGGCAGCCTGCGCCACACCAACGGCATCCTGCCCATGGTGGCTCTGGCTCACCAGGAAAAGATATCCACCATCATGGTGCCTGAAACTGATGCCCGGGAGGCATCTTTAATAGAAGGCACCAAAATCCTCCCTTTTACCTCTCTATCTCAGCTGGTCAGCTATTTTCGGGGAGAAATAACAGCCCCGGAATACAAAGCGAAACCAGCGGAGGAATATACCCCATCCACCCTACCCCCCACCGACCTGGCCTATATCAAGGGGCAGGAGCATGTCAAGCGAGCTCTGGAGGTGGCGGCGGCTGGGGGGCATAATGTGGTGATGATGGGACCACCGGGCAGCGGTAAGACCTTGCTGGCGCGTTCCCTGCCCTCATTACTGCCACCAATGACTACCGAGGAAGCCCTGGAGGTTACCAAGATATACAGTGTAACCGGTTTGCTGCCAGCAAACACCCCCCTGCTTAGACAGCGACCCTTCCGCTCCCCCCACTACACTATCTCCAATGCCGGGCTGGTGGGTGGCGGGCACTGGCCTAAACCAGGTGAAATAAGCCTCAGCCACCGGGGGGTGCTATTCATGGACGAGCTTCCCGAATTCGGGCATGCCGTGCTTGAAGTCCTGCGCCAACCCCTGGAAGACAGAGTAATCACCATCAGCCGGGCTCAGGGGAGTGTAACCTTCCCCGCCAACTTTATGCTGGTGGGAGCCATGAACCCCTGCCCCTGCGGCTACTACGGAGACCCGTTTAAACAGTGCACCTGCTCCCCTGGGCTGGTGGCCCGGTATCAGAAGCGCATCAGCGGACCGTTCATTGACCGGGTTGATATCTTTGTTGAGGTGCCCCACATTGACTATGAGAAGCTGGCTGACGATAGGCTGGGGGAGAAGTCAGAGAAGGTTCAAGCCAGGGTTGAAGCTGCCCGCTTAACCCAGCGCCAGCGTTTTAAGGGAACAGTATTAGCTTGCAATGCTGAGATGACGCCCACCGAGGTAAGGGAGTTCTGCCAGGTAGAGGAATCAGCCCAGAGCCTGCTCAAGGCGGCAATGAAGCAGCTTTATCTTTCCGCCCGCGCCTTCCACCGCATCCTGAAGATAGGTCGCACCCTTGCCGACCTGGAGAATGGTGATATAATTAAAGCCCACCACATAGCCGAAGCTATCCAGTACCGACCGCGAAGTTTGGTGTAAGCTCAAAAGGAGGTACCTATCTTGTCTGTAACAGAGTTTGTGGGCCAGCTAGCTGGAGCATTAGTAACATTTTGTCTTGTTCCACAGTTAATTCGTGTCTTCAAACTTAAAAGTGCGCAAGAGATAAGTCTGCTCTTTACCGTTTTACTTTTGCTAGGTCTCATCACTTGGTTAGTTTACGGGATTTCCCTTAACCTCTTCCCGATCATCTTTTGGAATGCAATCGGAATAGTTCTTGTCAGCACGCTTCTATATGCCAAACTAAAGTATGGAAGATAAAGGGGATGAGAAAAACCTTACTTCCGCCTTCGCCCCGTTTCCCTCACGAAAGAAAAAGCCACTAATGCCAGAAGCCCGAAAGCCGCCCAGAGAAAGAATGGTAATGGTGAGGCGGGATTAGCCGGATCGGCCAGGCTGTTGCCAAGGGGAGGAGCCATAAAAGAGCCTACATTTAAAGTAGTCTGCGCCAGTCCGATAGCAGTTCCAGCATAGATTACACCAACCCCCTCTGTCTCTGTACTCATAGTGAGACAGATTGCCATAAACCCGTCACGAGCCAGGCCCACCATTATCATCAGGACCCACACCATGGCATTATCAACCAGCGGCAACAGAGCTACGCCCACAATGGTAATTAATAGTACCGGGAAAAGGACCGCTTTCCTCAAACCAAGCCTGTTGGCTAACAAAGCCAACGGGATAGCTCCCAGAGTACTGACCCCGCAAAAAGCGGTCAAAGTGCCGTCAGCACTGGCCACCGTCCAGCCAATATCACGAAGATAGGTAGGTAAGTAACCGACCATTCCTTGAATACAGCCCACATAGCCTAACATAGTCAACCCGATAAGCCAGACAGCTTTGATAGGAAATACGTGCGATATCGACTGGCGCAGAGGCACACCACCTTCAGAACCTGCTGAGCCAAGCCGTTCAGGCTCCCTTACCGTGAGAAGCCACAGCAGGCCAATTATGACTGATATGCCACCATACAGGAACAACACGTTCTCCCAGCCACCAAGTAAGGGTGACAGTATGGTGGCACTAATCATTGACCCTACGGTAAACCCGAGCCCCATACCTGTTGCCACGACACCATTAGCGAGGACGAACTGTCTTCCAGAGAACCAGGTGGCAGTTGTCTTAAACACGCTGGCTGGTATAATCCAAGTCGAGAGACCAAAGAAAAACGAAAATAATGCCAGGCTAGTGAAGTCCCCTGAGATGCCCCTCATGGCACCAGCCAATCCTGAAAGGAGACAAGCAATGCCCATGACACGCTTTGCCCCGTACCGGTCAGCCAGCAACCCACCGATGAAGACAATAAATAAAGCAGCCAAGGGAGGTATGCCCCAGACCAAGCCTACTTCCACCAGACTCAAGCCGAGGTCTTCTGATATCTCCTTGAAAAGAACAGTCATGCAAATCTGTTGCGTGGCGCAGACAAAGGTGAAGGTCAGTGCCGCCAGACTGAGCACATACCACTTGTAATTTGGTCCGCTGCTTTTAATATTAACTATGTTCACTGCTTTAAAAACTCTTACAACAATCAAGGGTTCAGGCAATAGCTAATCGAGGCTGGGGGTTGATAAGAATCTGGTCGTTATTTCAGCTCGTAGTTGAGGGTGTTGCCTTCCAGGGCATTAATTTGCATGTTGAAGGTATATTCTGCCACGGGCAAATATCTTTGTTTACCCTGTTTAACCCCACAACCAAAGGGCACCACTAATAGCTATCGTGACCAAGCCCACAGCCAGAGATACCCAACCACCTATCTTCACTGCCCCCACCCTGGGGCGCTCCGGCCAGTGTTCCATAAACTCCCTGACATCATGGCGAGTAGCCAGGGAATCATAGTAGCTCTTCTCCTCGCCCTTGCCCAAGGCAATCAAGATTATGCCCAGGAGAACAAAAAACCCACCTATGCCCATTGGTATAAAATAATCGCCAGAAGGCACAGCTAAACCCCCAGCTTTATTTAATCTCGGCGGTAGCACCAGCGGCTTCCAGTTTCTGTTTTACCGCCGTGGCCTCCTCTTTGCTAATCCCCTCTTTTACCGTCTGAGGGGCGCTCTCCACAAAATCCTTGGCTTCCTTCAGCCCCAGGGGAGTTAGTTCCCTCACTGCCCGAATAACACTAATCTTATTCTCCCCTATACCCTTGAGAATAACGCTGAACTCCGTCTGCTCCTCAGCCGCCGGAGCCGCAGCTGCTGCCCCAGCCGGTGCTGCCACCACCGGCGCTGCAGCACTAACGCCGAACTCAGCCTCCAGAGCCTTGACCAGCTCCGATAGCTCCAGCACATTCATCTTCTTTATGCTAGCCATTATCTCGTCAACGACTTTGGACCTCTTCACCTCTGCCTTGACTTCAGGCTTCTTTGCCACCGGCTTGGCTTCGGGTTCTTTCGCCTCAGCTTCAGGCTTCTTTGCCTCAGGCTCGGCTTCAGGTTCCTTCGCTTCAACCTTGGCTTCAGGCTCTTTCGCCTCCGCTTCAGCTTTGGCTTCAGGTTCCTTCACCTCAGCTTCAGCTTTGGCTTCAGGTTCCTTCACCTCAGCTTCAACCTTGGCTTCGGGCTCCTTCACCTCAGCTTCAGCGCTGGGCTTCTTCGCTGTTTTTTTCTTAGCTTCCTCTTGTGGCATCTTTATCTTCCCTCCATTTGTTGAATCCTTGATTGTAACACCCCTATAATCCCCCTCATAGGGGCGGTAAGATGGCTGACCAGAGCCGAGATGGGAGACTGTATCCCACCTACAACCTGGGCTAATAATACCTCCCTCGAGGGCGCTTTCGACAGGGTGTCTATATCTTCTGAAGTGAGCAACCTATCAGGTAAAAAGCCTCCCTTTATGCTCATACTTGCCTTATAGGTTTCAATGTAGTCGGCCAGGGCCTTAGCTGGCTCAGTTATACTACCATAGCCAAAGGCAATAGCCACCGGACCCTCAAAGAAGCTGAGCAGTTCCTCCCTGCCTACCCGCTGGGCAGCAAACCGGGCCAGCGTATTCTTCACAACTCTATACTCAATACCCGCTTCCCTCAGTCGGCGACGCAGGTCAGTCATCTCAGTAGCTGATGTCCCCCGATAATCGGTTAGAATACCAATGTTACATCGAGAAAAAACCTGCTCTAGGCTATCAATAATCTGTACCTTCTTTTCTCTAGACATCCTTGTTACTCCTATCTAATCCAGCTTAAGCATTTATCTTAAAAAGTAAGTCCCTGTGCCTGCCACACAAGGACCTAACATTCCAAGTCCTGTTTTTCCTCGGCAGGCAGCTAATTAAGCCCATCGGCACCCGCTGTCTTGGGAAACTATCCTTATTTTACTACTTTACCGGCTCAAAGGCAAAAAACGTCCTCTCCGCCTCCTCCATCACACCACCCCTTTTCTCTATTATCATCGGCGGAACCTCATAGACAGCCAGCTTGACGGTATCGCCTTCTTTAAGCTGCCCCTCTTTGCAATTAGAGATACGGCAGATAAACTTGCGTCCATCGCCCAGGTCAATGAGGGCATGAATCAGGGGGGACTCAAAGCCAAGAGGGACTCCCGCTATCTCTTCGGTAAACCGAAGTACTTTCCCCTGAGTGGGAAGGTCCACCCACTCTAAATCCTCTGAATTACATTGAGGGCAGACAACTCGGGGCGGGAAAGGCACATGGCCGCACTTTTTACACTTGGTGGTGGTAAACCTCTTCTGCTTCAGGTTTTCATAAAACGGGTGAATTCGGTTAAACTCCTTAGCCTCGAAGGGATAAAGGTCCATGGTGGATGGGTATTTACCTTCTAAAATTGGTACTCCCGGTACTGGCATAACTCCCTCCTTATTATTTTCTAAATTCTTAGGGTTCTCTCCCGTAAATGAGTATGGTATGCTCAACATTGAGTCCGCTCAAGTTGTGCGTCAGCCCTATCTCAGCGCCCTCTACCTGCCTTATGGCTCTTCCCTGTAGCTGATGAAGCATCTCCCGCGCCTGGCGGATGCCAGTGCCGCCGAAGGGATGCCCGCAGGCGAGAAGCCCGCCATCGGTATTTACTGGAATCTTGCCCCCAAAATCACTCTGTCCCGACTCGACAAATGGGCCACCCTCCCCCTTCTTGCAGAACCCTAAGTCCTCCATCTCAATAACCTCAGAGATAGTGAAACAGTCATGGGTCTGGGCAACATCGATATCACCGGGGCCAACCCGCGCCGTCTCATAAGCCCTTTTAGCTGCCGTTCTCAGGTGCACCCAATCAGCCAGATGCTCGCCAGGCCAGTTCATCGACATGCTGTGAAGCGTTGCCTGAGCCGCCCCCCTGATATAAACCAGGGGTCTATCGCTGAGCTCCTTCGCTTTCTCTTCATAAGTCAGGAGTACGGCGGCGCACCCGTCGGTGATAGGGGTACAGTCAAAGAGGCCGAGAGGCGGCACCACCGCTCTGGCGGCCATCACCTCTTCCAGTGTAACCTCCTTTTGAAAATGCCCCTTCGGGTTGGTAGAGCCATTTCTCCGGTTCTTGACGGCGACGGCTGACAGCTGTTCCTTGGTGGTTCCGTAGCGTTTCATATGCTCCTGAGCCGTCATGCTGAAGAAGGGGGGTGGCAGTCCCATTCCCTGGGCTCCGTCCCAATCATGGTCTATGGAAGCCATCTCGCTGTAATAGGTCTCCCACCGCTGCGGCGTATATAGCTTCTCGCCGCCGGCTACCATCATAACATCAGCCAGCCCTGCCTTTATCAGCCCCGTCGCCAAGATAATGCCGGCACTACCACCGGCACACAAGGTATCCACCCTGGTGCACATACTGGTTGGTTTAATGCCTATGCGCTCGGCTATTACCGGAGCTATATTGACCTGAAAGGCACTCCGCCCACAATAGGAAGAGGCAAACAGAAGACCATCTATGTCCTCCTTCTTAAGCGCCGGAACATCATCAAAACAATCCTTAGCTGCTTCCTGAGCCATATCTATTATGCTTGCCTCCCTCACCCCCCACAGGCTCATGCCACCGCCAATAATACAAACATTTCTCTCAGGCATCTTAAACCTCCTTACTTTCTTGTTATAACTCCCGCTAGCTCTATTTTCAGCCCTTCTTGAACTCGTAGGCAATCCTGTCATCAGGTAATTTCACCGGGCTTACCGTCAAACTCATACCGACCTGGATATCCTTCTCCCCAATATCCCGGCTCAAACGGCCAAAGATTTGAATGCCATCAAACTCGGCTAGAGCCAGAATATAGGGGGCATCATTCTCAAAACCGGTCGGACCGTAATTTACTATAGTATAGGTCATCAGCTTACCCTTCCCCTTGACTTCAAACCACTCCACATCGCTGGATAAGCACTTGGGGCAATCTGCCTTGGGTGGGAAGTAACTAATCCCGCATTTTTTACACCTGGTGGCCATCACCTTACCCGCCTCCAGGTGGGTTATGAAATCCGCCACCCTGGCTTCTGCGGTAAAGCTGACTGTGCCAAAACTCTCAAAGCCCATCAAGTTACCTCCTCAGAATGGTTACATTGCCATATTGCCCAATGCCACCGATATTATGCACCAGACCTATTTCCGCTCCCTTCACCTGAGCCTCGGTAGCCTCACCCCTGAGCTGGCGGACAATGGTCCTAATCTGTGAACCTCCGGTAGCCCCGATAGGATGGCCTTTAGATAACAAACCGCCGTCGACATTTACCGGAATCTTGCCATCGGCATAGGTCTCTTTCCCCTCTATCAACCCCGCCCCCTCACCGGGTTTGGCAAAGCCCAGGTCTTCATAAGCCAGAATCTCGGATACGGTGAAACAATCGTGAACCTCAGCCACATCAATATCCTGGGGTTTAACACCAGCCATTTTATATGCCTGCTTAGCTGCCTCCTGGGCACACCTCAAGCCGGTAAGCGATTCTCTTCCGGCCATGGTCATAGTATCAGTGGCAGCGCCCAGGCCCGCAATCCAGACTGGAATGCCAGTTATCCCTTTAGCCACATCTCCCCTAGCCACTATAATGCAAGAGGCGCCGTCAGCATTGGCGCAGCAATCAAACTTCTTCAAGGGGCTGGTTATCACCTCCGAGCTTAAAATATCGTCCAGGCTCAGCTCCTTGCGATAGGTAGCCTTGGGATTGGTAGCTCCATAGTGGGAATTCTTAACCCGCACCTTAGCCAAATGCTCCTCGGTAGTGCCATACTTAGCCATATGAGCCTGGGCATACATGGCATAACCGGCAGGCATGGTAAGGCCAAAGGGCGATTCCCAGATTATGTCTGCCCCCCGGCCCATCCTCTCCGCAGCATCACGCGAGGATAGCTCCGACATCTTCTGAAAGCCTATCACCGCTACTACTTTGTGAAGACCGGCCGTTACCAGAGACCAGGCCACCCTTAGCCCGGTGCTGCTGGAAGAACATACCGTCTCAACATAGAAAGTGGGCTTGGGGGTCAGCTCCAGATACTCCGATATTAAGCCTGAGGGCGAGCGCTGCTTATCATATTCCGGTGCCGAACAAATAATGGAGGCATCTATATCATCACTGGTAATATCCAGACCCTCCATCGCCTCCTTATAAGCATCAAAACACAACTCACGAATAGACACACCGCACTGGCGAGTAAAAACAGTCTGGCCGGCACCGACAATAGCAACATCTGCCATAAATATCACCCTTCAATCTAGATTATTTCATTATCAACCAGAACTCAAAGATAAGGTTGGTTTAAGGTCCAGCCTTATCCCCGGTCCCATAGTAGTCGCTAAAGAGGCAGTTCTAACATACTGGCCCTTGGCACCGGCGGGCTTGGCCTTCACCACTGCCTCCACCACTGCCGTCAGGTTGCCCATCAACTTATCATCTTCAAAACTGACCTTGCCCAAAGGGACATGAATGATAGCCGTCCTGTCCAGCTTAAACTCAACTCGCCCCTGGCGGGATTCATCGATTACCCGGGAGAGGTCGTTGGCAGCTACCACCGTTCCCGACTTGGGGTTGGGCATCAGTCCCCGCCGGCCGATGATTTTCCCCAGCCGGCCTACCTTGCCCATCATATCGGGAGTAGCAATGGCAACATCAAACTCTAACCACCCACCCTCAATCTTCTTAATCAAATCATCACCGCCAACAAAGTCTGCCCCCGCATCCTGGGCAATTCTCACCGCCTCACCCTGAGCAAAAACCAGGACCCGCACCCCCTTGCCCAACCCATAAGGCAGGAGGGCTACCCCACGCACCTGCTGACTGGCATCTCTGGGGTCAACACCCATCCGAAGGTGAAGCTCAACCGTCTCGTCAAAACGGGTATAAGCTGACTTCTTGGCTAACCCAATAGCCTCTTCAGGGGAATAAGCCTTGGTACTGTCTAGCTGTTCTGCCGCCTCACGATATTTCTTGCCGCGTTTTACCACTTTACTCTACCTCAATCCCCATACTGCGGGCAGTGCCTTCAATAATTCGCTCCGCCCCCTCAATACTGGTAGCATTCAAATCCTTAGCCTTAAGCTGGGCTATCTCACGAAGTTGAGCCCGAGATAACCTGCCCACCTTTTCATGCCCGGCATCGCCGGAGCCCTTTTCTATAGCCAGTGCTTTTTTAAGCAAATCAGTAGCCGGCGGTGTTTTGACAATAAAGGTAAATGAGCGGTCCTCAAAAACGGTTATTTCCACTGGAATAATCGAGCCCGCTTGGCTGGCGGTACGCTCATTATACTCCTTGCAAAAGGCCATGATATTAAGCCCGTGCTGGCCCAGGGCAGGACCTACCGGTGGCGCCGGATTTGCTTTACCGGCTGGAATCTGTAATTTAATTACGGCTTTAACCTTTTTCGCCACTTTATCTCCTAAAGCTTCTCCACCTGTAAGAAGTCAAGCTCCACCGGCGTTTCACGGCCAAAAAGGGAGAGGAGCACCTTGACCTTACCCTTGTCCAGGCTGATATCATCCACTATGCCCACAAAATCAATGAAGGGACCATTGGTCACCCGCACACTTTGCCCCTGACGGAAACCAACCTTGACCTTGGGTGCTTCGGCCGTCATCTGTTTCAAAATCTTATTGACTTCCTCCTCCTGCAGAGGAGTTGGCTTGCTGCCGCTACCAACAAATCCGGTGACACCTGGGGTATTGCGCACTATATTCCAGCTCTGGTCACTCATCCTCATCTGAACCAGGATGTAACCAGGCAATATCTTCTTATCCACATTACGCCTCTGTCCATCTTTAACCTCTATCTCCATCTCAGTAGGTATGATTATCTCAGAGATATCTTCGGCGTTGTCCATGAACTTGATGCGTTGCTCCAAGTTCTTCTTAACTCGTTCTTCATACCCGGAGTAGGTATGAATTACAAACCAACCTTTTTGATTCTCTGGCACCAATAACCTCACTCAGACTAATATTGGGGAAAAAGCTATCCCTTTCAGTTAACTGCCCATGCTTTAATCTAAAAACCAAGCTTCTAGCCGCCCAAAAAGAATTTATCGACCAGGTTAGTAAAACCATAATCAAAGGCTCCCAGAATTATACCGACAACAACAGCAACAAGCAGCACCAGGAAGGTTAAATACAATACCTCATGTGGCCACTTGAGCCAGACTACCTTCTTCAGCTCGGCTATAGTCTCACCAATAAATCTAAACCTTGAACGCTTGGTAGTAGAACGCTGAGTCATCGCCGGACCTCAAATGCCTCTTTAGTTGCCTCCCACTATTTTATCTCCCTATGGAGGGTATGAGTGCGACAACGAGGGCAATACTTTCTTAATTCTAACCGCTGGGGGTCATTCCTTCTGTTCTTGGTAGTGGTATATGTCCTCTCGCTGCACTGGGTGCAGGCAAGATGGGTAATGATTCTGGCTTCAGCCTTTTTCGCCATCTCTACTCAATGATGCGGCTAAATGTACCAGCACCTACTGTCTTACCCCCCTCCCGAATAGCAAAACGCAAACCCTTCTCCAGGGCTACCGGATAGATGAGTTTTATTTTCATACCTACATTATCACCGGGCATAACCATCTCTACACCTTCTGGTAGTTCGACAGTCCCGGTAACATCGGTAGTCCTGATATAAAATTGGGGCTTATATCCGTTAAAGAATGGGGTATGCCTGCCCCCTTCTTCTTTACTTAAGACATACACCTCAGCCTCAGCATAAGTATGGGGCTTAATCGAGCCGGGGGCAGCTATTACCTGGCCCCGCTCTATATCACCGCGTTCTACGCCCCGAAGCAAAATGCCGACAGCATCTCCCGGCTCAGCGTCATCTAATGTCTTATGGAACATCTCCAGGCTGGTAGCCACTGTCTTGCGGGGCTCGTGGTGTAAGCCTACTACCTCCACCTCATCCCCGGGGTTAATCACACCCCTTTCAACCCTCCCCGTGGGCACGGTGCCTCGACCTTTGATGCTAAAGACATCCTCTACCGACATCAAGAAGGGCTGGTCTTTAGGTCTTACCGGAGTGGGAATGTACTCGTCAATGGCGTCGAGCAGCTTCCAGATGCCGCCGCACCACTGACAATCCCGCTTGCCACAGCCACACTCTAAAGCCTTGAGGGCACTTAGCCTTATCACCGGTACCTCATCGCCGGGGAATTTATACTTAGTCAGCAGCTCCCTTACCTCCACTTCCACCAGCTCCTGAAGCTCCTCATCATCCAGGGCATCTATCTTGTTGAGAGCCACTAATACATAGGGAACCTCCACCTGGCGAGCCAGCAGGACATGCTCTCTGGTCTGAGGCATAGGCCCATCAGGGGCGCTCACCACCAGGATAGCCCCGTCCATCTGGGCAGCCCCGGTTATCATGTTCTTGATAAAGTCAGCGTGCCCCGGACAATCAATATGGGCATAGTGGCGCTTCTCGGTCTCATACTCAATATGGGCAATAGCTATGGTCAACCCCCGTGCCTTCTCTTCAGGAGCATTATCAATGCTTTCAAAGGCACGATATTCAGTAGCTCCTGTCTTAGACAGCACCATAGTCATTGCCGAGGTCAAGGTTGTCTTCCCATGGTCAACATGACCGATAGTGCCCACATTGCAATGAGGCTTAGTCCGCGCAAATTTCTTTTTTGCCATTTTAAACCCCCTTTACTTAAAGCCCACAACCAGATTCGAACTGGTGACCCCGTTCTTACCAAGAACGTGCTCTTCCTGCTGAGCTATGTGGGCGCTAGAGCTATTATAACGGTTTCAATGTACGGCGTCCAATCCACGCCAAATCTATCAAATTATGGTGGAGGGGGCAGGATTCGAACCTGCGTAGCCCTTTCAGGCGGCAGATTTACAGTCTGCTCCGATTAACCACTCCGGCACCCCTCCCCAGATCGGCATTAAACCTCAGCCCGAGAGGGGAGTCGAACCCACTAACCTACCGATTACAAGTCGGTTGCGCTACCATTGCGCTACTCGGGCACTATTTTACCAGATTTAAAGCCAGTACTACTAATGAACTGGCATATTATAAAAATGAAACAGCTAAAAGTCAAGCGTGGTAGCGCATACCGGATTCGAACCGGTGATCTCCTCCTTGAGAGGGAGGTGTCCTAAACCCCTAGACGAATGCGCCACCGAATAAGTTTATTATATCCAAAAGCGTTCGTCAAACAGCGGGAGCTGACCAGAAAAACCAGTGCCGCTGAACGCTTCCCCAGCACCACCGCTAATGCTTACCCCTCGCCGAGTATATTTTTAACATTTCCTTTACCCTAATTTTATGAGTTTTTAACCACCAAGGTGCTATCTTTTATGAACAGCTTCGGTTGAGCCAGCGGCAGTGAGCAGATATCTAGTCAACTTCCCAGCCAACAGGAAAGAGGAGATAAAAGCGCTAACATAATGAAAGGGAAAATACTTATCGCTGATGACGAGCCGCACATCAGACAACTGGTGAATAACACCCTGGGCAAAGACTACAATATTCTCGAGGCAAGTAATGGTGAGGAGGCAATTAACATTGCCTTAAGCCAGAAACCAGACCTCATCCTGATGGATATTATCATGCCCAAGGTGGACGGTTATAGCGCTTGCTCCCAAATTAAAGCCGACCAGGCAACTAAGGGAATTCCTGTGGTCATGCTCACCGGGCTAGGCTTTGCCCTCAACGAGAAGGTGGCTAAAGACTTGGGGGCTGATGGCTATATCACCAAGCCGTTTAGCCTTGAGAGCCTAATAGATACAGCTGAGCAGTATGTGTCAATAGACCAAACTACGCTTTGAAGATACCCGGGGACACGGCAAGATACTGGCTAAAGAGAGAATTACTTTGGGGGAAGTCAACTGTGGACAGGTATCATAATCTTATTGAGCATTCGGCTGATGGCATCGCTATCGTTCAGGATGGGGTCATCAAGTTAGTGAATAGTGCCGGGGTGCGTATGTCTGGGTACAATAAAGAGGAACTGCTAGGCATGCCCTTTACCCAGCTAGTTACCCCTGACTGTCAAAACCTGGTTTTGGAGAGGTACCGAGCCAGGTTAGCCGGTAAAGAGGTGCCTTCCCTTTATGAGATTAGGTTCGTCACCAAGGATAACCAAGTCCGGGATGTGGAAGTAAATGCCGCCCTAGCCGAATATGAGGGGCGTTCTGCTGATGAAATAATTGTTCGTGATATCACCGAGCGTAAGCAGGCAGAGGAGAGGGAAAGGCAGCTGCAACAAGAGCTTAATATCGCCAGGCGCATGGCTTCCATTGGCGAGATGGCAGCAGGCGTGGCTCATGAAATAAATAACCCCTTAACCGGCATCATCGGTTTCTCACAGTTGCTGATAAGCCGGGATATTCCCGCTGACGCAAAGCAAGAGCTAATAGTGATTAACAATGAAGCCCGAAGGTTGGCTAAGATTGTGTTAAACCTGCTTGCCTTCGCCAACCACGGCAAACCGGGGCGGGAATATGTAGATATTAACCACATTATATCAAGAGTCCTGGAGCTCCACGCCTATGAAATGACAGTGCATAATATTGAGGTTGCTGCCTGGTTTGCTCACGATTTACCACGTACTATGGCTGATGCCGGCCAGCTCCAGCAGGTGTTTCTTAATATCATCACCAATGCCGAGAAGGAGATGATAAAGGCACACAATAGGGGGAAATTATCAGTTAAGACGGAGAGGATAGGCGATAGTATCAGGTGCTCTTTTACTGATGATGGCCCCGGGATTAGTAAGGAAAACCTGGATAGGATATTTGAGCCCTTCTTCACTACCAGGGGGAAGGGTAATGGGACAGGCTTGGGCCTGAGTATCTGCCACGGTATCGTTGCCCAGCACAAAGGTAGGATATACGCCGAGAGCGAGCCGGGCGAGGGAGCTACCTTCGTTGTTGAGCTACCTATAGTGGCCCATACAAAGAACGCAGAAGAGACTATAGTAATTGAAGAAGAGCCTTGGCAACAGAGGGGGGCAAAGATACTGGTAGTAGATAATGAACTCTCCATTCTCGACTTCCTAAAACGCCTATTAACCGAAGAGGGCTACCAGGTAGAGACGGTAGCCAGGGCTCATAAGGCTCTGAAGAGACTAGAGAGTGAAAAGTATGACCTCATCCTGCTGGATGTTAAGCTGCCGGGTATGAACGGGATTGAGCTGTACCGCCGCATTCAGGCAATGGACCCCGCCCTAGCACAGAGGATACTGTTTATCACCGGTGATGTGCTGGCAAAAACTACCCGGGATTTCTTTGCCCAGACCAAGATGCCTCATATTGCCAAGCCCTTCACTATTGAACAGCTAAAGAGGGAAATCAACCACATGTTGTCCAGCACCATGGCTTGCCATACTTAAAAGGTTAAGCTAGCGTCCTTCTACCATGACCAGCCGCTAGAGAGGCGATTTCACTACCAAAATGGCTGGGGAAGAAGGATTCGAACCTTCCCTAGCGGATCCAGAGTCCGCTGTCCTACCACTAGACCATTCCCCAGCGCACCAAGATTATAGCACGGGGCTAGGCTCGTAGCAATAATAGCACTATTTGACACCACAGGCTTGGCGGTTTATGCTGAACCCCAAAGAAGGGAGTAAAGCCTTGGCTGATTTAGCTACGCTGCAAAAAACTCTGGGCGTCTCCTTTAATGACCCCTCTCTACTGGAGCAAGCCCTGATTCATGACTCCTATGCCAACGAAAACCCAGACATTGCTCCCACCTCCAATGAAAGGCTGGAGTTCCTGGGCGATGCTATTTTAGACTTTATCGCGGCTGAGGAGCTATACCGGCGCTTTCCCGACTTGAGTGAAGGGGAGCTGACCAAACTCCGCTCATCCCTGGTGCGCCGAGATGCCCTGTCCCGTATGGCCAGAGCTATCAGCCTGGGCAATTACCTCTATCTGGGAAAAGGAGAGGAGGCGACTGGTGGGCGGCGTAAGCCAGCTAACCTGGCTGGGGCTTTGGAAGCAGTAATAGCCGCCATTTTCTTGGACCAGGGTCTGGCTACCGTCAGGGATTTCGTCCTGAGGTCAGCGGATAAGGAGTTAGATAAGGTGCTAAGTCATGGGGCAGAGGCTGATTATAAATCACAATTACAGGAGATTATCCAGGCCAGGCACCAGCAAATACCCACCTACAGGGTAATAGAAGCGGTGGGGCCAGACCACGATAGAACGTTTACCGTTGAGGTGAGGGTGGGAAATACCGTTCTGGGTAGGGGGTCGGGGAAAAGTAAAAAAATGGCTGAGACTGAAGCCGCACGCTCGGCTTTAGCCCAATTTTCGACCGACTTTACACCGTAACTACCCTTTGCTAAACTTCAATTAACCATACCACTAGTTATCATGCTCAAATAGAGGTATTACTATGGGGAAGCGAGATTACCGACATAGAGAACCGAAGAAGCCCAAAAAGGATGCTAAAAAGATAGCTACTACTATCTTGCCGCCTCCAGTAACGGTGGAGATAATTAAAAAGGGGAAAAGGCAAAAAGAGGGGGAGGAGGAAGGGAGATAGCTGCTTACCAACAGTTCCACGATAGCGGGGAGTTAAAGGCTCGGGCGGAGAAAGCCCGAGCCATGCTGGAAGCGTGCCAGGTGTGTCCCCGACGGTGTGAGGTCAATCGCCTGGCTGGTGAGAGCGGCCAGTGCCAGGTTACCACCCAGGTTATGGTCTCCAGCTACGGTCCTCACTTCGGAGAGGAAGCGCCTCTGGTGGGCAGACACGGCTCAGGGACTATCTTCTTCACCTACTGTAATCTCCATTGCGCCTTCTGCCAAAACTACACCATAAGCCAGCTGGGTGAGGGGAGCCCGGTAGCTAGGGGGCAACTGGCCGAGATGATGCTCTCCCTTCAGGCCAGGGGCTGCCACAATATAAATCTGGTCAGCCCCACTCATGTCGTGCCCTACATCCTGGAAGCCTTAGAGCTGGCAGCGGATAAAGGGCTCCACCTGCCCCTGGTCTATAACAGCGGCGGCTATGATGCTATAGAAACGCTAAAGTTATTAGACGGTGTTGTTGATATCTATATGCCCGATATGAAGTACTCCGACGAGAAAACCGCCGAGGAGCTATCGGGGATAAAAGACTACCCCAAGATAAATAAAGCGGCGGTCAAGGAGATGCACCGTCAGGTGGGCGACCTCCGGCTAGATGAAGATGGTATAGCTCAGCGCGGCCTCCTGGTGCGCCACCTGGTGTTACCTAATAAGCTAGCTGGAACTGAGGAAGTGGTGAGGTTTCTGGCCCAGGAAGTCTCCGCCAATACCTACCTCAACATTATGGCTCAGTATCATCCCTGCCACAGAGCTTTTGATATGCCGCAGCTGGCTCGCCCTCTGCACAGTGAGGAGTTCCAAGATGCTATTGACCTGGCTCACCGGCAAGGTCTATATAGACTGGATAAGGACCAATTCTCCCTGCCCCTGAGGTTTATCTTAAGATAAGGCAATGAGCAGTACTGATTTAGCCTCGGTTCAGGCAATAGTATACGGCTATGTTCAAGGCGTCTACTACCGCGCCTTTGTCTCCCGACGAGCTAGTGCGCTGGGATTAGCCGGCTATGTGCGTAACCTCCATGATGGAGAAGCAGTAGAGGTTGTGGCTGAAGGGGAAAGGAAGCAACTAGAGGAGCTAATCAGTCACCTTCAGGTAGGACCGCCAGCAGCTAGGGTGGAAAGAGTGGTAACCACCTGGTCAGAGTATACCGGAAGGTACGCCGACTTCAGGATAAGGTATTAGGCAACCCGCCTTAGCCCATAGTATTGGTCACTCTCAAGGAGGCGAGATAAAATCTCCGGTGAGGTGCGGCGGCTGTCGCCACGCCACTCACTCAACTGATTAACCAGCTCCTCCAAATCAAGGGGCTGGTTGCCACTAGCCAGCAAAAGCCGGAATATGCTCTCAAAAACGGGCGACCTATCAGTAATAAATTCAGGGGTCTTAGAACAGCAATCCTGGATATTGGATAGAAGGCCAGCCGCTGAAATTTCCTCCCCTCCCCCCTCCAGCCGCTCACGGCATTTGGGACACAAGCAGTCTTTAGCCAGAACCAAAAATGAGCGGTGATGCTGCTCCAGCCAGTCTAAATCAATAAACCAGCGTGAAGCGGGTTGGTCGTTATTCATATTCTCCACTAACAAAACCGCCTAGCTTTCAAGCCCCACCCTAGCTTCCTTAATCGAATCAAGGTAATCGGTCTTAATTCCCAACATCTTTGAAGCTTCGCTATCTACTTCATAAGGCTCAGCAACAAAAACCTTGCCACACTCCTCAGCCCAACCTTCAGCGGGGTCATCTTGCCCAATAAACTTTTGCTGGGCTTCAATAATCCCCAGGTCAAAGGGCAGAGTGAAGTAGAGGTCAGTTATCACCTTGTCTATCCCCAGACTATATAAATCTCCCCAGCCCCAGGGTGTCTCCGCCCCATACTTGCTGCTGGGCAGCACCGAAAGCAGGTTCATTATGCTTAAACGTCCTTCACCACCAACCACCTTTAACGGAGCCACCGTTATCAAATAGTCGCAAGACAAGATAACGTTGGGCACCCAGAAGGTAGGCACCGCCAAGGGCTTAGGCAGAGGATTGTCTACCTCAACCCAGATACAATCCTTCACATCCAGCATCAATACCCGAGGAAAATCGTAACCCAAAGCCTGGTATACGGGAAAGACCGGATCCCCTCCCGGGGTGCCTTCAAGGATTAGAATATCGGCGTCACTAACCTGCCTGATACCCTCTATTACCGCCGAGAGCATACCCCGGCTGGTAGTCACCGGATATGGCACCGGGTAAGCAGCGCTAGGTTTGATCAAAACCCGCCGTGCCCGGGATATTACCGGTGGGGGTTTAAAAACAAACCCCGAAGCATCAAATATCAAGCTTCCTCCTCGCTCCAATCTAGCATCATTACCCTGACTGAATCCCCCGGTTTTACCCCGGGTTTATCCTCAGGGACAACCACCAGCCCGTTAGCCCGAGCCATGGAGGTTAGAATCCCCGAGCCCTGGGGACCGGTAAGTCGAGCGAAGTATTTACCACCCCGCTTTTCCACTATCGCCCGAGCGAAGATACGCCGTCCATCAGTATTTTCAATGGCCTCCTCTATCACCGCTTCCACCATGGGCTTGGCCAAACTCTTCTTGCCCATCATCTGGAGAATAGCCGGGCGGGTAAATAGCTCAAAGTTAATCATGGCGCTAACCGGATTGCCAGCCAAGCCAAAGAGGGGTATATTTCTGGCTCCGCCCGCCTTACTGAGCGCCTTAATCACACCAAAGACCAAGGGTTTTCCCGGCTTCTCCCGAACCCGCCAAAAGATAATCTCACCCTCCTTAGCCAGAACATCCCTAACAATATCGTAATCGCCCAGAGAGACGCCGCCGGAGGTTATCAGCATATCCGCCCCCAGCCCAAGACGAAACCTAGCTAATAGTGAATCCTCAATGTCTGCGGCTATCCCTAATATCTTGGGAATCCCCCCATAGCGTAAAACCAGGGCCGCCAGGCTATAACTGTTACTGTTATATATCTTGCCTTCAGGCAGAGGTTGGGCGATATCCACCACCTCATCCCCAGTAGCTAAAATAGCCACCACCGGACGGCGAATAACCTTCACCTCAGTGCGACCCAGTGAGGCTAAAACACCGACCTCGGCAGGTCTGATTACTGTCCCCTTAGTTAGCACTATTGACCCGGCGGCAATATCCTCACCGGCAGGACGAATATCCCTGCCCGCCTCTATTTCTTCTAGAATGCCTGCTTCCCCTGAATCTCCCTGGCGTTCCAGCTCATCGGTATCCTCAAACTTGACCACTGAGTCGGCGCCTTTTGGTATCGGCGCCCCGGTCATAATCCGAACCGCCGTGCCCGGTTTCACCTCGGACTGGGAAACAGCGCCGGCAGCAATAGTGTCCATCACACGCAGAATACGAGGAGACTGCCGGCTAGCACCCCGAGTATCTGCCGACCTTACGGCATAGCCATCCATGGCCGAATTGTCTAGCGGAGGGATGCTGATGGTGGAAGATACATCCTCAGCCAGAACCTGCCCCAAGCAGCCCAGAATAGGGCTCTCCTCGGCTTCAAGAACCTCTATGTGCTCAAGAACCTTCTCCAGAGCCTCGTCAACGCCTATCACCGCTTGTCTCCTTTGCCAATTGCTGCGCCTTCTCCAAATCAGCCCTGGTATTGATATTGAAAAAGCTCAAGTGTTGGGGGTCAAAGCTATCAATCTCATCAGTCTCTACATACCTGACCTTGACCAAATCAAACAGAGCACTAACCCTCAGATTACCCTGCTCAAGCAGCCCTTCTATAGGAGCCAGGCAGCTCTTAGCATAAACGGCGTGAAGCGGTTCAACCAGATTGCCCACCCGAGGCACCACCAGGTCAAAGCCAGGCGAAAGTTCCATCATATAACGCAGCAGGGCTTGGTTCAGAAAGGGCATATCACAGGCAATAACCAGATTATAATGAGAGTTTGATGCGGCTAAGCCAGTAGCCAGACCAACTAAGGCGCCTTTACCCGGGTAGGCATCGGTTACTATTCTAGACCCTGGGCCGCCAGTAGACTGGGAAAGAGACTTATCCCCATGGGAAAGAGACTTATCCCCAGCAGTAACTATAATAATATCCTGGCTAAAGGAACCAAGTTGGGACACTACCCGCTGGAGCAAATTGCTGTCGCCAACAATCTCTCCATACTTATCCCGCCCCAAACGCAAGCCCTTGCCGCCGGCAAGAACAATACAACTTATATCCAAGGTATACTTCTCAGTCCCCTCTAACCTCAGCCCCATATATTATTATACCACGATAGTCAACAACTCGAAGCTAGACCGTGTTAACCTCACCCCCCAATTTTTAGAACCCCATCCCCTGTATCCCCTTCCCCTTGACAAGGGGAAGGGGAAGATTTTTTCTGAAGAGGGGCTTCGCCCCTCTTGAACTCCCCTCTAGTATTTCTCCCTTAAAGCGCCGGTTTAAGCACCATAATCTGAGTGCTGGCAGGCAGCTTGCCCGCTTTGAACTCAACCTCACTTGAATCCTGCCGGGTGACATTGTTCTTACCCTTTATGAATTCATCCACCTCCAAGATGTTGGGGAAGCTCTTCTCCGTCCTATAGTGCATGGGTATGATTACCTTGGGCTTCAACTGGTTACAAACCTCGGTGGCAGCCCTGGCATCAATGGTAAAATAGCCGCCTACCGGGATGAGTAATATATCGACAGTGCCTATCTCCGCCACCTGCTTATCATCAAGCAGGTGACCCAGGTCGCCGAGATGACAGACCTTTATCCCATCCAGCTCAAAGCAAAATATGACATTGTTACCCCTCATACTGCCCCCAGCATCATCGTGATAGCTAGCAATGCCTTTAAACTCTATTCCCTTGGCTGTTGACCTGCCCGTCCTTCTAACCACCTCAGGGTTGCCTTTAACCGCAGCCACATTACAATGGTCAGGATGGTCGTGGCTTACAGTAACAACATCAGCCGATTCGGTTATCTCCCCGTAGGTCAAACCAGGACCGGTCTCATAGGGGTCACTTATTATCTTTACCCCCGTGTCTGAGGTGATAAGAAATGCGGAATGTCCCAGGTATCTAATCTTCATAATCAACCTCCTTTCAGCCCCTAGAAATAACTACCCACTGATTTAATAGCCTCTACAACTAGTTCAGCGGCTTTTTCGAGGTCATTCAAGCTCAATAACTCCACCGGTGTGTGAATATACCTGGTGGCTACGCTAATCACGCCCGACGGAATACCTTCACGCGTCAAACTGATGGCCGAGGCGTCGGTTGTGCCCCTCTCGGTTACATCCATCTGATACGGAATGCCTTTTGCCTTCGCCGTTTCGCGTAGCCATTCCAGCACCTTCGGGTGCGTAATCACCCCCCTACCGCCAGCATCCATTACTGTAATAGCCGGTCCTTGGCCAACCTGAATTGCGGAATCGGTCTTTTTGATGCCTGGATGGTCCCCAGGTATACAAGTATCGATGGCAATGGCAACATCAGGATTTAAGCCGAAAGCAGATGTCTTAGCCCCTTTAAGCCCAACCTCCTCCTGAACAGTGAAGACAGCCATTACTGAGGGCTCAAGACCCATGCCGGCGATTCTTTGCATGGCTGTAATCAGCACCGCACCACCGGCACGGTCATCAAACGCTTTACCGGTGACCATATCATTGGCCAGGCCTACCAGTTTCTGGTCAAGAGAAGCCGGCACTCCAGGCTCAACGCCCATCGACATAGCATCGTCCCTCGATGAGGCACCAACGTCGATGAACATATCCTTCGACTCTATCGTCTTCTTTTTTTCTTCGTTCTCCATCACATGCACTGGTTTGGAGCCTATTACTCCAGCAACTACCCCCTTTTTGGTGTGCAACAATACCCGCTGGTTAACCAGCGTTTGGTCAAACCAACCTCCTACTTTGGCAAAGCGAACGAAGCCTTCATCATCCACGTATTTTGCCATCAGGCCTATCTCATCCATATGGGCAGCTATCATAACCGACGGCGACTTCCCTTTTCTGATGGCAATTAGATTGCCAAAGGTGTCGGTTTTAACCTCGTCCACATATGGCTCTACTTCTTTCTTAATAATTGCCCTAACATTTCCTTCGTATCCAGAAATCCCATGAGCATTAGACAATTTTTCCAACAGGCTCTTTAATTTTTTAATTTCTTCTTTCATATTTCCATAACCCCCTTATCTTTCTTCTTCTGCCGTTCTTTCGCATCCATTTCTTTCCCCTTTCGCTAGCTAATTTAGACTATCTACCAAGGGTAGATTGAAGGGGCAAAGCCCCTTCAAAACCTCTACCTCCCCCTCTCCTTTGAAGGAGAGGGGGATAAAGCGGGTTCCCAGGAAAATCGAAGATTTTTCTGGGTGCTTAAAGGGGGTGAGGATGATAATCATTTAACGCCTCACCTCACGAACAATCTTGTCCAGTACCGGAGTAATATCCCTGGAGGTATCCACCGCATAGTGGTTACGATTGATTTTCTGAACCGAGGACTGCATTCTCTGGTAAACTGCCCAGTCAGCGTCCGAGCTATTTCCCGGATTGGCTCTTTTCTTTCTGTCTTTGAGCCGCTCATATACCACCTCTGGGGGCGCTTCTACCCGCACCAGGACCAGCTTGATATCCAGACGGTCGGCAATACTATACAGGCGCTCACGATATCGCTCTGATAGATTGGTAGCATCTAGGATGAGGGAAATCCCCTTCTTAAGTAACCCTTCAATGAGGCGGTGCAACGCCTGGAAAAGGCGTGAGCTCTCCGGCGCGCTATAGCTTGGCGTTGAGAAAAGCGCCTTGCGTAAGGCATCGCTTTCCAGAATGACAAAGGGTTGTCTCTCGGCTAGCTTAGTGCAGAAGTAAGATTTTCCTGTTCCCGGCAACCCGCTGACGGTAATAAAGGTGGGCTTAACTACCGGCTCGGGAAGCTCTCCCAAGCCATCAGTCAGCCGCTGCACATCAGAAATAAGCTGGCTATCCCCCACACCCCCCATTATAGAATGTTTACCCTATTTTGGCTAGGGTAGCTATCTTTTTTCGCCTCTGTGCCCGCGGTAAAAGATAAAACTCTTTAAGCCCTCAACCCTGACCCAAACATCCTTAGCTGTGGGGAAGAATTTTACCGCTATGACAAAGGCGAGGACAAGGCTGAAGATGAGGAACTCTGTCTTTTCCATGCCCAGCCAGGCAATGAAGGGTAGGGAAACTATCCCAAGGCCCATGGCCAGGGCAACATTACGGGTGATTATGAAGGGTATCAGGACTACGCCGAAGAAGAAGGCTAACCCAATCGCATAGTCATAGAAGGGCAGCAGAACAAATAGGGCACCTATGGTGGCACCCATACCCTTGCCCCCCCTGAATTTGAGGAAGAGCATCCAGTTGTGACCAACCACGGCTGCCACTGCCGTAGCCAGAACGTAGGGCGTATCTACTTCTAATAACCAAATGGCGATAGCTACCGCGGCTGCCCCCTTACACACATCAGCAATGCCCGCCACCGCCGCCGGTAGAGCCCCCACCTCCCGGTAGAGGTTCAAGCCACCCACATTACCTCCACCCAACTGGCGAACGTCTTTGCCCGCAGCCACGCGGCCGGCAATATAGGCCGATGGAATGGAACCGAGCAGGTAGCCAATAACCACAGCTATAATCCCAATAACCATTACTCCTCCTTATAAAAAGCGAGGCCTAAGGTTCCGGTACCAGTGGCATAGCCCATTACCGGGCTAAACCCGGTAATCCAGAGCTCAGCGCAATTGAATTCAGACTCGACCTTCTCCTTTAGTTTCTGGGCTTCATCCAGGGCATAAGCGTGCATCACCGCCACATGAGCCAGACCCTGTCCCACCTTCTCCCTCATTATTTTAAGCATCTTCTCTATGCCCCGCTCCCGGCTTCTCACAGCGCCGATAAAACGAACCGACCCTGAGGAACTGGTAAGTATTGGTTTGATATTAAGCATAGACCCTACTTGGGCGGCTATCTTGGGTATGCGCCCGGTGCGGTAAACATGACGGATAGTATCCAAAAGAGCAAGAAAGGTAACCTTGCCCATCATCTCTTCAGCCGCCTTAACTACCTCAGCCAGGCTCTTACCTTCCTCTGCCGCTCGAGCCCCAGCCAGAGCAACAAAACCCTCGGCGGCAGTAACCGTCTGAGAATCTAATACCTCTACGGAGACCTGGGGAAATTCAGTCTTGAGTTGTTCTCTAGCTTCTAGAACACCATTGTAGACGCCGCTGAGCTTAGATGAGAGAGTAATACAGAGAATGCTGTCGGTTTCGGCGCTTGCCTCACGGCAGGCTTCAAGCCAGTCCCAAGGATTGCTGCCAGAGGTCTTAAAAGAGTCGGGGTCTTTTAAGAATAGCTCATATGCCTCGTCAGGGGTTATATCCACCCAGTCCTTATAGACCTTGTCTCCAAAATAAAGATTAATGGGCGCGATTCTAATCCCATACTGTTCCACCAATTCCCTGGTGAGACAAGCTATGCTATCGGTGATAACGGCTACCTTCTTAGCCATGGACATCCTCCCCCTTTAGTTTTCGGGGTAAAAGGCAAGCCCTAAGGTCCCCGTGCCACAGGCATAGCCCATTACCGGGCTAAACTCGGTAACCCAGAGCTCAGCGCAATTAAATTCAGACGACACCCGCTCCTTCAGCCTCTGGGCTTCATCCAGGGCATAGGCATGCATCACCGCCATATGAACTGGATTCTGCCCCACTTTGTCTTTGACTATTTTGAGTATTCGCTCTATGCCATGCTCCCGGCTTCTTACCGCACCCTTAAAACGGACCACCCCTGAGGAAATAGTAAGCACCGGTCTGATATTAAGCATAGACCCGGCCAGGGCAGCTATCTTGGGTATGCGTCCGGAGCGGTAAACATAGCGGATTGTATCCATAAACGCCGCCACACAAACCTTATCCCTCACTTCCTCAGCCGCCTTGACCACCTCAGCCAGGCTCCTGCCTTCCTCTGCCGCCCGCGCCGCCGCCAGGGCGATAAAACCCTCCGCAGCAGTAGCCGTCTGGGAATCCAAAACCTCAATAGAAGTCTGGGGAAACTCAGCCTGGGCGCGTTCTTTGGCTTCTAAGGCTGAATCGTAGACCATGCTGAGCTTAGAAGCCAGGGTGACACAGAGGATGCCCCTGGAGTGATCGCTTGCCTGGCGGTAGGCTTCAAGGCAATCCCCGGGGTTGATACCAGAGGTCTTGAAAGACTCAGGGTCCTTTAAAAACAGCTCATAAGCCCGGTCAGGGGTTATATCCACCCAGTCCTTATAGACCTTCTCCCCAAAGTAAAAGTTAATGGGCACAATCCTAATCCCATACTGCTCTACCAATTCCCTGGGGAGACAAGATACGCTATCGACGATAACGGCTACTTTTGACATCACAGCCCCGCTCGTTGCCCACTATGCTTTACCGTCCGTTCCAAAAATGCCGGGCTTAGCAGAAGAAGCAGCATAGCTATGATTAGAAGCAAAAGGGCGGGTATACTTAGCTTACCCTCAGTATAATAGGCGACCATGGTTAAGGTTATCAGGCCCGACATAACCAGGACCGATACCTTCAACCAGCGCTTTCTCAAACGAATAAATGTAGCCACAGTTACCGCTAAAGCTAGAAAACTTAGCCCAATCCAGGGGGCAAAATCCTGAAGGCGCTGGAGCCAATACACTGGCACTTTATCTACCGGCTCAACCGCCAAGAACCAACCAACGATAATCGGTAGCGGGAACAGCATCAGCGAGGTATATAGCCAATCCCTCCTTATGGTCTTAACCGTGATGGCGTATAACAACCATAGTGCCAGCGGGATATAGATGAGTATTGCCACCCACGACCATCCCTCAGGCAGATAAAGCAGCAGCAGACCGGCAGCCACCACCGGCATTAAAGAGTAACCCAGCCAGGGGAAAAGCCAGGTTGGTTTACCCCGCCACCAGCCATAGACCACCATACTGAGAACTAGCACCAGTATACCTAACAGCCAGCCAATACCCTGCCACCAGTTGAGAACAAATAACAGACCGAAAAGAAAATGGGGCAGGGCAGCTAAAAGCGCCTGACTCCAGCTCCCTTGGCTATGAGCCTCATATATCTGACGGGCTACCAGTTTAGCTGAGCCCAGAAGGGTCAAGCAGGTGTTAGCCGCCTCCTCCTCCGATAAGCCGGATTTCCGTAGCTCCTGGCACTTGTCCTCAATATGCGTCTCTAGCTCCTGGATAACCTCACTCTCCAGAGAGCGCTCAAGCCTCAGATTCTCCCTTACATCATCCAGATAGTGACTCAGTACCGTTGTCACTTCATCCCCCCATCAGTCAGACGCTGGCTGAATGATTAGGTTCATGGCAGCCAGAAAATCCAGCCACTGGCCCCTCTTGGTTGCCAGGCTGCGGAGTCCTTTTTCCGTGATGTGATAGTACCTTCTCTGCCGCCCATTGGGCAACGTCTGCCACTCGCCTCGAATTAAGCCCGCTCTCTCCGAGCGGTGAAGAGCAGGATAAAGAGTGCCTTCCTTGAATTTGAAGTAGCCCTGGCTCCTCCGCTCCAGCTCCTTAATAATCTGATAGCCGTACATCGGCTGCTGGTCTAGTAAGCAAAGAATCAAGGAATCAAAACCGCCTTTGATTAACTCACGTCTTTGTGCCATTTAATACCTCACTGCAATAATACCTAGTTCAGCTATGCATAATAGCATATATTGCTGTTCTTTGCAAGGGTTTCAGGGTAGGCATTAAATTTGAAAAGAGGAATAGCTTTCTTATGCCTGGAACCGGCCCAAAATCAGGGTGCCATTGGTGCTGCCAAAGCCGAAGGAGTTAGACAGAACCACCTTTACCTCGGCCCGCCTGGCCACGTTGGGCACGTAGTCAAGGTCACATTCAGGGTCCAGGGTCTCATAATTGATGGTTGGCGGGATTATACCCTGGTTAATAGTCAGCAGGGAGAATATTGCCTCCACCGCCCCGGCACCAGCCCATAGATGACCTAACATCGATTTATTACTACTAATCGGTATCTTATGGCTCAGCTCTCCAAAGACGCTCTTTATCGCCCGGGTTTCAGAGAGGTCATTGAGCACGGTTGATGTGCCGTGAGCATTAATATAATCAACCCGGCTAGTAGCGATGCCGGCATCGCTAAGCGCCATTTTCATACAAATAGCTGCCCCTCTACCCTCAGGGTCGGGGGCGGTTATATGATAGGCATCGCTATTATGACCATAGCCTAATACCTCACCGTAAATCCTAGCTCCTCTATTCTGGGCAAACTCCGACTCCTCCAAGATGACTATCGCTCCTCCCTCACCAATGATAAAGCCATCGCGGTCTCTATCAAAGGGACGGCTAGCCTTCTCCGGTGCCTCGTTTCTTGCTGACATCACCTTTAATGGCTCCAGCCCGGCAAAGATAAGGGGTCTGATTGATGCCTCAGCCCCGCCAGCAATCATGGCATCAACCTCACCCTGCTGGATAACCCTGAAGGCATCACCAATAGCATGTGTCCCTGAGGCACAGGCGGTCACCGAACACATATTGGCTCCCCTGGCCCCGAACTCTATGGCAACCTGTCCCGTTGCCATATTGCACAGGAAACTGGGAACAAAGAAGGGGGAAATCTGCTGGCGAGCACCCTTAATCAGTAGCTCATGGTTC
>Ga0114930_10000530_pt1 | contig 39564 bp, 27 predicted proteins | sample AnhtaG_FD_87300 | JGI IMG/M metagenome (GOLD analysis project Ga0114930, IMG submission 87300) | Deep subsurface microbial communities from Anholt, Denmark to uncover new lineages of life (NeLLi) - Anholt_01485 metaG | ecosystem: Environmental > Aquatic > Marine > Oceanic > Sediment | place... | reverse complement strand
TGTCCAGGGAAGTAGGACGCCGGGGCATTACGGTCAATTGTGTATCACCAGGATTTATCGCAACCGAATTCATTGAAGACCTTTCCAAAGAACTGCGCGATTCCTATACGGATCAAGTCCCTTTAAAAAGATTCGGGAAGCCTGAGGAGGTTGCTGCTTGTGTTCTCTTCTTGGCTTCCAGAGAAGCATCATATGTTAACGGTTCCACCCTTGAAGTGACTGGAGGTCTATAAAGTGGAGCAGATCTTAGAAGCGATACCTCATCGGCCACCGTTTTTGTTTGTCGATAGGATTGTAGAGTTAACAGAAACGAGAATCAAAACGATCAAAGAGGTACATCCTGAGGAGCCATTCTTTAAGGGGCATTACCCAGGAAATCCGATTATGCCTGGGGTACTTATTTGTGAGTCCATTTTTCAAAGCGGGGCGATTCTGCTCTCCAGCATTATTGGCTCGGTCGGCGATGGTATTCCTGTATTAACCCGAATTAGCAACGCTAAGTTCAAAAATATGGTCAAGCCCGGCGACCTATTGGACTTGGAGGCCGAGTTGGTGGAAAAAGTGGGCAATGCTTTTTTCTTGAAGGGCAATGCATCAGTTGCGGGGAAGACGTCGGTAACGGTTGAATTCGCTGTTAGCTTGGCCAAAGCTGTAACTTAAATTCAATGGCAGAGGAAAATGACATGGATTTCTTAGACATGGCAAACAAAACGTTTCTTGTTTTCGGTGTAGCCAATAAAAGGAGTGTTGCTTTTTCTGTTGCCCAGGTTCTCTCTGAGGCAAAAGCAGAGGTTGTCTATGTTGTTCAGTCGCCGGAATTAAAGGAAAACGTTTCCAAGATCATTCCTGACGCCGATATTTACATATGTGATGTCGAGCGGGAGCACGAAATCGAGAAACTGGCCGATGATATATCTCAAAAGTATCCCAAGCTTCATGGTATCGTTCATTCCATTGCTTTCGCCAAGTATGGAGATAGAATTAAACCTTTTCACGAAACCGGGAAGAAAGACTTCTTGCAATCTGTTGATATATCCTGCTACTCACTAATCGGTATCGCTAATGCATTTAAGAACCTCCTGGATAAGGAGGCATCTGTAGTTACCATGTCGATCTCAACCACAAAAATGGCAGCCGAGCCTTACAGTTTCATGGCACCGGTAAAGGCTGCTCTGGATTCGACTATATGCTTTTTGGCTAAATCCTTCAGCTCCTTTTCTCAAGTCAGATTCAACTCGGTGAACGCCGGGTTGCTAAAAACCTCCGCATCCGCAGGAATACCAGGATACTTGGACTACTATCTTTATGCCGAGCAATTGACGCTGCGTAAAAAAGCTATAGCCACTAAAGAAGTGGCCAATACGGTAGCGTTTCTATTGAGCGATCGCTCCAGCGGTATTAATGCCCAAGGCATCATCGTGGATTGCGGAATGTCGGTCAACTACTTCGATAAAGATATTATTACAAAAGTAATGAGGATTTGATCAGACCAATGGCTTTATTTCCAGTAGTCCTGCCAGTTGATGAAGTTGGCCATAAGCTCTCAGGAAAGGAAAAGGTGGCCAGGCTGAGTATGATTTCCAGAGAGGCATTACGATTGAGTGCGGATAAAAGCGGAGTGACGCTTGTAGAGCTACGGAAAGACGAAAACGACATTCCATTCCCATTTAACGGCAATTATTGGTCTGTCTCCCATAAATCGAAGTATGTGGCTGCTGTTGTGAGCAAGGAAAGGATCGGGATCGATATCGAAGAAATAAAGCCTCGGTCCGAAACTCTGTTTGGTCTTGTGGCAAGCGAGGAGGAATGGGAGTTAAGCAAAGACAAGTCTTGGCATACCTTTTTCCGCTATTGGACGGCAAAAGAAGCGACGCTTAAAGCTATCGGAATTGGCATAAGCGGGTTGAAGGCCTGTAGGATAGTATGCGTCCCTGATGGGAATCATATTGTCTTGGACTATCGGGATCGCTTCTTTCTAGTCGAGCAATTATATTACAAAAATCATGTTGTTTCCGTCCTTAGAGATGACAACGAAATCGAATGGATAACACCGGAAGATTTCTGGTGCCGTTGACTATAGATTAGAGAGACTGAGCCGTTTTTGTGGAAGGGATGTGCTCGAAGCAAGGACATTGAAAGAAGGGACTAATCTTTTAGAGAGAGCCCATGGCTGAACAGGAAACAAAGCCGATACCCAAGATTGCCTTTGTCTTTCCCGGACAAGGCTCACAGGTTGTGGGTATGGGCTTGGAGCTTTACCAGAACTCGCGTCAGGCCAGACAGGTCTTTGAGGAGGCCGATGAAGCGCTTCAGTTTCCACTGACAAGGCTTTGTTTGGAGGGACCTGAGGACGAACTCCGCGAAACCATCAATGCCCAGCCAGCAGTAATGACGGTCAGCATCGCTTGCCTGAGAGCCGCTGCTGAGTTAAACGGCGTGACAAAGGCTGACATTGCCGCCGGGCATAGCCTCGGTGAGTACACCGCGCTGGTAGCCGCAAACGTCCTTGAATTTGCTGATGCAGTTCGGCTTGTCAGGGAACGAGGGCGCTTGATGCAGGAAGCAGGCAAGATCAAACCCGGAGGCATGGCGGCTATCATTGGCCTAGATGAGACGCCAGTGAGTGAGATATGCCTAGAGACCGGCGCCCAGATCGCCAATATAAACTGCCCAGGACAGGTCGTTATCAGCGGCACGAGGGAGGCATTGGCACGTTCTATGGACTTGGCCCAAGTGAGAGGAGCGGTGGGCGCTGTGCCGCTTGAGGTCAGCTGTGCTTTTCACTCCAAACTGATGGAGCCTACCGTTGAAGGCGTGGCCGAGGCCATATCACGAGTAAACTTTCGAACCCCTGAAATCCCCATAGTAGCTAACAGCACCGCTAAGGCGATAACCACAGTTGATGAAGTAAAAGAGGAACTCATACAGCAGCTATGCCACTGTGTTCTGTGGCAGCCATCCGTGGAATATATGGTACAGGTTGGCGTCTCCGCTTTGATCGAGGTGGGCCCTGGGGTAGTCCTATCTAAGTTGATCAAGAGGATTAGCAACAAGGTACAGGTTTTCAATATGGGCGACCCGGAGTCCATCAAAGCGACAGGCCCTTTGTAGCGACTGGGATTGCCCGCGGCGGTCGGATAGTATGTCAATCGCCAGCGGTCAACCTCCAGCGTCGCAGTTACTATGATGGGTTTCTGATACCCATCGATCCTCAGAAGTCAGCTCCACTATTTACTGCAGTCCAGTCTCCACAAAGCCGTTTACGTATTCTTGGAGGCGCTCATTTCCCTTCACCCCACAAGCTGTGCCCGATCAGGACCGAGCACCCACCTTCCCAGAATGCTGCAATTTTCATTGACTATCCTGAGAACTCATGGTAGGATTTCAGAAATTCGCATATATCTCACAATGGGGGTTGACATGGAGATAGGTAAGTATGACACATGGAGATAGGTAAGTATGACACAGGGAGATTCGTAAGATATCTCAGGGAGAACCCGCAGTTAATGGACCGACTTTTAACCTTGTATGGCAGATTTGATCTGCCGGGGCTGAGGGAGTTGCTTGAGAAGATGGATTTCAGCTCCCCGCTGCCTCCACAGCCCCTAACGCACAAGAACTACATCGACAACCAGGCAGAGATAGACAGATTGATAAGGGAGACAAATGCCTATCCGGAGAAGGTTGAGAACAAGAACTATCTCCGGGATGAGTATATCAAGGAACTCTACTCTCAGTCAGCGGGAATGTACGATGCCATCTGGGCGGGTGAATGGGTGTATGAGGCCAGGAAGGAGACAATGGGTGCGCTAGAAGCCAAGTCGGGGGAGAGAATCTTAGAGGTTGCTGTGGGGTCAGGTGTCAATCTCTCATACTTCACCGATGGCTGTGAGATAGTCGGAGTCGACTACTGCGAAGCAATGCTTGAGAAGGCGATAGAGAGGGCCAGGGAGCTTCAGGGAAAGAGGATTACCTTGGAGCCCATGGATGCCATTGCAATGACCTTCCCGGAAAACAGCTTTGATAAGGTGCTCTCCTTCTATTTTCTGAGCAGCTGCCGCGACCCCGAGGGGGCCCTTGAGGAGATAAAGAGGGTATGTCAGCCGAATGGGAGGCTGGTGATATTCGATGCCATCAAATCAGATATAGATGAGGCGGCGGTGGCGCAGTATCTCTTCAGACCGGTGGCCAGGGTGTTGGGACCCATATACCTAGAGTTCTGCCCCAGCCGCGTGCTGCCCTGGAACTCCTTCCTCGACCTGTTTGCCTTGCTGGATAAGGTAGGCTTCGGGGTGGAAAAAGCTAAAGCCACTGACCCCTATAGAACCATAAACATCATTCAGTGCACCAACAGGAAATAAGCCACCCTGAGGATAAAGTTCGGTGGTGGTGGAAGCAAATAGCGTAGAATCACAAATGTGGGCTTGACGGCTGAACTTGTCGCCATCCTGCGTCTTTGCACCGGATTCGGGGTGGAGAGCATGGCTTCTTGCTAGCAGCGCTTCAATGGGAGATGTGAGGTGCATTGATACTTTGCTATAAATGGTAATTCAGAGGTATGAAAGCGGAATAGGTCGGTAAATGTCGGCGAGCGTTAACACTCAGAAGCGCGCCCGGAGGGATTCGAACCCACGACCCTCGGTTCCGAAGACCGATGCTCTTGTCCGCTGAGCTACGGGCGCAAGTCTTTTTTAAAGCTAACGTTTCCCCCAGGTAATTAACATAACGGTGCTGTTGCCATTTTTGCTAACATTTTGCTAACCAAAGTTTTCGACAGCCTTATTCTCAGGCTTATTATACCTATTGCTGAACGACTCGTCAAAGCGGGTTGCTGCCACTTGCCTCCGTGACAGGCTTCTTATCCAGCTTCTATTTCGCCTGGGTTGCCGGGTTTCGGAACTGCTGGCGATTAAGGTTAGCGATATAAACTTCACCGATGGTAAAATTACAGATCCACACCTCAAGACGCGTATTCGGTTATTATGCACCGACTGTAAGGCAAGGTTAGCAAGGAGACACCAATTCTGTCCTGAGTGCGGAGCTGGCGTAAGGGATATTTCTAGGCGTTCTTATGAACATAGGCGAATACGAGTGCTCCCAGTTGATAAATACACTTTAGATATGCTACGAGAGTATATTACCCCAAACGGGGTAATCCATGCTGAAGACCCTGCGCGGGTCTTTAATCTGAATCGACACCGAGCTTGGCAGATTGTGAGAAAATGTGCCAAAAGAGCCGGACTTCCGGATTTAGTGAATCCTGAAACAGGCAGGCTAAGAGGTGTCAGCCCTCACCGTCTAAGGGATGCCTTTAGCGTTCACACAATGAAGCTTAACGACTCGGGTGACGCGCTGCGCCTGCTTCAGGAACATCTGGGCCACACCAGTTTCAATACTACAGCGAAATACCGAAAGGTTGCTGGCGAAGAGCATCGCCGATGGTATGAGAGTTTATAGGCAGAAACTTCGTGACTACCCTGACAGATCACATTTCAAGCTTTTGTGACCTAAGGTACACATTATGACGGAGTGTGCCCCCGACAAAACGCTATAATGTGACCGATTGAATATCACCTCACAGTGTGTTCTAAGTCAGCCCCCTCCTGGCCGATACTGTGGCAACTCCCCCAGGCGCCTGGGGGTCGATATCCCTGTAGTCAAAGACCAGCCTCTTCGCCTCATCCTCGAGGTGAACAGGGATACCAAAGAAGCTCACTCTTTCACCCGAAAGCAGCGCCTTGCCGATGTCGAAAGGAGCCTCAGTAATGGCCGCCTCGATGATGCCCGGGGTAAGCCTGTCCAAAACGTCGTACAGCCGGTCCAGGACCTGGGGGCTTACGGGCGGGAAGTCGATTTGGGTGGCCTTGCCCCCAGCAAGTTCCCTTACACAGGCGATGAAATAGAACAAGGGGCTTATTGTAATATAGCGAGGCACATGGAACAGGGGTCGGTTCTCCTTGAAGGCGTGGCTCAGATTCAGGGACTTGATAACGGCGTTGAACAACCTGATGTACAAGGGGAGGTCGGGCTCAACCAGTTGTAGTTGGGTGAAGTAGGAAATTGCTTGGGCGTATTTGCCGGCATCGAGGGACAGCCCTATGAGCTCGACATAGGCGCCAGCATACCATGGCTTCTCATGGATCATCAGCTTGAGCTCGGCTTCCGCCTCATCCACATCGCCCCTTTTCCTGAACCGCCTCGCCTCTTCCCGATGCCTTTTCAAATAAATAAGGTGTGGGCTTTGCTCAACCTCGCCCTTGCTTAGCCAAGAGTAATAGTCGGCAAAGGAAGAAAGGTTTAAAGCCCTCATGTGCTCTTTGATGGCGGTCAGGGCTGAGGCCAGGTCTAGCCCCTCTCTTTGGTGCCAAGCGATGCTATTACCCAGGGCCTTCATCTCGGGGCGCTGGGCCGGCAGTTGCTGCCACCGCGTAATCACCTGCCATACCTCCTGCTGGGGAATGGCCTTCTCCAGGATCGACCGGGGCTCCATTTTGGCTAGTAGTGGGGCCAAGTCTCTAACCACCGGGTCGGCATAGCTAATGATGCTCCCATTCAGGGCGTACTCCATGAAGCCCTTGGGGACTCGATAGCCATCTCGAATGAAGTAATGGCCCATATCCTTGCTAGCGCCCCCTCGCCAATCGAATCGCTGGTTAACCACATCCTCGTTATTGAACTTGGTACCGATGTGGCCGACAATGGCACTTTCGGCGAAGATATTGGTGGGAAAGGGACAGACGGAATACAGGATCAGGGACTCGACGAGTTCGGGCAGGGTGGTGTATGGTGTGGTGAAGATGACATTGTTTAAGACAAAGAAGCCCCGGGATTTCAGGTATTTGTTAAGCGGGATAACGTGCCGGTCTAAAGAATAACCCTTCTGGTTTTGATCGATGGTGGCTTGAGATAGGCCATCGGTGCCCAGGTTAAGGTAGCGAAAATTACACTGTTTCAGCCATTCTACGAGTTCAGTATCGATCTCGTCTCCATTAAGCAGGCTGCGAACGCTCGAGATAGCAGAGAACTCAAAATAGTTACCCAGTCCCAGCCGTTGCACCTCCTGGCAGAATTCGTATATACGCTGGCGGTTGACCAGGAAATCGTCGTCGGTAATGGCGATGAGGATCCTGTCCTTCAGGTTTGGGATTTCAAATACCATGCCCTGGCTACGGCAGGCCTCCAGCCTCGCCTCCAGCTCAGAAACGGTTATCTGCTCGTCGAATTCCAAGAGGAGCCTAGCCAGCAACCAGTCAGTGAGGGCCTGGGCGCTCCTTCTGGCCATGGTCTGACGCTCGTCTCCCTCCTGCCACGGGGTGACGCAGTGATAGCGCTTTCCTGTCCACCGGGCACAAAACCGGCAGTCGTAGGGGCACCCCCTCGAGGTGTGCCAGTAGTGGAGGCTCTTCTTATCTAGGGGTTGAGGCAGATGATAGGTGGAGGGGACATTAGTCACATGAATATTGTGGCAAATCCATCGGCTATACGTCCTGAGCAAGATACCACCGGCAAACCCCTTGACCTCTTCGATCTGAGCTGAGCTTAATCCTTGGCTTCTGCTGGAATTGCCAAGTATGAGGGCAATCTGGGGCAAGACCTCGTCGCCGTCCCCCTTGACTAGCATATCGAAATCGGGGACAAGGCAGGCCAGTTGTTCTGCGGTCTGGGAGGTAGGACCTCCGATCAGGACGAAGGCGTCAGGCAGTGTGCTTCTGAGTTTGCCTATCAGGCTATTGACGTTTTCCAACTGGTCATCGGTGATGGAGATGGCGATGACATGGGGAGGGTTGCCGTCAAAGCTCTCGACCCGGCGATAGCCTTCGATGTAGGCATCCATCATCCTCAGGTCCCTAATGTGGCTGCGTTCCGCCTTGATGCCCGAAGCCTTCAGCCGATCCTCAAGGACATGGACACCGTAGTCAGAAGCCAACCCCAGGGAGATTAGCAGTACATAAGGTAACCCTCGCCTCTTCCCCTTTCCGCCAGATACAGACTCTCTCTCCCCCTCGGCTGAGAGAGTGAAATTGCCCTCACCGAACAACCTTCGGATGGTCTCTATCTGGCTATAGCCCCCCTGGTGAAGGAATTCGTAGCCGACCTTGGCATTTAGGGTGCAGGTCTCGCCCCGAGGCACCAACTCCAGATCTATAGCCGCTTCGGCGAGGTCATCGATCACAGATATTTGGCCCTCCATTTCCATATTGGGCAGAGCACTCTTTGAGGCTTGGCCTGCCCTTAGATCAGCCACGACCGTCGCTAGCGACTTGATCAGCCTGAACAAGGCACCGTTCTGGAGCTGCCTTGAGGTCACGTTCTCCACCTCCCAAAGACCGGGGAAACCGAGGCTGTTTATGAGGTAGCCCCCTTCGCCATCGGGGACTATGGCCCGGTTGATGAAGGATTGGTCAAAACGGGCCTTGTTCACCGTGGCCAGTGCCTCCGCCGCTTCCTCCAGTTGGCCAAGCTGGCTCTCCAGTTCGGCTAAGTCCACCCCCTTGGCCTTGCCCCCTTGGATGGCCTTCTTCACCAGCTCTGTGGCCTCATCATACCTAGCCAGCCGGGCATATATGTCGGAGAGTAGGGCACTCGCCCGGGGGTGAGCTGGCGACGCTAGCAATAACTCCTTTAGCCTATCGATGGCGGCATGCAGTGGGCCCTCTATGCTGAGTTTGGTCGCCTCATCCAGGAGGCCACCTATTTCCCTTTTTCGATCCGTCTTGCCCATATACCTCACTCACTGATCCTTCGGTGAGTCAGGGCCCATTCGCAACCCTGGCTCCCCTCTATGGCAGACTTCTGTGCCGGACAAAACGTCAGATTAACCACCACCCATCCCATATAAGAAGACCTCTTGCCACGATGACTATAGGGTGAGCAGTAGCGCCGGATGGATCAGGTTTCACTCGAAAACCGCCCTTACCCTCCTCGGGTATCGGTCAAAGCTTTACCCTCTCCTGAAGGAAGGCAATTATGCTCTCTAGCGGGGTCTCGATTGGAAAGACCTCAGCCACCACCGCCTTGAACTCTGGGATGTCCTTTTTCAGGATTGAGCCGCCAACGATGACCCTCTTGTCGGTGATACTCCTCTCCTTTGCTTATGCGCCAGGGAATGGAAGCTGAGACCAATAACGTCAATGTCTTCCTCGATCGCCGTCTCCACTATCTTCTCCGGGCTCTTCCTTAACCCAAGATAAATGACCTCCATCCCGGCGTCCCGCAACGCCCAGGAAACCAGCCTGATCCGGAAATCGTGATCGTCCAGTCCTAGTCGATTTCTTTACGCTCATCTCACACCTGCCTTGGGCGGTCTTCTTGTACGTAGTTTACCATATGTCGGGCTGTGCTACTACCGGCATGGCCTGGGCTGGGCCTCCTCCGGCCCTCTTGAGGTGACAAAGGAAGCTTGGTGCCTATACATCCAAACGACACAATCCATCGTTTTGTAGAATGTCGCCCGTTGCCATGGCTAGCTTCTCGACTTCAGCCCACACAGGGAACACGATCGAAGGCAAGAACCTTCTTCCTCGTTCTGCCACGAGGTATGCCCAGCCTTTGCAGCTCCATTTCCACCTCCGCGGTGCGACCCTCGAGGAGATAGGACCTGAAGGGTTCCGGGACCTTGTTCACGTCCAGTTGGTGCACTATCACCCCCAATCTAATGGATAGCGACTCAAACCATGGATGCACTATCCTATTATCCACCGCCACATTTACCACCGCCGCTTTTCCACTGGTGAAGGCACGATACAGGGCGGCGCCGATTTCCTGGGGCTCGGCGACATACTCGCCGTGGCAGCCGAGGACCTCGGACAGCTTGTCGTACCTTACATTGGGCAGCATGTCCCAAGAATCTACCTGACCCTGAAACCAGCAGTGCGCTCCGCCAGTGACGCTACCCGTATTGCACACCACATACACTACGGGCAGATTGTATCTCAGCGCCGTCTCGATGTCGCCACCAGCAATCCCCATGCTGGTGTCGCTGGCGAGAACAATGACCTGTTTTCCAGGTCTCGCCAGCTGAGCGCCAATGCCCATGCCAATCCCGTGGCCATGGCCGCCTGCTTCCCCCGAGTCCAGAATCTGCCCTGGGAATTTGGCCTTGATTCTATCTGAGAGGTACGTACTACAGAGGAAGGAGTCGAGAATAATAGTAGCGCTGGGGTCGAGGAAGCCGGCAATTTCCCGGGAAAGGATCCAGGGATGAATTGGGATGTGTTTCTCATACTCCGCCTCATCCTCTGCCAGTCCCTCTTCCAGCGCCCGACGGCAAAGGGCAAGATGCTCCAGCCAACCGTTCTTCTGTGCCACCTGCCCCACACGCCTCCTGGAGCGTTCTATCATCTGCCTCAATACCAGCTTGGGGCTGCCAAGGATGAACTCCTCGGTGGGCAAGGGTGCCCAGCCGTCGGTTGCCGATTCGTGGACAACAATCCGTTTTGCCTGTCGAGGCCAAGCTGGGGGCATGCCACCCCGCTCGAACCATCCCAGTCGAAGCCCGACTATCATGATAGCATCAGCTTCGCTCCAGAAGTCTGCCCTATACGCCCCACCCACAGCCAGAGGGTGATCTTCGGGCACAGCACCCCTCGCCATTCTTCTCATATTGACGGGTATGTTCAGCAATTCGACAAGCTCCTGAAGCTCACTTGCAGCCTCGGACCAGTAGACTCCCTCTCCAGCCACTATCACAGGCCTCTCCGAATTCAGAAGCAGGTCCACTGCCCTATCTATAGCAGCGGGGTCTCCCGGCGTCGCCGAGGGCCATGCCATAGCCTCCTTTGGCACATCTCCGAGAAGACTATCCTCATCCCTTATCGAACCGAGAGCGCGCATAGTAAGCCCCAGGACTATGGGTCCTGGAGGGTAGACCATAGAGTCTCTAAGAGCCCACCGTAGATAAAGGGGCACCAGGCGTCTATCGTCTATGTCGATGCTCCACTTGGTCATCGTCTCACAAATCCTGCTCGGATAGACCTCCTGAAGAGTCCCCCTGCCACTTTGATCCCACTCATGCATGCCGAAGAGCCCGATAACGGGGCTGTGAGCATGCCAGGCCTGGTTTATACCGCCTACCGAATCGGTCACGCCCATCCCGGCGGTACCAAAACAGATCCCTGGAGATCGGGTGCACCGAGCATAGGCATCAGCAGCATAGGCCGCAGCCTGCTGGTGACGCATATGAATTCGCTTTATGCCAAGCTCGTGGAAACCCGTCTCCAGGGCCCATACATGAGTTGCGGGGATGCCGAAGACGTATTTTACGTTGTGCTCCTTTAGTATGGAGCCCACCACTCTGCCGCCATGAAGAGGGTAAGCTTCTCCCTTTGGCTCGGGTGCCTCGGGGGTCTCGGGGGGCTCTGGCGGTTTGGGTAGTGGTTGTGGTACACCAGGTGTCGGTCGCTTCTTTGGTATTCGACCCATTTCGTCCTCCTTGCGAATATATTTCTTTGCGCTGTAAATTGCGGCGAGCACCTTCCCATCTATGCTGAGTTGTTCGTTTAGCGCTTTGACGATATATCAGCTTTGCTAAAGGGAGGGGTAATAAGGCCACTCCCCCTTCTTTATCATAGATAATTGTCGCCTGCGTACGAAATTTCGGTCTTGTCGGTGCGCTTCTCCCAATCTTTCAACACCTTTTCCAAGGCTCTTGAAAAGGCTCTGCTACCCGCAGGGCTTACAGTCTAGGAGTACGTGACGCTGTGGGCAATGTTGCTTTCTTCTACGCGTCTGACACCGACAGAGGTTTCACGGCTGCTTCCTATCGAGACCAACTCTGTCAGTGGACTCCTTGATCGGCTTCAAGAGCGGAGACTCATAACACGACGCCGCTCATCCCGTGACAGGCGCACCGTGAGACTGACTTTGACACAGCGGGGAGTGGAACTGTTGAGTACGATCGTTCCTTCAGTCCGCGAGCTGCTGTCAGATATTTTTGGAAGCCTGTCGGCTGAGGAACGGCAGTTCCTAGACCGTGTATCGCGTAAGATCGGCAACGCTATCGCATCTCGCCTTGGGGTGAATCCGGAACACCTTGACACAACCATAGAACGGCTTGCTGGAGAAGTTGCAAAGTTCAACAAATCTCAAAGCAAGTAGCCCTCAGGTCTAAAAGGAAGGCCCGGCTGAGCCTCTCCGTCCAACTACCCAACTCTACGATTTTCTTCAACCAGTCTTCGGAGTCCTTGAATTGGATGGTTGTACTCGTCCAGTGCATTAACGCCACGTCACCTCCATTCTTTGCGTCGAGTGGCAGGACTATGACATAGATAACCCGCTGACCTAAGACAGGGGTCTACGCCCGCGCCACCAGCCTTTGGCAACCATGACGGGCAGATACCATATCACCGACCATGACAGCAACTTCCTTGCCTCCCATATCTCCTCTGGCTTGATATAGAGCGTCGCTGGCATGGTGCCTGTGATCTTGCCCTTGAGGACTAAGTCCGCCCCTGCTCGCTCAAGGGAAGATACGGCCAGCATCAGGCTTCCATCCTTAAGGTACAGCTTCATACTCTAGCCCCGTTGCACACTCAACCAGCCATCTTTTCCATAACGTTAGCTCCCCACTTCTAGAGTGGGAACTCCGAAAACACCAAAGAGTTCGGATTCCCTTTTGATACCTCGTCAAGCGATCACTTTCTCGAAATCGATGCCCAGGTCTTCCATTACCACCGGCATCGCTGATCTCGCCCCGCCGTTAACCCCGGCACCGGGGTAACAAGAGGCGCCACACATATACAGCCGCTCTATCGGAGTTTTGAAGTGTCCCCAGCCCATGAGTGGCCTGTTAGAGAAGAGCTGGTGGATGTAATGCCCTATGTGCATGAAATCGCCTTCGACGTAATCGAGCTGCCTCTCTAGGTCGAGCGGGGTCATGAAGCCGCCACGCCAAAGGATGTTGTCATCCCCCATATTTGTGGTGTGTTCACGCAGCTTTTCCAGAATGCTATCCGCCAGTTCTTGCTTTATCTCATCCCACCTTTGCGGTCCACCCTTGATGTAATAAGGGTTCCAGCAGCCGGTATACAGGGTATGCTTCCCTGCAGGCGCCCGAGTGGGATCATGGAGAGTGCAGCAAAGGCTGTGCAGCAACTTGTTCGTGGTGAGACCTCGCTTGTAGCCCTCGTGCACCTCGAGAGCCTCTTCCAAGTAGGGTGACAAGACAGGCCAGAATGAGCGGTTGGCATCACCGCCGGCCTTAAACTTGGGAGCTTCATTTAGCTCCAGGTGCTGCGCGAAAAACATGTGGGTACTGGGCTTAATACGTTTGACTTTCGATGGAAAATCGGCCGGCAGATGCTCAGCGTCTACTAGCTGCAAGAAGAGTCGCTTCACATGGAGGGCAGAAACCACCGCCTTCTTGGCCAGGATCTCCTCGCCGGACTCCAGAATAACGCCCTTGGCCTGGCCTCCTTCTACCTTGATGCGCTTCACCGGGCTAGAAGTCCTGATGGTACCCCCCAGATCTCTTACACAGGCTGCTGTCGCCTCACTGAGCATTCCAGATCCACCCTCGGGAAGTGGAAAACCGCACCTGGATATCAGCGGAACCATCGCGAACAGAACGAAGGCTGTGCCCTGCTCAGCGGGTCCCATCGCTGCCTCCGACGATACTCTACAAATCATAGTCTTCACCGCGTCACTCTCGAACCACTCATTTGCGATATCAAGGGGGCTCATCATCAGCGCCCTGATGATATCCCGCCCCTCCTCACTTCCCTCCAGCATGGAGACTATCGTCCCGAAGGGAAGGGGAGGAGAATACAGGAACGGAAGCAGCATTTCGAGTATGGTGCTACTCCACTCGTAGAATTTTTGATAGGCTTCAGCATCTTTTTTGGAGAACTCCTCGATAGCGGCGCAGGTCTTATCCACGCCCGGATAATAGAGGCTCAATTGCCTGTCATCGGGGAAGATGACCGTTGTGCACACCTCCGGGAATATGTACTTCAGCCCATACTTCGACAGGAGCCCCAGTTCGTCATTCTTGATGACCGGGTTGGGCTGAATGAAGAGATGACCTATCGAGGTAACATCGTGCTTAAACCCGGGCGTACCTATTTCTCTTGTGAGTGCACCACCGCCAACAAACGGCTGCTTCTCAACCAGACAGACGTTCAGTCCTGCCTTGGCCAAATAGGCCGCCGCGAGCAGCCCATTAGTTCCAGCGCCCACCACCACAACGTCATACTCTGCCATTTCGATCCTCCTTTTTGTGTATTCTTCTCACCCCCGACCTTCCCACTTCTCACATCGTTTCACCTCTGCTTGCTTGTCTTCCAAGGCGCGAAGCAGTCTTCACACCGGGGCCCGCACGCTGTGACGTCACTTCGCTGTCGACCTGGCTAGTCAACCATGCAATAGCCGCCGTTAACACTCAGTAGCTGACCGGTAATCAACGAGCCCTAATATCTCCTATCTTGACTCCCGCGGAGCCGGCTAACTGGATCTGTAAAGCAGCGCGCTACCGTGCTTGGGTGATGGCCTCCACCCAGCTGGGATTGCAGAAAGCCAGGTACTGGGGCGGCACGAGTTTTCGCTCGATGATCAGTCCCCGAATCATCTCCGGTATCTCATTCCACGGTATATGCCCGAAGAAGGAGAATATGCCCAGGGTCAGGTATATCTCGTGAACGGCCAGGGGCTGGGTGAAGCAGTTCACCACCGCCGGTTTGGATTTGGTTCTCACATAGTCCATGCCTCTCTTTAGGGCAGGCTTGATCTCCTTATCCTGTTCCACAAGCTCGCCCTGGCAGTCAAAGGCCTTAAACATCTCGTCATAGCGAATGCCATCTAGGGTCATCCAGCTGTCCTTATGTACATCCCCGGTGGCAGCCCAACCAGGGATGCTCAAGGCGGGAGCTCCTCCTCCCAGACAGCCGTTGTTGAAGAGAACGAACAGGACCGGGATATCCCATCTGGACGCGGTCTCAATGTCCATGCCGCCAGCGCCAATGCCCCCGTCACCGACCAGTGCCACAATAGGCACACGCCTATCCGTGGCCATGCCGGCACCTATGGCCATTCCCATCCCGTGGCCAAGGCCAACGCACTCACCGGAATCCAGGACCTGGCCTGAGCGCACCGCGGTCACCCAGTCTGTGGTGTAGCCTGCGGCTGTGAGTCCGTCGAAGATCAAGATGTAATCGTCCTTCAGCTCCTCACGCAGGAACTCACCGATCTGTTTGCCCAGGAGATTGGGGTGTAGCGGCACAGCCCCCTCCTGAGGCTTGGCCATCTCGATAGCCCTCCTCCAGTATTCCGCCCTGGCATCGGCGACAAACTGACGCCACTCATTCCATTTCTCCGGTGGCTTTTTAACCCCCATCGCCTTGAGGCAATCGATCATCTGCCTCAGCACCAGCTTCATATTGCCGATCAGTTCCATCTCCGTGGGCAGTGTGAAGTTGATGTTGTCAGCACAGGTCTGCACCTGGCAGTACCTCGCCTCATGACTCCAGTATGGCGTGTCACCATGGTTCTCTAAATAGGCGACGCGTAGCCCCAGGATGAGGCAGCGATCCGCCTTCCTGAACACCCTTCCCCGTGCACGGCCACCACAGTTTAGGGGGTTGTCCTCTGAGAAGGCACCACGGGCCACCCGGCGGGTGTGGCAGGGAATACCTGTCAGCGCAACAAGCTCGTTGAGCTCTTCTACGGCATCGTCATAGTGCACTCCCTCACCCGCGATTATTACCGGCTGGCGTGCCCCCGTAAGCCATTTCATAACCTCTTCCACCAGAGCCGGGTTCGCCTGGGTTTCGTGTTTCCGAGGCGGGAAGAATCCCGGGTTATAGTTGAACGTGAAGTTATACTTGGGCTGAACGCGCTCTGCATCAATCATAAGCATCATATGATGTAGGGCCAGGGTTACCGGTCCGGTAGGCGGGGTAACAGCGGATCGAAACGCCCTTTTCAGTTCGAAGAGCACGTATTCCGGCCTATCGAGGCGCCGCACCCACTTTACCAGGTCCTTATACATGCACGCTGGGTCAAAGCGGCCGAAGAACGGATTCGTATCGTAGGCGCCGCTCTGGTGGCATGTCTGGAGATGAACCAGCGGTGACTGAGCAGCATAAGCCTGCCCAAGACCAGCTGAGACATAGCCCGCCGCCGTGCCGTCCCCGGTCAAAACCACTCCAGGTCTCCTGGTCACCCGACCGTAGGCGTCAGCGGCAAAGCTAGCACATTGCTCGTGGCGGACATGCACCCTCTTGATGCCGACGTGCTGGAAGGAGTTCTCCAGAACGGCACTGTGGCCACTGGTGAGGCCAAAGACACAATCAACCTTCTCCTCGATAAAGATATCGGCAATCATCTCCAGGAGATTGCCCATCTCCATCTCCACCGGTGGCTCCTCTCGTATTATCTCCATATGTGGTTTTAGCTCATCGGTAAGCATATACTCTTCCATGGTACTCCTCCTATTAGTCGTCAGACACTAATACTGCCCGCTGCAAAAGACTGATCCTTTAATCTATCACCCCCTTCCTTACACTCGCGTGAATTTCGTTGGCCACCATGATGGTGGTCAGAATGCTCCACCCGCCAGCTCGGCTCTTCTACACGCTAGTGATACATCACCTTCTCTTCTAGGTTACCTGAGTGCCAGATGCATTCGGTGGTACTGAAGCACAGTGCGGGCGACATTGATTGCTGAGTCCGCCGCCTGCTGTGTGGCACAGCCGTAGCCGCCAGCATCACAGCCTACGTAGAATAGACCTCGCAGTGGAGCCTTTACTGAAGGCTTGCCCCGCCCGCATTGGCCAACCACCTGAGCTAGGCCGATGCACTCGCCCCCCTGCCCGGAGAGGACATGATCCCTAAAGAGCGAGGATATTTCATGGGTGTGAAAGTGCTCCTTTTTTTCAATATGTTGAGGGACTTCAGGCCAGATTTTGGCGACCGTGTCATCGATCTTGTTCCACCAGAGCTCGAGGTCTTTCCTCTCGATGTCAGGGGAGCAGAAGGTAAGTGTCGTAAAACACTGCTTACCTGGAGGGGCCAGGCTTGGGTCGCACACCGCGGGCACTACCGCAAAGATCATTATCTCCTCAGGAACCTGAGTCTGTTGCCGTAGGCAGCGATCCAGGTTCAAGTACAGGTCGTCGGAGCAGCTAAAGTACATGGGATACTCCAGCACCGGCTTGCTCAGAAAGTAGCGGGCGCCTATACCTCCCAAGCCTACGACTAGGTCCTTGACATAGTTCACGTAGGCCTTGTCGAAATGCTCCTCCCCCACCAGCTTGAGCACTGTAGGTTGAATCCCCACGTTGCTTATCACAATAGGGGCCCGAAAGGCACCTGCGGACGTATCCACCCCGCGAACCTGGCCGTCCTCGACGATGATCCGCTCCACCCTGGTCTTCAGCCGCACCTCACCGCCGTTACGTTTGACGGCTTCGGCACAGACCTCAGCAAACCGCCCGTAGCCACCCTTAGGGTAGCTCATGACGCTGCGGGTAAGCATGTCCCCAAGGAGTTTCACGCCCTCCGCGCCATCAGCAAGCTCCATAGGTAGCCCCAAGGCAAGGTTCATGAGCACCGCCATGACGCTATAGAAGGGCTTAGGTACGCTATAGCGGGAAACGAAATCATCAAAGCTGAGTCCGCCCGCCTCCAACTCCTCGATCTGCTCAGGTGTGGTCAACACGGCCTCCATAAGGAAGCGGCCAAGCTCCTCTGACTCCTCTGGCTTCAGGTCGAGCCAGGAAGCAACCACGGACACGTCCGGCAACCGGCCGCCGGGCCAGAGAAAGGGCTTGTATTCCCCGGATGATGGGGCGCGGTAGAACAGACAACCGCAGGGGTCCGGCCGCACCAGTTCCAATTCAGCCTCCATTCCCAGAGCCTTCAGTACCGCGTCAAACGGCGTATCAAGCTGGGGCACTCCACATATCGGAAAAAGTTCGTAGGTGAAGCCCCGCCGGGAAAGCGACATCGCTTTACCACCCGGCCTATCATTCTTATCTATGAGGAGGGTTTTCACCCCATCCTTCGCCAACAGGGCAGCACAGGGAGCGCCGCCTGGACCCGCCCCCACTACAATCGCATCATAAGTTGTGTCTTTCGTAGTCATTCTCCTTCCCTCCACTAAGAACTTTCCACAGGCTCAGCGGTTGTGCTCGTTCAGTAAACCAGTGACACATCATCCCCTCTCGTTCATGGCTCCCTTGTCTCCATTTCTAACCGAGGCCCCGATGTCAGCAGGCGGAACCACGACAATAATCAAAAAAGGCCACAACCACTCGAGGATGACATTCGCATCGCTACAAAGGGGTCTAGCCTTTAAGACCTGACCCCGTAATCACTTACCCGAGGTGGCAAGGGTTAACGCACCTCGTGGGGACAGGATTTACCTTGGCTCAGGCGATACGTAGGATTGGTGTCGTCTGAGTCCGTTATTTAATAAATCAAAGGGCAATTCGGTGAAGTGAGAAATGTCGATGCTCTTTGATCTCAAGGCCTGTTCACCGAGGGCGAGATGGATTATTCCGTTCCACATGGCCACCATAATCTTCGCCGCCTGCCATGGATGGTTTCTTATGAAAACGCCCTGCTCAATACCCGTCTGAATTACATCGCTGACAATCTTGATGCCTAACCTTGCCTTGTCGTTCAATTCATTGAACAAGCCATCTGAAATAGCCTTCCTAGACTCACCTTGCTGAAGAAACATCAACATCCGAAAATACTGGGGATGCTCCAGCAGATAGACGATATACGCTTTGCCAACTTCCGCGAGCTTTTCGTCAGCTGCCAGACTCTGCGTCGCTGACTTCTCCATTCCGCCGACGATTGCATCCGAAGCATTGAGCAATATCGTCAAATATAAGCTGCCTTTGCTGTTGAAATAATAGTAGACGCTGCCCTTGGCTTGTCCAGCTCTCTCTGCAATTCTGTCCACGGTTGTGGCATGGAATCCATCTTGAGAGAAGAGTTCCTCGGCAGCTTTCAAAATGCGCGTTTTGCGCTCTCCAGGTCGCTTTCGCCGACTAGCCATTGTTTCACTGCTAGACAATGCCGAGAACTTTTTGACTCTCATTCAAAATATATAGCACACTGAGCAAACGTTGTCAAGCACCTGCGGGCGGAAATTTTGACGGAAATCACCCCACCTGAAGAATGAAAACTTTCAAGCAATTCACCCACCCTGGAGAGCAAACAAATGCAGGTCCATCGCCCACGGTCGCGTAGGCGCTGCGGATGCCGTCCGCAGCGGTGCAGAAGCGGATCTGCTGTTTCATAGCTGAAATGTCCGACACTATCGGTCTGGCATTCCCCATGTTACAAAGGTGTTGCACCAGGGGTGTTTCTATGAACCCATGACCTCCAACGCTGTCTGGTTGCATGGCGTCTAAGCCATCAATCACGTCTTCCGCACGAGCCAGGGGCTGGCTACAAAAGGAGGTCGTCTATGGAGCGTGATCTTCCTAGAGTATCGTAGTTGATTAGGTGGCAATACACTACCACCATAGAGAGGTGCTGTCAAAGGGCGACGGTGGAGGCGTAGCCTATGGTTCTTAGCACCTGGCGCCGAGCTAGGCAGCGGACCGTCCGCGGTGGAAATTGCACAGTAAGCCAAAATGTGCACTTAGTCAGGCAGCCCTTCTTCGAGCCAAGACAGGGGCCAAAGCCACTACTCGCGACTAGACGTCCGCGGGACAAGTAAGGTATATTTGGGAAAGGGAGACGATGGGGAAGTTGCAATACTGCCTACCCTGAAAATGGGACGATTTTCGAGCTAACTTCATAGCTGAAAGGCCCTGGTTGCAGTTCTCTGCCTTCTAAGCTGTGGGTCGTTGGTTCGAATCCCACCAAGGGACGCCAGCTACAAAACCGAGGGGATCCTAAGGGGATCTCCGGTTGATTTTCTCCAAGTTAAGGTGTTGCGGCTGCCGAAGCCCTTTTGCCAAGTTAATGACTCACCACTTACTCTCTCTACGAGAATGTTATAGGGGCTGATGGCTCTTTTTACAATATCTGTGATGGGCGTATGATGCCAATGTAATAGCCTCTTTCACAATAGACGGAAAGATGTCCCCTTTGAGTTAGATACCTCGCTGCTCTTGATATTGAAAGTACTTGTAAATGGCGCTAGCCGCCTTACCCACACTGTGAAATACCGGAACCCCCGCTTCATAGCATCTCTGCTGCGCCTCGAACATACCTTGACATCCCTGAGCCGACGTAAAAGAATGTATGGCAATCGCCATGGCCTTGTCGATCTGTTGGTAGCAGGCAATGGCCCCTTCCAGCATCGTATTCAGCATGTCGATGGCATCCGGGATGTAGGGGGTGAGCCCCGAGGCAATATGGGCGATCACCGCATCTACTTCTTGCCAGCTGGCGACGACCCTAATAGTCCGGGAAAAGCCCTCGGGATCCATAGCCGCTATTTGTGCGTCTATGGGGTTTCTAAACATTGAGCCCTGCTCCGGGATAAAGGCTAGGAGTTGATCCTGTATATTGGACGCAAGTGCTGGCAAATGCAGCCCAGCCCTCTCACAGTCATCGGTGGCCTGCACGCTAGCCCCACCACCAAGACCAACTACGGCTACGTTTCGACCCCTAGGTGCTCTCATATATAGCAGCGAGACTGCGACGTCAACCATCTCGTCCAGGTCGTAAACCCTAATCGCCCCAGCCTGCTTTATGGCAGCATCCCAGTGGGCACTCGAGCCAGCCAGAGACCCAGTGTGAGTGGCTGCAGCGCGGCTGCCACCATCGGTAATCCCCCCCTTAAGAATTATCACCGGCTTGGCTTTGGCCGTATCCCTAAGCACCCGAAAGAATCTGACTCCATCCTTTGTACCTTCAATATAGGCGGTGATGAGCTTGGTTTCGGGATCGTGGGTCAGGTACTCCAATAAATCGGTCTCATTGATGTCACAGGCATTGCCGTAGCTCACAACTTTGCTGAAGCGAATGCCACGGTTGGCCGCTGCCCGCACAAAGTAGAAACTGTTGCCCCCACTCTGCGAGATAAAAGCTACTGGCCCCTTTTCCTGGGGGAAATCAAAGGCAAAGCTCACTCGGCCGGAGGGGCAATAGACACCCATACAATTGGGGCCCAGAATTCGTACACCACCCTGACGAGCGATCTGCACTAGCTTGGCCTCACGCTGCCTTCCTTCTTCTGCCCCAGTCTCGCTGAAACCAGCAGTGAAGAGCGATACTGTCTTCACTTCCTTAGCTACGCAGTCCTCTATAAGCCGAGGGGCTGATTGGGCGCCGATGCATGAGACTACATAGTCCAGCGGGCCAGAAACATCTTTGATACTGGGGTAGACTTTCAGACCCTGGGCCTCACCTCCATTGGGGTTGATGGGATATAGCCTTTCTCTGTCGAATCCCAGCCTCAGCAGGGACGCAAGATATATCTGCCCCATCACTTTGGTTGGATCGTTTGAAACTCCGACCACGGCTAAGGATCGCGGGTGGAAAATGTGACTTAGGTCTTGCAATCTTGGCTCCTTTCAAACAGCGGTTGGCCTTGAAGGCTCTCAAATGGATATCTAGCATTGGAATGCAACCGAATGGTGCTGGGTAATGCCGTATTGCAGGTATTTGCCGTATCCCACCAACCAGCATAGCTTCATACTCGAAACGGCGATACTAAAAGATTATAATGGATGACGGGAGGGAAAGAAAGCCTTCTTCCTGCGTTCATGAAGTATTTACATGGTTGGAAAGACAGGTTGTGCCAGCAAGGTAGGGCGCTCACCACTCTGAGCCTATCCTTGTAATCACACGTGTAATCTGTAACCCTTGGGCCCATGTTCCTTATCTACATTTCTTGACGTCTAGTGAGTCCCAGCTTCTGCAGCATCGGTTTCACTCCCCTACAAACTTGACATGGGTTACCTACCAGCATAAGCTAGTAGGACAAAGGCACAATATACCGGACTGCTTTTCAGCTTCGAGGAACATCCCATTGATTGTCGATCTGCACGTTCACACTAGGCTGGGCTCTGACGACAGCGTTATAACGGCTGAGCAGATTATCACACAGGCTAAGAAGAGGAGGCTGGATACTATCTGTATCACCGAGCATGGCAATGTGAAGTCACAAATCCCTAGGCAGCTTCTGGATCAGAGGGATCTGTTGGTCTTCGTCGGGATGGAAGCAAGTACCGAACTGGGGGACGTGTTGATTTTTGGGATGGATAGCTACCCCAGGCAGATCTGGCGCGCAGCCGACATCCGGCGCCTGGTAGTGGAGGCGGGAGGCGTAATGATAGCCGCTCATCCCTTCAGATACAGCCTTGCTCAGAATGCAGTCCTGACCAGTTCTCGCGAATTCACCGTAGAAGATGCTTGCCGGCAGAGGCTACTACAGCTAGTCGATGCGCTTGAGGTGGTCAATGGGTGGGCGACCAAGGAAGAGGTTGCCTTCACTCGGAAAGTGGCTCGCCGGCTAGGTATGAGTGGTGCCGGGGGCAGCGACGCCCACTACCCGGAGCAAATAGGCTGTTGCGTCACCGTGTTTGACAGATTCATTGGTACTGAAACGGAGCTGATAGAGGAATTGAAGAATGGGAGGTTCAGGCCAGAAGATCGGCGCAGTGGCAAACGAAAGGGTCCCACAGCGTGGCCCATGTGAAAAGGTAATAAACTGGGAGCATCAATAGTTCCCCCAGTCGTTAAGAGGATCGGTATTCAGCCGATTACCTCCCCAAGAACCTGGGCTCCCTCTTCTCTAGAAACGACATTACCCCCTCTTTGAAATCCTCGGTACCGAACAGCAGGCTGTTCAGGTAGAGCTCAAAGTCCAGTTGAGCCGCCAGATCTATTTCGGAGGCCCCCTTGTAGATGGCACGCTTGGTAAGTCCCAGGGCTATGGGGGCGCCGCTAGCCAGCTCCCTGGCCAGGGCCATAACTTCATCCATCAGCTCCTCATGGGGCACGATCCTGCTCACGATGCCCAGTCGCAGCGCTTCATAGGCATCGATCACATTTCCCCTGAACATGAGCTCACATGCCTTCTCAGTGCCCACGATGCGGGGCAGAAAGTAGGTAGAACCCGTATCGGGAACGAGGCCCCTTTTCACGAATATCTGGGAGAACTTGGCCTGGTCTGACGCGATCCTGATATCACAGGCGAGGGCCAAGCCAAAGCCGGCTCCAGCAACTACCCCGTTTATGGCGGCTATGACTGGCCTGTCCATCTGGCGCAGCTGGTGGGCTACCGTTACTATTCCCGGCCAGCTGCTTAACTCGTCTCTCACCGACCTTCTCTCCGTCACTCGGGCCAAAGATGTTACATCAGCACCCGAGGAGAAGGCCCGCCCTGCACCGGTTATCACCAGCACCCGTACGTCGAGGTCACTGCGAATCTCTTCTATAGCTTGCACTCCCTCCTGCATCATCTCTTCGTCCCAGGCGTTGAGCTTGTTCGGCCGATTCAGGGTAAGCGTCGCAACCCCAGCCTCCTTTGTGACTATGAGCGTGTTGTAGGCCATCTTTACACCTCGCTTTATTAGAATGCAACCACCGCTCTAAACGGCGCAGGGTAGACTATCCTTCTGTCCCCTGGAGAGGTTATACCACATTCTTACAGAATCTAACAAGTCCAGGCGAGATACTCCCCCGGCCATTGTTGACACCGACAACGCCCCGTGTTACAGTCTCTTAGCATACCAAAAAGGTGCACTTGGCTGGAGAGGAGGTGATTGCAAAAGCGGACAAGTCTATATTGGATAATCTAGGCTAGTTACCGACTCTGGACGCAAGGAGAATAACCGTGGCGCAGAAGAAGAAAAAGGAGAAAATGATTATCGACCAGCTCAAACCGCACTACGAGCTGGAAATGGAGATGTTTCCCCCGGAGTTGCTGGAGCAGGGGAACCTTTTCGAAATGATGACCGACATATTCAAAGAAGAGCGAGTTGAATGTGTCTTCTGCCTTACCAGCGGGGCCAGTCTGCCCATCGAGGGTCATCTGGAGCACGCGGGGATAAAGAGGGTGCATGTCCGCCATGAGCAGGCCGCTGGCTTTGCCGCCGACGCCTACGGGAGGTTAACCAGGAGGCCAGGGGTAGTTATTACCGGTGATGGGACCGGGCTTAACTTTGTCTCCGCAGGTATTGCCCAAGCTTACGCTGCCCAGTCTCCCGTTGTCCACCTCATAACCTGCATGAGCACCAGCGGCGGCTACGATACTTTCCCCATGTTTGGCCGGGTTATACCAGATCAGATGCTCAATCCCTTTACCAAGTGGACACGGCGCCTGGATGATGCCAATTACTTCCTCTTCGAATTAAAACGGGCATTCAGGGATTGCGTCAGCTCACCCCCTGGGCCGGTGTCCCTGGGCTTATCGGCGGTGGCATCCATTACTCAGCGGCTCGACATGAAGATCAACCTTACCATGGGCTACAAGCCTGGGTTCTATCCGCCCCGTCAGGTTAGGACACAAGCCGACCCTGCCCTGGTGCAAGAGGCGATGAACTGGCTGATGAAGGCGGACCAGCCGACCATTATGGCTGGGGAGGGTGTTCACCAAGACGATGCCGTGGAAGAACTGAACGAGTTGGTGGCCTTGACCGGTATCCCCTGCCATACTCGGAGAATAGCCCGCGGCGCCATCTCCGAGGATAACCCCCTCAATTGTGGCGGTCGCGCCAGGGGCAAGATGCTGCGGGCATCCGATCGCTGCCTCATCCTCGGGCTCCGGGTTACCTTCCTGGAGAACTATGGTAGCCCACCGTTCTGGAACCATAACGGCAGGGTCTGCCAGGTGCAGACCTGCAAGGAGAACTTCAATCTGGCGCTGCCGACAGAGCTGGAGGTCGTCGGCAACATGAAGATGGTGCTAAGGCAGATGATCGATTGCCTTAAGGGGATGGGGATAAAGGGGCCGCCGGAGAAGTGGAATCAGTGGCGCCAGTTTGTGGCTGAGGCCAAAGCAGATTACGAGGTGAGAGCCGCTGCCAGAACCAAGGATATGGAGGGGGAACTGCCCCTTCACCCAGATATCCTGGGCAGGCAGATAGCTGAGTTCCTGCGAGAAGAGCTTCACGATGACTACATTGTGATCTTCGATGGACTCACTGCCTCAGGCTATACCACTGATTGGATAAAAGCGGTGCGCTCCGGCCAGATCCTGGATGCTGCAGAGACTCTCGGTCTAGGTCACTCCATGGGAATGTCCGTTGGCGCTGCCCTGGCCACAGGCGGATCCGTTCCTATTGTGGCCTTTGTGGGCGATGGCAGCATCGGCATTGGAGGGATGGACATCGAGACAGCATCCAGGTGGGATGTGCCAGTCATGTACATTCTCTTCAACAACAGCTGGGTGGCCAGCGACTGGTATAGCAAGTTCGGTGCTAATTGGTTCACCGCCACCGGGGACCCGCTCAAGGATAGCTCGGCTTGTTTGCCGAAGATTAGATACGACGAAATGTTCAAGGCTTTCGGCTGCCACGGTGAGCTTGTGGAGAACGATAAGCAGATCAGGCCGGCGCTGAAGAGAGCCATGGACTTTATCAGAACCAAATCCAAGCCAGCGGTGGTCAATTGCCTCACCGACCCCGACATCCTGCACGAGGCTTGGGCAACTCTGGGCATGGGCCCGATATTCACCTTCATACCGTGGGATGACGTGCCGGAGAAAGGTCGGAGGGAGCTCATCAAATACCGGATGGTGCCTCCCCAGTTCTTCCCATTCCTCGATCCCAGCTGGCAAGCAGGTCTAATGCAAGCCCCGTAGTGGCACCGGCGGCATCGAAAGAGAGCCAGGGCCTTCAGTCCTGGCTCTCTTGTGCTGATACAGCGCCTGGCCATGATTAGCCTCCGTATGTCAATATGCCAGCCAACAACAGGCCCTGCGCAATCAAGGAAACAGAGTGGCGTGGATGCTGTAGGCTGCCATCAGTGGTGCCTTCCGATGCCGCGTTGTGCCGGCCGTGCCAAAGTGACTTGCTGAGGAGGAACGATGTAAAAGCACCACCCATATCTGTACTGACCGGACTCTCTTTTGGGTAAACTACGATGGTGCCAGGCTCGTTCATGATATGACATGTCCCCGGCTATTGTTTTAACACTGGTTGGGAGTATATAATTGGGATGACATTTCTCCGGGGCACGTTGATTGCTACAACAAGGGAACGTTAGGAAGGTACTAGATGGCAATGCCACAATATAATGGGCTACTTCTGCTGTTATAGCCCTCTGGTGCTCCTGACTGTAGCAGGGATGGCTCGTTTGACCACAGGCTGAAAGGAAAGGCAAAGGTATGGAAGATCGCGCCCTGACAGATCTCAGGGTTATAGACCTCACCCACTTCATTGCCGGCCCGTACTGCACCAAGCTTCTGGCCGACTTCGGCGCAGAGGTCATCAAAGTGGAAAAACCAGGCCAGGGGGATGGTGCCAGAGCCCTGGGCCCCTTCTTCCGCGATGACCCTCATCCAGAGAAAAGTGGCCTCTTTTTCTACTTGAACACCAACAAGAAGAGCATTACCCTCAATCTCAAGACCGAAACCGGGGTCGGGATCCTCAAGCAACTGGTTAGAGATGCTGACATCTTAGTGGAGAACTTCGAACCCAGGGTAATGCCCTCCCTGGGACTATCCTATGAAGTGTTAAAGGGGATAAACCCCAGGCTGGTGATGACCTCCATATCCAATTTTGGCCAGACCGGCCCCTACCGGGACTACAAGGCTACGAGCCTCACTGTCACTGCCATGGGAGGGGCTATGGCCATCACCGGAGACGAACACCGTCCTCTCAAGCCCGGGGGATCGCAGGCGGAATACATGGCAGGCCTTGTTGGCTTCCAGTCCACTATGATTGCCATTCTCTGGCGTTGGCAAACGGGCATAGGCCAGCATGCGGACCTCTCTATCATGGAGTGCATCTCCAGCAATCTGGAAGGCGCCAATTCTGAGTACGCATACCTGGGAGTGATCCGACGGCGAATGTTCAACCGCTTCACCTACGGTCATCCCGTAGGTATCTATCCCTGCAAGGATGGCTATATCGTCGTCACTCCTGGCTTGGGAGGCATGAGCGCACTCGCCCTGCTTCTGGAACGCCCTGAACTCGAGGAGCATGAGCTGTTCAAGGATCGCCGTGCCCGCCAGGAGCGCTGGCAGGAGTTCGACGAGCTATTTCTTCGCCCTTACTTCGGGGAACATACCAAGAAGGAGATCTTTCACCGCGCCCAGGCGCTGAGAATGCCCTTTGCTTATATCCAGAGCGTAGACGAGCTGCTAGAGGATGAGCACTTCACAGCCAGGGAGTTCTTCGTCACTACTGAACACCCAGTTTTGGGGGAGGTCACCTATCCCGGCCCCCCCTTCAAGATGGGCGCGACACCCTGGCGGTCGGGACGTGCCCCCATCCTGGGGGAACACAACGACGAGATCTACTGCCAACGCCTAGGCTATATCAAAGAAGAATTGGCCAAGTTGCGGGAGATGGATGTCATTTGAGCAAGGGTGAAACCAATGGAGTCCGCAAATGCCTGAACTATTGCTAGAGGGTGTGAGGGTACTAGACCTTACCATGGCTTACGCCGGCCCCATCGGGACTAGAATTTTGGCCGACATGGGGGCCGAGGTCATCAAGGTGGAGTCCATCCAACGCATGGACATGCCCACCAGGGTAATAAGCTACCCAGAGAACGAGCCCGGGGAGGAGCCCTGGAATCGGGGAGGCTACTTCCACCGCCTCAATATTGGCAAATACGGCATCACCCTCGACCTGACCAATCCCAAAGGAGTGGAACTCTTCAAGCGGTTGGTGAAGGTGAGCGACGTGGTCACTGAGAACTACAGCCCCCGGACAATGAAGAACTTCGGGCTTGATTATGAGGCGCTCAAAGCGATAAAGCCCGACATAATTATGGTATCCATGTCGGGGTTCGGTAGTACAGGCCCCCTGCGAGACTACGCAGCCTATGTACCAGTAATGGAATCAGCAGGGCTGGCCTCCATTACCGGCTTCCCCGATGGCGGACCTATGGGGTGCGGCACCGGCTATGGCGATTGGACACTGGGCATGGCCGGTGCTGCCGCCGTCCTGGTAGCCCTTCACTACCGCTATAAAACGGGAAAGGGGCAGCACATCGATGCCTCCGGACGGGAGGCCGTCATCACCCACATTGGGGAAGCCGTGGTGGATTTCACCCTGAATGGCAGGGTATGGGGGCGCATGGGCAACCGCCATCCCTCCATAGCACCCCACGGATGCTACCGCTGCAGTGGTGAGGAGCAGTACATAACCATTGCCGTAGCCACGGAAGAACAATGGCAAGGATTGTGTAGAGCCCTGGGGAATCCTGCCTGGACCAGGCAGGAAAGGTTCTCCGATGTTCTCAGCCGATGGCAGAACCAGGATGAGCTAGACAGCCTTATTGAGGAGTGGACCAGTCAGCACGACCACTATGAGGCTATGCGCATATTGCAGCAGGCCGGCGTTCCCGCAGGGCCCGTGCTCAACCCGAAAGAGGTCCTGTTGGAACCTCACCTCGTGGAGCGGGGCTTCTGGCAGCTAGTAGAACAGGGACCGGATATCGGCAAGCGCCCCCAACCCATGCAGATGCCAGCCAAGTTTAGCGGGTCATGGGGAGGACCGCTGAAGCCAGCACCTCGCTTGGGGGAGCACACTGAGAAGATACTGGGTGATCTCTTAGGGATAACTCAAGAGGAAATAGCCAGACTCGAGGAAGAGAATGTCATCGGTCACGCCCCGCTGTTCAAGCTTCCCTGGCGAGGGTTGAAACTCTCCACCATGGCCGAAGCCGGTGTCATGAGGCTTGACCCCAACTATCTTGATGAGTTGAGTTCAGCTTACGGTGAGTCGGTGGGGCCACCAACAAGGAAGCCTCCTTAGGCTTTGCGGAATTGCACTGAAGAGGAGGAGGTTCTCCAGACACCATTGAGGCAGTTCCCCTTAGGGAAATGGGTTCTGCCATCCCCAGCCATTAAGACTAGCCACGGTAGCGGCGGATACCAGCGCGGGAAAAACATGGACGACAACGAAGACCATAACTATTATTCCCGCGAAAAGTAGGCTAAGAGATCTTCTTCTATTTCTCGCTTTCAATTGGGGGTTGTAGGCTCTGGTCTCCAGCATGTGTTCGTTTTACCGGTGAATTCCGTAGTGCGACGGTTGCACACAACGCCATTTTGTTACTTACCACTCCATTATCGGCTTACGCACAAACCGAAGCTGGAATTTTGCCAACATTTTGCTAACCGACGAGACGAAACGGGTTGTCACCAGATGGTATTTTAGCTTCAAAATGGGTTTTGGGCAACTAATACAATTGTTCTATTTTGAACGTAAAACCACTGTTTGGGACGCTCAACGCCAGTTCCGAAGACCGATGCTCTTGCCCGCTGAGCTACGGGCGCTTTTTCGTTCTGGGCGTCGGTTGGCAGATGAAACGATAATGGGTTTATTATTTCGTTCTTAATGTTTCCGATTAGAGCTGCGCTTCGATAGCCATAAAGCCTCAGCTCGAAAACATTGCACCAGATAGAAGAAGGGTGAGCGGAGGGATTCGAACCCTCGATCTCCAGGGCCACAACCTGGCGCCTTAACCGCTCGGCTACGCCCACCACCTAGCAACATTTTAACACAATCGACCCGTCTCCACCATACTTATGAAAGCTATCGCTAATCTGGGGTCAAGCTGTTTTTCCAGCTCAGCACGGAGCACCCTAAGGGCTTCCTCCGTAGTTAGCCGACCTCTATAGGGCCGATCGCTAGTAAGAGCATCATACGTATCCACCACCGCCATCATCCTTGCTGCCAGGGGGATTTCATCCCCTGCCAAGCCATCGGGGTAACCCTTCCCATCGTATCTCTCATGATGATGTCGCACCACCTGGAGAATTACCCCGTCCTGTCTCAGCGGCTTGCAGATCCTCTCTCCCACAATAGGATGAATCTTCACACGGTCGAATTCCTTCTTGGTTAGCGAGCCATGCTTTCTAAGAATCGCCTCGCTGACACCGATCTTGCCCACGTCATGGAGGATGGCAGCCCTTCTAATGAGTTGTTGCTCGTGTAACGAGAGGCCGATCTCCTTTGCCAGGCTTGTGGCGTAATGAGCTACGCGGTCGATGTGGCCCTCGGTATAAGGGTCTTTTTCCTCGATGGCGGTGGCCAGGGCAAGGATTGTGTTCTCCACACTGACCAGCTCATCGTTTAAATGCTTTGTCCGCACAAGGCACCGTACCATAGCAAGAAACTCAGCGTTATTGATCGGTCGATGAAGTAAATCATCCACACCAGCCTCAAAACCCCTTACTTTATGCTCCGATCCATTGTCCGGGGTAATCAGGACCACAGGGATTAGCCTTGTATCCTCCCTGCTTTTCAGGAGGGTGCATACCTCGAATCCATCGATTTTGGGGATCATGGCATCGATAACGACTAGGTCCGGTGACTCCTTCTGCACCTTATCGAGGGCCTCCTCACCGTTGGAAGCGGTAACTACCTCGTATCCAGCCACGCTGAGCAGCGCCTGGATAAACCTCAGGTTCTCCTTGGAACCATCAACCGCTAGAACTTTTGCCTTCATGGCCTTACTTAATACCAGATATTTCATCATTCAAGATGGGAAGAAGTTCGTCATACGTGCTATTAAGGGCTTCAGGGATCAGTCTGGTCTCAGCCAATACAGACATGAAATTCACATCCCCCTGCCATCTGGGCACTACGTGCATATGAAGGTGGTCGGTGATGCCAGCTCCAGCAACCTTTCCTAGGTTCATACCGATATTAAAGCCCGCCGGAGATAAAGCTCTTTTTAGTGCTACCACGCTGACTTGAGTAAGTGCCATCAGCTCATACAGCGATTTATCATCCAATCGCTCTATGTTACCCTCATGCTGGTATGGGGCGATCATCAGGTGGCCGTTAGTGTAGGGGAATAGGTTGAGCAGCATGTAGCAGGTCTCACCACGATGGAGTATATAGTTTTCCCGATCCTTTTCCGTCGGCTCTTGCTTTTTGATGCAAAGAAGGCAGCCCGGGGGTTTCCTCCCTATAATATACCCCCTGCGCCAGGGTGTCCAAAGGGTCTTCATCCGCTATCCTTTATTGGCCGAGCTTACTGATAATTATCAGATGATGTAAGCAAAGCGATTTTACATCACAAACTTGTTTAATTCAAGGCAATTTTGATAGGTTTTCTGTAGAGTGTTAACCACCTATAGCTATATTTTGGTTTGCTCTTACTTAGGGAGCTGTGGTAACATAATCCGATGACCTACTATAAGCTCTATGCCAGATGCAGCGCCCAGGAATTCGTGGAATTCTGGCAGCAGTTCTACCAGAGCAAGATCTCTGATGGGGTTTATCAGGCCAATTTGAACCTGAGAGGCGACTTGAGTGAGGAGAACATCAGCCTTCTATGGAGGTGGAAGAACGAACGATATGGCTTACCACTGATCGAGGCGACGAAGACAATCCTATCGGATATAAACGCCTTTCGAAGGCTTTCTCATGTAGAAGGGCCTGAGGAGCGAGATTTCTGGCAAAAGGCTTTCCGTGTATCGCCGTGGATTGTGTGGCAGGTCTTCCTTTTTCATATGGCACGACCTCAGGATTATCCCGTCTTCGATCAACATGTGATGAGGGCTTTTGGGGCTCTCACCCGGGGATACATCTATCGAATGCCAAAGGAAACCAGATTGCCGTGTCTTAAGTACGAAAATTTCTGCTCGTCCTACAGCGGTTACCGCTCTTTCTTTTTCAGAATGGTGAGCGAGGCTAGCTCTCCCGAGCCCAAGTCGGTGGATCGGGCTCTTTGGGCCTTTGGCCGGCATCTTAAGAGGCTCCATAGAGTGGACGGGCCACTACCTTTTCTTTAAAAAGTTCGCGGGAGGAATACCGAAGGGTAGATTTCAAGGTGTATGATGTAATAATAATAGGCGGTGGCCCCGCCGGAAGCTATGTAGCTTATGGGTTGGCGAGCTTAGGGTATAAGGTGCTCGTTTTTGAGGAGCACGATTGGATCGGCGAGCCAGTGAAGTGCACCGGGATCATTGGCGCGGAGTGCGTTGATCGCTTCCCATTCTTCGAGGGCACGGTTTTAAGGGATGCAAGATCGGCCAGGCTATTCAGCCCCTCTGGGAGGGAGATCAGAGTATGGCGGGACTGTATTCAAGCATATATTGTGGATCGCGCCGCATTCGATCAGAGCCTGGCACAAAAAGCGCAGCAGGGGGGAGCGCGCTATCTTCTGGGCAGCAGAGTGAGGGATATCGAAGCTTTGGATGACTGCGTCAGGATAGTGACGGAGACTCTGGACACCTATGAAGCTAAAACAGCGGTCATTGCCAGTGGATTTGGCTCCAATCTTCCCCAGAAGATGGGCTTGGGCAGAGTGGGTGACGTTGTTGGAGGGGCTCAGACCGAGGTCAGCATAGGCAGCCAGAGCGAGATAGAGGTCTACTTTGATCAGCGGGTGGCTCCGGGGTTTTTTGCCTGGTTTGTGCCTGTATCCACAAATAGGGCGCTGGTTGGGCTCTTCTCCAGGAAAAAACCTGGCGAGTATCTCACTAGCCTTTTAGCCTCGCCGTTTCATCAGGGCAAGATAGCATCACCGGAGGGCAAGATCGTCTATAGGGGCATTCCGCTAAGGCCACTGCCTAAAACCTACCGGGAGAGGGTGATCGTAGTCGGCGATGCTGCAGGCCAGGTAAAACCGACCACCGGCGGCGGGATATATTATAGCCTTCTATGTGCTGAGGTAGCTGCCGAGACCCTAAATCAGGCGCTCTCGACCGGTGATTTCTCCGAAAGTCTCTTCTCCGGTTATGAGAAGGTATGGCGAGAGATGATTGGGAGGGAACTGAAGGTTGGTTACCTGACACGCCGACTCTATGGGACGCTCAGTAACCGGCAGATCGATTACCTATTCCGTATTGTTGAGTCCAGGGGCATCCACGAAGCCCTTCTCCAGTCGGCTGAGCTATCCTTCGAGTGGCATAGCGATGCCATCCTAATGGGTCTGAAGTATCTTGGCCCCTGGCGGCAGCTTTTTGGTTGGAAAGGGAAGACTTGAAGGTTCTAGTTACCGGCGGAGCAGGTTTTATCGGGTCCCACCTGGTTGATGCTTTAATTGAGCAGGGACACGAGGTGGTGGTAATCGACAATCTATCTACTGGATTCCAGGACAATGTCAATCCACATGCCAGGCTCTATAAGATAAGCATCGGCGATGAGAAGCTAGCGGAGGTCTTTGAGCGGGAAAGGCCACAGATCGTCAACCATCATGCCGCTCAAGTGGATCTCAGGAAGTCGGTTGCCGAGCCCGTCTTTGATGCCCGGGAGAATATTCTGGGCAGCCTCAATGTCATTGTTAACGCAGTTCGTTTTGGGGTGGAAAAACTCATCTATGCTTCATCCGGTGGGGCAGTCTATGGCGAGCCTCAATATCTGCCTGTCGATGAAAATCACCCGATAAATCCTGTTTCCCAATACGGAGTTTCAAAGCATGCCGTGGAACACTACCTATACCTGTATGGCCTTGGCTACGGGCTCAATTATGTGGTGCTCAGATACGCCAATGTCTACGGTCCGGGACAGAACCCTCTCGGCGAGGCCGGGGTTGTCGCTATCTTCGCCCGCCAGATGTTGCGAGGGGAGCAGCCCACTATCTTTGGTCAGGGGGATAAGACCAGGGATTATACCCATGTGTCCGATATGGTCAGGGTCAACCTGCTGGCTATGGAGCGAGGGAGGAACGCTATCTACAATGTAGGCACTGGAGTGGAGACCTCAGATCAGGAAATCTTCGATACACTGGCTGAGGCGCTGGGCTATCATGGCACGCCCCTCTATGCCTCGGTTCGCAAAGGGGAGATTCAACGGATCTGCCTCGACTGCAGTAAAGCCGAAAAGGAGCTAGGCTGGCGGCCAAAGCTTACTTTAAAGGAAGGGATAGGGAAAACGGTGGCCTACTACAGAGGGCAGAGCTGGGGGAGCTAGTAGCCAGCTTGACACATGCCCTGGATGTTACCAGTACTATTAGTATTTGGCGATTAACTGCCAAACCTGGCTGGCTTAAACCTTCTCAAACGCAGGGAGTTGAGTACCACAGTGATGGAGCTAGCAGCCATTGCCGCCGCTGCCAGAATTGGATTGAGGAACCCATAATCGCCCAGGATGAAATGGAGCCCGGAGGGAACGCCGATATCCCCGAAGGCAAGGTACAGTACCCCTGCGGCCACCGGGATAAGGGCCGTATTGTAGGCAAAGGCCCAGAAGAGGTTCTGCTTAATAGTCCTCAAGGTGCGCTTGCTCAGTGAGATAGCGGTCACAATTCCGGTCAAATCACCGCTAATCAGTGTGATCTCCCCGGTTTCCATGGCGATATCGGTGCCGGTGCCAATAGCGATACCCAGATCCGCTTGGGCCAGTGCGGGAGCATCGTTAATTCCGTCGCCGACCATCGCCACTGCCTTCCCCTCATTTTGCAGTTTCTTGACCTCCTCGGCCTTATGCTCAGGGAGCACCTCAGCCAAGACACGGTCAATGCCCACCTCTCGGGCGATAGCCTCGGCTGTACGCCTATTGTCGCCGGTGAGCATAACCGTCTCAATACCCATCTTGTGTAGCGCCTCCATCGCCTCCTTGGCGTTGGGCTTAACTGTATCAGCCAGGGCGATAATGCCCACCACCTCGCTATCCAGGCCTAGGAACATCACTGTCTTGCCTTGGCTAAAGAGTTCATTCGCTTTCTCCTCCATCCCGTTCAGGGATAATCCCCTTTCCTTCATTAACTTGAGGTTGCCGAGGAGAAGCTTTTTACCCTCGATCAGGGCCTCCACGCCATGTCCGGGTATGGCGTTGAAATCCGAGGGTGGAGATAACTCGATCCCCTTCTCTGAGGCGGCCTTGACTACGGCCTCACCTAGTGGGTGCTCTGAGCTATGCTCGGCAGAGGCGGCCAGCCGCAGAACCTCTTCCTGAGAGGAGGAGAGGACGGCGATTATATCGGTTACCGCAGGCTCACCACGGGTCAGAGTGCCTGTCTTATCTAGGAGCACTGTGCTTATACGGTGAGACCTCTCCAGGGCCTCGCCACTCCTGATAAGAACGCCGTTCTCGGCTCCCTTACCTGTGCCCACCATGATGGCGGTTGGAGTCGCCAGCCCCAGGGCGCAGGGACAAGCGATAATGAGCACCGCCACAAAGTTGAGGAAGGCAAAGGTGAGGGCTGGAGCTGGCCCTACGAAAGACCAGATTATGAAGGTTATGACGGCGATGCCGATCACCACTGGCACGAAGTAGCTGGCGATGACATCGGCCAGGCGCTGAATAGGAGCCTTGCTCCCCTGGGCTTCCTCTACCATCCTGATAATGTGAGCCAGCGTCGTGTCCTTACCCACCTTGGTCGCCTCGAACTGAAAGCCGCCTGTCTTGTTAATAGTGGCGCCAATGACCTCATCGCCCACCTTTTTCTCCACAGGGATACTCTCCCCGGTAATCATAGACTCGTCGATGCTGGAAGACCCCTGCCGGAGAATACCATCCACCGGCACTCGCTCGCCCGGCCGTACCAGGACGAGGTCACCGACCTGAACATCTTCGACAGGGATTTCCCTCTCCTCGCCGTCGCGGATAACCAGGGCAGTTTTGGGCTTGAGGCCGATGAGCTTCTTTATCGCCCCTGAGGTCTGCCCCCTGGCTCTAGCTTCGAGAAAGCGACCGAGGAGAATGAGGGTGATAATCATGGCTGAGGTATCGAAGTAGAGGTTGGGCTCTATATCGGCACTGGTAAAGAGACCTGGGGCCAGAACCGCTATGACGCTATACAGGTAAGCTGCTGAGGTGCCTACGGCGACCAGGGTATTCATATCGGTGGTTCGATGCCTCAGGGCACCCCATGCTCCGCGGTAGAACCGCCAGCCAGCCCAGAATTGCACCGGCGTGGCCAGAGCCCATAGTAGGTAGGGCTTCCCGACAAAAGAAGTCCCAAAGCCTATAGCCATAATCGATATGGCGAGGACGGCAGCGACAATGACTCTATTCCTTAAGGCCCGACTCTCCCGCTGGGAGGCGGTGGTTACATCCTCAAGGGCCTGCACCTCAGGACCGAGTTCGTAGCCGGCATCTTTTACCGCCCGCCTGAGAGCATTAAGCTCGGTTCCCTCAGTGTACTCTACAGTGGCCTTCTCCGAGGCCAGATTAACACTGGCCGAAACAACACCGGGCACTTCGGAGAGGGCCTTTTCAACCCGGGCAACGCAGGAGGCGCAGGTCATCCCGCCTACGGGGAATACGGACTTCTTGGTTGCGACCCCGTAACCTACTTGAGATATGGCATTCTTAATCCTGGCCAGGTCTACCTTGGTGGGATCGTATTCTATAGAAGCCTTCTCCGAGGCAAAGCTAACGCTGGCCTGCTCCACGCCGGGCGTTTCCGAAAGCGCCTTCTCGATGGTACTGGCACATGTAGTGCAGGTCATTCCGGTTATATGGATTGAGGCTTTCTCAGGCTTCTTGGAGCTGTTTTCCTCGGCCATCGCCTTCCCCCGCAATGGACTTACATAGCCCAGCAAACTATCTCAGGCAGTCGATGTTGAACTTCTAGTGCCAACATGCCCTAGCCCAGGTCCTTCCTGAGCTGCTCGAATTCCTCTTTGGTTATCTCACCCTGGGCATAGCGTTCCTTGGCGATAGATAGCGCTTTCTTCGTGTCTCTGGTGCCGTTGCCGGTCATCTGTCTGATCCCCCACACAACGAGAGCGATCAGCGCCGCCAGGAAGACGAGCGCCAGGATGCCGCTGACAATCATTCCCAACCCCATTCCAGGAAAATACCACATCATTTATGGCCTCCAACTGATTCAGAACTTCATCAACTTATTATATCATTCGAGGCCAATCTGTATGCGACAAAAGTTGCATACAGGTCTTGCTTTTTCTAGATCTCCTCGAGAATCATATCGGCCTCATTGCCGCATATCTTGCAGACCAGAATTCCCTTTTTAGGTTTGCTCTCTGCCTCGTTCTTGATCACCAGTTCAGCTTGGCAGCCGCACTTTTCGCAAATATGTGTCTTATTCTCCCCTGCCGCCATTTGGTCCTCCCTCGCCTGTCTTTAGAGCTTGTAGCGCCTATAGACTGGCTCTATTCTATTGGCCTGAACTTATCCATAGGGGCGCCGCATACAGGGCACCTCTCTGGAGCATCACCCTCCACGGTATGACCACATATGTTACATATCCGAATCTCACCGACCTTAATGTCACCGTCGCCTTTCACCGTCTGCAGTGCCTCTGTATACCAGGCGGCGTGGATCTTCTCCGCCTCCAGGGCGAAGTGGGTGCTTTGCTCGGCTCCTCTCTCCCCCTGGAGCTTGGCTACGGTATGGTATGCCGGGTACATGTCCTCTATCTCGTAGTTCTCGCCATCTATACATACTTGAAGGTTCCGTTCCGAGTTATTGACATTCCCCAGAACCCGATAGTGATTGGTGGCGTGCACCTGCTCGGCGTAGGCGATGGCGCGGAACATACGGGCCAGATTGGGCCTTCCCTCATCCTCAGCTACACTGGCGAAGATTAGATACTTCATATGAGCCTGGCTCTCTCCGGCAAAGGCTGTCTTCAGATTTTCCTCGGTCATCTTCCTCATGGCATAACTCCTCTTAGCATTAATCGATGCGCTCGAATGCTTCCTTGGGGGCGCCGCATACCGGGCATACGTCCGGGGGCTCATCGCCCTCGTGGATATAGCCACAGACGGTGCATCTCCATTGTGTCGGCATCTCGCCTCCTTCTAAGCTATCCTATCGGCCATTGCCCTCCCGAAATCGACGCATTTATTAATCGCATCTTCATCGGGGACGAACTTGAAGGTCAGGTCTGATTTGATGACTTCAACCCCGGCTTATTTCATCCCCTCTTCAATTGCCTTCGCCATTATCCCTGTATTGCCACTTCTAGTGTCATAAATTATTACTGCTTTAGGCATTTTTGCCTTCTCCTTCTGGTGAAACATTATCAGGCAAAGCCATGCCCTTTATGCTTTTGGGCAATGACGTTGGCTAAGTTATCCAGTGCCTTGAAATCGGCTTCTTGGGGAAAGCCCTTACACAGTACCGGCTCCAGTATTTCCACCTTCAGGTTGGGGAGCATCCCGGTGAGATATTCCACAGTCCTGCCCCCCCAACCATAGGAACCGATAATGGAGGCGAACTTCAGGTTGGGTCTCAGGGCATTCGTCAGGATGGCAGCATAAGCAGCATTCGGATGCGGACCCGCGAGAACAGTAGGTGTCCCGATAACAACTGTCGCCGCATCCACCAAGGCCATTGCCAGCTTCCCGATGTCAGTTACAGCGAGGTCAAACTGTTTAACCGTCACGCCTCTCTGGGCTAAAGCTCCGACAAGGTATTCGACCATCTTGCGGGTGCTAGCATGCATTGAGATGTAGGGCAATACCACAATGTTTTTGGGCTCATCGAACGCCCAGCTATGATACGCTTTCAGGATAAACTCGGGTCTATTGTGCATGGGGCCGTGGCTGGGAGCGATGATGTCAATGGCATAGTCCTTTAACTTCTCCAAGTTCTTCTGTATGGTGTTTCGGAAGGGCATCATGATTTCGGCATAATACCTCTTGGCTGCCTCGTAGACCTGCCCTTCGTCAGTCACATACAGGTCGGTGGTGGCTAGATGGGAACCAAAGAAATCACAGGGGAACAGTATTTTGTCTTCACTCAGGTAGGTAAGCATTGTCTCCGGCCAGTGAACCCAGGGCGCATGGATAAACTCCAACGTTCTATCCCCAAGCGAAATGGTCTCTTTATCGTTGACAGTGATGAATTTCTCTTCTGGAATCATGAGCAAGTCGATGAGCATGTCTTTACACTTTAGTGTGCATACCACTTTCGCCCCAGTGTATTTCTCCAGCACTTGCGGGATAGCACCGGAATGGTCCTGCTCAGCGTGATTGGCAATAACATAGTCTATATTCTCAATCTTAAGTTCACTCAGATGGTTTATCAATGCATCCTGCATAGTAGGGTCGACGGTGTCAATGAGCGCTGTCTTCTCACTACCCTTGATTAAATATGAGTTATAACTTGTGCCATCGGGAAGCGGTATGAGAGCATCAAATAACCGCCGGTCCCAGTCGATGGCTCCGACCCAGTGGACTCCCTCTCTCAGCATTACCTTAGTCATGGCAAGACCTCCTTAGAGTGTGGTTATCTTATAGTCGCGAAGTCGAAATCATCGCTGAGCAGGTCTTCCTTGAATTCTGTGATGTCCTTTCTGGTCTCGATGGCGCGCAGTAGCTCCCACCGGCCCTTGACATCGCCGAGGAGCACGCAGCCGACGAGGCAGTTGCCATCGAAGACCAGCTTGCGATAGGTGGACCTTTCGGGATCGCTGGCCACCCGACATTCCAATTTGCCATCGGCATCGATTTCGCCTGAGGATACAAGGTCGATACCGATGACCTTGAGTGAGTTAGAGGGCACGGTCCCGTCGTAAATCTCATCGCCGCCGGCCATATTGGTTCCGGCAACCTCTCCCTGTCGCTGCGAGGCCGGCCAAATCCCGTAGCACAACCCGCGGTGCTGC
>Ga0114930_10000521_pt1 | contig 39892 bp, 40 predicted proteins | sample AnhtaG_FD_87300 | JGI IMG/M metagenome (GOLD analysis project Ga0114930, IMG submission 87300) | Deep subsurface microbial communities from Anholt, Denmark to uncover new lineages of life (NeLLi) - Anholt_01485 metaG | ecosystem: Environmental > Aquatic > Marine > Oceanic > Sediment | place... | reverse complement strand
GAATCAATTTTTCTTTCCTCTCTGACATCTTGATATCCCCTTGAAAAAAACTACCTTCAGCTATCGCGATTTTATCTGTATTGATATTACCAATCATCCGACATTCGGACCTTAGCTCGACAAGTTCCGCTGACTCGACATTCCCATTTAATTCCCCTTCGATGATTATATGGGGAGCGCGGATTGTCCCTTCAATTCTTGCTCCTTTGTCAACCATGACATGTCGCTCGCTGTTAATTTTCCCTTCAAAATGACCAGAAATGCGAATGCTGTAAGTTCTAATAATTGTGCCTTTGATTTTAGTGCGTCGGGCAATAATTGACTCTGTGGGGAATTCCTTGTCTACCAGCTTTCTTTTCTTATCATGTCTTTTTCGCACTTCTTAACCTAGTTTATATCAATCAAGATATTAAAGCATTAAATAAGCATGCAAATAACATTTGTATGGAAATCTGGAAAGTCTATGAATAAACAATTCAGAAAATCATTGGCTTTTCAACCCAGCCAGCCTCTTCCTTGCATCCTCAGTGAGCGAGTTAACCTCAGTAATACCAGGGCCAGCGTCCTTACAGAGGGAGAGGAATTTCTCGTAGTGCTCTATGGCTTTGGCTTATTCGTTCTTTTTCTGTCAGAAGTTATTATCTATTCACCGGGCCGAGGTAGCGGTCGAGCCAAGCCAGGATTTCCTTGATAAAATCAATCCTCGGCGAGATATGGTCCGTCTCGTACAACTTCAGCTCCTTGTGCTCATCTGGAGTTCCCAGAAGATCAAACATCGGCTTTATTGATGTCTCATATGGGAAAATCGTATCGTATTTGCCGTGCAACATCAGAGTTGGTGTTTTCACGCGGGTAATATAGTTGATTTGATTGGCTTCAGGACGGCCACGCCCGGTGAGGCCTCCTCCCAGTATAATCGTTGTTTTGAAGCGCTCCTCCACAGCCGGGATGATCGCTCCGAGCATTCCTCCCCAACTCATTCCGTAATAGGCAAACTTGTTGCTGTTTATATCCTGACGGGTCTCCAAATAGTCGATGCTTCTTTTGAAATCTTTTACTAATTGAATCAGATATTCAGTATAAAGATGGGAATTGTCTCCGAGATAGATTGGAATTAAAGCATCATCTCTGCGTTCGAAGGTTCCTTTATAGACGGGATAGAGCACCGCCCGGCCGTTTTTCACTATAAAAGAAAGGAAAACCGGAAATTCATAATAGCTAGTGAGGTCTTCGCTCGATTTTTGAAATGCTGAAGCACTGCCGGGGAAATAGATGACTGTTTGATAGGGGGGCGGCGTATTTTTTGGCAGAAAAAGGTTGGCAATGATGTGCTCATTTCCATAGGCAGCATCAAAGGTAATCCGCTCATAAATCCAATCTTCAGAGCTTTCATTCCTCGATTCCACGCGTGCATTCAGCTCAGTTTTATCGTAAGAGAACTGCTCTTTGTAGACCTGAAAAATGGCCTCTAAAACGGGTTTTTCTTTGTAAAAATCCGTGGTTTCACCAAATTTTACCATTTGAAATGCTAATTCGGGAATTTTCTCTGGATCAGGATAGAGAGCACATCGGAAACCATTTTGAGATGAACGATCAAAGGGAGGCGCTCCAGCCAATTCTGTGAACCTGTACGGGTTATCGTTCCAGGCGCCACCTCTCATTAATTTCCCCCCAAAGGTTTCGTTCCAGCACCATTCCCTCACATTACCGGCCATGTCATAGGCTCCGTAGGAGGTTATACCAGGAAGACTCCCCACCGCAACAGGACCTTTGCCCTCAAAATTACTGAAGGGAGCAAAAACAGCATAACCCCCGAGTTGGGGCCATCTGATCAAAGACGTATATTCGCCCCTTGCCAATCCCCAATGCTGTCCTGTCGGCAAACTTTTCCCGACAAATGCTGCATAGGCTGCTGCCTCATACCAACTGATTCCCGATACCGGATAGTCATCCTGCCCCTCGGGATAATCTCCTGCCTGCCATGTGGCAGGGCCAGGCCTGTCAGTCTGATCCACAAATTCTGCTGTGGCTTCTTCCCACGTCAGGACCCTGTCGCCCTTTTTAAATTCATGTGTCCAGTATTCTCTGTTCCTGTATCCGCCGATTTCGATGAATTCCTTGTATTGTTTATTCGTGACTTCACACTTGTCTATATAGAAATCATCCAATTTCCCAAGAGGTGTTTCAGCGCCTGGTACCCGTATCATCCCACGCGGAATTCTTCCTTTCTCATCCAACACTCTCACGAGATTATATGGAATCAACGTGCCTATTGCTCCTACGTCCCAAGTGGAAGATGCAACCAAAACTGTTTCATAGCCTTGCTTTTCAATTTTCCACCTGAAGATTCCAACAGGCAATCTGATTTTTTCGATAGGCGAAACACCTAAGAATTCCCATTCACTGTCTGGATACTTATATTCCTTCATGTAGATATTCGCACCCGGAGGCTCTGTTTTGATGTTTATGTTCAAGGAACTTTTGGAGAACAACTCAGCAAGCTTGGGATCATTCGGAATGTACTCTTCTGCCATTTCTGCTAGTTTGTAAGGTTCGGTGAAATCCCGCCAATTTTCTTCAACAAGCCGCTCGACCTCTGGGAGAACCTCTTCCCTGGCCCAGCGGATTTTAGCCTGGCGGTTGAAAAACCAGACAGCCACAAGGCTGATGGCAATGACTATACAAACGGCTGGGATTGCAATCCGTGGCTTGCGGATGCGGCGAAGGAATATCCGCAGGTTAAATGCACCCAGTTCCTCTGTTCTCAGGATGTCCTGATATTTCTTCAGGTCTTTTAACATTTCTGATGTAGAGGAATAACGGGATTCGCGTTTCTTCTTTAAAGCGTTATATATAATCTGCTGCAGTTCAACGGGAATATCGGGTTTGATCGCCTTGAGAGGTTTTGGCTCCTCATGCACAACAGAATAAAGAATCGATGCCTCCCGATCTCCTCTAAACGGCAACTGCCCGGAAAGCATCTCATACATAACCACTCCCAAAGACCAGATGTCCGAGCGATGATCTACCTCTTCTCCTCGCGCTTGTTCTGGAGACATGTAAGCCACGGTTCCCAGAGTTGTTCCTTCTCTGGTGAGCAGAGTTCCTCCCGTGACCTTGGCAAGACCAAAATCCATGATCTTCGCCTGGCCTTTCGGAGTCACCATGATATTAGCGCTTTTGATATCCCTATGGATGATTCCTTTCTTATGCGCCTCATCCAGGCCTTCAGCTATCTGGATAGAAATATCCAGGGCTTCTTGTTCCTCCAGAGGCCCTCTCTCTATTTTTGCCCTTAAGCTTTGCCCCTCCACGTATTCCATAGCAATGAAGGACTTACCTTCCTCTTCATCGATTTCATGGATAGTGCAGATATTGGGATGAGACAGGGCAGCTGCAGCTTGAGCCTCGAGGACGAAGCGTTCCTTAGCCTCTTCTTCTAGCATTAGCTCAGGAGGCAAGAATTTAAGGGCAACCCTTCGTTTCAGCTTGGTATCCTCGGCCTTATAGACAATACCCATGCCTCCTCTTCCCACGACTTCGGCTATTTTGTATTTGCTGGCGAGCAGGGTTCCAGGAACTAATTCCTCCATAGGTCTCAGGATGGTCCTGGTCTGTGAGATAAAAATTTGCTCTGAAGGATGAATGGGTGTTCCGCATTTGCTGCAGAACTGGGAATCATCCAAGATTTCAGCCTGACATTTGGAGCATTTGATAGCCATCTTCACCCCCTTTTTATGGAATGCAGAAATACTCTCGCTTAAAGCTCAATTGATCCCTATTAACGATACTGCAATTATTATCATAGCAGAGAATGTGATGTCAATCGAATGGAAAACTGACCCTCTCCCCGTGTCACCAAAAATGCCTAAAATCGCCTAGTTTTGCGTACGGTTGTCTAAACGGAAAGCGTCGGAAATCTTGAATTTTTCTTGGGGAAATCCAGAGTGAACAGATGGCGGGGCCGACGAGACTCGAACTCGCGACCTCCGGCGTGACAGGCCGGCGTTCTTACGGACTTATGCCCCCATGTCACAGATATGTAACAGATTTGACTGAATTACGCTGAAATTATGGTATTAGGATTGAAAGGAAAACTAAACGGAAAAGCCCATTTCCCCCTTGAAACAAGGGGGTTTCTCTGGTGGGCGGTACTGGATTCGAACCAGTGACACCCGGCTTGTAAGGCCGGTACTCTACCGCTGAGCTAACCGCCCGTGTTTTGTGTGATTGCGCGAGACTTTAGATAAGGTAGAGAAACCTTGGCTTTTTGTCAAGCAGCCTGCCCGTCCCCATTGACAGAAGAATAAGCATATGCTACATTTAGACATCTTTTTTAATCTCAAGATATTAATATAATACGGATATAAAGGGAAAAAAATGTTTGCTGTGATTAAAACTGGCGGAAAACAGTTCCGGGTGCAAGTGGGAGACATACTGGATGTCGAAAAACTTGATCTAGAAGATGGTAAAAAGGTCACATTTGACAGCGTTCTTCTTATCGAGGATGACAAGAATACTCTTATCGGGACTCCGGTTATCGAAAAAGCTCAGGTTGTAGGCGAAGTTATGGAAAATTTCAAGGATAAAAAAGTCCTTGTGTTTAAGAAAAAAAGGCGAAAACAGTATCGCAAAACGACAGGGCATCGCCAACTGTTGACACGTATCAAGGTTGAAAAGATCGTCTCTGGAGTGGAATCTCCCAAAAAAAAGGTGCCTGCGACAAAGAAGCTCAAGCCAGAAGAAGAACTGAAAAAGCTCGAGGCTGAAGTTGTCAAAAAGAAGCCAACGGTAAAAAAAGAAGAGCCAAAAACAGTCAAACCAGAAAAGCCAGCAAAAAAGGCGGAGCCCAAAAAGGCCGAAACAAAGAAAGCCGAGCCCAAAAAAGCAGCGCCCGCAAAACCGAAGGCGAAACCCGCCAAGAGGACGGCCCCAAAAAAGAAAATACCGGCAGAAAAACCGGCTGTGAAAAAGGCGACTTCAAAGACAAAGAAAACAACCTCAAAGAAGGAGAAATAGAATGGCTCATAAAAAATCAGGTGGAAGTGCGAAGAACGGAAGAGAAAGCCATTCCAAAAGACTGGGTGTCAAACGGCACGACGGCCAGTTTGTCAAGGCCGGATCCATTCTGATCCGGCAGAGAGGCACCCCGTTCAATCCCGGAGAGAATGTGGGCAGAGGAAGAGATGACACTCTTTTTGCTTTGTCAACAGGAAAAGTTCTTTTCGAGACACGGGGAAAGAAAAAGAAATTTGTCTCAGTCGTACCTGCCTAGGAGGATCTGACTCCGCATAACATGTTCGTTGACCAGGTCAATGTTACTCTCCGGGCCGGAAATGGTGGTCATGGATGTTTAAGCTTCCGGAGGGAAAGGGGGGTACCCAAAGGCGGTCCGGACGGGGGTCGTGGTGGAAATGGAGGGAACATATTCTTCGTTTCTGATGAAAACCTCAACACTCTGGCCTACTTCCGGTATCATCCGATAAACAAAGCCAAAAAAGGCGCTCACGGAGAGGGCGGAAATCGTCGGGGGAGAAACGGGGACGATGTGTTCTTTAATGTCCCTGTGGGAACCATAGTCAGAGAAAAGGATAAAAAGAAAGTTCTGTTCGATTTTGTCCAGGATAACCAGAAATTTCTTGCCGTTGAAGGGGGAAAGGGAGGAAGGGGAAATGCCTCCTTCGCTACTTCAACGAGGCAGGCGCCCAAGTTTCGTGAAGAAGGTGAACCGGGTGAAGAAAAAGACCTGACCTTAGAACTCAAGCTCATTGCCGATGTAGGGCTTATCGGATTCCCGAATGTCGGCAAATCCACTCTTATTTCTAAAATTTCCTCGGCAAAGCCTGTGATCGCGAATTATCCGTTTACTACTCTGGTGCCCAATCTTGGAGTTGTCGATATCGATGAGTTCCGGAGTTTTGTGGTGGCGGATGTTCCCGGTTTGATCGAAGGCGCTCATCTAGGCCATGGATTGGGCATAAAATTCCTCAGACATGTGCAACGAACCAAGATTCTGGTGCATCTTATCGATGTGTCTCCATACTCCAACCGGGATCCTGTCCAGGATTATTCAACCGTTATCGAAGAGCTCAAAGCATTTGATGACAGTCTAGTCAGAAGACCTCAACTTCTGGTGGCCAACAAGATCGATGTTCTGGGAGAAGAAATCCATAGGGTGGAAAAGATAAAATCTCTTGCCCGGAAACTGGGCCGTCCGTTTTTTGCCATATCTGCTCTGAAAAGGGAGGGAATCAGGGAATTGATCATAGCAATGGCTAAAGAGTTGGATGCACAGAGTGTCCAAGCAGAAAAATCATGAAAAAAGAGAGAATCGGGATATTTGGGGGGACGTTCAATCCCATCCATAATGGCCATGTGAAAGCAGTCCTGGAAGTCCAAAAGACATTTTTTCTGGACAAGGTGTTAATGATTCCTTCCTACATCCCGCCGCATAAAGGAGCACCTGATGTTGCTCCTCCCTCAGACCGGCTGCAAATGGTTAAACTGGCGATGGCGTCTTATCCTCAGTTTGTTCCCTCTCCTATTGAGATAGAGGCCAAGGGAAAATCCTATTCCATATTGACCCTGGCAAAGCTTAAACAACAATTTCCCGATGCCGCGATGTTTTTTATTTTGGGTGTGGATGCTTTTTTAGAAATTGATACCTGGCGCGAATATAAAAAAGTCCTGGAACAGTGCCATTTCATCGTCATCAGCCGTCCTGGATACGATCTGAATGAGGCCAAAAAGCCCTTGGGAGGGAATTACGCAGAAAGGATGGTCCAGGTTTTAGAGACCACCAAACTGGACAAAGCGATGCTGCATCCTTACAAAATTTTTCTGTTGTCCATAGATGCTCTGGACATGGCCTCTAAAGATATCAGAAAAAAAGTAAAAATGGGAAAATCCATAGCCGGCCTTGTGGTTGAGCCTGTGGAGGAATACATTCAAATAAACAAGCTTTATCAGTGAGGGAAATGAGTAAAGAAATGCCGAACAAACTGGATAAAAGGAGCCTTGCCAAACATGTGAAGATGTCCATAAAAGCAAGCCGGGAAAAAAAAGCAGAGCATATCGTGGTTCTAGATTTGCGGAATGTATCCTCTTTCACGGACTACTTCGTTATCATGCAGGGAAATTCCAAAAGGCAGAACATGGCCATCTATGAGAGTATCGAACAAAAATTGAAAAAGGAAAACATCAAACCCTTGAGCATAGAAGGCCGCAAAAATGCTGAATGGATCCTGATGGATTATGGGTATTTTATCATCCACATTTTTTCTAAAGAGGCCAGAGAATATTATTATCTGGAAAAACTCTGGGGAGATGCTCCCAGGTCGGATTACTGATCTTTATTTTTTTAAAAAAAACATTGACTTTTTCCCTTGGAATCATTATTTTTTATGGACAATTTTAGGAAAAATGTTATGAGGATAAAAATTGTATGGCCGGGAAAAACCCGTGACCAAAACATAAAGGATCTCCAGGATGCATATCTCGAGAAAATAAACAAGCTTGAAAGGTGCGAATTGATCGAGACCAAAGAAGCTCGCGGGTTGGCAGAACGGATGGAAAAGAAAATATTGGCAATAGAGGCCAATGGGCTTGAAAAACACATGGAAGACGATTATATTATCTGCCTGTTTGATAAAGGAAAAGAAATGCATTCTGAGGAATTTGCTCATTTTCTTCAAGAAAAAAAAGCGAATTCTGTGCACACGATTACATTTATCGTGGGAGGCTTTTTAGGTTTGGCAGACGGGATTCTGAAGAGAGCCCATATCTTGTTGTCTTTATCCAAAATGACTTTTTCCCATGAGTTGACCCGGGTCGTTCTCCTTGAGCAAATTTATCGTTCTTTAACCATCATGCATGGAAGGCAGTATGCCAAATAGGGGGGAAAAATGAACAAAAAAGAGAAAGAAAAATATCAAAAGATACTCTTAGAGAGAAAACAAGAGATCGTTGATGTTCTCAGTGAAGTCTATAACGAGACTAAAAAAGCGGAAAACGCGGGGATTGGCATGGATATGGCGGATAAAGCAGAGAGTTCTTATACAAAAGAATTCCTGTTGAATCTTTCGGATACTGAGCGAAAACAGTTGCAGCTGATTGATGCTGCATTGGGTCGGATTGAAAAATGCAACTATGGTATTTGCCAGGCATGTCAAGTTCAAATTAGCAAGAAAAGATTGGATGCTGTGCCTTGGGCTCCCAATTGTATCCATTGCCAACAAAAAGCTGAGGAAGAGTCTGCTTGAGGTTTTCTCTTCAAAAAAAATTTGGTTCTTATCTAAAGCTAGCCGAACTTATCTTCTTTCCATCTGTGTGTGAATTATGTTCTTGTTTGCTCGAGTTCCCCGATGAAAGGATTATCTGCCGTTCCTGTCTCCAGGGGTTAAAACCCCGCCGAACTTCCTTATGTCTCTGCTGTGGGAAATTTTTTGATGATTCGGGGGAACCTCATTTTTGTCGGCAGTGTGTTCTGCAGAGGCCTTTTTTTTCTGTGCATCGTTCATGTGGCCCGTATTTTGGGAGCTTAAAGGACACCATTATTCTGTTTAAATACCGTGGCTATCGTGTTCTCGGCAAAGCGTTGGCCACATTTGCTCTCCAGGCCTTGGGAAGAGAAGAGTCCTTGTGGTGGGGAGTGGATAACATTATTCCTGTCCCGCTCTTTCCCGAAAAACAAAAAAAAAGGGGTTTTAATCAAGCCTCGGTACTGGCAAAGGAATTGGCCAGACAAAAAGATATTGAGCTGATTGAAGGTCAGCTTATCAAAGTGAAAAGAACTCCTCCCCAGACATCACTCGAGGCGTCAGATCGGCGCAAGAATCTGAAAGGGGCTTTTAAAGTTGTCCATGATCAAGGGATCAAAGGAAAAACGGTTCTTCTTGTAGACGATGTTTATACGACAGGATCAACCCTTCAGGAGTGCAGTTTAGCGTTGATGAAAGCAGGTGCTTTGGAGGTCAGGGCTCTCACGATCGCTCAGGCCTGATCCCTACCGCTAGGGGATAAAAAAAGCGCCTGGATCGACGAAATGATCACAGGTGCTCGATGCAGAAAAGTTTGGGGCTTAAGGATCTTCACCGTTTTGGGCTTGAATTCAGGTTTTTAGGGCATGGTGATCCTCAGGACTCCGTTATCATGTTCTGCCTTGATTTTTTCCTGGTCTATATGCCTCGGAACAGTGAATGATCTGTAAAAGGAGCCATAGGACCGTTCGATCCGGTTTAAAAATCTTAGTATGATATTGTCAAGAATGTTGTCCCTATTTCGAAGATCTGGATGAATAATGCCTGGTTTAAGGTCGTAGAGATTTTTTCTGTCGGCCTTCAACAAGGAGTGTCAATTCTCCTTTCAAAGGCTTTTTTTCCAGGATTTTCAGCAGTTCTGTTGTATTTCCTCGAATAAATTCTTCATGTACCTTGGTCAATTCCCTTGCTATCACAACTCTCCTTTCACCCAAGGTTTCTTGGATGATTTTCAGGAAAGTGGGTAATTTCCTTGAAGGAAGATAAAAAATCAGAGTTGCGGATTCGTCTTTCAAAGATTCGAGCGACTTTCGTGAAGCCTCCTTTTTTGGGGAAGGAAATCCAAAAAATTGAAACCTGTGGATGGGTAATCCGGCTGCCGAAAGAGCTGTCGTTAGGGCCGAGGGGCCCGGGATAGGAATAATCTCGATCCCTTGGGCCAACGCTTCTCTGATCAAAGGAAAACCCGGGTCAGCGATGCCCGGAGTTCCTGCATCGGAAACCAAAGCCACATCCTTTCCCTGCTTGAGAAAACCGATGATTCTAGGGATTCTTTTTTGTTCTTTGGGGTGGAAGTAGCTCAACAGCCTTTTTTTGATGTTGTATTTATTCAGGATTTTTATTGTCTGACGGGTGTCCTCGCATGCTATAACAAAAACGTCCTCTAGTATTTTCAAAGCTCTGAGAGATATGTCATCAAGGTTGCCGATAGGAGTAGCAACGATGAATAATCTGCCGCTTGTTTTGTGGATTGGCTTCTCCAGGTTATCTGTCTCGATCATAGGGATAAAGGAAGTCGTGGCCGACTGTTCGTGCAGATATCTTGGGAATGGAAGGCAAATGCCGTTTGAATTCCGAGCCTTTAATCAATACGACGATTTTTTCCACATCCTGTTTGGGAAATCCTTCAGAGATCACCTCTTTTTTCGATTTTCTCAAATCGGCCAGCTGATAAAGGATCTTATCGATCTTCGCATAGCTGAGACCGAGCTCGCCTTCGTCCGTCTGGCCTGTCCATAATCCTGCGGTTGGTTTTTTCTTGAGTATTTTTTCGGGTATCTTAAGGTGGCGGGCTAACTGACGAATTTGTGTTTTGTACAGGTCTCCCAAAGGATTGATAGCACAGGCCATGTCTCCGTGGATCGTGCCGTATCCTAACAGCAATTCCGTCTTGTTGCTGGTTCCCAGTATCAGGGCCTTTTCCCTTTCCGAAAAATCGTACAGGATGGACATCCTCTCTCTTGCCATCTTGTTCCCCTTCAGGATCCGATTGTCAGTCGGGTGTTTTGTGTAGTAGGCATCCACCATTGGAGAGATATCTATGGCATGGGATTTTAGTTTCAATCGATGGGCAATGTCCGTCGCATCCTGAACATCCCTGCTGAAAGTATTCTTATAGGGCATGATAAGGACAACAACATTTTTCGGGCCCAGAGCCCGAATGGTTAAATAGGCACAGACGGTTGAGTCCAAACCCCCCGATAGGCCAAGAATTCCTTTTGTAAAATGAAATTTGGATAATTCCTCTTTGATGAACCGCGTGAGCAATTTTTCGGCAAAAGCGGGATTAATCTTCATATTTTGCCACGATCCTTTTGAAAGCTTCTAAAGTGACTTCTGGTTTTTCGTCTCGCCGGTATGGCCGGTATTTCCGAAATCGGCGAATCTCCTCCAAATCGATGTTTTTCACCAGGAAATCTTCGTCCACATACGGGGATTTGGCGACCAGTCGGCCTCCAGGATTGTAGATGAAAGAACCCCCGGCAAAGGATTTTCCGTCTTCGAATCCTACCCTGTTGCAGTAGATCACAAAGGATTGAAAAAAGCGGGAAACAGCCTCTCCCATCAGTTCCCACATCCGGGCGGAGGCATAACCTTCATCATCTGAAAATCCCCGTCCAGGGGCTGCGCTGATGGCGATAATGAGCTCTGAACCGCCCACAAAAAGGAGATAACTGGAGCTGATATGCAAAAAATCATAACAGATAAGCATCCCGGCCTTTCCGAAGGGAGTGGGAAATGTATGGAAATTTTTTCCTTGGCCGAAGAATTTTAATTCCTCGAACATCCCGTAAGTCGGCAAATATATCTTCCGGTGGATATGGGAAATTTTCCCCTGAGAGAAAAATGCGGCTGAATTCACAAATAGTCCTTTTTCCTTTTCTTCCACAAATCCCACGACAAAAGACATCTCGCGGCTTAAGCCTTTGAGTTTTTTAAAAAGAGGATCGGTGTGAGGATCGAGGGCGATCTCCTCCACCATATCTTTTAGGGTATATCCTGTGAGACTTAGTTCAGGGAATATCAGGAGGTCCACGTTTTTCTTTTTGGCTTTTTGGATATAATCGATATGCATGCGGAAGTTTTGGTCGATATCTCCCAACTTGGGGCTAATTTGTGCCAATGCGATTTTCATAGTGAAAAAATTATCACAATTTGTCCTGCTTTGCAATTTCCTTCCGATGGAATTCATGGTTTATTCTTGAAAATTGCCGATGATCTATTATATAGTAGATTCTCATTGTAGGTTTTGTCATGGAACATATCGGCCTCTACTTAAAAGACATCTATTTCCAAAAAAATAGAGGAAGGCTGTCTTTCCATTCCCAGAATTTCCAGAAGTATCTTTTTTTTCAGGAGGGATTCCTTGTGTATGCCAAAACAAACAACCCTCTTGAGTTGCTGGGCGAGGTGTTATTCAGGTTAGGTAAGCTCTCCAAAGAAGATTTCGACAGGATCGATGAGTATATCGAGCCCAAGAAATCGATCGGTTCGGTTTTACTCGAGAATGGTCTTATCACCAAAGAAAGTCTGCAGGAAGGTTTGGTCTACCAAATGAGAGAGATTGTGTTGAATATGTTTTCTGTTTTTGGTGCGGAGTTCCAGTTCCAGGACAAGTCCGATTTTGATGAGCAAGTGTTCGATGCAAAATTGAAGGTTCCTGTCGTGATCGAAGAAGGCATAAGGGGAATGAAACACAATCCTAACCTCAAAACTTTTTTGGCAAAAAAGACGCCCACTCCCAAATCGATCGATTTTTATCTGCGTCTGAATAAGGAAGAAAGAGAGTTGAACGATTTGATTAAAGGAGAAGCCACAGCTGAGGAATTACTGACCTCTTCGAACTCGAGTCCCGATTTTTTCTGGAAAAGCCTGTATCTGCTGTATTGCCTGAACTTGGTCGATTTTAAAGATGGAAAAGTTAAAGAAGCTCCTTCTCCAGAAAAAAAAGAAGAAACAGAACCTGAGGTGACAGAAGAAGAAAAATTAGCTAAAGTATTCGAATTTCATAATAACTTGGAGAACTTCAATTATTACCAGATCCTGGATGTGATCGATGACTCTTCCAAGGAAGATATCAAAAAGAGTTATTTTCGGTTAGCGAGAAAGTTTCATCCCGACTTTTTTAGCCGAGAGATACCTTCGGAATCGATCCAGAAAATCGATGAGGTGTTTGACCAGATCACCAAGGCCTACCAGACTCTCAGCGATGAAAAAAGGAAAAGTGAGTATGACAAAAAAATAAGCGCTTCTCCCGGTAATGACAGGAAAAATCTAGCCAAGGAAGCGGAAAAATGGTTTCGCCAGGGAAAAACCCTGTTCAACCAAGGAAGATTCGATGAAGCCCTCGTTTTCCTAGAGCAATCCATCAGGCTCTCGCAGGATAAGGCGAGCTATTTCATATTGCTGGCCATGACCCAAGCGAAGCTTCAGCCCTACCGGAAGGAAGCGGAGAAAAACTTCATCCGGGCCACGAGATTGGAACCGTGGAATGCAGAAGCTTTAGTCGGGTTGGGAGTTCTGTACAAAAAAGAAGGCCTGCATATCAAAGCAAAAAAACAGTTTGAGAGAGCGTTGCAGATAGATTCTGATCACAAGATTGCTCTGAAGGAATTGAGGGGAGAGGAAAAAACACGAGGGAAAATCAGCTTCAAGGATTTGAAATTCAAAGACTTGTTGAAGTTGGATGTATTTAGCAAAAAAAAAAAATAACCTGGCCCCCCACCCCGCCCTGGCATAAATGTATCTCTAATTAGGCTAATATTATTCTAAAGAATTGATAAGCTCTTTGAACTGAATTTCATCCAAGGTCGGTATACCCAAACTTCTTGCTTTTTGGAACTTTGATCCTGGGGCTTCTCCGACGATGACATAGCTGGTTTTGCTGCTTACAGAAGAAACAACCTGTCCGCCGAGGTTCTGGATGATTGCGGTTGCTTCTTCTCGTGTGAAGCGGGAAAGCTTTCCGGTCAAAACGAATGTCTGACCAACCAAGAGCTTTTCTCCCTCTTCTGATCCTTTTCTGTCTGCGAAATTGAGTCCTGCCTGTTTTAATCGGTTGAGGAGCTCGATATTTTCGGGTTGATCGAAGAAAAAAACGACGCTTTCGGCCACCTTTGGACCCACATCTTGGATTTGGAGCAATTCTTCGCAACTTGCCCGAGCAAAAGTATCGACACTCTTGAAATGTGTGGCCAGTGCTTGAGCTGTTCTCTCTCCTACAAATCTAATCCCAAGAGCAAAAATCAAACGAGCAACATCTTTGTCTTTGGATTGTTCGATCTCATCCAGCAGATTTTGTGAACTTTTTGGTCCCATTCTTTCCAGATCTATCAGTCCCTCGATCCGCAGGTTGTATATATCTGGTATGTGCCTCACAAGATTGTTCGACATAAGCTGATGGACGATCGCATCCCCTAATCCTTCGATGTTCATCGCCCTCCGCGAGGCATAATGGAGGAGGGACTCTCGCAATTTTGCGGGACACGAGGGATTCGTGCATCGGGAAACCGCTTCTCCCTCTGGATGGAAAGCGGCAGCATGACAGACAGGACATTCTGTAGGGAACAGGAATGGGTGCTCCTTTCCCGTTCGTTTCTCCCTCATCACAGAAACTACTCTGGGAATAACATCGCCGCTCCGTTCGATCAGAACGGTATCTCCGATCCGGATATCTTTTTTTTTGATTTCACCCTCGTTATGCAGAGTAGAACGGCTGATGGTTATTCCCGAGAGCTTCACGGGTTCTAAAATGGCCACAGGAGTCAAAGCTCCTGTCCTTCCGACCTGAATCAGGATGCCCTTTATTTTTGTTGTAGCCTGCCGGGCAGGAAATTTGAATGAAATGGCCCATCGCGGAAACTTAGCTGTGCTGCCAAGAAGAGTTTGCTGCCTTGTCGAGTTCACCTTGATAACGATTCCATCAACATCATAATCCAGGCTGTCTCTTTGCTCCTGCCATTCTTGATAAAAAGCCAGGACTTCTTCCATAGAAAAACAGAGCTTCGAATGGGGATTTGTTTTAAAATGAAATCTTTTCAGAACATCCAAATTTTCAGACTGACTGGCTTTTTCCTTCCCGTCGAGAAAAACAGAATACAGAAACATATCCAAACCTCTTTGGGCAACTTCTTTAGGATCGAGCAAACGGATCGATCCTGCTGCAGCGTTTCTGGGATTGGCGAATAGTGGCTCTCCCTCCTTTTCTCGTTCCTGATTGATCCTGTGAAAGGAGGAGAAAGGCAGATAGATTTCCCCTCTGGCCTCGACATCATGGGTTGTGTCGAGAGCAAGGGGTAGGCTTTTGATTGTTTTGACGTTGGCCGTTACGTCATCCCCTCGGATGCCGTCTCCTCGGGTTACTGTCTGGAAGAATTTTCCGTTGCGGTAGATTATGGCTATCCCCAGCCCATCGATTTTTAGTTCCGCCTCATACTCGATCTTTTCTGAGGGAAAAATTTTTTTGATCCTTCCTTCGAATTCCCTCAATTCCTGCGCATTGTAGCAGTTGTCCAGGCTGAGCATCGGCATGGAGTGTTCGACGGAAGCGAATCCCTCGAGGGGTTGTTCGCCAACCCTCTGCGTGGGAGACTCGGGCGTGATCAGATCTGGGAATTCCTGCTCCAGTTTTTCCAGCTTTTTTACCAGGAGATCGAATTCATAATCGGAAATTTGTGGGTCGTTATCCACATAATATTTTTTCTCATGGTATTGTATGTCTTGTCTTAGGTTTTTTATCTTTTGGACGGCTTTTTGTTTGGTGAGAGGCTTGTTCATCATTGTTCGCCTCCTATTTTAAAAAAAACAGAAGAAGAACACAATTTTTGCTTGGTTGAAAGGTAGGCTACAGCTAACCTGGATAGTTCAGGCTGAATGTGGCAGGGGTCAGGCTATTGGATGCCCAGCCTCTGTTTGGCCTTTTCGAGAAGCTGTTGGAATCCTTGCAAAGCAGCCTGAGTTTCGGCCTCCAATCTTTTAACAGCTTCCTGCTCGGCTTCGATCTGTTTGAGCATGGATTTCATTTCATTCTTTTCGCCATCTGTAAGATCTTCTTCCTCTTTTTCTCCAAATTTATTGTTGAAGGCGTTGGTGAGGTCTTCCAGCTTTTTACTGCGCTGCTGGAGTGCTTGGACATTTTCGTTGTACTTCAGGTCTTTTTTCGAGAGGAAATACAGGCTTTCCGCCATCTGCATGGCTTTTTTGGAATTAGCCTGGGAGAGAAAACTGGCATCCAACAGATACTTCAATGCTTCATCGGTGAAAGAGGCGTTTTTTTCGGCTTTTTTTGCCAGGATGATCCCGATATTAAAGGCAATCGCGCCGCTTTTTTGTTTCATGTAGGCCATTTTATAGTTAGACAAGGCCTCTTCTGTTTTTCCGTTTTTATTCAGCGCATTGGCGTATAAATAAATACTGGCAAAATCTTTGCCGTTGGTGGCTGCGATTTCCAGAGCTTTTTCTGCATCTTTGTAGGCTTTGTCATCATACAGGGCTTTTCCCAATTTCTTCAGGTTTTGTATAATCTGCGGATTTTTCAAAATGTTATAAGCATTGATATAGGCATCCACAGCCCCTTTGTAATTCTTTGTTTTTTCTAAGGCCTGTCCCTGGAGGAAGGATCCTGCTCCAATAAATTGGTTCCAGGTCGCTGCAGGAGCGAGTTCGTTATTTTTATTGGCTTTGGCGGTTTGAATGATCTGTCCGGCGTAATTGCTGACTTTGGGAAGATTTTGCCCTTGGCTCACATACATGTTTGCCACCACGATAAGAACCCGGCATTTTTGAAAAGGATCCAATCCACCAAGCTCAAGAGCTCTTTCCCCGTATTTGGTAGTATCTGCGGCTGTTTTGCCGCTGTATGGAAGGAGAGTGAGTTCGGCGCAGGCAAAGTTTTCATACTGTGATCCCCTGTTGTTTGTTACATACTCTTTCAAAAGCTGGGCTTTCTGACCAGGATCCGGTGTTGTCATCGCTTTGATGTAGGTTTCATTGTTTGCGTTTTGTGCGGGCAACAATGAACACAGAAAAACAAGAAGGGTTAGTGTTGCTATTGCGGTTTTTCTCATTTTCAACCTCTCTTAAAATCTGTTGAATAATAGCTATCTCTAAAGGAAATGTCAATACAACCTTTAAGAAATTCTATCTATATGATAGCAAACTCCGTGCCAAATTTAAACCTGCAGGAAAGGCGCTTGGATTTTTTAGGGACTTTGGTTAAAATGTGGCCATGGTTTCGGAAAATCTCGGTTTTAAAGAACAATTTTCGAAGACTTTAGGAAAAAGTCTTAGACAAGCGGTTTCTCTCAAGGAGTATGCCAATTTCAAAGTCGGAGGACGAGCGGATTATTTTTTTGCTGTATCCTCCCTTCTTGAACTCGTCCAGGCTGTCCGTTTGGCCAGGCATTACGGCATACCGTATTACATCATAGGGGGTGGGTCTAATCTGTTGTTCGACGATGACGGGTTTCGTGGTCTGATTATCAAGAACAGTGTTCAAGGAATTGAAAAAAAAGGAACGGCAAAGATCGAAGCCCTCTCAGGAACACCCATCCGGGAGTTGGTTCAGTTTTGTGTCGCTAATACCTTGCAAGGATTTGAATTTTTAGCTGGAATCCCAGGGACAATCGGGGGAGCCGTGTTCGGGAATGCCGGAGCCTTTGACCGGGATATCGGGGGCTTTTTAACAGAAGCTCTCATTTTAGATAAAAGGGAAGAACAGGTTAAGGTGGACAGGGATTATTTTACCTTTGACTACCGCCAAAGCCGATTGCGAACCAATCGGAACCTCCTCCTGAAAGCCACATTTTTACTCCAGAAAGGAGTCCGACAAGACATAGAGGATAAAATTGCAGAGAATTTGGCAAAAAGGAAAAAAAAGCATCCTCCCAGGGAAGTGGCCTGCGCGGGGAGTTATTTTAAAAATCCGGTACTTCCTGACGGAAAAAGGATTCCCGCCGCCGATTTGTTGGACCAAGTGGGTGCGAAGAGCCTAGGCGTCGGGGGGGCGGCTGTATTTTCCGATCATGCCAACTTCATCATCAATAAACAGGAAGCCACGACCAAGGATATTTTGTGTTTAGCCATCGAGCTCAAAAATCGGGTGAAACAGAAGTTCGGGATCGAGTTGGAAGAAGAAGTTATTTACCTTCCAGCAAAGCTTTCAAAGCCTTGAATTTTTCCTCTGGCATCTTACCTTCTCTTTTTGCTATCTGGAGTGATTGATAGGCTATGGTGGTATAGAGATCGAGAAGTTTGGGAAGCTTGTGCAGGGCCTCCAGGTGTTTTGCGATAGATTTTTCATCCCCTCGAGCGATAGGACCTGTCAAAGCCGTTCCTGCGTCAAATTTTTTTACATTTTGTAAAGTTCCTTTTACCAAAGGCATCAAAACTTGAGAAGCCGTGGAATCGGCCAAACCGGCCTGTGAAAGCAACTCCGCGGCTGTATCCAGGAGGGTTGCCAGGAAATTCGAAGCCATACTGCAGGCCGTGTGGTAGAGTGGTTTATTGTGGGCTTCGAGGATGAAATACTTGCCGCCCAGTTGGCGGGTGATTTCTATTGCCAGATTGAGAGCCTCCTGTTTGCCTTCGAGGCCGAAAAAAATGTCCTCGAAAGCTTTGAGATCGGGTTTTTTTTGAGGAAAAGACTGGATAGGATGGAGGGAAGCAACCAAAGCACCTCTCATTTCTAAAGACCTCAGGGATTCTGTAGTGAGAAGTCCGCTACAGTGAAAAACAAATTTATCTTGCCATTCCATATCAGATTCGGCCAACTCTTCGGCCACTGTTTCAATCGCGTCATCGGGTACAGTTAGGATGATCCAATGGCCATATTGGGCGGCAAATCGGTTATTGTCGGTGAATTTTCCCTGGCCGATAATCTGTTGGCTTTCCTGAGCTGCAGAAAGATTTTTGTCCGAAAAGGCTGTTATCCGATGTCCCTTCCGCAAAAGGGCATAACCGAGGTTGGTGCCCAGTTTTCCCGCTCCTATTATGGCAATGTCACTCATCTGAAGATCCGAAAATCTCAAGCCAGTGATCCACCTCGAGAGGAGACAAGGTGATGTCTTCCTTATCCATGGCTTTGGATTCTTTGTAATCTTTTAATGTTGTTTTCAGAAGCTTATGGAATTCTGCGCAGTCGAGAACTTTAGCCCCGTTGACCCGGGCAAAGGTTTTGATCTCCTTGTCAGAACTTACTACATGGAAGTGCCTTAAATCTGTCTGCTTTTCTATCCAATGCTTAATAACTGTATCAGCGGATTCTTCCAGGTCCGGCCACAGGATGGAAAATTCCTTCCTCCGAAATTTTTCGCCGAAAAGATCGGGATCGGAAGGGCCGTCGAATACTAAGATGATTTTTGTTTTTTTTGTTGCTTGGAATATCAATAACTGAGCGACTAAACGACGTTTGCTCTTGGGATCGGGCAATTCTAGCGTTGGTATGTGCCCGATAAGGTTATTGCCGTCTATCAAATAAGGCATTTTTTTTAAGGGTGTTTCCTATAGCCTTTGACGTAAAATGAGAGCGCTAATTTCCATAGGTGGCTAGAAGTTGAATGTCTCTCCAGGCTTGAGGATGATGACCTCAGCCATGTCTCCTACCCTGTTCTTGAACTCCTCGGGATCGGCTTCAACGATCGGAAATGTGTTGTAGTGAATGGGAATGACCTTTTTGGTCTGTGTAAACTCGACAGCCTTGGTTGCAGACGGTATACCCATGGTGTATCGATCTCCAATCGGGAGAAAGCTCAGGTCCGGGCTGAAAAACTCTCCTATCAGCCTCATATCATAAGTCAATCCCGTATCGCCTGCATGATAAAGGGTTTTGCCATCGAGTTCGATTACGACGCCTGCAGGGTCTCCTTTTTCGGCGGAATGCCAAGCTTGAACCATATGGACTTTCACTCCGTTGGTTTCAACTGTGCCTCCTATATTCATTCCTTCCGCCGCTATCCCCTCTGCCTCAGCCTCAACAGCAATCTCATGAATGCCAACCAGTGTTGCTCCTGTGTTTTTACAGATACCAAAAGCATCTCCCAAATGGTCGCCATGGTAATGGGTGACGATGACCACATCTGCTTCTGTGATTTTATCTGCGCTTGTGGAAGCCGCAGGATTTCCTGTCAGAAAAGGATCGATGAATACAGTTTTAGATCCATCAATTTTTACTGCGGAATGTCCTAGCCAAGTTATTTCCATATTTAACCTCCTCTTTCTGAATTATTTATGAAAATACCGAAAACATCATCCTGGAGGCCAAGTCATACGCCGTCCACCTAAAAGGTGAAAGTGGATGTGAAAAACCTCCTGTCCGGAATCTCTCGCTGTATTGAGAACGATTCGATACCCCTTTTCTTCGATTCCTAAGTTTTGGGTGATTTGACGGGCTCTGAGGAGGATGTGGCTTAGAAGTTCTTTTTTCTCTTCGGGAATGTCATTCAGGGAAGCGAAGTGCTCTTTGGGTATGATCAGAATGTGGATCGGCGCTTGAGGATTGATGTCGTTGAATGCAACGATTTGCTCGTCCTCAAAAATGAGCTCGGCCGGAATATCCTTGTTGACGATTTTACAAAAAATACAATCCTCCATTTTTGCTCCTTAAGCTCCTCGATCTTCTATCCTGAATAATCCAGGCTAATCCTTGAATCTCTCGATAGGGGCTCCGAGAGATTTCAGTTTTTCTTCGATATTTTCGTATCCCCGGTTGAGATGTTCCGCGTCATTGATGATGGTCTCTCCGCTTGCTATCAGTCCTGCAAGCACAAGAGAGGCCGAGGCTCTCAGATCTGTGGCGAGAATTTCCGCCCCTGAGAGGGGAGATTTGCCTTTCACCATGGCCTTATCCCCTGTGACTTCGATGTTTGCTCCAAGGCGCAACAATTCATTCACATGAGAAAACCTTCTGTCGAATATGGTTTCTGTTATGATGGATGTTCCCTCGGCTTGGGTCATCATAACCATGAATTGGGCCTGCATGTCTGTAGGAAAACCAGGATAGGGAGATGTGGTGATATCTTGGGCTCTGATCACATTGCTCCCGGTGACCCGTAAGGAATGGTTGTTGATCTTTTCTATTTCTACACCAGTATATCGCAATTTTTCAATGATCGTTCCCAGTTGGTCGGGAAGGACATTGGAGAGGATAATATTTCCTCTGGTCAGTGCTCCAGCGATCAGAAATGTCCCGGCTTCGATCCTATCCGGTATGATTTCATGTGTGGCCCCTCCCAACTCTTTTATTCCTTTGATGCGGATGGTCTCCTCACCGATCCCATCGATTTTCGCTCCCATCTTGACGAGGAGATGGCAAAGATTGGCCACTTCAGGTTCCAGAGAACAATTTTTCAACACGGTCTCACCTTGTGCAAGGGATGCTGCCATCAGTATGTTTTCTGTTCCCCCTACTGTTTTTTTCTCGAATTCTATTTCTGTTCCTTGGAGCTTTTTGGCTTCGGCGGTGATGTATCCGTGTTCAAGGCGTATGAATGCGCCCAATTTTTCAAGCCCGTGGATGTGAAGGTCGATCGGTCGCGATCCTATCGCACATCCTCCTGGCAAGGAGACGATGGCTTTTCCATGTCTTGCCAGGAGGGGCCCCAGCACGAGAATGGAAGCCCTCATCGCCCTGACAAGTTCATAGGAAGCTTCCTCTGAGAGGATGCTTTTCACCTGGACGGACAAAGACTTTCGTCTTATGTTGTAGTCTGCGCCCAGTTCCTTGACTAAGGTTAAAATGGTAAAAACATCCTTCACCAACGGAATATTTTTTAGTCTGACTTTTTCTTGGGTTAAAAGGGAGGCCGCAATGGCAGGCAGAACCGCATTTTTAGCCCCGCTGATTTTGACTTTTCCCTTGAGCTGGAGGTTCTGATTTCCGCGAATCCTGATCTTTTCCATGCAAAATCATTCTAGACCAAAAATTCTGTGGGGTCAAACCTTGACATTGGGAAAAAAGACAATGGGCCCTATTATTTTAAAGCTTGGTCGAGGTCGGCAATCAGGTCATCCGGGTCTTCGGCTCCCACACACAATCTTATCATTTGGGGCGGGACGTCTGCCAGTTGGCGGGCTTCCTCTCCTTGTTGAAGGTGAGTGGAGATGGCAGGTATGGTCGCTATGCTTTTGATCCGGCCCATATCGGCCGCCCTGAAGATTATCTGCAAACGATCAAACACTTGCCTTGCATTTGCCGGTGGTCCCTCCACGCGAAAACTCATCAAATGCCCGTAGCGGTTGACTTCAGTCCCATTCTCGCCTTCAGAATCCACGAGTTTCATGTATTGTTTTGCCAGTCCGTGGTATGGGAACTGAGGGATTCCAAGGAAGTCGACCTGATACACTTTGGGATGATGATTCAAGAAATCGGCGACTTTTTGGCAGTTTTGGCTGACCAGGTCCATTTTTGAACGCAGTGTTCGCAAATCGTTCAGGGCGAACATCGCATTGACAGGAGATGCTGCTGGCCCGATGTCCCTGAAAGGCAAAAATTTTACGTATTCGGCGAAGCTTTCTTTGAATAAAGGATTATCGTTTTTAATTTTTGTGACGATAGGATTTTGACTGATCAAAGCGCCTCCGATAGCAAGACCCCCAGAAGTTATCGACTTGGTCAGGGAATGGATCACGATGTCTGCTCCGTATGCGATCGGGCGCATCAAGGCGGGCGTAGCACAGGTCGAATCGATAATGAACGGTATTTCCCACGAATGAGCCAAGTCTGCCAAAGCTTTGATATCACAGAAAGCCTGCTGGGGATTGCTCGGTGCTTCGGCGTACAGGAACCGCGTGTCTTCGTCGATCTTTGCTTTCCATTCTTCCAGATCTTCGGGATGGGTGACCCAGCGGACTTCGATCCCTCTCTCCTGCATTTTTCTTACGGAAAAATGTTGATAGGTTCCGCCATAGATCTGGATCGAGGAGACAAAATTGATTTTTTCAGGCCCGTCCTTCTGTTTGACCAAAAAGGAATCGACAGCAAGCATGATCGCAGACATCCCGGAGGCTGTCACGAGACATGACGTCTCACAACCGGTTTTGTATCCCTCGAGAAGAGCAAGAACCCATTCCAGATAATAGGTGGTGGGATTGGCAAATCGTGTGTAACACCATGTGGGAATGAGATAAGCCAGAGCTGCTTCCATCTCGTCTGAATCTCTGTAGGCTTGAGCAGCAGCCAGATAGACCGGCTCGATGACAGCGCCTTGATTATGCTCCAGGGCTTCTTCCACCGTGTACAGCCCATGAACGGCGATTGTGTCGAACTTGAGCTTTTTAACTCGTTCGAGCTGTTTTTTTTTCTGCTCCAGTTTTTTTTTGGATTCTTCTATATATTTTTTTACACCAGGTCCGTATTCCGATCCATCAGACATGTTTTCCTCTCTCTCAATCCAATTGGCCTTTCGGCCTTTCCCCTGCTTTGTATCTTTCGATTGTCCGGCGCAATCTTTTTACGCCTTCGATAATCTCTTCTCTGGTCGGAAAAGAAAAGTTGATCCGCATCGTGTTGTACTTGCGGAGTCCTTCCGGATAACAAACCTCGCCCGGGACAAAGGCCACCCTTTCTTCGATGGCCAAGTAAAAGAGATCCAGCGTGTTCAACTCTTCGGGAACCGTAATCCACAGGAAGAGTCCTCCTTCCGGTTTTGTCCATTTCACTCCCGTTTCTTCAGGAAAATTTTCTTCCATGGCTCCAAGAAAAAAATTGAGCTTTTCTGCATAATAAGCTTTGGCTTTTTGGAAATGGGCATCCAGATCGTATTCTCGCAGAAAAGCCGTGCAGATGTCTTGGTTCAGTTTGGGTGTGTTGAGAATGTTTGATCCCTTGATGAAAGTAAATTTTTCAATGATGTCTGGAGGGCCGATGTTGAACCCGACGCGAATCCCTGGACAGAGAATTTTGGAAAATGTATAGAGTCCGATCACATTTCCTTGGTTTTTGTCCAGTGAATAGATGGAGGGGAGATGTTCTCCCTTGTAACGCAGTTCTCTGTATGGACTGTCCTCCACGATAGGAATTTTGTACCTTTTGCCCAGTTCAAGAATCGCCAGTCTTTTTTCCAAACTCATTGTTATGCCCGAAGGATTCTGAAAGTCAGGGACCAAGTAGATGAATTTGGGCTGCTTTCCCTCGTTTAACAGGTCCTGGATTCCCTTATCCATGCCTTCTACATCAGATCCATCTTCCTGGATATCTCGGGCAAGATATTTGGCGTCTTCCAGTTCGAATGCGGCCAGCGCACCCCCAAAAGTCGGGAGGTCGATAACAACTAGATCTTGTGCGTCGAGAAACAGTCTTCCCATAAGATCCAATCCATGTTGACCGGATGAAGTGATCATGATGTTTTCCGGTTCGATAAAGATATTATCTGTCTTGAGATATTCGATGACCGCTGCGATCAGGTCATTTTCGCCTGGGATTGGAGAGTATTGAAGGACAGATTCATAATTTTCTTTGATGGCCCTCTCTGCAGCCCATTGAATTAGATCAACAGGAAAAATATCACTTGATGGAAGCCCTCCGGCAAAGGAGATGATTTCCGGGTCCTTCAAGTACCGGAGCATTTTTCCGATGACATAGCCTTCAAAATCTTTCATGATATTAGCGAACAACTTTTTCATTGATTTATCCCGTCTTTGCTGAGTAGCGGTCGGGAGCATCAAAAATGTCCATGACCTGGACTCGACTGAGGAACGTTGCGGAATGTTCCACTCCTTCAGGGATATAATACCAATCTCCCTTTCGGAATATCTTTGTTTCCCCTCCGATAGTCAACGACATCTCTCCCTCAAACACCACTCCCCACTGGCTACAGTGGGAGTGAGGAGGAACTTTGCCCACAGGTTGGATGTCAAAAAAAACTATCTGTTTGTCGGTACTCTGGAACAGCCAGCCCCTGACCCCCTCCAGCGGGATGTCGATTTCAGGGAGATCCCTTATCATTTCTGGATAGGGTGTCCCTTCCCATTGATCCATTAATTCTTTCATTTTTTTTCCTTATAAAATTGCTTTGACAAAACCTCCGTCCACTTGAAGCGCAACTCCTGTGATATAACTTGCCGCTTCTGAGCATAGAAAAGCCACAGCAGCAGCGATCTCGTACGGACGGCCAAGCCGTCCCATCGGGATGATCTTTTCAATATTCTGGAAGAAATCTTGAACAGATCCCTTACCTGCTTTTTCAAAAGACTTAGCCAGGTTTTCAACCCGTTCGGTTCGGGTATATCCCGGACATACCGAATTGACCGTTATGCCGAAGGAGGCCAATTGGTTGGATAGAGATTTTGAGAATCCCAGCACACCTGCCCTTGCCATGTTGGACAAGATCAAGGTTTCTATGGGTTGTTTGGCCGATACGGATGTCAAATTGACGATTCGTCCCCACTTTTGTTTTTTCATGTGGGGTGTCACCTGATAGCAGAGGTTCACCGTGCTCAGAAGGTTCAGTTCTAAAGCTTTGCGGTAATCATCCAAGCCAAAATCCTCGACCATTCCAGATGGCGGACCACCTGAGTTGCAGACCAAGATGTCCACAGTCCCGAATTTTTCGATCACGTGTTTGACCAGTGTTTTTACCTGATTTTTGTCCGTGACGTCAGCAGCCTGGGCAATGACCTGCCCGCCCGCCCTTTCTGCGATTTCTTTTTTTGCTCGGAAGAGCTCTCCTTCGCCTCTGGCACAGATGGCCACATTGGCTCCCTCTCTTGACAGTTGGAGAGCAATAGCCTTTCCCAAACCTCGGCTCGAGGCTGTTACAAGAGCTGTTTTATCTTTGATCACCAGATTCATGGATATTCTCCGATTTAGATTAGGTCTCTAATCCTTTTTTTTTCTGTAGGACACATCGGCATACCGGGCCTCGCGACCCCTTGCCATGATTTCTTTGGCATCCATATCACATCTGACACATTTGTAATAGATGACATTCCCGATCAATTCGGCCTTTTCATTTCTCTCTTCATCCGAGATGAAATACGCTTCCATTGTGTCGAACGGACGTGCCTCCCCATCACTCTCATACTTGATGGTTATGTTTCTCCCTGCATCGAGAACCTTAAAGGCGTTTTTGGTCCAGTTGAAGTCTTCCATTCCGAGATCAGGATTGATCCTGAGATGGGCAGCCAACGAGACATCTAGTCCCGACGCCTCCATTTCCTTGCTGCATTGGATAAAGGTTTCCGCGGTTGCCGCATTCCCGATGTTTATTTCGTAGATGGGGGTAGTTCCGTCCTTTCGCAAGTATTCTTTGAATATATTCATCAGCATGCGGAGCTGCACGGCATTTTGTGTAGAAAGGAGCATGGATATTTTAAAATACAGGTTGGGAATTTCTCTTGCGTAATAGCAAGCCGCAACGATCGTGGACCAACTGGGGTTCAGAAAAAAGTCGGCACCTGTCTCGAGGGCGGCTCGAGTGATTCCGTCCAGGTAGACAAGGTGGTTGTTGTTTCCAACTTCCACTCCTCCAAGATTGCCAAAGGGTGTCCCCATGTTCTTCAATATGATCTGGCTCATACCTCCTCCCATATCTCTCCTTTCGAACGTTTCCCCTGTCACTTCCTCAACACGAGCGAACCGCTCCTCTGGAAGGGGTGTTCCCAGGAGGTTTGTCGAGCAAAACTTGCTCGCTCCGAGCAGATTTTCTGCCAGTGCAAGCGTCGTGATCAAGTCCCCTCCGTAGACATAGGCATCGGTCAATCCGACCACTGAAATCATTTCGGTCGGGAAAAGGACAGTTCCGTTTTCCGCAATGTCCTTGATGGCATAAAAAGTTGGGCGTGCACCTTGAAATCCGGAGACTTGTGTTGTGCAGATCCCTTTTTTATTGAAGGTCAATTGGTTCGCTTCGATGTAATCTTCGACCTTGGCGAATTTTTGAACATATTCTTCTGATTTTTGCAAGAGATCCCCGAATCCCTTTTCTTCTGCAATCATTTTTCTTGTGTCGTAATCACGCATGGACTCGATTTTTTCGGAAATGGCCTTTGCACCTCCGTAGGAATCCAGCAGCGTGTCCATTGCCTTGAGATCTCTGTTGGATAAGAATTTAAAATGCATGGGTCCTCCTCATTGTTTTTCACTGGACTATTCATAAAAAATGCCGATGCTTTTTTACTTCAGCAATATCAAGAATTTATCCTGACATTGCTGAAAAAACTTTTCAAGTAGAATCTCTTAATTTTAATCGGCATTTATTACCCTTCGGGCAAACCGATCTCACTGCATCGGCTTTGTTGTGACCCATTTGCGGTGGACAACCACAGCTGCATAGGTCACGCCTCGCATCTGCAGCAACCTCGGTCCGTGAATAATCCAGGCTAGTTGGCCAATATCGGGATGATTTGTGAGTGTTTCCAAAAAATATCCCATTGAGGCTTTAAATTGTATTGGAAAAAAGCCATTGCTTCAAGTCCAAAATGATATTGACTTAAACATACCTGTATGGTATTGATTTTTCCCTGGTTTATTTACGAGTCGAGATTTCTGCAGCGGCAAGGCAGTGGCCCATGAAGCTGTATTTGTATACCGCGAATGGGCTTCAACGAAGCCGATGTAGTGAGATCGGCTTGCCGCGTTTCCCATAAGGGGAAAAAATGCCGATGGACAGAAAGAGATTGATTTTGGAAAAGTATCCACCAGGATTTTTATCAATATCAGAAAGTTTTCCTGATATTGCATGGATAATGATAAGTATCGGCATTTTTTATAAATAATCCAGGGTTTATCATTCCCAGGAGGTTAGCTATGCGTTTACTTTTGATCGGTTTTGGCACTGTCGGCCAGGGACTGGCAGAGCTTCTTGTCCAGAAAAAGAAATTACTATCGATTACTTATGGATTGGATATCCAGGTCGTGGGGATTGCCGACAATATAAAGGGCAGCGTCACTAATCCAGAAGGAATAAATCTTCCTGATGCTCTGGAAAAAGTTAGCGGGGGAGGAGATTTGTCGGATTTGCCCGCCAGTATATTTGAGGGCGAAGCTTTGGATATGATTCAACAAGTCGAAGCAGATGTGATGCTCGAGGCCACGTACACCGATATTGAGACCGGAGAGCCAGCCACCTCGCATATCCGGAAGGCCATGGAGAGAGGGATGCATGTCGTCACCACAAACAAGGGCCCGGTTGCTCTGCATTACAAAGAGTTGAAAGAATTAGCTGAGGAAAAGGGAGTCCGATTTTTGTTCGAAGGGACGGTTATGAGCGGTACACCGCTTATCAATTTTATTAGAGAGAATCTTGCGGGCTGTGATATTCAAGAAATAAAAGGCATATTAAACGGAACGACAAATTACATTCTGACCCGGATGGAAGAGGGCCTTTCCTATGAGCTGGCGCTAAAAAAGGCTCAGGAGCTGGGATATGCTGAGGCTGTGCCGGATGCAGATGTTTTGGGATGGGATGCCTTGGCCAAGGTGACCATTCTGGCCAAATATGTCTTTGAAGCAGATGGAAAACCTTTTGATTACCCTTGCGAAGGGATAACCGGCATTACCGCCACTTCGATAACCGAGGCGAAAGCCCGAAACAAGCGTTTCAAGCTGATCGGAAAAGCTTGGCGAGAAGGAAGCATCGTGAAGGCATCGGTTGCTCCAGAAGAAATCGATCTTACACACCCGCTGGCTTCTATCATGGGTGCCACCAATGCGGTCACAATCACGACCGATGCTTTGGGGGATGTGACTGTTGTGGGGCCAGGTGCGGGCAAAGAGGCCACCGGATACAGCATGCTTGTTGATTTGATAGCCATCGGAGGTAAAAAATGAAGATGTTGCTCGACGGAGAATGGGTAGACCGGGAAAAAAAGATCGAGGTTCGCGACCCGTTCGATGATTCGATCATTGATACAGTTCCCAGCGCTACAGATCAGGATGTGGAAACAGCCCTAGAAGCGTCTGTCCGAGGGTTTGAGATCGCCAGGAAGATGAGCGTGTTCGACAGGGCCCAAGTTCTTTTCAAAACAGCCGTGATCGTGTCGGAAAATCTTGAGGATTTTGCGATAATCATTGCGCGGGAAGGTTCCAAAACCATCCGAGAAGCACGCAAAGAAGCCTCGCGATGTGTCAATACATTGATGGTTTCTGCCGAGGAATCCAAACGCATTCTGGGGGAAACCATTCCGTTTGACTCCTTTCCCGGAGGAGAAAAGCGGCGGGGGTATTACTACCGGTTTCCGATCGGGGTTGTCCTGGCGATCACGCCTTTTAACGACCCCCTCAATCTTGTTGCCCACAAGCTGGGTCCTGCCATTGCGGCAGGAAATTCTGTCATCCTGAAACCTGCCACCGTGACTCCGCTTTCTGCTTTGATGCTGGCTGAGGCCTTTCTAGAAGCTGGCCTGCCTCCTCTGGTCCTTCAGGTGATCACGGGATATGGCAGTGTGATAGGGGATCCTTTAGTAAAGGACGAACGGGTGCGGATGATCTCATTCACGGGCGGTATCGAGGCAGGCAAACGGATTTCCCAGCAAGCCGGGATCAAAAAGATCGGGATGGAGCTGGGCTCTGATTCTCCAGTGATCGTATGGGAAGATGCCGATCTTGATTGGGCGGTGGAATCCTGTGTGTCGGGCTCTTTTTGGGCTGCCGGACAGAACTGCATCGGCGTCCAACGCCTTTATATCCACAAGAATATCTATCAGGAGTTTCGGGACAAGTTTGTGGAGCGGACGTTGAAATATAAGATCGGGGATAAGCTGAACGATGAAACAGACATGGGCCCGATGATCACCGAAGATGAAGCCAAACGGGTGGAAAACTGGATAAAAGAGGCCGAGGAAAAAGGAGCAAAAGTCCTTTCCGGAGGGAGCCGTCAAAATGCCCTCATGGAACCCACGGTGTTGGAGAATGTTCCCGAGGATGCAACGATTCACTGTGAGGAGGTGTTCGGCCCGACTGTGAATCTGTATTCCGTAGACAGTTTGGATGAAGCGATAAAAAAAGCGAATGCTCTGCCGTTCGGACTTCATGCTGCCATCTTTACCCGCAACGTCGATATCGCCTTCAAAGCAGCCTATGAATTGGATTGTGGGGGTGTGATGATCAACGATTCGACCGATTACCGTTTGGATTCCATGCCGTTCGGAGGGGTCAAGTATTCGGGTTTAGGTAGAGAAGGGGTCAAGTTCGCCCTGCAAGAAATGACCGAACCCAAGGTTATCTGCTTTTATTTACCTGAAATTTAAATTTAAAGGATTTCTTCCGATTAGGCATATCCTCCGCTTTAGTGCAGATTTTTAACGCCATTCCCTCATCGTCCTTCTCGGCTCCTCCGTAACTCACGCGATCGCTCCATACATCAAACAGGATGTCTTGTGTTGCTCACTCGACATCACTGTTAACAAAAAGCATTGCTCAATACATACTCGGAGCCCGTTCCGGGTCCCCTCGAAGAACGACTCGCGAAGGCTAAATCTTCAATGTCGCTACGGGCATACCTAATCGTAACACATTAAATCCATTTATCTGTTGAATATGGGGAGAATCGATAAAGATAAAAAAAAGGGGGTAGTGGAGATTGAATACTCCACTACCCCTTAACTGTTTCTGTGTTGTTAATTAAGCTTCTGCTAATCAACCTTTGAGCTGTTCTGCAATCCACTCGGAGGTGACACTCTTGGGTCTCTCGATGGCCAATCCCAGAGCTCTGTCCCAAATAAGGGATGAAAGGACTCCGATAGCACGAGAGGCGCCGAAGAACACTGTGTAAAAATCATATTCAGTGACACCATAATGGAGAAGCAAAACGCCGGAGTGAGCATCCACGTTGGGCCAAGGATTTTTGGCTTTGCCCTGCTCTTCTAAGATGGGAGGAACAATATCATACAGCGCACTCACGACCGTAAAGATATCGTCTTCACCCAGGTGTTTCAGAGCGAAATCGCGTTGAGCAACATAGCGGGGATCGGTCTGACGGAGAACGGCATGGCCATATCCGGGAATAACCTGGCCGGAATTTAATGTGTCCCAACAATACTTCGTGAGTTGTTCTTTATCAGGAACACCGCCCAATTCCTCCATCAGGTTCATGACCCAACGGAGCACTTCTTGGTTGGCCAATCCGTGGAGAGGTCCAGCCAGCCCGTTCATGCCGGCGCTGAGAGAATAATAGGCATCGGAAAGAGCAGATCCGACAAGATGTGTGGTATGAGCGGATACGTTTCCGCCCTCATGGTCACTGTGGAGCACGAGATACAACCGCATCAATTCTTTGAACTCTTCGCCTTCGATCCCGACCATATGGGCGAAATTTCCACCCCAGTCCAGATTGGGATCGGCGGGAATGTGTTCGTTGTTCTTGTAGCTTTTGCGGTAGATGTAGGATGCGATAGCGGGGAGTTTGGCCAGCAAGTTCATCACGTCTTCGAACATGGGATCCCAGTACTCCATCTTGCTGATGCCTTCTCTGTACTTCTGTGAGAAGATAGAGTCTTTCTGGAGAGTGAGGATTCCTGTAGAGAATTGGGTCATAGGATGGGTGTCATTCGGGATGGCGTTGAGTACGTCGATCAAATAATCGGGTAGAGCACTGCGTGCACGCCATTCGTTTGTGATGTCTTGGACGTCTTCTTCGTTGGGTAATTCACCTGTCAGAAGCAGATAAAAGATTCCCTCCGGAAGAGGTTCTTTGCCGCCCGGGGCCTTGGGCAATTTTTCCCGCAGCTGAGGGATGTTGTAACCACGGAAACGGATGCCTTCGAACGGGTCTAGAGCCGATGTCTCAGTCACCATGCATTTCACGCCGCGCATTCCGCCGTATGCTTGTGCAACTGTTACATCAGAGATCTTGACATCCCCATGCTCTTTGATGTGAGTTCGAACTTGGTCACGAACAGGGCCGAGCTTTGAAGCGAATTTTTCTTTTAATGAAGCCATAAAAATTCCTCCTTTAAGATTTGAAAAAATACCCTCGATAGATTCGATGGATAAAAAATATAACATTTGAATAATGGTTGTGTCAATCAAATTTAATATATTGAAAATGTTGAATATTTTTCCGGCTAAAACGGTATTTTTATTGAAGCCAAAACGGGGCACATTTGTTAAATCAGTTGACTTTTTAGCACTGAAAACGTTAACTAATGAAGAAATAAAATATTTCTGAAAATAAACGAAAAGGAGAGAAAATATGACTGGTTTAACGATTGTGCTTATCATTATCGGAGTAGTTGTCGTTGCCGCTATAGGAATCTACAACGGTTTGATCACGTTGAGGAACCGTTCGGACAATGCCTGGGCTCAGGTGGATGTCCAGTTAAGAAGACGTTATGACTTGATTCCCAACCTGGTCGAAACGGTCAAGGGCTATGCCGCACACGAAAAAGAGACCTTCCTGAAGGTGACCGAAGCACGGGCCCAAGCCATCAACGCGGGAACAGTTGCTGAACAGGGGAAAGCCGAAAACATGTTGACGGGTGCCTTGAAATCGTTGTTTGCTGTTGTTGAAAGCTATCCTGACCTCAAGGCCAACCAGAATTTCCTGATGCTTCAGGAAGAACTTGCAGGGACAGAAGGGAAAATCGCTTATGCCCGACAGTTTTATAACGACACAGTCATGAAATTCAACACGAAACAGCAAGTGTTCCCATCCAATATTCTCGCCAGCATGTTCGGTTTCCAGGAGAAAGAGTATTTCGAGATCGAAGAGCCTGAGGCCAAAGAGCCCGTCAAGGTCGAATTCTGATCGGAAACCCATTTCTTAAACTCTAAGCAGCGTTACGATGTATGAACAAATCACCCGCAACAAGTGGAAATCTTTTTTCCTGATCCTGTTTTTTCTCTGCTTGATCTTTGCCATAAGTTGGGCGTTTGGAAAAGTGACCGGATGGGGAACTCAGGGATTGATCATAGCTGGGGTTATTGCTGTGGCCATGACTTTCGGCAGTTATTATGCCAGTGACAAAATCGTGCTGGCCATCAGCCGGGCCCGTCCCGTGAAAAAAGAAGATTATCCCTACTTGTACAATGTTGTGGAAGGATTGGCTATCGCCGCCGGACTGCCCAAGCCCCGCTGCTATGTGATCGATGACACGGCTCCCAATGCTTTTGCTTCGGGACGCAATCCAGAGAATTCCGTGATCGTTGTGACCACGGGTTTGCTCCAGAAATTGAACCGTGCGGAACTGGAAGGAGTCATCGCCCATGAGATGTCCCACATCAAAAACTATGATATTCTTGTCCAGACGCTTGCTGTGGTTATGGTCGGCATTGTTGCCCTGCTGAGCGATTGGACACTCAGGACTTTTTTCTGGGGCGGTGGCCGGAGAAGATCTAGGGAGAAGGGGGGTGGAAATGCGGCGGCGATCATTATTGTAGTGGCTCTGGTTTTGGCGATCCTGTCACCGATTATTGCACAACTCCTGCGGTTGGCGATTTCCCGGAAAAGGGAGTTTTTAGCCGATGCCAACGGAGCTCTGCTGACGCGATATCCGCCGGGGCTGGCATCGGCGCTCAAAAAGATTTCTGCGGATAGAGAACCCCTGGAGGCGGCCAACAAGGCCACAGCGCATCTATATATCGTGAATCCGCTCAAAAATATAAAAGGCCGGGTGAACAAGCTGTTCAGCACCCACCCGCCGATCGAAAAACGCATCGCCGAGTTAGATAAAATGTAAGGAATTGTCATCGCGAGTGAGCCGTGGCGATCTCTCGAGGACCTTCGAAAAGAGCTTCGAAAAGAGTTGAATCGAAGAGTCTTTAATATTATAATCGGTATCCCCTTGGTGGGGTCGTAGTTCAGTTGGTTAGAACGCCGGCCTGTCACGCCGGAGGTCGCGAGTTCGAGTCTCGTCGGCCCCGCCATCTGTTACCCCTAATTTTTCCTGAGAAAACTGGTGAAAACCTTACTCTGCCTTCCACAGTTTAACAGATGGAATAATAAAGATAACATACGCAAATTGGTGACACGGGGAGAGGTCTGTTTTGGATTCAGTCGACCTTACACATCTATAACTGTACGTCGTCAAAAGGTTTCGGATACTCTTGCTGATTTCTTAAGCTACAGTTACCATATCTATAGGCAAGTGGACAGTGACCTTCTGGATGATATCCCCCTCTTTGTTTATATAGTAGTTTTTAGCGCGTCCGCTCTCTATGTCTTTCCTTAATGACTCAAATTTACCCATTGTGTCATTCCTTCTTATATCTGATGATTTCTATTTCCGATATTAGAACTTAGTGGAAATACATACTAATCCGAAGTTGCTTTTTCAGGTTCAGAAAGAAGAATAAGCTCATAACGATCTCCCAAGGGACCTACCCAAACTTCCTTTCGTGTTCCTGGTTTTGTGGCAATTTTGTAATCCCTATCTAAATAGCTGTCTTTATCAGACATTCCTACTAAAGTTGTCTTTTTTCCTTCACTTTTATACTGTTCTTTAATTTTCTTAAAGCTTGGATCATTTGGTGAAGATATTTTAAAAGGAATAATTCCCTCGATCATCTCCCTTAGGTCTGAATACAGGGCGATATTATTTTGGCTGCCTCTTCTGAACCAAACCTGCCCTGCAAAAAGAATTCCCCCGACATTATCTTTGACCACATGGGGAAATTCAGGTGTTCTTTCTATTTGAAAGATACCGACGGTCTTCGTTTTGTTCCAATCGAGTGGTGTATATAGAAATTTGGGAGGCGGATCAAATGTATTCAAAGCCCATTGCTGAAACTCTGCATCGTCAAATGGTTTTGATATTCCAATCACTTTTCTCTTTCTCCCAGAATCTTCAACGCCATAAATTAAAAATGCAGGACCAGGCTCAGGGGTATTGGCTAAAGATATTAGAGACTTTAGGAGCTTGCCTCGTGCTTTGTTCCAATCTCCAGATCTCTTGCCCCGAAGGATACCCTGTGGGAAGTCTCTTTTCCAATCTAATCTCGGTGATTCTCCTTTTTTAAGAAGGTTTTTTAATTCATCCTTTGTCATATTTTACTCTCCTCAAAAATCAATATATCTCTCAGCCCCATTTTCGATCCGGTCTATGGCATGGAGATACTTTTGTATGGTTTCAATCGAGACGTGCAGCAGGGCTTCTTTGACCTGTAGCAGCTGGGCACCGGCTCTGAGTGATTGGGTAGCAAAGAACAAGTTCTCCTTTACAATCATCCTCAGCGTTCTTGTGGCAAGACGTTGATCTTTATTCCGGTCCTGGCCATCAGGTTGATTATAGCGTAATCCCTTTTACCATGAACAGTAGAAGTATTAAATCGAAGTGTCTTTGGATTAAAATAGCAATTACATTATTTGACACCTCTATGATGTCTTTGATATGATTTTTTCAGCCCGATAGGGAATTAAATGTGCCACACCTTTTAAACCGGAAGAAGAAGTTTATTAATTTTGGTCCTGCGGAAACAGGGATCATGATCGAACATTTCTAGAAAAATACATGGATAGGAAAAAAATAGAACAGGAAGCATTTAAAATAATTGATGAATATGGAAAAGTCCTTAATAGCTCTGCGAAGCGCACGTTTGTCATTCCTGAGTCAAAGCTTCCTTATTCCAAAAAAGTGATTAAAAATGCCATCAGAGTTGTATTATTGAATGTTGACGATAAAGATACAAAAGAACACTTGAAGTCTCGCTATATCTCTCTGGGTAATTTCGTTTCTGATGAAGATGCAAAAAATACAGCAGAAATCTCAAAAGGTCTATTTCCCTTTTTAGAAATGGATGAGGAAAATAAAAAGGAATTTCTTCGGGAGCGCTTTGAAAGCGGCCTTCTCGGAGATTACGAGATGGCAATGCAAATAAGCAGAAAAATTGCTGATGAACAGAAACGACTTAAAAAAGAAATAGATTTGTTTCTTAAAACTGAAAATGATAGAAGGGCTGATTAATCCGTATCAAGCACTTCTTTGAGCTCATTTATTGCGTCCGGGGGAAGATCGATAAACTCAAGGCCTACGTCGAAGGCAGCATCAGAACCTTCCGGAAGTACCGTTATCCACACAACCTGGACGGTAGCGATAACTGAATTCCCTTTGGAAAAACAGAGCTCTATTTCTAGTTGTTTCCCTTTTTTTAAATATCTGTTGCTGTGTATCCGCACTCCCCCAAGACCCAAATTATAAGTCGGGCGCTCTTTTCCATCTTTTTTGGCAGCACGGAACAACACAGGTGCTTTTAATCTAGGAAAGCGTCGTCTTTCGGATTTTATCCGAGTTTCTTTATTTGTCAACGGTTTTTCCCTCTTAGAGTGAAATTTCGGCTCTTCTCTTTTATTATAGTTATACAGGGATATAAGACAAGTGTGATTTTTAAGCCTGATTTCACTCTGGTTGACACCTCCATTTTTCCTTGCTATTCTTTTTCCTACCGGAATAAGGGGAATGATAGAGAGGAGTTAAAAGTGATGAGATTCGGAAGCCTGATAAAACTCAAGCCAGAGTGGGAAGAACGGTATATCATCCTGCATAAGCATACCTTTCCCGGCGTGTTGGACCGGATCCGTAAGTCCAACATCCGCAACTATTCCATTTTCCTGAGGGACGGGATGTTGTTTTCTTTTTTTGAGTATATAGGGAATGACTATGATGGGGATATAGCGGAGATCGGCCGGGACGAAGTTACTAAGGAGTGGTGGAAACTGACCGACCCGATGCAGGAACCTCTCGGGACGCGAAAAGAAGGGGAATGGTGGGCTTCGATGGAGGAGATATTTTATTGGAGTGAAAGAACCGAGTCGAAGGAAAAAACAAGAAGGATGGCTCTCACCACACGAATCTTGGATGGATTCCAAGATAAAGTGATAGAATCTTTAAAAATCGCCTACCCTATCCTGGTCGAAACATCGGATTTGAAAGATATAAAGAGTTTTTCAGTCTATCACAAAGATGGTTGCCTTTATTCTTACTTTGAATTTTTGGATGAGGATTTGAGAGTGGATATCAAGAAGCTTCAGGCAAGTCTGAAAGTAGAGGACGAGCTGGATTGGCTGCCGATGAGAGAGGTTTTCCACACGCATTGATGCCTGTCAGCAGACGGTGACTTCCAAACCCGTGGCGCTTATGTCGTAATCGAAAAAGCGGGCCAGCGGATTTGGCGGATCTTTTTCCAGCGTTTTCCGAGCAGCTGCCGCATCTTCCGGAGATTTGCACACGACCAGCAAAAAACCTCCTCCGCCAGCACCCAGAAACGTCGCTCCAATCATGTAGGGTTTGAATTTTTCGAGGATTTTTTCCATCTCTGGATTGGAGGAACCCGGATCGATCTCCTTTTTTAAGTGCAAAGCCTTGTCGAGCAGTTCCCCGAAACACAACATGTCTGTTTTCTCCATAGCGTCGACAAGGAAGGGAGGAAAAACGTGCAGTTTGTGCAGGACCTCCATGGTTGTGCGCTCCCTGTCCAAATAGTGCCCCACGATATTTCGCAAGATATTTTTAGCCAGACGTCTCATGCCGGTGTAGTAAAGTAGCGTCTGTCCGTTGTTGGCCGCCGGATCCAGCACATAGGATTTTACAGATTGGATTTGCGGATCCGGTACAAGACCCGGCTCTGTGGTGATCATCTTGACACCCTCGATCGTTCCACCGATTTGGTCCTGCCATCCCCCTCCGGTTGTCAGTTCCTGCTCAAGCTGGAGCACCAGGTTGAACAACTCCCGCTGGGTTGTTTCCCTGCCGATCAATTTGTTGATGACGGACATCAACACCGCACCCATGATGCTGGATGTTCCCAATCCACTCCCGCTGGGTATGGCCGCCAACGTGGTCAGTTCGATGCCGCCACCGAAACGCTCCAGCATATCTTCGAGAGTTTTTATGCCGTTTGGCCAGGTTGCTTTGTCCAGGGAGAATCCCGAGAGAACAAGAGCAGCTTTTGCCAGCCCAAATTCGCTGGTAGCCTTCCGGTAATTCATCAAGTCTTCTAAATCTTTAATAGTAACTCTCAATCCGTGGTCGATCGAAGCGATCCTGATCTCAGGATCTTCCACAACCCGCGAATAAACATGGATCGGGGGTTGACCGTTTAGGTTGACGGCGGCGTTTATCACACATCCTCCGTGTTCCAACGCATAAGGTGGTGTGTCTGTCCATCCTCCTCCCAGGTCCAGACGGGCAGGGGCCCGGCCCCAGATGATCTCGTCCGAACGCACGGCACATCGGGGATAAGTTTCAGACTTTTTTTTGCTCCTCACGATCGTCTGGCTCAGGTTTTTAAACGCACTGTCTTGAGCCTTTTCGCACCAGGTTTTGGCATCTTGAAAAGCTTGTGTATCCAGACCTAAGGAATTCAGCCATTCTTTATCCTGATTCGACAATCGCTTATGAATAGATTGGAAATTTTTGGTCCATTCCTTTTCTTTTTCGAAGAGGTTAAGTTTAATTGCAGATCCAAGGGTGTGGATAATTCGGGAGAACACAAGCCTGTCTAATCTGAATGACTCTCCTTTTTCATCCACATATCCTTTTGCTTCCTGTAGAACAGTGACTGTCCATTCCAAGCGTTCCGCATCATCCAAATCCCCGAAAATAAACGCCAGATCCTCTGCCGAAAAACCGCTTTGGTGAAGAAAGATTTGTCCCAATGAGCTGCGGATTTCTTCGGCCCTGTTTTTTCGACGCCTGATGTAAAAGTTCTCGAGATCAACAAGGTTGGAAATTTCTGCCAGGCTGTATTTATCCGCCTTGTGCCATGCCTGGATTTGATCAGTCGTGGCTTCAGAAGGATTTATCATCCAAAGCCATTCGTGGTAATCGTTCGGGGAGGAGACGGCCGGGAAAATTTTTGCGTTCCATAGATTTTTTTCAGGATCTTTAAAGGAATCATCGATGCCGTATATCCGGACGAACCAAACGTCTTCCCCATCCCGGTTGTGTCCTTTGATGATATCCAAGCAGGATTTTGCTGGAAGGGACAAAGGTTTATCCACATCCACACCCACCACCACGTTTTCTCCTTCGAGGGTCAATTCCGATCGGATACGGCAGCCTTCCGCCCAGGATTCTGTGCCGGTGATTCGACCGTTTTTATGAATGTGGTTGTTGATGCTCAAACAGGTATTTTGCACCAGTTCCGAACCGGATTCGATCAACTGTCTCGGGGTGCCAAAATGGAGAAAGGTACAGTCCTCCAGCGGATGCACATAAAACGGGGTTTTGGACATTGAGTCGAAGATGGTCACGAGAAAGGATTCCGATAGCTGGGACCCGCTCGCCCGAACTGTTTTTAGGAAATTATCGAACCGGACCTCTTTTCCCATCGCACAACAGATTTCCCGGTAGAAATCCAGACCTGTGGATAAGATCTCTTCGGCGATCGGCCCGGTCCAGTGGAATTCAGTATCTTTTTGCATGATATTACACAGCGTGATCAATTTTGTCGCTGTCGTTGCATTCAGTTCCATGACGCCGATATCGAGCAGGGATTGTCCTCGAGAATTAATGGCCCCTTTTTCTTTTTGTTGGGAGACAGAGGGCTTTTGAAGGAAATGTTGTACCTGGCCATTCCTATCTGCGCTGAATACCCCGTGGTTTTTCGCCTGCTCCGGTGAAATATAACAACCGAGTCCAGTCACTCCGTTTCCTTTAAACTTAACCTCCTTGGGAGAGAAAAACAGGAGAACATCTCCTGTTGTCACCACTACTTGACCTTTGTTTGATTCGAAGGGAGGGAGTTCCCGGTAGATGGGGAATTGCCGGTCAAAGATCGTGTTTCCGAGAGCTGAGTCGGATTTGCCAGGGATCGGAGTAAAAATTTTGCCGCAGGGACCGTATGCCGGCATTCTTCTAGAATCACCCCCTGCATGAATGATTAGGATGCGCAGGCGGTTGAGCGTCTCTTCGATTCGAGTGGGCGAAAATTTGGTTAAACCAGATGCCCTGAATTCCCGACTCAAAACCTTTAGCAAAGCAAAGATGGTGCTTCCCCCGCTTCCCACTCGATGGCTCTGAGGATCTGGAACGACCAAGATCTGATTGGTTCCCGTGATCAAGCCGAGCTTTTTCCTCAGGTTCAGTTGAGTTTCATAGGCAGCGGCCTGTGCTTCGTTGGATGCCGTGACAATCAGATAATCCCACGGTTTAACGATCCTGGTCATTCGGATTTTCGGTTGGCTTCCACTTGGGCTTTTACCCAGGGATAGGTCTGGGAAATTCCTTCACGCAAGGATATCTTGGATTCCCACCTGATTGAACCGATGCGGTCAACACGGAAATTGCGGGCTTTAACTCCGATAGGCCCATCGATATGTTTGATGTTTATCGTTTTTCCGGACACCTCGGCGATGACTTTCACTGATCTTTAACACTTATAAAATTGATCTTCTTTAATTTCAACAACATACAGGGACGAAAAAAGCTCTTGGCACTACACTTTGCTCTTTTTGAGTTAAAATTCATAGCTCACGTATTGTTGG
>Ga0114930_10000519_pt1 | contig 40006 bp, 8 predicted proteins | sample AnhtaG_FD_87300 | JGI IMG/M metagenome (GOLD analysis project Ga0114930, IMG submission 87300) | Deep subsurface microbial communities from Anholt, Denmark to uncover new lineages of life (NeLLi) - Anholt_01485 metaG | ecosystem: Environmental > Aquatic > Marine > Oceanic > Sediment | place... | reverse complement strand
CTCCATAACTCGTCGCCAGCAGATTAGGAAACAGCCTATGATTAGGAACGCTTGATGAATATCGTCACGTTTTTCATAACGAACACGCAAACGCCTTTGGTTGAACAGCCAATCAAACGCTGCTTCGACCACATAACGGAATTTGCCAAGACCGCTACCATTTTCGGTGTTACGTTTGGCAATCAACGGCTTGGTCTTGCGCTGTCGCAAGGGTTGACGAATCTTCTCTTCGGCATCGTAGGCGCGATCCGCAAGCACCTCATCCGGACGCCTGCGAGGGCGACCTTGCGGTTGCTTGATAGGCGGGATTCCATCGACCAGGGCAATAGCCATTTCCGAATCATGAACATTTGCACCGGTATGTTCAATAGCCAAAGGGGTACCCTGGCCGTCAACAATCAAGTGACGCTTAGAGCCGTTTTTGCCCCGATCCGTGGGATTTGGGCCTGTTTTCGCCCCCCAAAAAGCGCTCGCACCGAGCAACTGTCCATAGCAGAAACAGACCAATCGATTGCATCGGCCATGCCCAATTCGTCCAGCAGAGCCTGCCATATTTTCTGCCAGACGCCGGCGATTTGCCAATCGCGCAGGCGACGCCAACAAGTCATGCCACTTCCACAGCCCATCTCCCGTGGCAGATACTCCCAAGGTGTGCCGGTCTTGAGAATAAATAAGATGCCAGTCAGGCAGGCTCGATCGCTCACTCTGGGCCGACCGCCCTTTGGCTTTGGCGGTTCTGGCGGAATATGTCGTTTGATACGTTGCCATAGTTCATCTGTTAGTAGTGGCTTAGCCATGATAATGTCCTCCATAACATCATGTTACCGTTGCTTACAGATGTTATATCGGCTAAACTACTACTCAATTATTAGGTTTTGTTAGAGTGCCTAAGTCAAATATCGAGTATCGAGCGTCGAGTATCACACTCTACATTTTATGCTTCAAATCTTATTTCTCCGCCGACGATGGTTTTTTCGACTTTGCCTGTAACTTTCCATCCGTGATAGGGGCAGTTTCTGCTCTTTGAGCGGAATTTGTTCACGTCGATTTCGTACTCGGCATTCGGGTCGATAATAGTAACATCAGCCTGTTTACCTACACCAAGCGTACCCTTGTCAATACCAATTATCTTAGCCGGCTTTTCCGTCATCAATCTGATAAGCCCGGGCCAGTCCAGAATCCCCGGCTCCAATAACGCCTTAACATAAAGGCCCAGAGCACATTCCAAACCTGCTATGCCAAAAGGAGCACTCAAAAACTCAAGCTCTTTCTCACTCTGCAGATGGGGGGCGTGGTCGGTGACCAGGGCGTCCACCAGCCCTTCTCCAATCGCCTGCTTTAGAGCCTCGAGGTCCCTGTCCGTCCGCAGCGGCGGATTTACCTTGTAGTTGGTATCATATTCGGCGCAGCACCGCTCGGTAAAAAGCAAATGGTGCGGCGTCACCTCGCAGGTAATCGGCAAGGAATCTATTTTGGCAGCCCTTATCAGCTCAACTGAGCCGGCCGTCGATATATGCTGAGCGTGGTAGCGAACATTTGCCTTCTTTACGAGCTGAATATCCCGCCAGAGCATCGCCTCCTCAGCAAGCGCATCTATCCCCGGCAGCCCAAGTATGGTCGAATAGTACCCGGAATTCATCACACCGCTGCCGGCAAAACCATTATCCTGACAATGCTGGGCCACGACCACATCAAACATAGCGGCGTACTTGAGCGCCCGCAGCATAACCGAGGGGTCCTGAACGCCTGCGCCATCATCTGTAAAACCAACGGCCCCGGCCTCAGCCATAAATCCCATTTCGGCAAGCTCAACACCTTCCCTTGCCTTTGTGACTGCCCCCATTGTATAGACGTGGGTCTTTCTTGCCTGCCTGCCCTTTCGATGGACATATTCGACATCGGTCTCGTTTTCGATAGGCGGGTTTGTATTCGGCATACAAACGACGGAAGTAAAACCTGCTGCCACCGCTGCGGCCGAGCCGCTTGCGATGGTTTCCTCCTCTTCATCGCCCGGCTCACGAAAGTGAACGTGAATATCAATCAGACCGGGCGTGACCAATTTGCCCGCAGCATCGATAACCGTTTGTGCCGGTTTTTCGATTTTGCCGACACCGACGATTTTACCGTCCACAATCAGCACATCGCATTTCTCATCGACGCCGTTCGCAGGGTCGATTACCCGTCCGTTTTTTATTAACAGTTCAGAGTTCATAGTTCGTTGTTCGTAGTATTTAGTCGTTAGTGATTGACCACCTTCTGTGCTGCTGCCTGATTAACGAGGAACAGCACTGCCATTCTCACAGCCAGACCATTTTTAACCTGTTCGAGGATGACACTGTTACGGCCGTCCGCCACTTCACTTTCCATTTCAAGTCCTCTGTTAATCGGCCCGGGGTGCATAACAACAATGTCAGGTTTTGCCTTTTTCATACGCTCAACCGTCAGGCCAAAATAATGCGAGTATTCCCGTATCGAAGGAAACGGATTGCCGCCCAGCCGCTCAAACTGAATCCGCAGCATATTTATCACATCAACCTTTTCGATAATCTCATCAAGCGAATAGCTGACGCTGACCGGCAGCCGAGTCACCTGTGCCGGCATAAGCGTCGGCGGACCGACAAATACAACCTCAGCACCAAGTTTTGTCATCGCCCACATATCACTGCGGGCAACACGCGAGTGCGCTATATCGCCGACAATTGCTATTTTCAGACCCTTGAGACTTCCCTTGATTTTACGAATAGTATAGACATCCAAAAGACCTTGTGTGGGATGCTCGCAGAAACCATCGCCGGCATTGACCACAGAGGCGTCTATATTCCTGCTCAGGAATTCCGGTGCACCACCCGCACTGTGACGAATCACAACAATGTCAATGCCCATAGCTTCCAGATTCTTGGTGGTATCCAACAATGTCTCACCTTTACTGACGGAGCTGGACTTCCTGGTGAACTCTATAATATCAGCACTCAATCGACTTGCGGCCAGAGCAAAGCTGTTTCTGGTTCTGGTGCTGTCTTCAAAGAACAAATTCACCACAACTTTGCCCCGCAACGGCGGGGCCTTCTTGACCGAACGAGTGCTTATCTGCTCAAAGCCTTCGGCGGTGTCAAGAATGTAGGTAATCTCTTCGGCACTGAGTTCCCGCAGCCCGAGAAGATGTTTGCGATGCCACCTGAATTGTTTGCTTTTTCTTTTTAGCGCCACAATATCGTATCTCGTATTGCGTATTGCGTATTGCGTATATCGTATCTGAACACTTTTAATTTTACTCGATAACCACCTCGTCTTTTCCGTCCGATTCGACAAGATTAACCTGTACTAATTTGCCGGGTGCGGCATCGGTTTTATAGCCGGCGTAATCAGCCTGTATTGGAAACTCCCTGCCGAGCCTGTCAACAAGGACGGCCAACTTTATCGCCCTTGGCCTGCCCAAATCTATAAGAGCATCCATCGCAGCACGAGCCGAGCGTCCGGTGTACAGAACATCATCAACCAAAACGATGATTTTGTCGTCTATGCTGAAACCGATTTCGGTGGTTCGAACCTGCGGCTGAGCAGTGCTCTGCGGCGAATTCAAGTCGTCCCGGTAAAGCGTTATGTCCAGGGTCCCACACGGAACATCTTTGCCCAGTTTTTTTGATAATTCGCCCGATAACCTCTCGGCAAGAATCTCTCCTCTGCTGCGAATGCCGATTACGGCAACATCCAATTCAGCCGGGGTTTCAGAAATAATGCGGCCTGCCAAATCCTTCAGAATTTGCTCAATCTGTTCGGAATCTAAAATTACTTTCATAATTGCGCCAAACCCTTGCAGTACAGAAAAGTATCAACTCAAATATAGCACAAAGTCCGAATATAGCAAGATTTCTAATTTAACTTTTCAAAAACCGCCTTCTTAACACTGAAAACGCCATATCGCAGTAAGGAAACTCAGGATAATTTACTTGAAAACAATATCGTTTTATGGTATCATAATGGCAAGATTCGGGCGGCAGAAGTTGCAAGCTAACGAGATAGGCAACCAAAGAAGATTTCTGTGCATTTTAGATTTTGCCTCCACTTACGGAGGAAGGGAATGGGTCGAAGCGCTAAAAAGATGCTCGTGATAGGCTTGGTGGCCTGCGTGGCAGTACTGTCCGCACACACGGACACGGCCGCCGCAGCAGAAGGAGCGCAGACTGACAAAGCACTGCAGCCACAAGGCCTGAACCACGCCGGAGTTTACGCATTAAGACAAATAGACCCTAATTTGACAGGTTTCGGAGTCAGATTCGCCGCCATTTGCCGAAGCATTACTTATATTGACGGCCAACCGCAATACGATTACCGTCCGAGTACTGAGCACAACTGCCTAAAAGGCAAACTCATCGCCTTTCACGATGAGGCCGGGCCGCCGACGGGAATCTCACCCCATTCGACTGCCATCTGCTCCATATTGCTCGGCGAGGACGCAAACGGCTTTAACCCCCAGCTCGGCCAATTCCATTATCAAGGCGCCGCGCCTGAGGCAGAGGCCGATATCTACGAGTTTTTGCATTTCTTAATCAGCAATGTATTTCCCTGCCTGCCGCCCGATGCAGATATTGTAACTGCCAGCATCGGCAGCCAATTCGAAGATTGGTGGACCAGAGGAATTGAATCGTTGGCCGAGCAGTATGGCCTTATTGTCGTAGCCGGCATAGGCAACGGCTTAGATGTTCACGACCCTCTGCTTTATCCCGGTGCGGGAGCTAACGTTATTGGCGTTGGGGTCGTTGACTCCGTAAACACCGAAAATATCGCAACCAATCTGGCCCATTTCGCTCTGGCCTATCCTGAGCACTCAAGCTTCGGCCCGACTGCGGACGGTCGATGCAAGCCTGACATCGTCGCTCCCGGCGATTGCCTGGCCGCCGATGACAACGAGCCCAATCGCTATGAACCAACCGGCAGCTGGTCAAGCTTCTCGACCCCGATAGTTGCAGGAACAATCGGCCTGCTCGTTCAAAAGGCCAGGCAGGACCCAAATCTGAGTCTGGCTGTTTCACCCGACGGTGGAAATTGCGTAATCAAAGCAATCTTAATGAACTCGGCAACCAAACTGCCTTACTGGCACAAGGGCCGGCTCCAAACCGACGACGACCACCGCGCCCCGCTGGACCATATACAGGGAGCCGGGATGTTAAACGCACCCCAGGCCTACAAACATTTAATCGCAGGGCCAAATAAACCCGGCGATGTCCCCGGCACAGGCTGGGACTTAAACCTTCTGCAAAAAAGTGAAAACCCGGAATCCACCTATAGAATCACCATCACGAAACCTGCCGACAGATTCATCACCGCGACAGCCGTCTGGAACAAGCACTACGACAGCGTTTATCCTTTTGAACCAATGCCCGAGAAAGACACTAACCTGCGGCTCGAACTCTGGGCGGTCGACCCAAACAACCCTGACAACGACTACCTGCTCGATTACAGTGACAGCAGCGCTGATAATGTCGAGCACATTTATCGCCGGGCGGACGCCAACTACACGAATTACGAAATCGTGCTCTTGCACAGCGATATAGATGACCCGAACCAAACAGGTACATCTCAGCGATATGCTCTGGCCTGGGATGTCAGCGAGAAAAAAGACAGCAACAGTATCTTTTGGTATGACCTCAACACTGATGGTATTGTCAACGAATTAGATTTTATCATTTTCACTGAGAATTGGCTGGCGAGCCTTGAGTCACCCGAAAGCTATCTGCTCGGCGATATCAACGCCGACGGTGTAATCAACATCAAAGATTTGGAAATCCTTTTCGGCCACATAAATTCCAAAGCCGACTGGCACACAGAGTAGTCTTGAGTTTTGAGTTTTGAGTTGAATCCTCTCCATGTCCTCTGCGCCCTCAGCGGTTGATTCTTGTTTCTGGGTTCCCATTTTGCGACTGATTGCAAAATGGGGTCCCCTTTGTGGCTTCGTGTCTTCCCGACCCAAAAACTACGAACTCAAAATCAAAAACTTCTTCCAATCCTTTGCCACTTCTGGTAAAAGCGCAGTCCGCAATACGCAATACGATAGCTCTGCCACAGGTATACGCGATACGCTGTTATGAAGCTGATTGTGAGAAAATCACGGCTTGCGGGTGAGGTGGTTATGCCGGCCTCCAAATCGCATACGATTCGTGCCGTTGCAATAGGCTCGTTGGCCAAAGGCGAAAGCATTATCCGCAACCCGCTGGTCTCCGGCGACACACAAGCAGCAGTGAACTGCTACCGAGCACTGGGTGCTGAGATTGAGACATCCGATTCGAAAATCTGGAAGGTAACCGGCACCAGTGGACGAATCATCGCTCCGGGTGAAACTGTTGATGTGGGCAATTCGGGGACGACACTGCGTATTGCAATGGGCTCGGCTGCCCTGGCCGAAGAAGGCCAGACCACGACCTTCACCGGCGATGAGCAAATCCGGACGCGGCCGGTCGGCCCATTGATGGAGGCACTCAGCGATTTAGGCGCAAAATGCGTCAGCCTCAAAAACAACGGCAAAGCCCCCCTCAAAGTGACCGGGCAGCTAACAGGCGGGAAAACATCCATCGCTGCAACCACCAGCCAATATCTATCCAGCCTGCTGTTGTGCGTCCCTTTGGCGCTTAGGGATACCGAGATAGACGTAACTCTGCTCAACGAGCCAGGGTACGTGCAAATGACGCTCGATTGGCTCGACAAACAGGGCATCGAATATCAAAATGAGAGTATGCGGCTTTTCAAAATCAAAGGTCGGCAAACCTACAAAGCCTTTGACGCTGCGATACCTGCCGATTTCTCCAGCGCCACGTTCTTTCTCTGCGCCGCAGCCCTAACGGCAGATGAGGTAACGTTGTCGGGGCTGGATTTCTCTGATAGCCAGCCGGACAAAGCGGTGGTCGATTATTTAAGGGCAATGGGCGCCAATATCAACATTGAGCCAACTTCAATAACGGTTAAAGCTGCACCGCTCAGGGGAACCGAAATAGATGTGAACCAGACTCCGGACGCGCTGCCGGCTATAGCTGTTACCGCCGCCTTCGCCGAAGGCCAAACCCGCCTGATGAATGTTGCCCAGGCGAGAAGCAAAGAGACCGACCGAATCAAATGTATGGCCGAGGAGCTAAGAAAAATGGATGTTGATGTTGAAGAACTGCCCGACGGCCTTATAATAAATGGCGGCAAACCCAAAGCTGCTGAATTGACCGGCAGAAGCGACCATCGAATTGTGATGGCCTTGTCGCTGGCAGGTTTAGCGATTGACGGTCAATGCACTATTGAGACTGCCGAGGCGATGAGCGTTACGTTTCCCGGTTATGTGGAATTGATGAAGAGCATTGGTGCAAATATGGAACTGAAGTAATTAGAGAAAGCGATTCTAAGGAGATTTTGAAAAAATGATTGGATGTCACATAGGACGTTGTTTTCAAGTAACGGTGGCGGGCGGTTCCTACCAGGAGGGCCTGACGGCCGTTATACAGGGCCATCCGCCGGGGATGCTGCTGACCGAGCAGGAGATTTACGGGGATTTGCTTCTTAGAAAGCCGGGTGCTGATGAACTCTCGAGCCCGCGAAAAGAGCCGGACCTTCCGATTATTTACAGCGGGTTGAATGCAGCCGATACCGTCGAAAACGCCGGTAACAAGAACCACACGAATGGAACGCCGCTTACGATTCTGATTCCCAACCTCGACCGGCATTTCATTCACATCAAGCAATATCAGGACACCAACCGCACGCCGCGGCCGGGCCATGCGTCCTACGCTTCGTTCATAAAATACGGCCCCGACGACGATGCTATCGGTGCAGGGCTGTTTAGCGGCCGCTATACCTCCACCATCGTCGCCGCCGGATACGTCGCCAAAAAAATCCTGAAAAAATGCGGTATCGAAGTATTCGCTTATGTCAAAGAGCTCGCCAGCGTGAGGTGTCCGGATGTGGTCCACGACAAAGCCCTTGAATATACCAACAGCTACAAAAAGATGCGGCGCGACCTGGACCCGTTCTACCAGGAAATTTACATCAAGGGCCGCATAACGCCGGACATGCGATTTCTGGAAAAGACCAGAATATTAGCTGAGATTGAGCAGGAAATCGAGGCCATCCGCGACAAGGCCCCCAAGATGCAGGCCGACGCAATTCAGGACAAATACGGCGTGCATCCGGTGCTGAACTGTCCCGATATTGATGCCGCCGGTGCAATGGTCGAGGTCTGTAACAGAATCAGCAAGACAGGCGATTCGGCCGGCGGTGTAGTTGAAGTCATCGTAACCGGCGTGCCCACAGGTCTCGGCGAGCCGGTCTTCTGTAAGCTCGACGCTGAACTGGGCAGAATGCTCGGCATCGGCGCCGTCAAAGGCGTCGAGGTCGGCGCCGGCTTTGCCGTAAAAAATATGACCGGCTCCGAATCCAACGACCAAATGCGCTCTGAAAAAGGCAAAGTTGTTTTCGAGTCAAACAACGCCGGCGGGATTACGGGCGGCCTTTCTACCGGCCAGCCCATCGTTGTCAGGCTCACCGTCAAGCCTACATCCACGATTGACAAGCCGCAGAAGACTATTGACAAGTATACCCTTCAGAACAAAGAATTGGCAGCAATCACCAGGCGTGACGCCACGATTGTCGGCCGAATATGGCCGGTCGCTGAGAACTACACGGCCCTGACGATACTTGACCACCTGTTCGTACACTACGGCTACCAGACGCTCAAGAAAGGTTCCCATTTTGCCACATAGTGCAAAATGGGGCAGACTAAAAAAGCCCCGGCCTTTAGCCGGGGCTTGAATTTTCGTCGCCGTTCCGGCTGGTGAGGAGGGATTGCAGCCAAAACGGCGACTCTTTTTTTCTGGGTTCCCATTTTGCGAGTTATTGCAGGGTTCCCCTCTAATTAATGGGCCACGGGTCCGACCAGCCGGTCTCGTTCTTGTTCGCCGAGCGGTCACGCGCCTTGACCCGGAACCACAGATCCTGCAAGGTTACGCCTGTTGGAACCGTGTATGTGTAGGACGAAATCCATCCGCTGTCGAAACCGACAGGCGGGGTGCCCGGCCTGCTTACGCATTCGAAGTAGAACTCAAAGCCACTCTCATCGAAAGTATTTGGATCTGCCCTCATTGTAGCACCGTAACCATAAATGGTGTCGGGACCGATGAAGATTTCTCGTGGTCTGCCATTAAAGCCGTTCGCATCCAGAATGTAATCCCATAGCATCGGGTCGGGCGTCGGAGGAGTCGTATCCTCAGGTGCAGGAGTCGTTGCACAGTCTTCCAATGACCAGCCGGTTGCGTTCTGATTGGGCGATTTATCCCTGGCCATAACCCTGTAGCAGTATGTCGTCTCCGGAAGCAGGTTGAGGTCGGTATAATTCGGTTCGTCCTGCCAGTCGCTGTCGTGCCCGGTAATAGTTACGTTCTGGAAATAATACTCCACTCCACTGGCATCGTTAGAAAGAATGGGGACTACCATCGTGATTGAATTCGGTGAGTTCGGGGACACGACCACGTAAGGAGCAGGTGCCGGCGGTCTGGTGTCGGGCTCTTCTACTTCACCCCTGACTATGGTACAGCGGACGCGCGACCAGCGGGTTTCCAGGCCCTCACTGGGAGCATATGGCCTTACCTCACGGGTCTTGACCCTGAAGCACAGTTCAGTACCGAGGGCCAGGCCGGGGATCTCATACACAGGACTGCTTCGCCAGCCGGGGCTGTTGTAATCACCATCGCTGACACATTCGAAGTAATACTCGACAGCCCAGCCCCAGGCATCATAGGCGGTCTTGGCAGTCATGCTGATTCCGTAAGGCGGCGTCGTTGACATCGAATGTGGCTCAATTTCCCACTCACTCGGATTGGGAATCGGAGCTCTGGTGTCTTCGACCAGCCAGCAATCAACGAAGTAGGCCAGGTCTTCGAAGTCAACATAAGTATCAAATGTCAGGTCTGCCTCCCAGCACCAGTCGTTGGCGTTGGAACAATCCTCGCTGAGCCAGTTCATAGCAAGTATTGCAAAGTCCTTGAAGTTAACCAAACCGTCAAAGACCATGTCGCAGAATCTGCACGGCTCTGCCAGCAGGCTCAACGGATAGTGATAGCCCATATCGACAGTGCGTGTATCAAACGCCTCATCGGTGCGGGTAGTGTATTTGGTCATGCCCAGAGCGCTTGCATCGTCACTTCCGGCGTCGACACACAGGCTGTTCTGCGACTGCCCGGCATTAGTCTGACTGAGATAGTAATCGCCGAGCGGCCCGGTCACGAACAGTGGGTCAGAGCTGATGTTGCCGGCATCGGCATCCCAGTTGAGTGTGCAGCCGTCGTCAACTTTGACACCGGACCGTCCGCCCTTGACGTCGCTGTAGGAGACGGTAAGGGTTGAGGGCCATGGGTCGTCGAACTCAAAGCCGGTTCCCACTGCGATTTCGTCCCCATCGAGGGCATAGTTGTTCCAGAAGATGCTGTCGATAACAGTAGAATCGCTGTAGTAGCCACAGTAGAGGCCGCCGCCCAGGCCGGTGTTGCCGCCCCGACTGAACGTGCCTGGGGCCGCGTTGCCGAAGAATGTGCAGTTTGCAATGAACGGCTCGGCGTACCAGTTAACGGAGATACCTCCGCCATCTCTACCAGCCAGGTTGTGGGTAACCAGGCAGTTTATAATCTGCGGAGAATTCGACTCACCGACCATAAATATACCACCACCGGAAGTGTTGGCAGCGTTATGGGTTATGACACAGTCGCTGATTAGTGCCGGTGTAGCCCAGCAATATATCCCGCCGCCATAGCCAATTATCGCAGCGTTCGCGTCATTCGCGTCATTTGCGTCAAAGACATCAGCAGGAGCCGTGTTGTATTTGATTGTAGAAGCCATAACTGTCAGTGCTGAAGCATCGATTGCATACAGGCCCGCGCCGCGTGGGGCTGTATTGTAGGCGATATCGCATCCTACAACAGAGACACTATTCGAATCGGTGATGTATATTGCACCACCGGCCTGGTTCGCATCGTTGCGTTGCAATATGGTGCCGACAACCGCTCCGGAGCTGTTCGGGTCTAAATACAATCCGGCGCCAAACTCGGCCGAGTTGCCTGCAAAATTGCAGTCATTGACTTCCGACGGCTCGCTGACACTGTGGCCGTACATTCCACCGCCGAGATTGGCCGTATTTTCAGTAAAGGTGCAGTGCTTAAATATCGCCGAGCTGTTGGCGTCGCAATAAGCTCCGCCGCCATAAAGAGCAGAGCAATTGATGACCGTGCAGTTTATGAACTCAGGACCGGCGTCGGTGTTGACATATATGCCGCCACCGTGCCCGCCAATAATCCTTCTGGGGTCGGCATCGTTTGGCTCAGCAGAGCAATCCCTGATAATAAGATTCCTGATGGTCGGACTGCTGTTGGAATCAACATACACGCCGCCGCCATCTCCGCCTATGATGCTGCCGTTAATAACGGCAAAGCCGTCCACGAGGGTGCTGGCATCCTCGCCGCTGTTGAAGATAAATCCGCGGCCGGTGCCGTTGCAGTCGATAATCGTACCGCCAACTACATTGGGATCATCAGGATTGGTGCTGGTCAATGTGATGTCTTTGCCACGCAGGTTGATACCACCGTTATACGTGTCGGCAATGACGATAAGCGTATCACCGCTTCTCGCGGCATCAACAGCGTCCTGGATGGCATTGGCGTCACCCGATACCTCGATTATACGCGGCAGCTCGAACTCAACGAGGACGGTTTTGTCTTCGGTCATTGTGACGGTGTTGTTCGGCTCTGTGGACGAACCGTCATCGGTGCCGATCCATCTCTTGACCCTGTAGCCATCACAAGGGTCTGCGATGAGAGTCACTTCACCTTCAAGCTGCCAACCGCTCGCCGGGTGAATTGTGCCGTTACCACCCATCACGATCGTCGTTAGATGGTACACGGGAATCGCCTCGAACTCGACAGTGATGTTTTTGTCCCTGGTCATCGTGACGGTATTGTTCGGCTCTGTAGATGTGTCGTCATCGGTGCCGGTCCATTGACTGACTCTGTAGCCGTACTCAGGATACGCCGTCAGCTCTGCTATCGCATTCTTGGGATAGAGTCTGTTGTTGGGGTCGACATAGCCGTGCGCAAGACCCGGGTCAACAGGCCTGCCGTCGGCGTCAACAACAGTAACGCTCAAGCGAGGCATACGCCAAATCAGGTAATGATATCCCAAATCTACGATATTGACGTCACCGATGCCGTCCGTGCGTGTAGTATATTTGCTGGGATCCATACCGATGCCGGGGTCATTTACGTCGCCGCTTCCGGCATCAACGCAGTTGCTGTCAATCGCCTGACCGGCAGCTATCTGGCTTAGATAATAACCGGCGATGAAGTTCGGATCTTCGACTTCGACAATGTTAACGAAGCAGGGGTCGTCCTCGATGTTGTAGCTGCTCGGATCCCAACTGTTGCTGTCGGCATACCACCAGTCGAGTATGCAATCCTGCTCGACATAAATCATAGGCGCCCTGCGCGTCAGCAAGCCAATCGCCGTCATAATGGCGCCAACCACTTCCTCGGAACTGGCAGCCTCGAGCATCACTCCGCCCGTCCCTTCAGCTAAAGCGGTGAAAGACTCGACCGTCTCAGTCCAACCTCTGACCGGGATTGTGAAAATTCTCACCGTTGCCGGCCCTTCAGTCGCTGCCGCAATAACATCGTCGATCATATACCCTGTAAACGGTTCAGCGGGATCGTAGGGCGGCATATGTGGCGGAGCATCGCCCATAAGAATAATTGCCCTGCTGACATTAGCACCAGTGCGCCAGGCTCCCGGCCCCAGGTGGTTCGGGTCTGCACCATATAAGTTGGCGTCCAAAACCGCCGCCAGCGAGTCGTGGTCGATACAATGCATCAGCACAGCCAGGACCGATTCGGGGCCATCAGCACCGCCGGATGCCGATAAGGTATCTATAGCAGCCACTACTGCATCAACATCGCTCGTGAATACCGAATCATCTCGATATGGGTAATTATCACTGCCTCCGTAAGGTGATTCGTTGAAATCTTTATAGTCTACGACGGCAATCCTGTAGTCGGAAACGCTTGCCGCTATCGACTGGACGATTTCGGTTGCCGATTCCTTAACGGCATCAATATCACCGCCCATACTGCCGGTTGTGTCGATGCAGAAGACAATGTCGAGCGCCGTTATCTCCGCGATTTTATTCGGATCCGGCTCAGGCTCGATGTCACTATAAGTAATGTTGACCCTCGAGGGCAGCGGATACGGCAGGTCGCCACTTCCTACCGCAACCTGGGCGCCCTGGTAACTACTGATGTTGCCCCAGATGATGGAGTCGATGACCTCGACATCGCTGTCATAGGAGCAGTACATACCTCCACCATATCCGAAGCCAAAGACGCCTGTCACCTCATTATGGGCTATCGTACAGTTGGAGAGCGTCGCTTCCACACACCAGTTGCAGGAGATGCCGCCGCCGTCTCTTCCCGCCGTATTTCTCGCTATCAGACAGTTATTGAGCTCCGGGCCGATGGTCGATTCCGAATCATAGTCGCCGGCCAGATAAATACCGCCGCCTGATGTAGTGGCACGATTGTAGCTGAATTCGGTATCTTTAATCAACGCCGGGCCGGCGAAGGAATATATACCGCCGCCCTGCGCGATGCCGGATTCATCTCTGTGCTCGACAGTAACCAGATTCGGGTCGTCCGGATCAAAATTCGGGTCGTCCGGAGATATCGGAATCAGCGGCCTATTCGGGTCGTCAGGCTCACCATCCCAATTCGGGTCAGTAATGGAGTACTCGTAAGTTATAACAACATGCGAGGCCTCGTTGTAGTTGATGGTGCAGCCGATAATCGTCGTTGCTGGTGAATCCAGTACGTACAATCCGCCGCCGCGACCGCCTGTATTGTAGGAGATATTGCAGTCAACAATAAGCAGCTCATTAGAATCAGTCAGGTATATTGCACCACCATCCTCGTTCGCATTGTTGCTCACAAACACCGTATCGGCAACTGTTGCTGAACAGTCCGGGTCGAAATACAATCCACCACCATAGTTGGCCGAGTTGTCGCCGAAGTTGCAGTCGGTAACTGCGATTGAGCTGGAGGTCTCGTAAAGGATACCACCACCATCCTCAATCGCCGTATTGCCGGTAAACGTACATTCATTAACTTCAGACACGCAGTTGGTATCGTAGTATATCCCACCACCGGCATCCGCTCGGTTGCCGCTGAATACGCACTCGTTCAGCGTCGATGTGCCATGGGCAGCATGGAAGATTCCACCGCCGTCAAAACCTGCAAAGTTGCCGGCGAACGTACAATTGTCAACCACCAGCGAGCCTTTGGCTTCGCAATAAATTGCGCCGCCAAAGCCATCGTTGGCAGAGCAATCGCCAATCGTGCAGTATCTAAACACAGGACTACTGCCAGCAGTGACATATACTGCACCTCCGTTGCCATAAGTAACACTGCAGTTGTTTATCCTAACACCCGCAATCACCGGATTGCTGCCGGCAGCGACGTATATAGCACCGCCATCGCCGTTATCAACGTGGCAGTTGTTTATTATAAGATTCGCAATAGTCGGACCCGTGCCGGAAGCGATGTAGATAGCGCCGCCATCTTCACCGGACAGGCTGCCATTGATTATGGTAAAGCCATTTATCACCGTGTTGGCATCTTCGCCGTGGTTGAAGGTAAAGCCGCGACCGCCCGATTGACAGTCAATAATCGTTGCGGCAACAACACAGGGGTCATCCGGGTTCGTGCTGGTCAATGTCATAGCTTCTTTACCATCCAGGTTGATATCGCCGTCATAAGTACCTGCGGCAACTATAAGTATGTCGCCGCCTCTTGCGGCCTCAATAGCATCACGCAGTGCATCGCCTCCACCTGAGACCGCGGTTGTCCTCGGCAGCCTGAACTCAACAGTAAAGCTCATGTCGGATTCCACCAGCACCTCAAGCGTACTAATCGCAGAGACCAAAACGCCGTTGACATCGTACCAGCCATCGACGTAATAGCCCGTCTCCGGCGTCGCCGTAAACGTCGCTGTGTCGCCCTCGAAATACAGGCCGCCGGTCGGATTGACCGAGCCATGGCCACCCACCACACTCACCGTCACCTGGTAAACAGGAATCGGCTCGAACGCAACAGTGACGGTCTGGTCCTCGGTCACTGTAACGGTATTCTGCGGGTCAGTGGATGAATCATCATCGGTGCCGAACCACGCCTTGACACGATAGTTCGGGTCCGGATGTGCGGTGAGGCTTATCACGTCATTAAAGCCCTCATAGATTATGGCGATGTTTGGTTCAACATAGCCGTGGATGCCGGGGTCGTTCGGGTCTTCAAGCACTGTAACAGTCAAATGATGCCAAATAAGCCCCTCGCTGTAGTGGTAACCCATATCCACGATGTTGGTGTCATTGACGCCGTCTATGCGTGTAGTATATTTGTCCATCGCGATGTTGGGGTCATTGGCCTCGCCACTGCCGGCATCAACGCACGGGCTGTTTCCGTCCAGTCCCAGAACAGGCTGACTTAGATAGTAGCCGGCAATGAAGTTCGGGTCTTCATCGATATTGCCCGTGTTGGAATCCCAACTGTTAACATCCCAGGTCAAGAAGTCATTGGGGTCATTGGGGTCCCACCCGTTGAGCGTGCAGCCTGCTTCAACATAGATGGGTGGGGTGGCAGGAATTATATCAATGCCAAGCTGTAACGCTCCGCCACCAAATTCGGTAATTATTGAGCCAAATGAGCCAATCCAGAAGTGGCCCAATGCACCCCATCCCATGCTCTCAAGCTCGCGAGTAAGAGGTTCATGCCTGAAAGTGTTCACCAACGTGCCGTCCGGGGTGAATTGCATAATCCAGTCGCCGTACATGTTAGCCAGGAAAATGTAGCCGTTGACAAACGCCATTCCATCGTGGTGGTGGTTGTATGTGCCTGGCACTGGCGGAAGAGGACGATACGTAAATGCCAGTTCCCAGCTACCGTTAGGGCCCTGCGCTCCGTCATACTTAAACACTTCCCAATTGTCGCTGGTCGGGCTCTCGTCCAAGGCCCTGCCGCCGGCATACCAGATGTCATTATCCGGGTCATAGGCGAGAGTCTCCGTCCGCCACGACGTGGCAGTCACGGGACTCGCCGGGGCAACCACGGAGTCGAAGACATAGTTGCCTGCCGGGCCGTCCTCCACAGGATTGTTCGCATCCGCATCGAACACATACTTTAGAATACCATCCTCCCAAGCGCCTATATAGATCGCGTCCTCGACCGGATCCACATAGAATTCGGATGCATGACCATAGGCGGTAAAGTTGCTTCCCAGATCAAAAGACCTTTCAAGAGTGAAGGTTCTTTCGGCAATCTCTCCAGGTGCATACGGATTTTCGGGATGGGCATGGGGGTCCGCACCATCCGGGATGGTGACGGTATAAATGCGAGCAGACGGAGAACTGAAAATATATGTATTAGGATCGTATGTCATACCGTAGTGAATGATTCTGTCATTTCCGTCACTGCCGACCCATCCGTAAAGACCAAAAGTACCATAAGAATCAACAAGACCGGTATCAAATTCCCAGTAAATGAAATAGTCTGGTGCATTCGGGTCAATCGGCTCAACCGGCTCAGGTGGCGCAACAGCATTCGGATCCTCCTGGGCAACCTGGACGTCACTGTACGTAATCATAACCCTTGAGGGCAGCGGATAGCCGATGTCGCCGCTGGCTACCGCTACCTGTGAGCCCTTATTTCCCCAATTGCCCCAGATGATGGAATCGATAACTTCGACATCGCTGTTATAGGAGCAGTACAGGCCTCCACCATAAGAGGGTATTTGTGCGACTTCGTTATCCGCTATCGTACAATTGGAGATAGTCGCTTCCACGTACCAATTGCAGGATAGGCCGCCGCCGTCTCTGCCCGCCCTGTTACTGGTTATCAGGCAGTTATTAACCTCCGGCCCGGCGCCCGTTTCCGCGTTACTGTAGCCGCCCAGATACATACCTCCGCCGGAGCCGTTCGTGGTATTTTCCGTGATGACGCAGTCGAATATATTAGCATCGGTTGTGAATACATACAGGCCTCCGCCGGCACCGAATATGACTCCCTCCGGCGCGTAGTTCGGCTCGTTGGCCTCATTGGGTTCGATCGGCCTTGCCGCTTGCGAAGCGTTATTGCCGCGGAGCGTGCATCTGGAAATATCAGCCAGACTGTCGATTGAGGCCAGACCCCCGCCCACATACGATGAATTATCAGCGAAACTGCAGTCCACGACGTTGACGTCTGAGCTGATCCAGTAAATGCCGCCGCCAACAGATGCGGAATTGCCGGCGATGTCACAATCAGCAATTGTAGCCCAGGCGGTCCCCAGCGCGTTAACATCGAAGAAGTAGGTATAGTACGACGGCAAGTAGCCGCCATAACCGCGGTAGTCGATCTCCGAGAGGGTTCTGGTGCCGTCGAAGCATATTCCACCACCGTAGCCGGTGTACTGGCTGCCAAAGTAGCCAGTCACGTTACCTTGTGCCGTGCAGTTCTCGAATATTGACGTGGTACCGCTCTCGCAGAACACGCCGGCACCAAAGCTCGCGATATTGTAGTTCTGACGCGGCTGATTCTGCGCACCGCCCCAATTATAACCGCCCAGTCCGCTGACGCTGCCCTCGGTGACATTGTCGCTGAATGTGCAGCCGATAAAGGTCGGCGTCGACAACACATCGCAGAAGACCCCGGCGCCGTATGCGCTATGTCTGGTCGGGGCACCCTGGTTCGGGTCGGCATACGTTAATCCGCCGTAGCCGCCCCTGGCCCATTGACCGCCGTCACCACCATCACCGCCGTTACCACCGATAACCTCGCTGTTTTCAATAGTGCAGTTTATGAACGTCGGGTTTGTTCTGACGTCACAGAATATACCCGCTCCGAACGCTCGGCCTGGGACGCCTCCGTCTCCGCCGACACCGTATTGTGCGCCGACTGCGCCGTCACCACCATCGGCCGCCTCTGCAGTACAGTTCTCAATTGTGCAGTTTATAATACGCGGACTACTCCCCCAGTTAAATAAGACCATCTTATAATCGTATCCCCACGGGCTGTTGGGGTCGTCCACATAAACATACTCGTAATCGAAGATGTCGCCGATGTAAATACCGGCGCCTCCCGCGTCGCCGCCCGTGCCGCCGTCGCCGCCGGCCTGTCCTTCCTCGCCGCCGTTGGTACCGGCTGAGGCATTGCCACCGCGAAGCGAGCAGTCTCTGATAATACAATTGGAGACGATATGATTCCCAACCACGGTAACAGCAGAATTGCTCCAGACAGAGCCGTTACCCGTGAAAACGCCCCCATAAGTATCCATATAAATGGAAGGTAAGTTATCCCCGCCGTCATAGCCGCGCATACCGGGATCTTCCGGCGGCGCAGCGCCGCCAATAAACGTGTTCGAGTTAATTATAGTGATGCCGTCCAGCACGCTGGTACCGCCCGGTGTACCCAGCAGGTGGATGCCGCCGTCGATTTCGCCTGAGCAGTCGATGACTGTAGCCGCCACAACGTTGGGGTCGTCCGGATTCGTACCGGTGATTGTGATGTTCTTGCCTAACACAATATACCCGGTGCCCGGGTAGGTGCCACTGTGAATCACAATCGTGTCGCCGTCTCTTGCCTCATCTATGGCCTTTTGGATTTCTACGTTTGAATAGTCGCCTGGGATGTTTAAGATACGAGGCACCGACTGCTCGAACAGGACAGACACGTATCTCGTACCGTACATAGTAACGTTGTTGTAGTTACTGAAGGTTGAATCATCATTGGTCCCGGACCACGCCGAGATTCGGTAGTTGGGCTCGGGTGTTGCAATCAGGTCCACCATCGTGCCCGGGAGACACTCAATATATGCCGGTGATGAAGCCTCGTTCACGTCAACGGCAATGACGACATAGTTGGCATCCTGATATTGAACCTGAACCTGCCCGTGGGCGCCGACACTCATCACCAGGATGTACTTAACGGGCGGACCGTAGTAGAACGGGTAATGGAAGCCCATATCAGCCAGTCCGCCGTCATAGTCGTTTTGAATACTTGTTGTTATATCGCCCAGATTGTAATCATCAACGGTATCCCGCAGAATGTTTTCTTCGCCGGTATCGACACACGGACTGGTTTCCGCCTGCCCGGCCGCTATTTGACTCAGGTAGAAAGCACCGAGGCCGCCCGTTGTGAACAGCGGATCGTCGCTGATATTGCCGTCACCTTCATCGCCGTTTTCAATGCACGAATACGTTGCCGAGCAATTATAAAGGTCATCGCCGTAGTACCACGGATCGCCCCACATACCTAAGCTTGGCCATGTGGTGCAGCTCCGGCCTATGATACAATGACTTATCGTCGGCTCAGAGTCGCGAGCGCAAATCCCACCCTTCGGGCCTTCCCCCTGGAACTCGTATGGTGTCAGGTCAAGCCCGTAATTAAACACAATCGTACAGAACATAATCGTAGCCGGCGACTCCCACAGGTAAATCGCGCCGCCAACATCCGTCGATGAGTTACCGGTTATCAGGCAATTGATAATCGCCGGAGCCGACCCAGCCTGACAATAGATACCACCGCCGAATGAAGGCATTCCTGCGCCGTACCCGCCCGCGTAATTGCCGCTGATTTCCATATTCGTGATTATAGGAGAAGCGCTGGTACAATAGATTCCGCCTCCGTCCCTCTCGCATACATTATTGCTAATCTTGCTGTTGGTTATTATCGGAGAAATTGCATTGGCATCCTCGCCCGCAACTCCTGTATTGGCGAAGTATACACCGCCCCCGCCATCGGTCGCCCTGTTTCCGGTGATTATGCAATTGTCAACCAGAGGCGACGAGTTACTGTCGTAGTACAGGCCCCCGCCGAAGTCCGCGTAGCCGCCCATGATAGTCAGGCCCCGGACGACGTAGTTCGGGTCCTCAGACACAAACTGAAGATTCGGATCCGGATTGGTGGGGTCGGAGAAACCAGTGAATATGAAGCCTCGCCCCGCCCTTTCACAGTAAACGATGCAGTTTTCCGGCCCATTCTCGCTTCGTACCGTTATAGCTATACCGTTAAAGTGCAGGTTCCGGTTACCGGGGCCGTTATAGAGCCCATCAGCGATAATAACCTCGTCGCCCTCAACAACAGCGGCGTCAATAGCAGCCTGTATCGTCGTATAGAAGGCATTCGGGTCCCTGGCGATAATGATGTCACCCTGGCCAATCAGTCCGAATCTGACCGTGACGTACGCGTTGGAACCATTGATTGTTACGGTATTGTTGGGATCTCTGGTTGAATCGTCATCGGTGCCCGTCCATATCTTGACCTCGTAGTTCGGGTCCGCCGACGCCGTCAGCGCCACCGTTGTACCGTCAAAATAAGTGCCGCTGCTCGGATAGACCGAGCCCATGCCGCCGACCACAACCGCCGTCAACTGGTACACAGGAATCAGCTCAAACTCAACGGTAACGTTTTTATCTCCAGTCATTGTCACCGTATTCTGCGGCTCTGTGGATGAATCGTCATCAGTGCCGGTCCACTGCCTGACCCTGTAGCCGTAACAAGGATCTGCGGTAAGCAGTACAGTGTCACCCGCGAAGAACGTCCCGCTGTTGGGCTCGACTGTTCCGTTACCGTCAACCACGGTAACAGTCAGCTCGTATTGAGTAAGTCCCCACCTGTAGTGATAACCCATATCAACCTCATTGGCGTCGCCCTCCCCGTCGATACGCGTAGTATATGCATCCAGACCGACAACGTTTGCGTCGTCACTTCCGCCGTCAATACAGTTGCTCTCACTTATCTGACCGGCGTCGAATTGACTCAGAAAGTAACCAAGCATAAAGTACGGGTCTTCACCGATATTATGAGTGTTCGGATCCCAGCTATTACTGTCGGGATTCCACCCCACGAGCACACAATTCGGTTCAACATAGATCGATGGCGCTATGTGTATAAGCGACTCGATCGCCCTCATAATCGCGTCCGCAATTTGACCGGGGTCGGGCGCCTGCAGCATCGGCCCTCCCGTTCGCTCAGCCAATCTTCTAAAATGCGTCCTCGCAAACGGGTTATAGACCCCGTCACCGGTCAGGATCGAGAAAATTCTCTTCGGTGCCGGCCCCTCTAATGCCGCCTCAACTACATCGTCAAGTATATATTCTGTAAACGGTTCGGGGTCGTGCGCCTCGGCATCGCCCATAAGAATAATTATTCTGCTGACATCAACCCCCCTGCGCCACTCGCCCGGGCCCTCGTCATTCACATCCGCCCCATAGAAGTTCGGCTCGTTTGGCAGGTCAGCCAGCAGCGAATTGTGGTCGATACAATGCATCAACGCCGTATAGACCGATTCGGGCCGGTCCCAGCCAAAGCCCAGTTCAATCGTGTCAATCGCAGCCACCACTGCATCGGCATCGGAGCTGAACTGCAAAACATCGTTATACGGATAATCAATATTCGGGTCGCCGTAAGGAAGCTCGTTAAAATCTCGATAGTCCACCACCGCTATCCTGAAATCAGGAATCGTATCCCCTATAAAATCGACGATTTCCGTTGCCGAAGCCTTAACAGCGTCGATGTCGTCCCACATACTGCCGGTCGTATCTATGCAGAAAACAAGATCGAGCGCCATCGGCACATCAATTTCATTCGGGTCCGGCTGGATGTCACTGTAGGTAATGGCGACCCTCGATGGTCTCGCTCCGTATGGTATGTAGCTCGCTACGGCAATCTGCGAGCCCTCATAGCTCTTATTGCCCCAGATGATGCTGTCGATAACCGTGGCGTTGCTGTTATAAGAGCAGTATATACCGCCGCCGTAAGACGGTATTTGCCACAGTTCGTTATCGGCTATCGTACAATTCGAGATTATCGGCTCCGCTAACCAGTTAATGGAAATGCCGCCGCCGTCTCTGCCTGCACTATTGTTGGTCAGGAGGCAGTTGTGCAGCACAGGCACAAACGACTGAGCCTGGTCGCTGCCGATAAAGTAGATACCGCCACCCGATTCGCTCGCCCAGTTGTCGCTAAAGACAGTGTCATTAACCTCCACGATTGACGACAGGCAATAGTAGCCGCCGCCCCGCCCGAATATCTCACTGGGGTCGTAAAACAGGTTCGGGTCGTCGGGCAAATAAATCAGGGCGTCGGAAGCTTCGTTGCCGGCGATAGTCGAACCGGTGATTGTGCCCTCGGAATTGACCGAGTACAGACCTCCACCGTGGTAGGCCGTGCTGTCTGTAATGCTGCAGTCGGTAAGGGTCAGTTCGGAATCAGACCACCAGATTCCGCCGCCGATGTAGGCTTCGCCGTCCGTAATGCGGCAGTTTATAAACTTCGGCGCGCAGGCATCTTCAATAGCCACCGCACCGCCGTAGCTGATGTAAATATCGTCCGGCGTACTTGTCCCCACAATGCTGCACGGGTCGAAATATGTGTCGGCTGAACTGTTGCTGATAGAGCAGTCTATAAACTCCGGACTTCCGTTAGTAATGAAGACTGTGCCGCCGAAGTTCTCGATATTGTGGTTCCTCTCCGGAGTTTCCCACGGCTCGCCACCTATGCCGCAGATGCCGCCGTAGGAACGGCTGTCGCTAAATGCACAGTTAATAAACTTCGGAGAGCCTTTGCTTGCGCAGTAGATAGCGCCGCCATAGCCGCTGTACTTCCAGTAGTCCTCATAGTAACCGTAACCGGTGGCCGGGAACAAGATTCTCAGTTGACCGTTTTCATCGTACGGCCCCCACTGCCAGCCATCCCACCACCACCACCATGGGAAGCTGAACGGGCCGGTTTCAATGGAAGGTGCCCATTCCCAGTTACCACCCCTTCCACCATGGCCGAAGGGCAACGTGCCGTCCCCGCCGTCACCGCCGTCGCCGCCCTGGACGAAGCAGTTCGTGAACGAGCAGTCTATGATAGTCGGCTCGCTGTTGGGGTCAATGTATATCGCGCCGCCGTATGCCTTTCCTGCCCAGCCGCCGTCGGACCCAAAGGGGTCGCAATCCGAACCCCGGCCGCCGGTACCACCGGTCGCAGAGCAATTCCTGAATATGCAGTTCTGAATGTCAGGTGAGCCGCTGTAGATTGCTATCGCGCCGCCATACACGCTCGTGCCATCGGGCCCGTCTATCGGATAATTACAGGGATCGATATCAATCCCCCACGGGCCGTGGAAGTCGATGTCGGTGAAGACGCAGTTGCGAATGATTGGCGAGCGGTTCCGGATCGAAATAACCCCACCACCACCCCAAACATTCGAGTTTGTGATGGTAAGCCCGTCAATGACCGTTCTGGTATCCGTCGGAGGCGGGAAATTAGGACCAGGATAGAGCAGCGAGGTCCCGTACGGGGAGATATCGTAGACCCATATGACATAACCGTCGAGAACCGTGCCCGCAACAACGTTCGGGTCGTCCGGATTCATACCGGTAAGCGTAATCCCCTTACCGATGATCGTAATGGGTGGAATAGTGTTACCATGCAAATAAGCAGGCGTGTACCGCCCTCCCGGTATCATAACAATATCACCGTCGTTCGCATCGTCGACTGCGTGCTGAATCGTAGTGTAATTCGGGTCGCTGCCCACAACGATAGTTCTTGGCTGGTCAAACCGAACCGTCACATCCCTGTCGGAGAGCATCACAACATAATTGGTCAGCCCCATCGAGGCGTCGTTGTCGGTTCCCGTCCATTCTTTGACTCGATAGGCCGGATAAGGTGTTGCCGTCAGTATTACCAGCCTGCCGGCGTAGTAAGTATAAACACCCGTCACCGAGTTGTAATCAGCAGGCTCCGGCCTGGTCACCTCGAGCGTGCCGCCGTCGTTACGTACCACGGCGATGGTTAACTCGTATTGTGGAATAGTCGAGGCGTCCGGATAATGGTAACCAATGTCAACGGTGCCCGTATCAAAAGTGCCGTTGAGGTCAGGGTCGGTAGTGAAGACATCCATACCCAGATTGTTCGCATCGTCGCTGCCGCCATCGACGGCAGGACTTGCATCCTGGTCCAGGTAGTACTCACCGAGTGCACCGCGCACGAAGTTCGGGTCGGCCTCGATGTTACTAATATCAATCTCACTACCGCCAAAGCTCTCGGTTTGCCCCGTAATGTCGTCATAAATGCCGTAATCGCCGTCCGGATTATTGTAGAACAAGCTGTATCTCACAGCCGCGTTGGCGGCATCTTCCGCGCATATCGCATTGTTATTGCAATCCTCGAATATACAGTCGCTAATCTGCGAAGAAGACATCCAATCGCAGTACACCCCACCGCCGAAGCTTGAGGCCCCGTTGCCGCTGAAGGTGCAGTTTTGAATCTCCGGTTCCGTAGAGAGGCTGCAGGAAACGCCCCCGCCGCCGACACTCGCCGAGTTGTCGATGATAAGGCAGTTCTTCACCAGGTGCGTGATCAGCTCGTCGCGAGGATTGATTCCGCCGCCGTAAAAACCGATTCCGCCGCCTGAGCCGAAGGTACCGCCCACCAAATTGTTCTCAATGGTGCAGTTCTCAATCCTTGCGCTCGTATTGGCCAAGCCGATACCACCTCCGAGGTCAAGGCCGCCGCCGCCGGCCACGTTCCCATATATGGTTCCTCCGGTAAGAGTGATGGTTCCGTCTCTACCGAGCACGGCGCCACCGCACTGGGCAGTATTCGCCACGAAGTAGCTGTCAGCGAATACGGCGTCGAAGTCCTTAAGATGCACGGCGCCGCCCCATCCGCCGGACACGTTCTCGGTGAAGACGCAGGAGTTGACATCTAACAATATTATCTCTACATTCGGGTCGGGACTATAGGAATAATATGAATTTATTGCACCGCCGTTGCCGCCGGCTCTATTTGCGCTGAACAGGCAGTCTGTTAGACTTGCGTCGCTTTCCGTATTCAAAGCGCCGCCGCCGCCGGAGGCCACGTTTCTCACGAAGCTGCACTCGTTGACGTCCACATACCCGCTGTCGCCCGCACGAATCGCGCCTCCGTCGTCAGTGATAGTGTTGTCCTTGAACGAGCATCGGTCGATATCCAGAACAGAGTCCGGCTCGCAGTATACAGCACCGCCAAGGTTGCCCACGAAATTGCAGTCATTGATGCTAACGTTGTTGTACCAGCCGGAATACAAGGCCCCGCCTCTGGTATACGATGAGATCATCTGGTACCATACCCAGGACACCGAGCCCGACGAATTATTGATGAATTCACAATTGCTGAAGTTCGGGTCTGAGCGGTTGCCGAAATAACACGCACCACCGGTGATATTGCCGAAGTCAGCGCCAATACCAGCCATACCATCCAGCGGTTGTGGCGGCGGGTTAGTCATATCCGGGAAGACACTATATGGATTACCCATCCCTCTTCCGCCGGGCATCCCGCCGACACCTTGTGTAGCGGCATTGCTGATAAAAGTACTATCAATAACCCTTGCGGTACTTCCGTCGTCACAGTAGATACCGCCGCCGAAGCCGTCGCCTATGCCATTTCCGCCGTCGCCGCTTCCGCTTTCCATACCCTGGTCGGAAACAGGAGGATCCAGCGCCCAGCCACCCCAGCCGCCCTCACCACCGGTACCGCCCCTGGCGATGTTACCACTGAAGGTGCAGCCGATTATAATTGGGCTGCTTCCGTCCAGGCAGCATATACCGCCGCCGTAACCATTTCCGTAGCCATCGCCGGCGTGACCACCCCACTGGCCATCGTCAACATCTTGAGGTTCGAGATTCGGGTCGGGAGGTTGGAAAGTCCATGTCCCGTACTGGCCCATCGCACCGTCCCCGCCCTGGCCGCCGCTGGCGACACAATCGGTTATCACGCAGTTTATGAAGGCCGGCGACGAACCTTCACACAGGATTGCGCCGCCGTAGCCATGACTGATCGGCGAATCGCTACCACGCTCGGCCCGCGGCGGACCATTGGGTTCATCCGCGTACAGCGGCTCATACGGAACCGGCGTAAGAATCGCGTAACGCCCGGGCGCAGCAGCATAACCTCGCTGGTAACCGCCCTGGATAGTCACTCCCGTTACTACGGTATTGGCGTCTTCACCGCTGTGGAAATGGAAAGCTCGCCGCGGGACGTATCTGTTACCCGCGCACTGAATAATCGTGGCCGCTATCACATTCGGATCATCCGGGTCAGTGGACATCAACGTCACCTTCTTGCCGCCGAAGTCAATACCGTCCCCGGCACCTACCGAGTGAGATATGGGCGCAAGGATAATCTTATCGCCGTGCCGCGAAGCATCTACAGCTTCCTCAATCGACCCGAATTCCAGCGGAACCTTAATCACTCTTGGCAGTCTGAACTCAACCGTGAAGCTCTGGTTGGAATCCATTACTACCTCAAGCGTCCTGTCGATAGAAAGCAGGACACCGCGCACGTCGTACCATCCTCTCATATAATAGCCCGCCTCGGGCCTTGCCCTCAGAGTCAATTCCGTTCCCTCGCAGTACCATCCGCTGTTTGGTTCGACTGTGCCGTTGCCGTCGGTCACTGTAACCGTCAGCTCGTACTCAGCAGCCCCCTCAGTATAGTGGTAACCCATATCCACCATGCCGGTGTCAAATTCGCCGTCCGTTCTCGTGGTGTACATATCCATACCAAGACTGCTTGCCAGGTTACTTCCCGCATCGATGCACGGACTGTTCACATCCTGGCCGGCCGCAATATGGCTCAGGTAGTAACTAACCACGAAGTTCGGGTCTTGGGTGATGTTATTGGTGTTCGGGTCCCAGGGTTCATTGGGGTCGCTTGGGTCCCATCCTGTCAGTGTGCAGTCTTCTTCAACGTAAACCGGGTTGCCGGCAAATACATCGACCAGCCCACCCGTCACAGAGAAAATATACCGCCCGAGAACCCTGCTGTTGCGGTTGCTGTGGATCAGACCCGTCTGCGGATTGCTGTCCAGGAATGCCCCATTGACGCCGGAGCCCCAGAACTCATGGAAGGTCCCAGGCTGCCCCGTGCCGTTGGAGAAACCAACGTGCGCCGATTCTCCGCCAAAGCCGTTGAAACCACCGCTGGCGTCACCGGTCTCCCACTGGACCCTCGAATAGTTAAATTCGACGTCAAAATCACCCTCGCCACGGTCGGACCGGTCAATCAGAATCAACTGAAAGCTGTTGAGCTTATCCACGTGCATGTAATAATAGCCAACGTCAATCCAGTTAACACCGAACGCAGCGTGCCCGTTGACCGTCCCGCCACCGTAGGTCATTATGTTGCCCGCACGCGTGTCAACGTCGGCAAAGAACGGCGCGATAATCGGTATCCCCGTCGGGCCCGTTAAACCGAATGGAGTCCACCACAAAAGAGGCTCATCGAACGTCACGTTGCCGTTATTGTTGACGTAAAGCCCGGGGTAAACGATGCCGAAGAAGTTCGGGTCGAACCCGATGTCAACAAAACCTGTAGACCCGTCGTCGTTCGCTCCCAGCATGTGGCTGTCGAATCCCGGCCGAATCACAGGCACCGCATCCGCGTCAATTGCCGCCAGACCCGTCCGGTTGTCGATGTCACTATGTGACACGCTGACCTTGGAGGGCAGCGGATAAGGCAGGTAGCCGCTGCCCACAGCTATCTCCCGCCCGTCGAAAGTGCTCGCATTGCCCCACAAAATCGAGTTGTTAACATCGACATCACTGCCGTAAGAGCAGTACAGACCTCCACCATAACCGGGTAGTTGTGAGAGTTTGTTATCAGCTATCGTACAATTAGAGATTATTGCTTCCACATACCAGTTACAGGATATGCCCCCACCGTCTTTGCCTCCCTCATTATTCGTTATCAGGCAGTTCTTGAGTTCCGGCCCGACGTCGGATGCCGGGTCATGGTCGCCCGCCAGATAAACTCCGCCCCCTGACGTCCTGGCCCTGTTGTAGCTAATCTCGCAATCACCAATGAACAATGGCCCGGCGAACGAATATATACCGCCGCCCTGAGCAATCCCGGACTCATCTATGTCCACGTCAATAATAAGATTCGGATCGTTCGGGTCAAAATTCGGGTCGTCCGGCAAGATTGGAATCGGCGGGCCGTTCGGGTCATTCGGGTCAGGCAGCCAGTATGTGTATGTCATTACAACGCGCATAGCTTCGTTGTCGTTGATTATGCAGCCCCTAATTGTCGCCGCCGGAGATTCGATTGCATACACACCGCCCCCGCGAACAGCCGTATTGTACATGATATTGCAGTCCGTAACCGACAGGGCATCACAACCGTTCAGGTATATTGCACCGCCGTCCTCGTCCGCCTCGTTCTCTGTCAGGATGCCCCTGCTAATTGTTCCTGCGCAGTTCGCATCGATATACAATGCACCACCGTCCGTCGCCCAGTTATCTATGAAGTTGCAGTCGCTGACTGCTATTGAGCTGTTGTCAGCAGCGTAAAAGATGCCGCCCCCCTCGTCATTCGCTGTATTGTAGATAAACTCACAGCTATTGAGCTCTGATACGCAGTTGACCCCGTAATAAATGCCGCCGCCCGAATCCGAGTAGTTCCCGCCGAATACGCAGCGATTCAAAGTCGATGTCGCGTTCAAAGCGTAATAAACCGCGCCGCCTGAGCCGGTCGCAAAGTTGTTATTGAACCCACAGTCGGTAAATACCGCCCCACTGCCGCCGCCACAGTAAACCGCACCGCCCGAGCCGGCAATGGCAAAGCTATTCGCGACTGTACAGTTCGTGAACGCCGGATTGCTGTCGCCGCCAACGTATATCCCACCACCGTTGCCGCCAAACGCCACGCAGTCGCTTATTCTAACATCCGTAAGCGTCGGATTACTGCCCGCGCCAATGTATATCGCGCCGCCGCCGCCGCTGATAGCCACGCAGTCGCTTATTGTAACGTTCACAATCGTCGGACTGCTCCCCGAACCAATGTATACGGCGCCGCCGTCGCCGAAAACGCCGCCGTTGATTATCGTAAAGCCGTATATGACCGCCTCCGCACCTTCACCGCCGCTAAAGGCAAAAGCGCGACCGCCGAAGTCACAGTCAATAATCGTTTGCGCAACAGTATTAGCATCATCCGGTCTGCTGCTGAACAATCTGAGGTCTTTACCCTCGAAGTCGATATCACCCTCGTACGTTCCGGGATACACTACAAGCATATCGCCGTTTCTTGCTGCCTCAACGGCATTCCGCAGCGCATCGCCGCCGCCTGCTACTTCCACTGTGCTCGGCAGTCCAAACTCAACCGAGAAACTCTGGTTGGAATCCATTACTACTTCAAGGCTCTTACCGATAGAGATTAAGACATCGTTTGCATCATACCATCCTCTGACGTAATAGCCCGGCTCCGCCGTCGCCGTCAGCGTCAATTCCGTACCCTCATAGTACCAGCCGTCACTCGGCTCGACCGTCCCGTGGAAGCCCGGTATGCTCACTTTCAGCTCGTACTTCGCAACCGCCTCCGAGTAGTGGTATCCCATATCCACCACGTCAACGTCAAACTCGCCGTCAATTCTCGTCGTATAAATGTCCATACCCAGGTCGCAGGCATCGGCACTTCCCCCATCGACACAGTTGCTTTCAGTCGTCTGCCCGGTTGCAAACTGACTCAGATAGTAACCATAAATGAAGTTCGGGTCCTCTTCGATAACGTTGGCGTCCCACAGGTCGGCGTCCCAGCTCCAGTAATTATTCGAGTCCGGCGCTTCCCACTCATTGAGTATGCAGCCCTGTTCAATATAGATCGGCGGACCGTACACAAAACCCGCAATCGCCGCACCCAGGTTGACCCGCGGCTTGGTTATATCAACTTTCGTATCCGTAACAGGGTCACCGGTTTGCACCAACAAATCCCTGACCTCCATAGGCTCAAGGCAGCCTCCCAATTTCGCAAGGGCCGCCGACTGAACACTCGCCACGCAGCCTGCCGCAAATGGGGTCGCCGAAGACGTCCCACCGAAATAAGGATAGTAATCACCGGGGTCATAGCCGCCCGCCCCAACAATGTCGGTGGTGTAAACCGGGTCGGCAGGCGCCAGAATATCCAGTATCTCATCCGTGTTTGAATACTCCGTCACCATATCAGTTGTATCGTACACCGCGCCAACAGAGATGACGTTGCCTATTGCCGCAGGCGCTGAGATTCCATCCGTAGAATAACCATTGCCCGACGCAGCCAGAACCGCAATACCGGCAGCAGTCGAAGTATTCGCCGCAATCGTCAGCGCAGGATAATCGGCTTCCGCCTGGGCTGCATCATTATAAACCGCCCCACTACCCCAGCTGTTGCTGTTAGCAACTATCACATGAGCCGGGTCATCGTTCTTGTGAGTTACGCACCAATCCCACGAGGCAATCGCCGCGTCTGTCAGTGGCCCTCCCATTCCAACCGATATCTTCATCGCGTAAATACCCGCGTTGTATGCAACCCCGCCGATATAATCTCCAACGTTACCTAACGACCCCGCAGCTATGCCCGCACAGCAGGTCCCGTGCGGATAGCCCTCGTGCAGCGGGTCCCCGTCACCGGAGCCGAAATCGTAACCTCCAATTATTTTTGCATTTGGAAATGGACCGCCGCCGAGCATCGGGTGAGTATAATCAAAGCCACTGTCACAAATGGCAATCGCTACACCTCTGCCGTCGTGCATCTGCCGCGCTTCCAACGCATTCGCCAGCGGAATGGCCTGCGCCAGCGTCCATTCAAGTTCTCGGACAGGTTCAATATGAGCCACAAAAGGATTATCAAGCAGCTTGGCAAGGCACTCAGCCGTCACTTCACCTGAGAAACCTGCCTGGTTGTCGTACTGATACCGCAGTGTGAACTCCTCGCACGTAAGTGTCGACAGAACAGACGACTGCAAATCGGCTATTTCGGCCCTGAGCAAATCGACCGACTCCACCGAATCCCAATTCGTCGCCGCCTTCAGCTCGGTAGGTTCATACAGACTTACGATTACTTTCACTTTCTCCTGACCGGCATCGAACTGGTCATAAATCGTCTGCCCGTCCACCAGAACCGTACCGTAACCGCTCGGCAGCGTACCGCCGCCGGAGCTCTCGCCCGAACCCGAAATAGCGAATTCATTAGGTTCGTACGGTGGCCCGATGTCACTGTAGCTGATCTTAACCGTCGAGGGCTGCGGGGCATTCGGGTCGCCGCTGGCTATCGCAACCTGTGCGCCGTCACTACTTCTATTGGCCCAGATAATCGAGTCGATAACTTCGACATCACTGTTATAAGAGCAATACAGACCTCCGCCATAAGAAGGCATTTTCATCAGCGTATTATTAGCTATCGTACAGTTGGAGATTATCGCCTCCAAATGCCAGTTACCGGAAACGCCGCCGCCGTCTCTGCCCCCCGTGTTGTTGGTTACCAGGCAATTCGTCAGCATTGCCGCCTCCGACGCGCCACCCACTAAATATATGCCGCCGCCCGAGCCGGCCGCTCGGTTCTCGTTAATCCGGCAATCTACGATATTTGCATCCGATGCCCAGCAGAGCATTCCGCCCCCGCCACCGAATAAGTTCTGACCGAATTGCGGACCATAACCGCTGCTGATGAAGCTTCCCTCGGCCATATTGCCACTGACCACGCAGCCCGTGATTGTCGCCGAACCGCTGTTCCAGTACATACCACCACCATGCTCGGCGATATTATCGCTTATCACGCATTCACTGATTGTTGTATTTGAGTCGCTGCCGTACCAGTACAGCCCGCCCCCGAATGCCGCCTCGTTGTTGAAGAAGTAACTATTTATAATATCCGTAGTGTTATTATTGCTGACCTGCTGCCATTCCCACCCGTTTTGAGACCAGACGTAGAAATACTCTGCTCCGCTGTACACTCCGCCGCCGCAGCCGTAATACCCATTGGCCGAATTGCCTACGAAGTTGCTGTCTCTGACCGACAACGAGCTCTCGTACCAGCAGTACAGTCCGCCGCCGTCCCCGCCGTTTATCGTCGGGTCGTACCACGCACCCGTATCCAACCCGGAAGAATTGTCAGCGTAGTAACAGTCATTGACTTCTACGGTGCAGAACGCATCAAAACACTGACCACCTCCGTCAAAGCCGACGGAGTTGCCCACGAAGCTACAGCCATTAAGCACTACCGTGCAGCCCGGTTTGTAATCTTCACCCCCGCCGTCACTTCTATTAGCTACCCGGTTCAAAACGTAGGTCTTGTAGTTTTGCGGAAAGTCAATCAGTTGGTAGGGGTTGCTAATCACAATCACGGAGTAGGCCGGATAGCTTCTTGCTGAATTGTAACTTATGGTGCAGCCGGTTAGCCCTGCCACACAGTTGACATCGTAGTAGTCACCACCACCGTAGCTCGAAGTCCAGTTTTCGAATTCGACGGTACTGTAAGCGGCGTCTGGGTCGCCGGGCCAACCTGGAGAACCCTCTGGGTCACCGTCGCCGCCGGGCCCGCCGGCACCCGGAGCACCGCGGGACCAGCTATACTGGGACACGTTAGTGTTAGCCTTGTTGTTACTGACGGTAGTGTTGGAAACAGTCGCTTCGCAGTATGCATCATAAAATATGCCGCCACCCCAGGACCGCCGGCCGTTCAGGCCGCCGTTGCCTGCAATACCACCGTTGCCGCCGATGCCACCGGGGCCGTCGTCGTTGCCGCCGCCCGCACCGCCGTTGCCACCGTTGCCGCCGATATTGCCCAGCCCTTGTGTAGTGCTGTTGCCAACAACTTTACAGGCCCTTATAGTTGGACGACAATTGGGGCTAAAGTATATCGCACCGCCGTAGGCACTACTCCCCATACTGCCATCACCGCCGTTGCCACCGTCGCCGCCCCTGTGCGCTGGATCGAGCGGGCCTCTGCTGTCCCAGCCATCGCCGCCGACGCCACCATTGCCACCGGCCCCGGCATCTGCACCGATAGCGTTACAGTCAATAATCGTGCAGTGCAAAATGGTCGGATTGCTATAGTCCTCGAAGTAAAGAGCGCCGCCGTAGGCCCAGCCGCCATTACCGCCATTGCCGCCGTCGCCACCATCATAGCTTGACCAAGGAGCAGGATATGGCGGGTTGCCGTTTTGACCATCTGCACCCTCTTCGCCATTCTGGCCTCGGGCCATACAGTCCTTGATTACCAGATGAGCCAGCGTGGGGCTGCTTCCGTTTAAGCACGCTATCGCTCCACCGTACGCATCTCGCCCATCTACACCGTGCCTGCCATCCAAGGCTTTTGAGGGCAGATAATAGTCACGCTGGCGGTAACCATAAGCTTTGCGGTGAATATTAAATTTCCCATCGGCAACGTTATAATCCCATACATCTCCGTCGAAACCGTTTACAATAGTGAAGCCGTCAAGGATGGCGTTGGCGTCCTCGCCGCTTTGGAAGATAAAAGCTCTGTTCCATCCGCCGCAGTCGATAATTGTAGCAGCAACAGCACACGGGTCGTACGGATGTTCGCCGCGGATGGCAATCGACCTGCCCGCAAAGTCAAGATTCCTCTCATGGTAAACTCCCGCCGAGAGAATGATCTCGTCGCCGTCGCGAACCAGCAGCCTGCCCTCGGAATCCATCGCAGTCAGCACCGTCTCTATGGAATGGTATTGGCCGGGAACATGGTAATTCTTATTTCGCTCGAATTCGACATAGACTACCTCATTAGGTTCGGTCATAGTCACCGTATTGATAAGCGACCGTAAGTAATCGTTGTCCGTGCCGTTCCATTCCTTGACTCTGAAGTCCTGCTCCGGGATTGCTTTGAGCGTCACCACACTGCCCTTACTGAACAGACCGAACTCCGGCTCAACCACGCCGCCGTCGCCCACCACGTTAACCGTTAACTGATAGAGGTTATGCCGACCCCCCAGGAAATGCACACCGAAATCCACTTCGTTAACATCGTTTGCGCCGGCCGTGCTGGTAGTATATCTGCCCAGACCCACATCCGCCGCCGAAACATCTCCCCGGTCCACGCACGGACTGAGCTCATTCGGACCCGCCTGGTCCGGAGGTTGACTTAGATAGAAACCGTTGACGAAAAGCGGGTCGTCATCTATGTTACCATCACCCCAGATGAGACTTCGGCCAGGCTCGACATAAACAGCGCCCTGGCCCCCCTCGACATCGCAATACAAAACGTCAAGTCTCGCAGGTCTATCGAAATAGACCGCGTCGGCGTCACTGCCTATCGCAATCTGGTCGCCGTTGATGGCACTGTTACCCCAGAGAATACTGTATTCAAGAGTCGTTATGCTTTCGTAGGAGCCGGACAAGTCACGCAAGCCGTAAGAGCACGACAGGCCTCCGCCTCTTCCATGATTCAGGTCAGTCGCATCGTATGCTCTGTTGTAAGTGATCGTACAGTTCGAGATTCTCGGTCTTGCGTCCCAATAAGATACTATGCCCCCGCCATCCAGAACCGCCGAGTTGCCTGTGACCAGGCAGTTCTTGAGCACCGGCCCGCCGCCGCCTCCGCCAAAATACACCCCGCCTCCGGAACCGCTGGCAGAATTATAACCCACGAAACACTCTTCAATTATCGCATCCGACGACCAGCAGAAAACCCCACCGCCGCCGCCCCAGAACTGGTCCCAGTACCAGAGTTCTTTAGCTGCATTGTGCGCTATGCTGCAGTTTCTGATCCTGGGCGCACCGCTGCTCCAGAACAAACCACCACCGTGGTCCGCCATATTGCCGTTAATGATGCAGTCGTAAATGTCAACAGATGACTCATTGCCATGCCAGTACAGTCCACCTCCGAATGCGGCCGAGTTATTGCGAAAGCCCGAGTTGTTGATTGTTATTTTACTGTTATTATGCCAGTCATCATACAATACGCCGCCACCGTACACTGCACCGCCCGAGCTATAACCGCCGGAACCCGAATTGCCGCTGAACTCGCAGTTGTTGATGTCCAGTGAGGCCTCGTACCAGACGTAAAGACCGCCGCCGTCACCCCAGACAGAGTTTTCCAAAAAGTTGCAATTGCCGGCTTGTACCACGCAGTTGTTGCCAAAACGCTGACCGCCGCCGTCACCCCAGACAGAGTTTTCCAAAAAGTTGCAATTGCCGGCTTGTACCACGCAGTTGTTGCCGAAACGCTGACCGCCGCCGTCACCCCAGACAGAGTTTTCCAAAAAGTTGCAGTCGGTAATTCCCACCACGCAGTTGTCTCCGAAACGCTGGCCGCCTCCGTCACCACTTCCCGCATCGTTGCCGGTAAAGTTACAATTGGTAAGCATCGCTGTGCAGTTGTCTTCATAATATTCACCGCCGCCGCCTTCATGCCAACCCCAAAAGACCCGCATTATATGATCACTTACCGTATAGTTCCTAAGCCACGCCTTGCAGCTCTCATCATAGTAAATACCGGCGCAAAACGTGTCAGCGTATGGACTGAACTCGAAAGTGTGCTCAAGGTCTAAACCGGGCTGGCCGTCCTCACCCGGGCAGGTATCACTCGTACCCTCGCCGACTAATCCACCCGCACCGTTGACGCCGCCGGCCCATTCCCTTGGCTCACGATAAGGGTCGGTGGTATTGTTACGTATTAGAGTATCCGAAACATTGACATCGCATCTCTTGCCGTAGTGTATGGCGCCATACCACGAGTGAACGCCGTTATGGCCGCCCCAGCCGCCGTCGCCGCCGTTGCCGCCCCAGCCGCCAGGGACCCCGCCGTTGCCGCCGTTGCCGCCGGCACCGCCCACGTTAGCCAGCCCCACTATGGTGTTACAGTCTTCGACCGTACAATTCTCTATTGTTGGATGGCAATCATCCCCAAAGTACATCGCGCCGCCGTAAGCACTGCCCCCGGTGCCGCCGCTACCGCCGGCGCCGCCGGCGCCGCCGTCCCCACCGCAGCAGTTCGTACATGCCTCGGTCGTATCGGCACCATTTCCGCCACTGCCGCCGCTGCCTCCCCCGCCGGCCTGACCTCCTACAGCGCTGCTATCGATAATCCTGCAGCTCAGAATAAGCGGACTGCTGCTGCCATCGAAGTAGAATGCGCCACCATAAGCGTCGCCACCATCGCCGCCGTCACCACCGTGCCATCCATCAGTCGCGCCCATAGGACTGCAAATGCAGTAAAGGACAATCTCAGGGTCACAAGGATCATAGACAGGGATGGGAGGAGCACCGTCAACGCCTGATGCGCCATCTGCGCCCCATTCGCCATCGCGGCCCCGAGCTGAACAGTTTCTCATGACGCAATTAGAGATAGTCGGACTGCTGCCGTTCAAGCAGACTATTGCTCCTCCGCCGACATCGTCACCCTTATGGCCCTTGTCGGCCTTGTTAGGATCCGCAGGAGGCGGCGGAGCCGGGTGCGTGCGAATAACATAACCGCTCCCATTGATAATGGTAAACCCGTCAATCACCGACCTGCGGCCTTCGCCGCTTCGCAAAACAAAAGCACATCCACCGGCGCAATCGATAACTGTGGCCGCAACGATATTCGCATCGTCCGGATTCTGACTGGCCACCGTAATTTCCTTACCCCCAAAGTCAAGGTCGTGCTCATGATAAACACCAGGGGCCACAACAACGCTGTCGCCGCTGATAGCCGCATGCATTGCCTCCCCGATAGTGTCATATTGGCCGGGAACGAACCGACTTACAGGCTCTCGGAACGATATCGTCACAAGCTTGTTGCCACTCATCGTAACCCTGTTGTTCGCGTCAATCAGATAATCGTTGTCCATACCATCCCAGTTGACCACAAAACCCTCATTGCGCTCCACCTCAATCTCAATTACATCGCCCTGATAGTACTGGTGTTCGGGCTCTCTGGGCCACTCTTTGTCATCTAACCCCGGTCTGAGAAACCCTAAGACCTCCTCCGGACCTACCACCCTCAGCCTCTTGAGCCGCCCGCCGGCACCGCTGACCACCACCGTCAGCGTGACCTCGTCCTTGCCAACAAAACCCACGTTGACGTCATGATTGGCATCCATTATCACCGAATATGTGTCACCCACGTAAAGAGCAGAGTGTGGATCGTCCGGGTCCACCCAGACATCGTCATTGTCCACCTTCCATCTGCTCACCCATCGAGTCCTCGCGGCCAACGTGCCGGCCTTGAAGTGAACTACCGTATACTGACTAAACTCACAGGGGTCATTACGACCGGAGTTAGGGTCGATATTGTCATTCGGATCGCTGCCGCCGTCCGGAACGTCACAGTCCACTACGTAACAGAACAATCCGTGCTTGGGAATATCATTCGGCGACTCGAATCTGCGGTGGTAGCCCAAATCCACGGTCCCCTCGTCCCCCGCTCCATCGGTGCGAGTCGTGTAACTGTCCAGGCTGCCCAAAAACGGCAACCTCGGCTCGCTTGCTTCCGTCGCATCGCGGTCTCCCTTATTGATGCAGACGCTGTTTACCTCCTGGCCGCTCACGTTGTATAAACCGTCAAAACTAAGGTAGTACTCCCCTGCACCTATGAACTTAGGGTCTTCGTGAATCACCTTCCAGCCCTGGTCATTGTCCTCTACGCACGAAAATGAAACCAGTCCTTCGCAGTTGTACAAATCGTCACCATTGTTCCACAGAATCGAGTTGATTATGTCGGGTTCGTTCTCTTGTTTATTATCACAATAGATTCCACCGCTGTCTGCGATAGACCCGGTGTTGTCCGCTATGGTGCAATTGTTTATTTCGACGCCCGAGTTGTATAGATAGATGGCACCACCGACGCTCGCACTGTTGTTGACTATCAGACAGTTCCAGACCGTCGCCGATGGTGAATCCCAAACACTGACGCCCCCGCCGAGGTCCGTGGCAGTGTTATCCCTGATCTCGCAGAAACCTATGGCTGGCGAACCACCTTCTATGTTAATGCCTCCACCGTCTGACGAAAAAATGCCGCTAACGTCACTGGCAGAGTTGTCCCTGATGTAACAACCAGTTATTACCGCGTTTGAATCATACAGGTCCACGCCGCCACCCGCAATGACGGCAGTATTCCTCTCGATTATACAATCCTGGACCATCGGTGAGGCGCGGTAACACTCTATGCCGCCACCAAACGCGGCATCACCACCCGTGATCTTAAAACCCCTCAGAACCATCTCAGGGCCGGTGCCCTCAGCGAACGTTACCACAGACCCCTCTCCTATGCCCCTGATTTCGGGATAGACATCCAGCTCGCTGTAGTCGCTGACGTCACCGCTGCGCAGCGTTATGGACTTACCCTCCCAAGCCTCCGGAAAGTAGATATTCTCTTCATAAAGACCGGGACCCGCTATTAGTTCGTCCCCGTTGTTGGCATCATTTATCGCCTCCTGAATAGTCCGCCAGGACATACCAGGCATCGACGTATTCACAACCTGGCCGCCAATGGCAGGCACACATACACCGAACAAAACCAACAAGCCAATCAGAATTTGTCTCTTCATCGTCCTTACTCCACCGAACCGGGCGTTTTAGCACCCTCCGTTAATAATTAAATCTGTTCCGACATCCGCCAATGACCTGAATAACAAATTTAGCCCCACACCTGATACCTTCACATCCCCCAACGCAAGGCTAAACTTCCGATAAGCTTTCGCTTCACTCGGACTATTTCCTCTTCTCTCAAGTGCGGTCATAATCATACGCTACTCCGTAGACTGCCTCCTCCGTCCACACAACTTTCCGTTAACAACAACGGTAGGCTATTCTACTATTATAGGACATTAACACCTTCTTGCCAAACAAATTAGAAATTGGACATTTAGTTATTAAGACTAATAAGAAATCCCCATTTTCAATGCTTTCCATACCTCTATCCGCGAAAAAACTCCCTTTAGACTTCAAAAAACACACATCCCCCGTCAAAACACTGCCACACAAAATCCTCCACGAACTGCAGAAGCATTTGCAGACAAAACCGCCTCGCCACCACAAAGCTTACCGCCCGTTTTCCATTGCAGCGATTGCCTCAGCATCACGCTCTTCCTGCAGAATAATTGTCGGTTTAACCAGTATCAGCAATACCTTATGGTCCTTGGTTTTGCTAATGTTCCTGAATAATCTTCCAAGAATCGGTATCTTCCCGAGTATCGGCACACCCGCCTCCACTTCAACTTCTGCCGCTACTTTCAGGCCCCCTAACAGCAATGTCCCGTTATCAGGCACGCTCACCCGCGTATAAACACGTGACGATTCCGTCTCAGGGAGGTCTTGCTTGTACTTGGCAACCCCGCCCCCGGGCAGAGGCGTCTCAATGTTATACGTCTTAAACCCAAGTAAATCATTTAGGGTTGTAGTTATATTCAGCAACACATGTTTCTTGTCCGGAGTAATAGTCGGAGTAATATTAAGAACTGTGCCCGTTGGAATAGTATCAAATTGCGGCGTTATAGACTCCGCCGTAGTAATACCGGAAACACCGCCCGTAATAATTGACGTACCAATGTCAGGCGGCAGCGCGTATGTAATCGATTTTTCAACCGCCAAAGACGCCGACTCACCACTCAATACTGTAACTTTTGGAGCGGTCAAAGTCTTTGAATCCTTGTGCGCCTCGGTCGCCCTGATAAGGAAGCTCACCTGAAGGTCATCCAGTATCGAGCCGTAACCACCGGTGATGTCCATTGCAGAAACTCCACCCGCCAGACTCCCTTGAACTTTTGTCGGAGACGGCGCAACACCTGCTGAAGAGCCTTGTCTGACATCAAGCAAAGACCACTTGCCCCCAATTCTGTACCTGAAATCTAAATCAACCCCGATATCCTCAAGGAAATTCTCACTTACCACAAGGAATCTCGCTTCGATAGAAACCTGATGCCCGAGCGCCTTACGCATCTCTTTGAGAAGTGTTGCGATCTTATTATGAATCTCAGGCGTCTGCAGGATAACAAGCTTCTTACCTTCGTACGACGTTATCGTGCCCTCTCCTGTACCCGTTTCATACCAGCTATCCGGCTCAATGCTTTCCTGAATAAGCTGGACCAGATCCCACTCTCGATATTCTCGCTCGTAGTCCGGGCCGAACATGCCGCCGCCGCCGCCGTACATACCACCGCCACCGCCGCCGTACATACCACCGCCGCCGCCGCCGTACAT